>SMFG01000016.1_pt1 | contig 20056 bp, 20 predicted proteins | sample 2456131 | NCBI WGS metagenome assembly SMFG01 (sample SAMN10132612, study PRJNA489261) | soil metagenome | isolation source: day120 antibiotic-silt loam soil ammended with raw manure from dairy cow... | place: USA | collected 2015-05-01
GAGGCGCTGATCGGCACACTCGTGCTGATTGGCGCGGCGCCGCGCACCATCCGCATGACCGGATCGTTGCTCGGCATCGGCTCGCTGGGGTATTCCATGTTCTGGCTTTGGGCCGGGTTCCGAGCCCCCGGACTGGGAGGGACCGGCGCAGCCAAGGAGTCACTGCGATGGCTGGCCATGCCATCGGCCGGGGCAATGCTGTTGGCCACTTTCTGCGTACTGCTGCTGGTGACGGCGCGGGCCCTAAGAGGGACTAGGGATTAGGGGTTAGGGCGGACGAACGGGCGCTAGTCTCTCCACCCTGACCCCTACTCCCTTGCCCCTGACCCCTACTCCCTAGCCCCTGGCCCCTAACCCCAAGCGCCCGGCGCGATCATGCCCGAGTGCCATGCCGGCTCCCAGACCAGGCGGGTCTCGACGCCGGCAATGCCGGCCACCAGGTTGCCGGCGCCGACGATGCCGTCGGTGATGATGCGCTCCATCGGGCAGCCGGGCGTGGTAAGGGTATGGGTGATGACAGCAATATCGTCTCGTGCTTCGATCCCATAGACCAGCCCGAGCGTGACGATATCGAGGCCCAGCTCGGGGTCAATGACCGTCCCCATGGCATTCCAGAGCCCCTCGATTCGAGGATCCGCTTCGTTCATCTGGCGTTCCGGGTATAGGTTGTGTCAGGCAGGGCATCGCGCCGGCCGTACCCCGAATGGTCGCGCGACAGCCATCCCCGCGGCGTGACTCTTGTCACACGCCGATCCCGCGAAGGCAGGCATGGTCCCGTGAGCATTCAGGCGCTGCTGCAGCAGATTCCCCTCTTTGCCGGCTTCGATGCCCGTTCGCTGGACCGGCTCGCCGCGCGATGCGGTGCACGGGACTACCCGGCCGGCCACCTGCTCTTTACCGCGGGCGAGCCGTGCCGCGGGCTCTACATTGTCGAATCGGGGCGGGTGCAGATCTATCGTACCAGTCCCGCCGGTCGGAAGCAGGTCCTCCACAGCGAAGGGCCGGGGCGCCCGGTTGCGGAGCTGCCGCTCTTTGACGGCGAGCCCTATCCCGCAACCGCCGAGACAGAGATCGCGTCCCGGCTGGTGTTCATGCCACGGGAGGATTTCGAAGCACTCTATCGCGACAACCCCGATGTCGCCCAGGCCATCATCCGGGGTCTCGCCAGGCGATTGCGGCACCTGGTCCAGGTGACCGAGACGCTTGCGTTCCGGGACGTCGCGGCCCGGCTCGCGCTTTTCCTTGCCGAATACGCGGATCGGCACGGCCTGGAAACGGCCGGCGGCGTCGAGATCGTCCTCACCCAGACCCGGGAAGAGCTCTCGCTCGAACTCGGCACCGCCCGCGAATCAGTTTCGCGCGCGCTGAAGCAGCTCCGCGAAAAGGGCATCATCCAATCCGTGGGCCGGAACCATTTCCGCATTCCCGACATGGAGCGGCTCCGTACCCTCTGTCGCCCCGGCGAGCGCCCGCGGTATGACTAGGCGATGTCTGACAAGTCAATTCACGAAAATGGACTCGGGGCGCGAGGCACGTGAGATCACGTCTCATGACTCACGCCCCCCTTTTCGGGCTTTCGCGACCATGACAACCGTCACACCGGCATCGCGTCCGGCAGTCCATGCTTCATCATGTCCCATGACGAGGATACCGGCGTCGCGCTAGGCGGTGAGGCCCCGGCTGACCTGACGGTGGAATCCATCACCACCGCACTCCGCGGCGTGCCCTATCCGGGGCTCACGCGGGACCTGGTGTCGTTCGGGATGGTGAACCATGTCAGCGTCTGCGACAACCGGGTGAAAGTGCGGCTGGCGCTCCGCAGCCAGGACCCCGCGATGCCGGCCAAGTTGCAGACCGCGATCGGCGATGCACTCGGGACCATCGGCGCCGTCTCCGTCGCCGTCGAGATCGTTCCGCCGGCGCCGGCCCCCTCGGTGAAGCAGAAGGCGCCCGACCCGTGGGCAGACCAGGCGCGGCTCGCCACGGTGAAGCACGTCATCGCGGTCGGCGCCGGCAAGGGCGGCGTGGGCAAGAGCACCGTCGCGGTGAACCTGGCGCTCGCGCTCGCAGCCGAGGGGCTCCGGGCCGGCCTGCTGGACGCCGACATCTACGGGCCGAGCCTGCCGATCCTGCTGGGCATCGAAGACGGCAGCACCAAGGTCCGCCTCTCGCCCGACAAGCACATCCTCCCGCTCGACACGTATGGCCTGCCGATGATCAGCTTCGGCTTCTTCCTCGGTGAGTCCTCACCGGCCATCTGGCGCGGCCCGATGGTGTCCAAGGCGGTCAAGCAGTTCGCCCGCGGCGTGGCCTGGCCCGAACTGGATGTGCTGGTGGTGGACCTCCCGCCCGGTACCGGTGACATCCCGCTCAGTCTCGCCCAGTCGGTGGCGCTGTCAGGCGCCGTTGTCGTGACCCAGCCGCCGCGTGTGGCCGCCGCCGAGGCACACAAGGCGGCGCAGATGTTCCGGTCACTCGAGGTACCGGTGCTCGGAGTGGTCGAGAACATGACCGGTCCGTTCGGGCGCGGCGCGGGGCAGCTGGTTGCGACCCAGACTGGGGTGCCCTTCCTCGGCGAGATCCCGTTCGATGCCGCGATCGTGGAGGAGGGAGACCGGGGCATGCCGACGATGGTGGCGCGGCCGGAGAGCATGACCGGGCACGCCTTCATCTGGATCGCCCGGAGGGTTGCCGGGGCGCTGGGATGGCAGCACGTGTCCGAGCTGACGCCCGCATGACCGCGGCCGCATCACCCCGCCCAGCCATGCCGGCGGGCTTCGGCGGCGGGCTCGCGACACCGGCACCCGGCTCGGTCCGGCTGGCGGGTGAGCACTTTGCCGCCGGGCTGGTCTATCTCCTTGCCGGCAGCGCCGGCCTGGTGTGGATCGCGCCGGAACTCTCGACCGGGATGTACGTGATGCCCCGCGTCGCCGGCGTCACCCATCTCTTCACCCTTGGCTGGCTCACCACCACCATCTTCGGCGCGCTGTATCAACTGTTGCCGGTGGCCCTGGGCGCTCCGATCAAGTCGGTGCGCACCGGTCATGTCAGCTTCTGGACGTTCGCACCAGGCGTCGGGCTCTTCGCAGCGGGCGTCGCCAGCAGCAACACCATGCTGCATCATGCCGGTATCGGGCTCATCACGATCGGCATCCTGCTACTGGTCGGCAATATCGGCGCGTCCCTCGCGGGCACCCGGTCGCGCGATACGACGTGGGCCGGCGTGGCGCTCGCGCTCTGCTTCCTGGCTTCGACGCTCGTGCTGGGCATCATCCTGCTCCACAACCTGCACACTGGTTTCCTTGGCGCGGCGCGCATCCGGGTCCTGGCTGCGCACCTTCACATCGCCCTGGTCGGGTGGGTGCTGATGATGATCGTCGGCGTGTCGTTCCGGCTGCTGCCGATGTTCCTGCTGGCACATGGCGCGGATACGCGCTGGGCCGGACGGGCACTCACGCTGCTGGCCATCGGCGTGCCGGCACTTGCGGTCGGCTTGCTGGCCAGGATTCCGGTCGTCGCGTGGCTCGGGCTCATCGGAATGGAGGCGGGACTCGCCTGCTTCCTCCGCCAGGCCTGGGCGTTCCACCGCGTGCGTATCCGCAAGCGGATTGACATCGGAATGCGGTTTGCACGAGCAGGCCTCGGATTCCTGTGTGTGAGTGCGGTGCTGGGCCCCTTCGTGCTCGCCTTTGGCGTGGCCAACACGCGCCTGGCCACCGCGTACGTGGCGATCGGCCTGCTGGGCGGGCTGGTGCTCTTCGTCACCGGCTTCTTCTACAAGATCGTCCCGCTGCTCGCGTGGACGGTGCACTACCGCGAGCGCATGGGCCGGAGCCCGGTGCCGACCGTCGCGGAAACCTTCAGCTCGCGCGTTGCCACGGTGCAGTTGCGGATGATGGCGCTAGCCCTGCTGGGGCTGGGCATCGGCATCGGTGCGGGTTCGGCCCATGTGACGCGCTGCGGCGCCGTACTCTACGCCGTGGGTGTGCTTCTCCTTGCCAGCCAGATCGGGCGCGTGGCGCTCGGAAGGAAATCATGACGACCGGATCACCGGTTCCCGTACTCGCCACTGACCGGGTGAGCGACGTCCTCGCCCGCGATGAGGCGCTGCTGGAAGTGTTCGTGGGCCACGCGCCGCATTTCTCCAAGCTCCGCAACCGGACCATGCGGCGGGTCATGGCCCGGCTCGTGACCGTCGAGCAGGCCGCCCGGATGGCCGGCGTGCCGGTGAACGGATTGCTCACCGCGATCAATGATGCGCTCGGTGTGCCGGTGGCGGACCGCTCGACCGCGCCGGATGAACCGGTCAAGCCGGCGGCGCCGGCGGAAGCGCAGGGGCCGGCCCGGCCGCATCCGCCGGATGCGGCGCTCGTCATCCTCGATGTCCGCGCCGAGCTTCGGGCAGGACATGAACCGTTCTCGGCGATCATGCGTGCGGTGGGCATGATGAAGCAGGATGAAGTGCTGCATCTCCGGACCACGTTCGAGCCGGTTCCCCTCTTCCATGTATTGGCCAAGCGCGGCTTCACGCATGAGGTGACAGAGCATGGCCCGGAGGACTGGTCGGTCTGGTTCTGGCGGCCTGCCGAAGGAAGCGTGCTTCAGCCGGCGGCACCGCCGGTGAGCGCGGCCGAGGAGGCAATGCCCGCGCACAGCGCGGACGGGACGCCGCTCATCTGGCTCGACGTGCGCGGCATGGAGCCGCCCGAACCGATGCTCCAGACGCTCACCGCACTTGAATCACTTCCCGAAGGGCATGAACTCATCCAGTTCAACGTCCGGGTACCGCGCTTCCTGCTGCCGGTGCTCGACGAGCGCGGATTCGCGTATGAAGTGGACGAGTCGGTGCCCGATCGCGTGCTGGTTCACATCCGGCGGCGGTAGCCGCCGCCGGGCAATTCATCAATCACCAGGAGAATATTGCATGCCCGTCGCATCGAATGAACTGGATGTCCGCGTCATCCCGCCGCGCGACAAGCACCCCACCATTTTCTCCAAGGTCGGCGCACTCAAGGCCGGCGAGTCGCTGGTCATCGTGAACGACCATGACCCCAAGCCGCTCCGTTACCAGCTGGACGCGGAGCACCCGGGCGCCTTTGGGTGGGAATATGAGGCGAAGGGTCCGGAGGTCTGGCGGGTGAAGATCACGCGGCGCTGAGGAGTTAAGAGTTAAGAGTTTAGAGTTAAGAGCTGGGAGCGGTAGCGTCACACAACTCTCAACTCTAAACTCTTAACTCTCAACTCTTAACTCTTAACTCCCCTGTCACCCTTCTGTCATCCATCCCGCAAACCCGCGCCATCTACCCGTGCCATCGTAGAGCCATCCCGAGCCACGGAGATGGCACCATGTTCGACCTCCTGCCCGAATCCACGCCTGCGCGCCAGCGGTCCGTCTGGCAGACGGGTACGTCAATTGGAGTGCACGCCCTGATCATCACGGGCGCCGTGTGGGCCACGCGAACTGGCTTCGTCGAGGTGGAGGCGCGCATCGTGGTTCCCGCCGTCATGATCCCCATTGACGACCGCACGGTTGATGCGGACAGGTCGCAGCCCACCGACGTGGAACCGGTGATCGAGGCGCGGCCGGCCCCGGTCATTCCCGTTGTCACGAATGTTCCGCTTCAGGTGCCCCCGGTCACCACCGACGACCCACCATTCGATCCAGCGGACTACGATGGCCGCGGGCTGCCCGGGGATGTTGTCACCGGCGTTGCGCTCGCGCCCGATTCTGCGGGAGCGCGCACCATCGTTATCACATCGGCGGAAGCCGACGAGGCGCCCTCCCTGCTGCGGGCCGGGCCGAAGGTGATCCCCCCTGGCCTCGCGGGCATCGCCGCGCACGTCAAGCTGCAGTTCATCATCGATGGGAACGGCAGGGTCGAGCCGCAGTCGCTCACGGTGCTGGAGAGTTCCAGCGACGCCTTCGATGAGGCGGCCCGCCAGATGATCCTGCAGAGCGTCTACCGGCCCGGCCGGCGCCACGGAGAAACCGTCCGGGTGCTGGTCCAGCAGGGAATAAGTTTCGCGGAACCGAAATGAGCATCCGCAGATGACACAGATTGCCAGGCGAAGCGCGAGCACCATCGTTCGTGCGGATGCCCCCGCCCTCCATCCAGCCAATCTGCGACTTGAGCCGATTTCGCCCGCTTTTGCGTAACAGGGGAGCAGGTACCGAAGGAATCAGAGTCCGACGCGGAGGTCGCATCACTCGCCCGTCAGGCGGTGCCAGCCGCCCTGGCGCTGCTGGTGCGCGGGCCAAAACCGGCGGCGACAGCCGCCTCCCCTGGAGGGCACGACCATGAAGAGACTCCCGAGAGCAGGCTGGAGTGGCCATGCCGCGGGTGCGCTGCTGCTGGCGCTCTGCGTTCCCGGCGCCGCCGATGCGCAGGGGTGCATGCCGCTGCGGTTTACGTCGCCCAACCTGGGTGGCCAGGCGGCGTCCTTCCTGAGGCCGCACGAGTGGCAGGTGGGCATCGGGATCCGCCAAGTGGCCACGCACCGCTTTTACGTGGGGAATGCGGAGACCGAGAGCGCGGCGCCGGGCAGGCAGCCGGTTCGCCTGCACCTCAATTCGCTCAACCTGAGCGCCGCGTACGGCCTGTCGGAACGCACCAGTCTCACGCTCGCGGTACCGATGTCGTCCAGCACCGACAGCCATTTTCATCCTGATGGGGAACGGCACTCCACGTCCGCCACCGGCATCGGCGACATCAGCCTGACGGCCAACTACTGGCTAGCCCAGCCCACCCGGCATCCCTTCACCAATGCGCAGGTGAACCTCGGAGTGAAGACGCCCACCGGCAGCGTACACAAGACCGACGATCTCTTCGCCGCCAACGGCAGCGTGTCGCAGCAGCCCGTCCTCCAGACGCTGCAGCCCGGGGACGGCGGCTTCGCCATCATTCTCCAGTTGCAGGCGTTCCAGCGGCTCACTTCACGCCTTTCGGCCTATCAGGTGGGGTCGTACTCGGCGAGCCTCAAGTCGCATACCGACGTGATGCAGCCACCGGCGGGGGTGGAATGGGCGGTGCCCGATGTCTACACCGGCCGCCTGGGCCTGGCATGGGCTGCCGTACCGAACCACGGCCTCTCTCTGAGTCTGGGCGGCCGCATTGACGGCACCACGACGGCGGACCTGATCGGCGGGCATGAGGACTATTTCCGCCATGCGGGCTACACCATGTACGTGGATCCGGGAGTCTCGTGGGTCACGGGGCTGAATCAGTTCACGGTGAGTGTCCCCGTGCGGGTGCGGCACAACTACCTCGCGATGACACTGTCCAATGGCAACGTCAGGGCCGGCGCCGGTGGCGTCAACGACTTCGAAATCTTCTTCGACTTCAGCCGGCGGATGTGAGCGGGAGCGCCGGATGTCGGGCGCCCGGTGTCGGGCGCCTGGCGTCTGGCGAAACCGGTCCGCCCCGCTACCACCGAAAGGCCCTCCGCCCATGCGGCCATTGGTCACGGCGCTCCTGCTCAGCCTCGGCGCCATGGGCGCCAGCGCGCAGGAGCCGGGCGCGGGAACGAACGCGCCCGACTTCACGCTCAGTGCTCTCGACTCCACGATGGTGCATCTCGCCGAACTCCGCGGGCATCCGGTGATCATCAACTTCTGGGCAACCTGGTGCCCGCCCTGCATACATGAAATGCCGGAACTGGCCACTCGATTCCAGGCGCATCGCGAGAAAGGACTGGTCGTGCTGGCAGTCAACGCGGACGGCGAAAAGGAGAAGAAGGTTCGCCAGTTTGCCAGCGGGCTTGCCCTCCCCTTTCCGGTTCTCCTCGATCCCAGGATCAAGGTGGCCTCGGCCTACGGTGTCATCCAGCTTCCGGTGACGATCTTCGTGGACTCGGCGGGCGTGATCCGCCGCGTGCACGCCGGCCCGATCCAGCCAGGTGAGCTCGATGCCGGGCTAGGGGAGATTCTGCGGCATTGAGCGGCGGATCGCAGGTCGCGAAGGTAACAGCGCTCAACTCACAAGTCACCGCTCACCGCTCACAACGCTCCATCGCATAATGTCGCACCACTTCATCGCGCTGCGTGAGGTACTGCTCGTCCTCCGGAAAGAACCGGGCACGGCTGATTTCGGTACCGGCAAAGGCGCGGATCGAATCTTCGCGGTCCCAGAGTGAGATAAACAGAAATTCCGTTTCCTCACCGATCGGGCGACGAAACACCATCACGCCGTGGTTGCCCGACGTGCCTCGACACTCGGCCACGCCACTGCGGTCCAGATGGTCCAGATAGGCATTGGCATCCTGAGCGGCGGTAGCGCCACGCCAGATTCTCGCGATCACCATCATCGGCTTGCGGAAGCGGCGACGCACCGGCGGCTTGAGCCGTCGGATGGAGGGCTGCGCTGGATCTGGGACCGCGGCACCGGCGAACTCGACTGGATGCTGTGGCCCCTCGTCTGGTCAGCGTCCGAATTGTTGGGCAGTGAAGACCTGGGTCGCCTGAAGGAATGCGCGCAGAACGATTGCCGCTGGCTCTTCCTGGACCTCAGCAGGAACCGCAGCCGGCGCTGGTGCACCATGGAGGAATGTGGCAACCGGGCCAAGGCAAAGCGGCACTATGAGAAGAGCCGCAAGTCCTGAGTCGTACGACCTACGACTCAGGACTTGCGACTTACGTCTAGCTCCCCGCCAGCTGCTCAAACCTCGGATTCCCCCGCAGCGACCTGAACGTGGGATCGATCCGGAGCCACGCCTGGGTCATGGGGCTCGGCTGCTTGAGAAGCCACTCGATGCCGTCGAGTGCGTGACCGGTATCTCCCAACGCCAGGCTGACCCGGACCCCCAGCATGCTCAGGTACGCGCGGTCGCTGGTGGTTGACAACGCCATGGCGCGAGCGATCTCCGACCGGGCTGCGTCGGCGCGTCCGAGGTATGCCAGCATCAGCGCCTGAAGTGCGTGCAACTGGGCATCCCTTGGAGATGCGGCAAGCTGCGCAGCCGAGAGCGCCAGGGCGGAATCGGCATAAGCACGCGCGGCCGCCCGATCTCCGCGTTCCCAACTGGCGGTTGCCAGCGATTGTCCCCACCAGGCCCTGTCGTTGTCGAACGCCACCGGTGTCAGGCGGAACAGCAGCTGCTGGCCGCGCTGATCCAGTGCCCAGGACAGCTCCCGATAGCCGGCAAAGAACGCCACGATCGCGGGCGCCGCGACGCCACGGTCAATGGCGGACCGGATTTCGGCCTGGCCACCCGCCAGGTCTCCCTGCGCCAGGTGGGTCATCACCTGATACTCGAGCAGATTCAGGTCGTCTGGAGCACTCGCGAGGGCCGCAGTGCCGGCCGCGCGCGCGTCATCGTACCGGTGCTTAAACACATACGCCTGCTGCAATATGCCGAGGATGCCCGGCGACCGCGGATCCACCTTCCGGGCCCGCTCCAGGGTCGCGACAGCCTCAGTGAACTTGCCGGCATCCATTGCCATGACGCCCGCCAGGCGCAACACCTGGGCATCGTTGGGCGCGATCCGCAAGGCCTTCGCCACCATGGTCTCGGCCTTGGCGGGATCCTCCAAGCCGGCTGTGCGATACATGGTCGCTGCCGCTGTCAGCGCGGCCACGCTGCTGGAGTCGAGCGCCAGTGCCCGCATGACCGCTTCGCGAGCCCGACCACTCGCCCCGGGGTCCCGGCTCCCGTTCACGTAGACCCTGAGCATGGCTCGCCCCAACTGGGCCCAGGCGTCAACGAACGTGGAGTCCAGCGCGACAGCCTGCTCGTAGGACTGAGCAGCCTGCCGGGAAGTGCCGGCGTCGGGACTGCTCAAGGCCTGCCCCTTGAGATACAAATCGTAGGCGGCGGAATTGCTGGTGGGGCTCCGGGCAAGTTCGTGCTGTTCCCGGGATCCCAGTTCGGTGCCGAGCGCTGCTGCCACCTGGCTGGCGATCTGGGCCTGGACCGCGAACACATCGGCCGGATCGGCGTCGAAGGGCTGCTGCCAGAGCGAGATCGGCGCGTTACCGCTGACCTGCACCAGCTCGGGACTCACCCGGACCAGACTGGAGCCGTCGGGCGCCTTGGCCCACCGTACCTTGCCTAGAAGGAGATAGGAGACGCCCAGCTCCTTGCCGATTTCCAGCAACGACTTGGTGCTGCCGCGATAGTCATTGGAACTTCCACCAGCGATGACGCGAAGCGTGGCCAGGCCACTCAGCTTCCCGCGCACCTCGTCAGTCATCCCGTCCGCAAAGTAGGCGTTGGCCGAGTCGCCGATGGTCTGGAAGGGCAGCACCGCGAGCAGCCGGGGTCCGCTTGGAATGGCATCACCCTGCCTCGAACGCCAGGCGAAGAGCACGCCGAGACCGAGAATGAAACCGATGGCGAGGGTGATGAGTGCAGGAGACCAGCGGCGTGGCCGCCGCGTGGCGGCTGTGGCGATGAGCGTCCCCGGCGCCGGCGTCGCCGCGGGCGTCGCTGGAAGCTGGAGCGCCTCGGCAAACTGGCGGGCAGTGGCGAAGCGATCAGCGGTGGTGCGTGACAGCGCCTTCTGCACGGCGCGCTCGACCTGCTCCGGCACCGCGTCCCGGATGGCACGCAACGGCCTCGGCATATCGGTGAAGCGGCGTGCGATGGTGGCCTGCGGCGTGGCGGCCGCGAAAGGGGTCTCGCCCGCCAGTATTTCGTACAGCACGATGGCCAGGCTGTAGATGTCGCTTCGGGCGTCTACTGCCTGCTCCCCTGCCGCCTGCTCCGGACTCATGTACGCGGCCGTGCCGATACTGTTGCCGGTCTGGGTGAGTCGTTCATCCCCTGACGTGAGTCCGCGGGCGATGCCGAAATCGGCCACGAGGGTACTGCCATCGCTGGTAAGGAGCAGGTTCTCGGGCTTGATGTCGCGGTGGACCACACCGTGCTGGTGGGCGTATTCCAGCGCGAGCGCCGCCTCCCGGGCAATGCGAATCGCATCGTCCAGCGGGAGCTGCTTCTCGCGATTCAATCGATCGCGGAGCGATTCGCCCTCGACGTAGGGCATGGTGAAGAAGAGAGACGCGGGACGCGGGACACGGGACCCGCTGCTCGCGTCCCGCGACTCGTGTCCAAGCTCGATCCCACCCGAATCGAGGACCGTGAGGATATGCGGATGCTGCAGTCGCGCCGCGAGCTTGATCTCCCGCTCGAAGCGCTCGGGGCCCAGCGCGTGAGCCAGCTCCGGCTTCAGAACCTTGAGCGCCACCGGGCGGTCGTGCTTCAGGTCATGTGCCAGGTAAACCGTGGCCATGCCACCTTCACCGAGGACTCGTTCGATGCGGTAGTGGTCGGCCAGTGCAGCGGCTAATGCCGTGCCGGCATCGCTCACAGGCGCTCCAAAGTTGAACCTGAGGACGTTGTAACCTAGTGAAACAGGAGCGGAGAGCGTAGGGCTCGGCGACCCGGCGCTCCGGCCCCTTCGGTCGCTCCGGCCCCTTCGGTCGCTCCGCTCCCTCAGGGTGAGACACTCTTGACGACCGTCGACCGTCACCCGCAAGCTGCTTGACCTGGCTCAATAACTTGCATATACATCTTTCATGTCCACCCATCTCCACGCCGCACAGACCATCACCGCCGACTGTCTCGCCTTCCGGGTCCGACGGGTGTCACGGGTGCTGACCCGCCTGTACGACGAAGCGCTCCGCCCGCTGGGCATCCAGGCCACGCAGTTGACGTTGCTCAATGCCATTGTCATGTGCTGCCGGGAGCACCCGGAGGGCGCGCCGATGAGCGCGCTCGCCGACGTGCTGGCCATGGACCTTACCACGCTCTCGCGCAATCTCCGCCCACTGGAGAAATCCCGGCTGATCGCGATTTCCCGCTCTTCCCTGGACCGGCGGGTCCGGCTGGCTCGACTGACCACCGCGGGCCAGCATCTCGTCGGGAACGCACTCCCGCTCTGGAGGCATGCCCACGCCCGGGTGATGGACGCACTGGGCCCGGCCGCCGCCGCGGAACTCAAGGCCGCATTCGACGCGACGGTGGCCGCGGTCTACCAGCCGCCTCAAGGCCGCCCGCCATCCCGGGCGGCAACCATTTCGCCCTGACCTCATTGCCTCTGCCATTCCATCCTCGACAAAGGCGGTTCCTCATGAAGGTGCAACCGTACCTCAACTTCAACGGCCAGTGCGAGGCCGCATTCCGGCTCTACGAGAAGGTCCTCGGCGGAAAAATCCAGGCGATGATGACCTACGGCGAGTCCCCTGCGGCCGCCGATTCGCCGCCGGAGGCCCATGGCCGGATCCTGCACGTGCGCCTTGAAGTCGGTGATGGCGTACTGATGGGTTCGGACGGCCCGCCCGGATACGACGAGAAGCCCCAGGGCATCTGGGTCAATATCGCGGTGGATGATGTGGCGGACGCTGAACGGATCTTCAAGGCGCTCGCCGAGGGCGGCACCGTGACCATGGCGATCGCCAAGACATTCTGGGCCGAGCGATTCGGCATGGTGAAGGACAAGTTCGGCACGCCATGGATGGTGAACTGCGCAGGGACGTGAGTTTGGGGGTCGTGGGTCTACCGGGCGGCGTTCCGGCCAATGCTGGCGCCGCGGTGACTCCCCCCGCCTCCGCGTGACCTCGCCCCGCGGCCAGAGCGGGTCCGCTCTTGCGGGGACGATGTGTCCGAAATCACCACCGCCCCGCGCCAGGACTGGCAGATTCACTGTCCTCGCGGTGCTGGGCAGCTGACCCCAGGCCCGCGGGGACCGAGCGCTGGCCCGATGTTCCGTGGACGGTGGCGGAACGAAACGTCAGAGGGCTTCGCCGCCGGCGCCGGTCTTCCAGTCGTTCTCCCGTCATCAACGATCCAATTCTGTCCTTCGGCCGCTCGCGCCTGGCTCGGCAGCTATCATGGCGACTTACGCATTTCAGTGGAGGCGGTACCATGGCCAAGGGACGCGATAATCGTGACAATATCGGGCGACAGAACGTCGCACGGCAGGCGACGGGTGGCGAGCACCCGGTGGTTGGTCTGTTTCAGGATCAGGGTCAGGCGGAGCGCGCGATCAATGCGTTGAAGGACGCGGGCTTCAATGAGGACCAGCTCGGCGTCGCACTGCGCGACCGCAGCGAGCAGAAGGACTTGATGGAACGTACCGAGACCAAGGCCGCGGAAGGTGCCTCGGCTGGAGCCGTTACCGGGGGCGTCGTGGGCGGCACCGTCGGGCTGCTCGGCGGGCTCGGCGCGCTGATGGTGCCGGGGCTGGGCCCGATCTTCGCGGCGGGCTGGCTCGCCTCGACACTCACCGGCGCCGGCGTGGGCGCCGCCGCCGGCGGGTTGATCGGGGGCCTGATCGGCATGGGCATTCCCGAGGAGGACGCCAGGCATTTCGAGACCGGTTTCAAGGCGGGCGGCACGCTCGTCACCGTGCGGGCCGGCGAACGGGCAGACGAGGCGGAATCCATCTTCCGCGAATTCCAGGCGGACCTCGGCCCGACACACGGGTACCAGTTTGCCAGCGGCTCACCCGCGGCAATGCGATCCCACGAGGGCACGGCACAGACCGGCAAGGGGCAGGTGCGGGCGGGCGAGACTGGTCGTGGCAGGGATATTGGTGAGACGGAGCCGTGGGACAGCCGCGAGCGCCGTTTTCACGTGGATGCGAACTACACCGGTCCGGAGCGGCGCCTGGTCAATGCCTGAGCTGGTCGCGTAGCCGCGCTGACACGGATGGTTTACAGCCCCGGGGACTCCCACGAGCCGCCGGGGCTGTTCACCTGGTGGACCTCGCAGCAGAGCGCCGCGCCTCGATCCCCGTCGGCTCACCTACTTGCTTTCCAGCCTCGCGATCTGTGGCTCGAGCCTGGTTTCCATGCAGCTGGGGCAGATGCCGTGGCTGAACCTGGTGTTGGTGTGCTGGGCGAGATAGCTCTCGACACTGTGCCAGTAGTTGTCATCGTCACGCACCTTCATGCAGTACGAACAGACCGGCAGGATCAGCCGCAAGCTGTTCACCTCGGCCAGCGCGGCCTGCAGCTCGTGCACCAGCTGCTCGCGCTCCTCCTCGGCCTGCTTCCGCGCCGTGACGTCACGCGCCACGGAGTAGATGCTCTGCCCCGGCGCATTGGGCGCGGCGTTCCAGAGAAACCACCGGCAGGAGCCATCCTTGCAGAGGTAGCGATTTTCGAACGCGAGCGCCCGCCCACCGCCGCGGACTTCGGCATTCTGCTTGAGGGTGCGCTCGCGATCATCGGGATGCACAAATTCGATGAACGGCCGCGCCATCAGCTCCTGCATGGTGAAGCCGAGCGTCCGCTCCCACGCGGGATTGAGCCGCTTGAAATAGCCGTCGAAGCCGAGCACGCAGAGCATGTCGACCGAGATGGCAAAGAACCCATCCTGCAACGTGCCGGCCTCGTTCGCCGAAGCCGCGTTCTCCGTGCCTCCTGCACTGCGCGGCCTGCGGCCGCGCCTACTGAATAGCATTCATCATGTCGAAGATCGGCAGGTACATGGCCACCACCATGCCGCCCACGATCACGCCCAGTACCACGATCATCACCGGCTCCATGAGGGACAGCAGCGCACCCACGGCCACGTCCACTTCTTCGTCGTAGAAATCCGCAATCTTCGAGAGCATCTCGTCCAGGCCGCCGGTCTGTTCGCCCACCGCGATCATCGAGATGACCATGGGCGGGAAGACCTTGGACTTCTCCAGCGGCGCCGCGATGGTATCGCCGCCGGCAATGCTCTGGCGGCTGTCCATGACCGCGTCGTGAATGACGCGGTTGCCGGCCGTCTTGGCCGTGATCTCGAGGCCGTCCAGGATGCTGACACCCGAGCTGATCAGCGTGCCCAGAGTCCGGGTAAACCGCGACACCGCCGACTTCCGGAGCAGGTCGCCCAGCACCGGGGCCTTGAGCAGCAAGGTGTCGACCTGTTTCCGGCCGTTGGACGAACTATAGTAGCGCTTGAGCGCAAACAGTCCGAGGCCGATCGCGGCCAGCATGGCCCACCAGTAGTGGATCAGCAGCTGCGAGAGCCCGATCACGATGCGGGTCGGCAGCGGCAGCTGCATGTTCACCGACGCAAACATCTCCTGGAACGTCGGGATGACGAAGATCAGGAGGATGGCCACTGCCGCGCCGGCCACGGTCATGATGACGCCCGGGTAGATCATGGCGCTCTTGACCTTCCGGATCAGCGCATCGCTCTTCTCGAGGAAGGTCGCGAGGCGCAGCAGGATGGTATCGAGGATACCACCGGCTTCGCCGGCCGCCACCATGTTGACGAAGAGATCGCTGAACACCTTGGGATGCTTGGAGAACGCATCGGCCAGGGTGTTGCCGCTTTCGACGTCGTACACCACCGCCTTGGTGACGTCCTTGAGCGCCTTGTTCTCGGTCTGCTGCGCCAGGATGGTGAGCGACTGCACCAGGGGCAGGCCCGCGTTGATCATGGTCGCGAACTGCCGGGTGAAGATAACGATGTCGCGCGTCTTGGGCTTGGCGCCGCCACCGAACTTGATGGCCTTGGGCGCCTGGCGCACGCTCACCAGCATCATCCGGTTCTTGCGCAGGTGCGCGTTGACTTCCTCGGGGCTCTGGGCTTCGAGCTGGCCCTTCTGGATCTGCCCCGTGGCGTTACGCGCGGTGTACTCATAGAGCGGCATCGGTGATCTCCTCGTGAGCGCGGCCATCGAGCCGCAATGGGGCGGCCGCAGGCCGCCCGTACAGTCAGCGCCGCCCGCCAGCCATCGCGGTTATCCGGCTGCCCTTGTCGCCGTAAGCGCCGTCCGCCTCATCCAGCGGCTTCTCGCCGATGGCGCGCAGGAATTCGTTCGGCTCGGGCGACACCCGGAGGCATTCGTCCGACGTCACCTCGCGCGACATGTACAGCTGGTACAGCGCGTCGTTCATGGTCTGCATGCCGTGCTTCTTGCCTGCCTGCATGGCGGAGTAGATCTGGTGCACCTTGTCGTCGCGGATGAGCGCCCGGATGGCCGGCGTCGCCACCATGATCTCGGCCGCCATGGCCCGCCCGCGGCCGCTCGCCTTCTGCAGCAGGGTCTGGGTCAGCACCCCTTCCAGCACGAACGCCAGCTGGGCCCGCACCTGCGACTGCTGGCTGGGCGGGAAGACGTCAATGACGCGGTTGATGGATTCGGCCGCCGAGTTGGTGTGGAGCGTCGCCAGCGCGAGGTGGCCCGTTTCCGCGATGGTGAGGGCCGCGGAGATGGTCTCCAGGTCCCGCATCTCGCCCACCAGGATGACATCGGGATCCTCGCGCAAGGCATACTTGAGCGCGCTGCCGAAGCTCTTGGTGTCGGTCCCCACTTCGCGCTGGTTCACGATGCACGACTGGTGGCGGTGGATGAACTCGATCGGGTCCTCCACCGTGATGATGTGGCCCTTCCGCTCCTTGTTGATCTTGTCGATCACGGCGGCGAGCGTGGTGCTCTTGCCCGAGCCCGTCGGCCCCGTCACCAGGATGAGGCCGCGTGGCTTCTCCGCCAGCTTGGCCACCACCGGCGGCAGGCCCAGATCCTGGAAGGTCCGGACGTTGAACGGAATCATCCGGATCACCACCGCCACGCAGCCGCGCTGCTTGAACACGTTGCCGCGGAAGCGGGCGAGGTTCTGGATGCCGAAGCTGAAGTCCAGTTCATCCTCGGTCTCGAAGCGCTTCTTCTGGTTCTCGGTCAGCACCGAGTACGCCAGCTGGAGCGTGTCCTTGGGTGTCAGGACGTCCGGCACCGACGAATCGGTGATGTCACCGTCGATGCGGAGCTTGGGGCGCTCGCCGGCGGTGATGTGGAGGTCCGAGGCCTCGCGCTCGATCATTTCTTCCAGGAGCGCCCGAAGGTTGAAACTCATGCTGCCGTCTCCTTCACAACTTCCTCAAGGGTGGTCACGCCCCGCTCGATTTTCTTGATCCCGTCCATGCGCAAGGTCAGCATCCCTTCCCTGACCGCCGTGTCGCGCAGGTCCGCCACCGAATCTCCCCGGAGGATCGACCGCCGGAGCTCCGGCGTCAGCGCCATCACTTCATACAGGCCGGCCCGGCCCTTGTACCCCAGCCCGCCGCAGGTATCGCAGCCCTTCCCGCGCCGGAACTCGATGTGCCGGATCGCATCCAGGTCATCCGACAGCGACTTCAGCTCCTCTTCGCGGTAGGTCACCGTTTCCGCGCAATGCTTGCAGACTCGCCGCACCAGCCGCTGGGCCACCACCAGGTTCACGGCGCTCGCCACGTTGAAGGCCTCGACCCCCATGTCAATCATGCGCGTGATGGTACTGGGCGCATCGTTGGTGTGCAGCGTCGAGAGCACCAGGTGGCCGGTGAGGGCGGCCTTGATGGCGATGCCGCCCGTTTCCAGGTCCCGGATTTCGCCGATCATGATGATGTTCGGGTCCTGCCGCAGGAACGCCTTCAGCGCCGCCGCGAAGGTGAGCCCGATTTCGTTCCGCACCAGGACCTGGTTGATGCCGTGGAGGTTGTACTCCACCGGGTCCTCCGCGGTCATGATGTTCACTTCCTCCGTGTTGACCCGGGAGAGGCAGCTGTACAACGTCGTCGTCTTGCCCGAGCCCGTCGGGCCGGTGACCAGCACCATGCCGTACGGGTTCAGGATGGCCTTCATCAGGTCCGCTTCGGCCTTGGGCTCGAACCCGAACTTCTGCAGGTCCAGCGTCAGGTTACCCTTGTCCAGGATGCGGAGCACGATCTTCTCGCCAAACAGCACCGGCAGGGTCGAGACACGGAAGTCGATCACCCGCGATCCCATCTTGAGCTTGAGCCGGCCATCCTGCGGGACCCGGCGCTCGGCGATGTTCAGGTGCGAGAGGATCTTGACCCGGCTCGTCAGGGCCGCCTTCATCTTGAAGGGCGGCTTCATGATCTCCTGCAGCGCACCGTCGATACGGTAGCGAACCCGGATTTCATGCTCGAACGGCTCGATGTGGATGTCACTCGCGCCGCGCTGAACCGCATTCTTCAGGATCCCTTCCATCAGCTTGACCACCGGCGCGTCATCAATCTGCGCCTGGGTCGCTGCCTCTTCTTCCTCCTCCGCAAGGACCTCGACATCGCCTTCTTCCTGCTCCAGCTCCTTCAGGATGTCGGCGAACTGCTGGTCCGCTGCATTCCCGTAGTGCTTCTCGATCAGCGCCCGCAGCGTGAACTCTCCCGCCAGCACCGGGAAGAGGTCATAGCGGGTGATGAACTTGAGGTCCTCCAGCAGCCCGATGTCGGTCGGGTCCGCCAGGGCCACCGTGAGGGTCCGGCCCTCACGCTTGAGTGGCACTACCACATGCTTCTGCGCCACGTCCGGCGGGATCAGCTTGAGGATCCGCGCATCCACCTCGAAGCGCTGAAGATCGACGGCCGGCATCCGGTATTGCCGGGCCAGCAGCTTGGTGATTTCGATCTCCGAGGCCAGCCCCAGCTTGACCACGGCGTACGGCAGCCGGCACTTGGACGTGCGCTGCTCGGTCTGGGCCTGGATCAACTGCTCACGCGTGAGCAGCCCCTCCTGCACCAGGATTTGAGCAAGCCTGTCACTCTGCTGCGCCGCCGCTGTCGCCATCGTATTCCGACGTTCAGGGATGAAGTGGTTTCGAGAGGACCGCATGAATAGCCAACCGTAGGCCACGCGCCACAGACGACCTCGGCCCTCAGCGTATCTCCAACAAGGGGCGCAATTTGGCTATGGTGCCGGAGCCGATCCCGGGAACGGCGCCAAGGCTTTCGATGCTCGCAAACGGCCCATGCGACTCGCGATACGCCACAATTGCAGCAGCCCGTCCCGGACCGATCCCGGGCAGACCACCCAACTCATTTACCGATGAGGAGTTAAGATCAAGTGGCCGACTATCGGACCCGGTGGACTCAAATTCGGCACCCGAACTGGCAGTGCCCGAAAACCGGACATGGCCAGCCACCCGACGGAGCAATCCGGGTCCCACACCAGGCACCTGGTCCAGTGCCGCCGTTCCCCCGAAATCCCCATGCTGCTTCCGGTACTCGACGATCCGCCGGGCAAGATCCGGCCCAATGCCGGGAAGCCGCGCAATCTCGGGCGCGAGCGCGCGGTCCAGATCCACCAGCTCGCCTTCAGCGAGCGGCTGGCCCGCGGCCCGCGAGCTGTCCCGGTGCGCCAACGCCGACGAGGAATCGGACCCTGCGCCACCCAGCACCACGACGCCACCCGGCGCTTCGCCAGGGTCGAGCAGTGCGCAACGCGCCGCCTGCCCGGCCACGGCCAGCCCGGCAAGCAGGAGCACGGATCGGTATTCCGGGGACATGGGGGCAATGTGGGGTGCGAAGCGACGTGGTGCGGGATCAGAAGAGTGCGAAACGGGGCGGAAAGCGGATGGGCGGGATAGGCGAATCGGCGAGATGCAGGGCGTGCGTCATTGCGAGGAGCCGCCGCAGGCGACGACGAAGCAATCGGGTCGCGTAGATCGGGATGCCGGCTACCCGATTGCTTCGAGCGCTGCGCGCCCTCGCAATGACGCGTTGACCGTTGACCGTGGGCTGTTAACCCTGTCCGCCCGTCCGCCTGTTCGCTTGTCCGGCTCACTCCTCCCGCGCCACCAGCGCCAGCGCGAGCCGGCCCACGATGCCGAGGCTCTGGGCACTGATCTTGTCCATGGTGTCGTGCGGCGTGTGCCAGTAGGGATAGTCGAAATCCACGACGTCAATGGCGCGGATGCCCGCCTGCTGCAGCTCCACATGGTCGTCGGTGAGGGTCACGTTGTCATAGGGGACGAACACCGCCCCGTAGCCAAGCTTCCGGGCGGTATCCCAGACCAGGTCCACCACCTCGCCCGCCCCGATCATGGAATTCCCTTCCTGGGAAATGCGCAGGTCCTTGTCGCCCACCATGTCGAAGAGGACAGCATAGAGGGGTTTGGGTGCGAGCTGGTGCGCGCCGTAGTAGCGGCTTCCGATCAGTACGTCGTTCCGCTCGGTGAAGAAATCGCCGTAGTCCTCGCCGTCCACAAACAGCAGATCCACTCCGACGCCCGGCGTCGCGGCCTTGAGCGCATCGGCCACGCCCAGCAGGACCGCGACACCCGACGCGCCGTCATTGGCACCCGGCACCGGCTTGGCGCTGTCACCCGGCTCCACG
>SMFG01000020.1_pt1 | contig 19222 bp, 23 predicted proteins | sample 2456131 | NCBI WGS metagenome assembly SMFG01 (sample SAMN10132612, study PRJNA489261) | soil metagenome | isolation source: day120 antibiotic-silt loam soil ammended with raw manure from dairy cow... | place: USA | collected 2015-05-01
CCGTCCTGCCCGTCCTGCCCGTCCTGCCCGTCCTGCCCGTCCTGCCCGTCCTGCCCGTCCTGCCTTCCAATTCCTACCCTACTGCTCTACTTTTTCTGGTCTCCATGGAAACTATCTGATAATGATTCTCATCCACGCCCTGCTCGCTGTGGCCCTCCTGGCGCCGACCGATTCACTGCCGGCCCAGGACCAGGTCCCCGTGGTCCGCCGGATCGCGGCCATGGCCGAGCTGGCCGCGCAGGAATACGCCGCCGGTGTCGAGAATGGCCGGATCGTGGCAGCGGGCGAGGTGGACGAGTCGCGGCTCTTCCTCAAGGAAGCGCAGAAGGCGACGTCCCGGCTGAGCGAGCCGGAGCGGACTCGCATCGCCGCGGGCCTGGACAGTCTCATCTCGCTGGTGAATGCGACCGCGAGCCCGGCACTGCTCAGCAAGCGTGCCCATGGCTTGACCGAGGGTATCGCACAGCGCTTCGGCATCACGATGGATGAGATCCCGGCCGCAGCACCGCTCGCGCTCAGGGGCAAGGAGGTGTACGCCGCCGCCTGTGCCTCGTGCCACGGTGCTCTGGGCCTGGGTGATGGTGCCGCGGGCAAGGGGCTCACGCCGCCTCCGGCCAACCTCACCGATGCGGGTGCGCTGCGTGACGTCTCTCCGCTCGACTTCTATCGCCGGATCACGATCGGCGTGGCGGGCACCGCCATGCCATCGTTCGAGACGGCCCTGACGTCGGACGACCGCTGGGCCGCCGCAGTGTACGCCACGCTGCTCCGGCTGCCGGCACCCCGTGGCGAGGTGCCCGATTCGCTGGCGGATTTTCCCGCCACCGCTGCCCGGTCAGATGCGCAGATTCTCGCCGAGCTCGGCGTGGGTGATGACCCGACCCAGTCCGACCTCGTCCGGCTCGCCGCGGTGCGTGCCGCCGGCACCGCCGGCCCCAGTGCCCAGCTGGCCACGCGGGTCTTTGCCGAGGTGCGTTCCCGGATCGATTCCAGCATCGCGCTGGCTGCGGCGGGCAACCTGGATGATGCCGAGGCCCGCGCGGTGGACGCGTACATCTCGTTCGAACAGGTGGAGCGCACCGTACGCGCCCGCGATCCCGGCCTTGCCGCGGAGCTGGAAGCGGCCTTCGCCGATCTGCGGGCCCGCGCCGGTTCGGGCGGCTCGGATCTCGCCAGCGTGCAGATCGCGCTCGAAACGCGACTGGAGCGCGCCGAACGCGTCTTCGCCGACCGGGGATCCCCGGGCGCACTCTTTACCCAGTCGTTCGTGCTCATGCTGCGCGAAGGACTGGAGGCCATTCTGGTCGTGGGCGCGCTGCTCACTTTCCTGACCCGTACCGGAGCGGGCCACCGTCGGCGGGAGATTCATGCCGGGGTTGCGGCCGCCATCGGCGCCAGCTTCCTCACGGCCATCGCCCTCGAGACGGTGTTCCGGCTGTCGCCCTCGCACCAGGAGGCACTGGAGGGCGGGACCATGCTCGTGGCCGTGCTGGTGCTCTTCTATGTGAGCTACTGGCTGCTGTCGAAGATGGAAGTGACCAAGTGGACCAACTTCGTGAAGAGCCGGGTGCAGACGGCGGTCTCGAGCGGCTCGGCGCTGGCGCTGGTCAGCGCTGCGTTTCTTGCCGTCTATCGAGAGGGTTTCGAGACCATCCTCTTCTATAAGGCGCTCTTCGCGTCCGGCGGTGTGGGTGACGCAGCGCCGGTGGCGCTGGGCCTCGTGTCGGGACTGCTGGTGCTGGCGGGGGTGTACGTCGCCATCAACCGCTTCGGCATCCGGCTCCCGCTCAAGCCCTTCTTCGCGGTGACCAGTGCGTTCCTTTACCTGATGGCATTCGTGTTCGCGGGCAAGGGGATCGCGGAGCTGCAGGCGGGCCGGATTCTGCCCATCACCTATGTCCCGGGTGCTCCACGCCTGCCTGCGCTGGGTGTGTATCCGACACTGGAGACGATGATCGCGCAGGGGCTGCTGGTGGGGCTGGCGCTCATCGCGTTGTCGTGGATCTTCCTGGTGGCACCGGCGCGGGAACGCCGGAGCGTCGCTGCCGCAAACGTACCGGGCGAGCCACCGCACCTTCGCCACAAGGGCGCAGCAGGTGACGTGAGGCCGGTGCAAGGCGTAGGGCCTAAGTAAGGCATAGGACACAGGGTCATAAGTCCCATGTCATACGCCCTAAAAACCAAAAGCCCGTCATCGCTGACGGGCTTCCGGTAAGAGGAGTGGTAGATCGCCCCCTGAGTATACGGAGACGGACCGAAGTGTCCGCTCCACCCTTCTTCGACCTACCACTTTTCCATTGGGCGTCCTGCCCTTGTCTCTCTTTATGGCAATGCGTGTGCCACAAAACGAAAAGCGGTAAGTTATTTAAGTATAAGAGCTTACGCTATTCAGCCGGAAATGATGGCGGGCCCGTACCGTCAAAGAACTTGACGATTCACTGAATTATTCTGTAACACCATTAAAATCAACGGTTTAACAAACTGTCTATACTTTTGACGCCGTCGAGATGTTGGGCGAGCCGAGCCACGGCCCAGGACTCGGCTCCGCGCCGGTGCGCCATCGCGCCAGCAGCACCACGCCGAGCAGCACCAGCGCCACGCTCACCAGCTGGGCAATCGTGAACGGCCCGAAAAACCGATCGTCCTTGGCCCGGAAGATCTCGATCACGAATCGTTCGGCGCCGGCCCACACCAAGTAGGCGCCGAACAGCCACCCTGCCGGCCGGGCCAGGCGGCGCCACTTCCACAGGAAGGCGAAGGCCACCAGCATGATCGCCGTTTCATAGAGCTGGGTCGGGTGGACCGCCAGCACTGTGGTAGGATCAAGTCCCGGCGGACTCGCGATGCCGAGATGGGCGAGGTTCCCGACCGTCGAGGGAGGGTAGCCCTGCGGAAATTTGACGGCCCAAGGAAGTGAGGTCGGCCGGCCGTAGTCATCATTGATGAGAAAGCAGCCGATGCGGCCAAGGGCGTAGGCTGCGGCGAGTGCCGGCGCCGCCAGCTGCATGGTCCAGCGAAGCGGCACCCGTCGGCGCCAGCCGTTCAGGATGACTGCCAGGGCGCCGCCGATGAACCCGCCATACCAGACCAGCCCGCCCCGGTCGAGCAGCGTGGCCGGATTGCCGGTCAGCGCGAAGTACCACACCTTGGCGCCGATGACGCCGCCCACCAGCGCGGCCAGCACGATGTCGGCCGAATAGTCCTCGCGGAACCCGCGCCGCCGCAGTTCCTGGGTGATGAGCCAGCCACCCATGAGGAAGCCGACCATCATCATGATGCCGTAGCCGGTGATGGGCAGGGGGCCGAGATGGATGATGAATGGGTATACAGTCATGAGCGGGTGGCACCGTTTGAGAGTCCGGGAATCGGCAAGTCATCACGCGGTTCGAGACTGAGCGCGCTCCGTTCCCCGCGCGCCAGCCGCCATGCTCCTGCCGCGGCGATCATCGCCGCGTTGTCGGTATTGAGCCGTGGGGACGCTACGCTCACCCGCGCGAGTCCCGCCAGCCGCTTACGGAGCGCCGCGGCGAGCGCGGCGTTGCACGCCACGCCGCCGCCGATGATGGCGGTCTGGTAGCCCAGGGCGTCCACGAGATGAGCCGTCTTGGCGGTGAGCACATCCACCGCGGCGTCCTGGAACGACCGTGCGATATCAGCGCGGTCCCGCTCGAGATCCTCGCTCTGCTGTACCGCGCGACGTACCGCGGTCTTGAGGCCGCTGAACGAAAAGTTATACTGGTTCGGACCGTCGCCGTTCAATTCGCCCAGCATGGGGCGGGGCAGGGTGAACCGGCCGGGCCGTCCCGTCGCGGCCAGCCGCTCGATGCCGGGACCGCCGGGATACTCGAGACCCAGCAGCTTGGCGACCTTGTCGAACGCCTCACCTGCGGCGTCATCGAGCGTCCGCCCCACCAGCCGGTAGCGTCCCCACTCCTGCACGTCGAGCAGCAGCGTATGCCCGCCGCTGACCAGCAGCGCCACGAAGGGCGGCGCCAGCGTCGTGTCCTCGAGCGCCGGCGCGAAGATATGCCCCTCCAGGTGATTCACGCCGATCAGCGGAATCTTCTGGCTCCACGCCAGCGTCTTGCCATACATCAGTCCGACCAGCAGTGCGCCGACCAGCCCCGGCCCCGCCGTCACGGCCACACCACCGATGCCATCGAGCGCGGTACCAGCTTCGGCAAGTGCCCGTTCCACGACCGGGCCCACCGCCTCGAGGTGCGCCCGGCTCGCCAGCTCCGGCACCACCCCGCCGAAGACCGCGTGGATGTCCTGGGACAGGATAATGAGGCTCCGGAGCGCGAATGGCGCGTCGGGTTCCACCTCGAGCACGGCCGCTGAGGTCTCGTCGCACGAAGTCTCGATGCCGAGCACTCGTATCAGTTGCGTTCTTCCGGGCTGAGGACGACGCTGTCGGCCGGTGCCGGCCGGCTCACACCCAGCAGCCGTTCGACCAGGGAAATGTTGGCGGGCGAGGACCAGTCATGCGCGCCGATGACGCGCTTGATGATCACGCCATCCTTGTCGAGCAGGAAGCTTTCCGGCACGCCGGTCGTCTGGTACAGCGTGGAGATCCGGCCGCTCCGGTCCTGGAGGATATCGAAGGTCAGGCCGAATTCGCGGGCGAACGCCTGCACATCCTCGGGGCTGCCTTCGTCGATGCTGACGGCCGCGATGGCGAATCCCTGGTCCTTGAGCCGCGCATATGCCTTCTGCATCGACGGCATCTCCTGGCGGCAGGGCACACACCAGGTCGCCCAGATGTTCAGGAGGGTCACCTGGCCCTTGTAGTGATCCCGCAGATCCACGGTGTCTCCGGTGGCCAGATCTGCTACCTGGATGTCAGGCGCGCGGGCACCCACCTCGACCCGCGCCGTCTCCCGGCCCACATGGGTCAGGGCCCAGACCCCGATACCAAGGCCGGCGAGCACCAGGACGACGACAAGCCACTGCCGGGCGGAGCTGCTCACGGAATCACACCTTTACGCTGCATGCCGCGCGGAGGTCCCGCACGGCACGGGTGATATCAGGCTGGCCGAACACGGCGGTGCCGGCCACGAATGTGTCGGCACCCGCCTCGTACGCGGCAACGATCGTATGGACGTCCACGCCGCCATCGACCTCGAGCGCGGCGGCAGAATGGTACGCCTGCAGGACGGCACGAAGCCGGGCGATCTTGCCGGTCGCCGCGGGAATGTAGTTCTGCCCGCCGAAGCCGGGATTCACCGACATCACCAGTACCAGGTCGAGGTCGTCCAGCACTTCGGTCACGTAGGCCAGGGGCGTGGCCGGGTTGAGGGCCAGCCCGGCCTTCATGCCATGTGCGCGCACCTGCGCGAGGTGGCGCTGCACATGCACAGTGGCTTCGGGATGGAAGGTGAAATTGGACGCCCCGGCCTCGGCGAACGGGGCGATGTACATCTCCGGGCGTTCCACCATGAGGTGCACGTCAATGGGCTGGTCGGTCATGGACCGGAGTGCCCTGATCATTGGTGCGCCGAAGGTCAGGTTGGGCACGAAGTGGCCATCCATGACGTCCACGTGCAGCCATTCCGCGCCCCCATCGAGCGCCGCCTGCACCTCTTCGCGCAGCCGCCCGAGGTCCGCGCTCAGCACGCTTGGCGCGATGCGCACCGTCATCGATTCGCTCCATTGACGATCAGTTCCACCGTGCTGCCCGGAAGCCGGCCCGCCCCGGCCGACGGCCGGGTACCCAGGACGACACCGCCATCTTCCTCCCGGTCAATCACCGAATCCACGCTGCCAGGCTTGAGACCCGCGGCCGCGAGCACCTTGATGGCCTGGCTCATTTCCAGGCCGATGACATCAGGGACCGGCACCGGCATCCGGCCCGCGCTCGGCGTCAGGGTGACCACGGTGCTGCGTGGCGCCGCCGTGCCGGCGGGCGGATCCTGCCGCACCACCTTGCCGCGGTCCACATCGGGACTTTCGATTGCCGGCTCCACCCGTACGCGATAGCCGAGGCCGGTGAGTTGCGCCTGGGCATCGGAGAGCCCGGTACCCACGAGCAGCGGCACCGCCTCTTCGCCCGAGAAGATCGGTACCGGCGAGAACCAGAGCGCCGCCACGACAAATCCGACCACCGCCACGAGGAGAACCAGCGCCACATCGCGCAGCGGTGAACGCTTGCGGTCCTCCGGGGCCGGTCCCGGCTCCGACGCGATCCCGGGTCGCATATGTCTGCGGAAGCGCATCAGTCGTTCACTCCGCGCGCCGGAGGCGTGCGGCGTACGCGCCATCCATGCCGTGGCGCTGGGGCAGGATAGTCAGGTCGCCCGCGGCGTTCTGGAGCGGGCTGGGGAAACCCGGGGACGGTTCCCGCCGGAACTGCGGGTGCCGTTCCAGGAAGGCCGCCGTCTGCTGGTCGTTCTCTTCGGGTTCGAGTGAGCACGTGGCGTAAACTAACAGCCCGCCGGGCCGCACGACGCCGGCAGCGGCATCCAGCAGCGTCGCCTGGTGCTCGGCCAGCGACGCCAGCGCTTCGGCCGTCACCCGCCACCGGGCATCGGGGTGTCGGGCAAAGCTGCCGGTCCCGAGGCAGGGCGCGTCGAGCAGGACCAGCTCCACCGGCCGAAGCGCCGGCCGGGCCGCGTCGCCGATAATGACGACCTCGCGCCCGCTGCCTGCCCGCGCAAGGTTGCCGGACAGGCGCTGCGCGCGGCGGGGATGCTTTTCCATGGCGGCGAGCCGGTGAACCAGCCGCCCCAGCGCCAGCGCTTTGCCGCCCGGCGCCGCGCACAAGTCCACCAGTGTCGCTCCGGCGGGCGGATCCATGTACCACGCCAGCAGGGCCTGGCCGGGATCCTGCACGAAGAAGGCGCCCTCGTCGAAGCCCGGCAGCTCGTCCGGCCGGCTGCGATCCGTGATGAGCCCGGCGCCCCATGGCGCGGGCCGCACCGGGATACCGGCCTTGGACCAGCGGCGCTCGAGCGCCTCGAGCGTGGAACGGGCCGGCTGGAGCACCAGCTGGGGCGGCTGGTTGTTCCAGACGAGCAGGCGCTCGGCTTCGCCGGCGCCGAACCGCGCCACCCAGCGCTGCACCAGCCAGTCGGGATGCGAGTACCGGGCGGCGAGGTCGGCAGGCGCGTCGGACGATGCATGCGGTGGCGGCTCCGGCGCGGACGAGACCTTCCGGAGCACGGCGTTTACGAACCCGCCCGACCGGGAGCCGGCGATCTCGTTGGCGAGCTGGACTGCCGTGCTCACAGCGGCGTGATCCGGCACGCGGTCCAGCGTGGTGAGTTGATAGGTGCCGATGCGGAGGATGTTCTGCAACGCGGGCGAGACGGCGTTCCAGCCACGCGGCACGAAGCGCGTCAGCGAGGCATCCAGCGTGCGCTGCTGACGCAGCACGCCGGCGCTGATCTCGTGCGCCAGCCGACGATCGGGATCGGGCAGCCGTCGGATGGCATCTTCCAGTGCCTGGTCGAAGGGCCTGCCCTCCTGCACCTGGGTCAGGATGGTGAGGGCGGCCCTTCGCGGCGGGAGGCCGGAGGTGTGGCGGTGTTTGGTGGACATGTAAAGGTCATAGGTCGTATGTCGAAAGTCGTATGACGTACGACTCCTGACATACGACTTCCCTACGCCAGCATCCCGACTTCCGGGGTCGACGGCATGGCCACCTCGCGCCTGGGCATCCGGCCGGCCAGCCACGCGGCGCGTCCGGCTTCCACCGCCAGCCGCATCGCATGCGCCATGGCGACGGGCTCGCGTGCCTGGGCAAGGGCGGTGTTCATGAGGATTCCGTCTACCCCCTGCTCCATTACCACGCAGGCATCGGACGCGGTGCCCACCCCGGCATCCACGATCACCGGGACTGACAGCCGGCGCTTGATGGTGCGGATACTGAACGGGTTGATCAGGCCGAGCCCGCTGCCGATCGGCGAGGCCAGCGGCATCACTGCGGTAACGCCCGCGTCTTCCAGGCGCAGCGCGGTGATGAGGTCGTCGTTGGTGTAGGCCAGGATCTTGAAACCTTCAGTGGCCAGTTGGCGGGTGGCGGCGAGCAGGCCCTCCACGTCCGGCAGCAGGGTTTCCTTGTCGCCGATGACTTCGAGCTTGATAAATTCGTTGAAGCCGGCCTCACGCGCCAGCCGCGCGTAGCGGATGGCCTCGTCGGCGGTGTAGCAGCCAGCGGTGTTGGCCAGCAGGAAGAACCGGTCGGCGGGGAGATGATGCAGGATGCCCGCATCATTGGCACGGTCGAGGTCCACGCGCCGCACCGCCACCGTGACGATCTCGGCCCCGGACGCGCTGATCGCTTCCACCATCTCCTCGTTGGTCCGGTACTTTCCGGTTCCGACCATGAGGCGCGATTGAAATTCCCGTCCACCCAGTTCGAACGGCGTATCCACCGTCATCATTTCATCCTCCTCCGACAAAATGCACGACTTCAATCGAGTCACCGGCCGATACCGGTGTCTCCGCCAGCTGCGCACGCCGCACGATCTGCCGGTTGTGTTCCACCACCACGACCCGTGCATCGAGGCCGAGGTGGCGCAGCAGATCATCGAGCGAAACGGGGCCGGCCACACGGCGAGGTTCGCCGTTGAGCGTAATGGCCAATTCGGTCATGAGCCCTCCTTCTCATCCGTCCATGGGGCCAGCAGGTCCCGCGCGGCGGCCGCCGGATCCCTTGCGTGCCAGAGAGCCCTGATGGCGGCGACTCCCCAGGCGCCCGCATCCCGCACGCTGGGCGCGTTTTCGGTGGTGATGCCGCCGATGGCCACCACGGGGATTCCCGCCGCGGCCGCGCGAGCCACAACCTCGAGTCCAAGGGCAGGCCGTCCGGCATGACTTGGCGTCTCGAACACGTGGCCCAGCACCACGAAATCCGCGCCTTCATCGCGCGCGCGGAACACGTCGTCCACGGAATGTGCCGACCGGCCGACCAGCCCGTCGCCCAGCACCAGCCGCGCGTCCACCGGTGCCAGGTCCTCGTCCGAGAGCTGCACGCCATGGGCGCCAACCGCGCGTGCGATATCGGGCCGGCCACTGACGATCACCTGGGATTCGGCTGGACGTGCCAGCGCCACGAAGCGGTGCGCACTCCTGGCAAGGTCCTCTGCCCGGGCGCCCCGGTCCCGCGCGTGCAGCGCCATGGCACTGCCGGCCGCGGCGAGTGCGGCGGCCCGGACCCCGAGGTCGGCCAGCGCGAGCACCTCGCCATCGGTGATCGCATGGACCCGGGCCAGAGGTCTCACGCCAGGCGTCGTCCCCGCTCCACTCCCCGGCCGCGCGCCCACTCCGCGACCGGCATCCGCCGGCGTCCAGCGGGCTGCACGTCGGCGATCTCTACCGCGCCATTTGCCGCCGCGATGGTCAACCGCTCACCGGCGTCGAGCACGGTACCGGCGACTCCGCTCCCCGCCGTGGCGCGGGCACCGAAGAGCTTGATGTCGGCGCCCTCGAGCGTGGTCCACGCCCCGGGTGCGGGGTCGAACGCGCGGATCCGCCGGGCGACGGATGGTGCATCGAGACTCCAGTCCACGCGCGCCGTCTCACGGGTGACCTTGCTGGCGTAGGTCGCCAGCGCGTCGTCCTGGGGCTCCGGCTCCGGCTGGCCGCGCACCAGATCCTTGAGCGTCTCGAGCAGTGCGTGGGCGCCAAGGTCGGCGAGCCGGCGGGTGAGCGAGCCGCCGGTATCATCCGGCGCGATCGGTGTGCGCACCCGCATGTAAACGGGCCCGGAATCCATTCCCGCGTCCATCTGCATGATGCTGACGCCGGTCTCGGTCTCGCCGTTGGCGATCGCCCACTGGATCGGGGCCGCACCCCGAAGCCGTGGAAGCAGCGAGGCGTGCACGTTCACCAGCCCGCGTCGTGGCACCGTCAGCACCTCGCGACGGAGGATATGTCCGTACGCCACCACGACGCCGAGGTCGGGCTCCAGCCGGCGCAGCGCGGCGAGGAAGAGGTCACCGACCGGGCGCTCGGGCTGGAGCAGAGGCAGGTGTGCGTCAGCGGCGGTGGTCTTGACGGGCGGGGACACGAATGCACTGCGGGAGCGGCCCTGCGGACGATCCGGCTGGGTCACCACGCCGACCACTTCGTGGCCTGCGCGGAGGAGGGCGCGGAGGGACGCGTCGGCAAACTCCGGCGTCCCGAAGAAAACGATTCGCATTACTCCCGGGCGGAGGTCGCGGCCGCCACCTCCTTGATGAACGAGGGGTCGTCGCGATGCTCCTTCTTCCAGCGGGACAGCAGCATCTTGCGCTTGATCGGGCCGAGGTGGTCCAGAAACAGGATCCCGTCGAGGTGGTCGATCTCGTGCTGGATGGCGCGGGCCAGGAGCCCTTCGGCGTCCAGGCGGTAGGGCTGGCCTTCCTGATCGAGCGCCTCGAGGGTCACGCGCTCCGGGCGGGTAACGTCGGCGTAGATGTCAGGAATCGAGAGACAGCCCTCTTCCTGGGTGGCGCGGCCATCGGCGTCGACGATCCGGGGATTCACCAGCGCGATCCGGGTGCCGTTCGCATCCACCACCGCCACCCGCTGCCCCACGCCCACCTGGTTGGCGGCGAGGCCCACACCGCGCGATGCGTCCATGGTGGCGAACAGGTCGGCGATGAATTGCCGGGTTTCATCGGTGACGGCCGACACCTCGTCGCTGCGCTGCCGGAGGACCGGCGAGCCCAGCAGGTGCAGTTTCAGAAGCCCCATTATCCTCTTCCCGGGGTCGGACCCCCGATCCGGACGATCCGCGATCGCTCGACCACGACCGACGCTGTGCCGGACTCGATCGTAATGCGTGATTCCTTCACGCCGTTCGCTTCCACGTCCTTGATCTCCTTGACCTTGCCGATGATGCCGCCAGCGGTCATGACCTCGTCGTTCTTCTTCAGCTGCGCCAGCAGCGCCGCGTGCTGCTTCCGTGCCTTGCCCTGCGGGCGCAGGATGAGGAAGTAGAAGATGGCGCCGATCGCCAGAACCTGCAGCAGCAGGATCATGAGTCCACCGCCGCCGCCAGCCGGCGCCTGCAGTCCCAGAAGCAGGAATCGCGTCACGAAGCTCCCCGTTGGTGATGGCGGCGGAGCCAGTCCTCGCTCCAGCCGCCGAATGTGCCTGCCAGAATGTGAACACGCGCCTGTTCCGCCAGGCGGATCAGGAACCGGATATTGTGCAGCGACACCAGCCGGAGCCCCAGGATCTCGCTGACGACGAACAGGTGGCGCAGATACGCCCGCGACACCGTGCGGCAGGTCTCGCAGTCGCACTCCGCGTCCAGCGGCGCATCCTCGAGGCGATGGACAGCCGCCCGGACATTGACCCGGCCACCCGATGTCCAGGCGGTGCCGTGGCGGCCATTGCGGGTGGCGGCGACGCAATCGAACAGGTCTACGCCCCGCGCAATACCCTCGATGAGATCTGCCGGAAACCCGACTCCCATAAGATAACGGGGCGCGGCACCAGGCAGCGATGGCTCCAGTTCCTCCAGCACACGTCGCATGACCGGTTTGGGCTCCCCCACAGAGAGCCCCCCGATGGCGATGCCGGTCCAGTCGCCGGCGTCGAGGATCCCGCGGAGCGATGCAGCCCGGAGATCGGTGTGGGTGCCTCCCTGGATGATGGGCCAGAGCGTCTGCCGCGGCTGGTCCGAGTCCCGGGCCAATGCTGCATGGCGCTCGGCCCCCCGTGCCAGCCATCGGAGACTCCGCTCCATGCCCTCACGCGCGAGCGCGTGCTCGGCCTGGCCCGGCACCACGTGATCGAACTGCATGGCGATGTCGGTGCCGAGCGCCCACTGGATTTCCATCGAGCGTTCGGGGGTGATGGTGCGATACGAGCCATCCACATGGCTCTGGAACGCCACGCCCTCCTCCGAGATGGTGCGGAGCGTCTCCAGCGAGAAGACCTGGAACCCGCCCGAGTCGCTGAGCATGGGGCCGTTCCAGCCGCTGAAGCGCTGCAACCCGCCCATCGCTGCGATCACGTCCTCGCCGGGACGCAGGTGCAGGTGGTACGTGTTACCAAGGATGATATCGGCGCCCGCGGCGCGTACTTCATCCGGATGCAGGCCGCGCACCGTACCGTGCGTCCCCACCGGCATGAACGCGGGCGTGCGCACGGTCCCGTGCGGCAATCTCAGCGTGCCGGCGCGCGCGGCGCCGTCGCGCTGCTCCACCGTGAAGGCGAACGCGTTCACAGGATCAGCATGGCATCGCCGTAGGAATAAAACCGGTAGCGCTGCTCGACGGCGTGCCGATAGGCCTTCATGGCGAGGCCATAGCCGGCGAATGCTGCCACCAGCATGAGCAGGGTGGACCGGGGCAGGTGAAAATTGGTGAGCAGGTGATCCACCACCCTGAACGCGTACCCCGGCGTGATCAGCAGGCGGGTCGCGTCGCTGCCCGCCCGCACGCCGCCGTCACCGCTCGCGGCGCTTTCAAGTGCGCGGACCACCGTGGTTCCCACGGCCCAGACCTTCGCGTTGCGTTCACGCGCGGCCGAAATGGCTGCTGCGGTCTCCGGTGGAATGGTGTAGCGCTCCTCGTGCATCGGGTGCTCGGCGGGAATCTCCGTCTCCACCGGCTTGAACGTGCCCGGCCCCACGTCCAGCTCCAGGCGGCCCAACTTCACGCCGTGCTCCGCCAGCACGGCGAGGTGGTCATCGGTGAAGTGCAGCCCCGCGGTCGGCGCGGCGACACTCCCTTCCCGGACCGCATAGACGGTCTGGTAACGCTCTTCATCCCGCGGAATCGGGTCACGCGCGATGTAGGGCGGCAACGGCAACCGGCCGAAGCGCGCGATCGCGGCGTCGGCCGCGAGGCCGCCAAACCGCACGACCCGCAACCCGTCTTCCAGGATGGTAAGTGTCTCGATCCAGGCGCCGGGACCGATCGCGATGCGCTTGCCGGGCCGGAGCGCACTACCGGGCCGTCCCATCGCGATCCAGGCATCGCCTTCCGCCGGGTGGAGCAGCAGCACTTCGGCGGGCGCACCGGACGGCCGGGTGCCGAGGAAGCGGGCGTGCCGGACGCGCGTGGTGTTGAGCGCCAGGATATCGCCGGCGGGAATGAGATCGAGCAGTTCGGGAAACGTGGTGTCGGTGAGCGAGCCTTCGGCGCGCCGGACGATCAGCAGCCGGCTGCTGCCACGACGCTCGACCGGGTGCTGGGCGATGAGTTCGGCGGGGAGTTCGTAGTCGTAATCCGAAGTGCAGAGCCCCAGCGGCGGCCGGTCAGGCATCGCCGGACGCGCCTGGCCGCTCGGGCGGCGTGAGGCCGAACCGGGCATAGGCATTGGCCGTCGCCATCCGCCCGCGTGGCGTCCGCTCCAGGAACCCCTGCTGGATAAGGAACGGCTCATATACATCCTGCAGCGTACCGGCATCTTCACCGACCGCCACGGCGACGGTGCCCAGGCCCACGGGACCGCCGCCGAACTTCTCGATGATGGTCGAGAGGATGCGGGCATCCATGTCGTCGAGTCCGAATTCGTCCACGTTGAGCCGGGCGAGGGCCTCGCGTGCGACGGCGAGGGTGATGCGTCCGGCTGCGCGCACCTGCGCGTAATCGCGCACCCGGCGGAGCAGCCGGTTGGCGACCCGGGGTGTTCCCCGGCTCCGGCGCGCGATTTCGAGCGCCCCATCCGTGTCGGTCGGGACGCCGAGGATGGTGGCGCTGCGCGTGACGATGGTGGCGAGATCCTCCGCGGGGTAGAACGAAAGCCGTTCCACCAGGCCGAACCGCGCCCGCATCGGTGGCGTGAGCAGCCCGAATCTGGTGGTGGCACCGATCAGCGTGAAGCGCTCGAGCGCCATGGGGATGGTCTGCGCATTGGGCCCGTCGGCGATCCGCACATCCACCCGGTAATCTTCCATGGCGGGATAGAGGAATTCCTCCAGGGCGGGCCGGAGCCGGTGTACCTCATCGATGAACAGGATGTCGCCGGGACCGAGGCCGGTGAGCAGGCCCACGAGGTCGCCCGGCTTCTCGAGCACCGGCCCCGATGAGGTGCGGAGCTGGACGCCCATCTCCCTCGCGAGCAGCATGGCGAGCGTGGTCTTGCCCAACCCCGGCGGGCCGAAAAAGAGGGCGTGGTCCAGCGCCTCGCCCCGCTGGCGCGCAGCGTCGACGGCGATCCGGAGCGAGGACTTGACCTGCTCCTGGCCCACGAAGTCCTCCAGCCGGGCGGGACGCAGCGCCGAATCGGCGCTGCCCTCCTCCGGCAGAGCAGCGGGCGTGGTTACGTCCAGACGGCTCGCTTCAGTCATCGAGCTCCGAGTCCCAGCGCACCGGCCGCTGGCCGGGGCGGATGATGTGCCGGGCGCCGCAGTGCTGGCAGCGATCCGTCGCGCGGTCAGTCTCCTCGGACACCAGCTTGCGGTTGGAGGTCCCACAGCGGGTGCAGAGCCACTCCGCGGTTACGGCAACGACAGTCATCAGACGGTTCTCCCGGAACGGGCCCCGGCGAGCTGGGCCAGCGCCCGCCGGATGAGTTGTGGCGTGTCTTCCAGTGCAACCTCTCGCGCAGCGGCGCGCACGGCATCGTCGGCAGCTGCCGGCGTGTAGCCCAGCGCCACCAGCGCGCGAACCGCTTCCTCGGAACTCCGGTTCGTCGGTGCGGCGACGGCGACCTCGATGTCGTCGAACCGGTCGGACAGTTCCAGCGCGAGTCGCTCGGCTTTCTTGCGGCCGATGCCGCTCACGCTCGAGAGCACCGCGAGGTCCCGGCTCCGGATGGCGCGCACCGCTCGCTCGGCGCCCAGTTCGGCCAGCAGCGCCAGGGCCAGCCGCGGACCGAAACCGCTCGCGCCGAGCAGGCGCCGAAACACCCCGCGTTCGACGGGGTCATCAAAGCCGAACAGCAGCCAGCCGTCTTCGCGCACCACCAGTTCGGTGAAGAGCCGGACCTGCTGGCCCACCGCCGGGAGTGCGGCCATGGTGCCGGTGGGCACGGTGAGGACGTAGCCCACGCCGCCAGCAGTCTCGACGGTGACCGTGTCGCCGTCACGGGAGACGACGGTGCCGCTGACCAGCGCGATCAACGCGGCCTCCTGGAGGCCGGCCCTGCCAGCAGCAGGTGGGTCAGCGCGATCGCCACGCCATCGGCGGCATCGGCGGGTTCCGGCGCGGCGGTCAGGCGGAGCAACTGCTGCACCATGTAGCCCACCTGCGGTTTGAGTGCGGCACCCCGCCCAACGACGGTCTTCTTGATCACGGCCGGTGCGTATTCGCCAATGGACAGGCCCGCTTCCTCCGCCGCCAGCAGGATCACCCCGCGCGCGTGGCTCAGGACCATCGTGGAATGGACGTTGCGGCCATAGAATGCCTTCTCGATGGCCAGGGTGTCGGGCTGGTGCCGGGCGATCAGGTCGGCGATGGCATCGTGGATGATCCGGAGCCGGGCGGGGAGGGCATCGCGTGCGGCGGTCCGGACCACTCCGCATTCCAGCAGTCGGCCGGCTCGGCCCGGCACCGATTCCACCACTCCATACCCGAGCACGGCTGTGCCGGGGTCCACGCCGAGCACCTTCACCAGCGTGGCCGCGTCAGGCGTCGGCCTCCGCCAGCTGGGAGGCGTCGATATCGAAATTGGAAAAAACCTTGGACACGTCGTCCAGTTCTTCCAGCACTTCCATCAGCTTGAGAAGCCGGTCGGCTTCCGCACCTTCGACCCGCACGGTGTTCCTGGGCACCATCGCCACTTCGGCGGACTCCACCTGGAGGCCGCCGTTGCGCAGCGCATCCTGCACGGCGTGGAAGGTGGCCGGTGAGGTGGTCACGACGTAGACATCGCCATCACGGACAAAATCCTCGGCCCCGGCATCCAGCGCCTTTTCCAGGGCGGACTCTTCACTGGAGCGGGTGGCGTCGAGCGCAATCTGGCCCAGGTGATCGAACATCCATGCCACCGAGCCGGTGGCACCGAGGTTGCCGCCGTTCCGGTTGAACGCATGCCGGATTTCGGCGACCGTGCGGGTCGGGTTGTCGGTCGTGGCTTCGATGAACACGGCGGCGCCGCCCGGCCCGTAGCCCTCGTAGGTGAGTTCCTGGTAGGACTCGCCGTCGAGCTCGCCGGTGCCCTTCTTGATGGCGCGCTCGATGTTTTCCTTGGGCATGTTCACCGCACGCGCGGCGTCCACCGCCAGCCGGAGCCGCGGATTGCCGCCCAGATCTCCTCCACCGGCGCGGGCTGCCACGGTGATCTCCCGGATCACCTTGGTCCACGTCGAGGCGCGGCGGGAATCGGTCACCGCCTTCTTGCGCTTGATCTGTTTCCACTTGCTATGGCCGGCCATTTCCCGCTCCTTGCCCACACAGATAGTGCCGTGCTGATGCGGGCGGAAAGTTAAGCGGCGGTGCATCTTGCGGCAAACCAGCAGCGTGGCTAGTCTCCCGGCCTATGCGTCACCACCTCCTCGCGCTGTCCTCCGGACTGCTGCTCCTCGCGGCGGGCTGTCAGAAGGACGCGGAAAAGATCGAGTCGCCGGGTCTCGGCCAGGCGTTTCCCACGGTGCTGATCCCGCCTCAGGGCTCGATGGTGTCCAGGTCCGGCAGCCATGATGCGCTGCAGATCACGTTCCGGACGCCAGTGAAGCTGGAGGACATCGCCAGCTACTATCGACGGCAGTTCGGCCAGCCCGGCTGGATCATCGTGAGCGACATGACGGACTCTACCGGCGCCATCGCGATGCACGTAGACTGGAGCGCCACGCAGCAGCCGATGTGGCTGCGCATGGCGCCGGTGCCTGGCGGCACCGAAATCGAGATGGTGGGCGCCGTACCGGACCGGGACTCGTCGTATGTCCGGCGTTCGCGCGAGGCGGCCGACAGCAGCAACAGATTCGTTCCGCGCTGATCACCGACCGGGACGCTGAAACCTCAAGGGGGCGGAGCGCAGGCTCTGCCCCTGTCTATTTCCGGGCCCCGGGTCCCGCCTCGCGCGCGGCCCGGGTCAATTCAGCCAGCAGGTCGGCTGCTTCCGCGCTTGCCGACTCCCGTACCGGCGCCACCAGCTGCGCCAGCACCGTCGCAGGATGCGCCGGTCCAGGGGCCCGAAGCTCGCCAATCGCCGACGCAATGGCCCGGCGGAGTGGCGCCGGCATGGTGAGCGATGCGAAACGTCGCTCCAGCGCGGCCACCCGGCGGCGCTGGAGCCGGTCGGGAAATGGCGGATCCAGCTGCAGGTCGCGCACCACCCGGACCAGCAGCCAGACCGCGAACAACCCGTCCCGCCTGGGCCCCCGGGCCATGGCGGCAACCAGCTCCAGCAGGCCGTTCTCCGGTCGCAGGCGATCCAGCGGAAGCGTCGGGCTCACGGGCGCCAATGTACCGGTGCCCGGCTGCGCTCGCCACCGCGTTGCCCCTCGGCGTCGCCGGGCCTAACCTTCCTACCATGCCGCGTCCCAGAAGCATCCTGTGGGTGGACGACGAAGTCGCGAGCCTCACGTCGCACGTGCTGTTCCTCGAAGAACAGGGCTTTTTGGTCGAGACCGCCGCCAACGGCGATGACGCCCTGGTACTGCTCCAGCGCCAGCCATACGGCGTGGTCCTGCTCGACGAGCAGATGCCCGGCCGGCGTGGCATGGAGATCTTCCGCGCCATCCGCGAACTCGATCTCTCGACCCCCGTCGTCATGGTGACCAAGAGCGAAGAACCGGAGACGCTCAAGGACGCCATCGGCTCCGAGGTCTCCGATTATCTCGTCAAGCCGGTCAATCCCCGCCAGATTCTTTCGGTCGTCACCCGCCTGCTGGAGGGCGACCGGATCCGCCAGCAGCGCCTGTCCCGCGACTTCGCCACCCGCTTCCGCGAACTGGAATCGCGGCGCGGAACCAGTCTCGCGTGGCGCGAGTGGATCGAACTGGTCGTGGAGCTGGCCGAGTGGGAGGTTCGCCTGGGCCAGGCCGATGAGCCGGGGTTGCAGGATGCGCTCCGCACTCTCCAGTCGAGTGTGCGGGACGACTTCGGGCACTTTCTCGGCAAGCAGTACGCCGGCTGGATCAACGACAGCCGCGCCGACCGGCCGCCGCTGTCGGTGGACGTGGGTGCCGAATTCCTCCGGCCGGTGCTGGAAGCGCACGGCCGGGTGCTGTTTGTGGTGGTGGATTGCCTCCGGCTCGACCAGTGGGCCATGATCCGTCCGATCGTCAGCCAGCTGTTCGACGTGGAGACCGCGCACTACTTCTCCATCCTGCCGACCGCCACTCCCTTTGCCCGGAACGCCATCTTCAGCGGCCTCTTCCCGGCGGAGATCAAGACGCGCCATCCCCAGTGGTGGGCGGAATACGACGAGACCAGCCTGAATGCGCACGAAGCCGACCTGCTGGGCGAGCAGCTCCGGGAACTGACCGGCCGCTCGGTGCCGGTCCACTACGAGAAGGTGTTCACGGCCGCCGACGGCGAAGCGCTGCTCAAGCGCCTGCCCGCGGCGCTGTCGCAGCAGGGCGTGACGGCGCTGGTCTTCAATTTCATTGACCAGCTCACCCACGGGCGCACCGAGAACTCGACGCTGTTCGAGGTGGCGCGTGACACCAGCGCACTCCGGAGCCTGACGCGGACCTGGTTCGAACGCTCGGCATTGTGGGACGCGCTCCGGGAGGCGGAGCGGCGCTCGGTGCCGGTGCTGCTGACCACCGACCATGGCTCCATCCACTGCCACACGCCGGCCACCGTCTTCGCCAAGCGTGACACCACGAGCAACCTGCGGTACAAGTTCGGCGAGGACCTCAAGCCGCAGGACCCGGAGGCCGCTGTGATGGTGGAGGACCTCGCCAGCTTCGGCTTGCCTCCGCGGACACCCTCCACCCGGCTGCTGCTCGCGACCGGCGACCGCTTCTTCGTCTATCCTACCAAGCTGCGAGAATACCAGGCGCGCTATCGCGGCGCGTTCCTGCACGGCGGCGTCTCGCCTGAGGAGGTCGTGCTGCCGATCGCACTGCTGACGCCGAGGCGGGGATGAGGGGTGACGGCGGTCGTAGGTCGTAACTGGACGAGAGACGAGAGACGAGGGACGAGGGACGAGGGACGAGGGAGGCAGGGCACCGCGCGAATCTGGCCGGTTCTGCGCTTTCCGGGTCCCAGCGCCGCTGCTTCGTGAAGCAGATTACCCCGGGAGGCGATATCATGACAGACTTCAAGCAGCTTCGCGTGGGCAGCCTGGCCCGGGGCCTCGTCGTTCAAGCCTACCAGGCGACCGCCAACTTTCCGGCGCAGGAACGCTACGGTCTGGTGAGTCAGATGCGCCGCGCGGCGATCGG
>SMFG01000021.1_pt1 | contig 19196 bp, 15 predicted proteins | sample 2456131 | NCBI WGS metagenome assembly SMFG01 (sample SAMN10132612, study PRJNA489261) | soil metagenome | isolation source: day120 antibiotic-silt loam soil ammended with raw manure from dairy cow... | place: USA | collected 2015-05-01
TATCACTATCCTCTGGGCCCCCCTGCTGCTGGTGCTGCTCTGGTTGCTGACTGCTGCGGTGGTCGTGTTTCTGAGCTGCGCCAATCTCTTCTTCCGGGACGTCAAATACATCGTGCAGGTGGTGCTGACCTTTGGCATCCTCTTCACGCCGGTGTTCTACGAGCCGGCCATGATGGGCCCCAAGGGGGGCTGGCTCATGTGGCTCAACCCGCTCACGCCGATTCTCGAAGGACTTCGGCTGTCGGTGGTCACCGGGCACAATCTGCTCGTACCACTCACCGAGGTGACGAGCAAGGGAGCCGAGGTGACTGCCTGGCATCCCGCGTCCCTCCTCTACACCGCGGCGTGGGCCATCGGCGGCCTGCTCATCGCCGTGCTGGTGTTCCACCGCTCCCAGGCCGCGTTCGCCGAAAATGTCTGATACCCGCCCGGGAATCGAGTTCGAGCATGTCTGGAAGAAGTTCCAGCGTGGCGAGCGGCACGACAGCCTGCGGGACCTGATCCCGGCTGTGGTGCGGAGCCTGACCGGACGCGCCACCAGGCGCGAGGAACTGGGCCAGGATCAGTTCTGGGCCCTGCGCGACGTGAGCTTCGACGTGCATCCCGGCGACGTGCTCGGCATCATCGGCCGTAACGGCGCCGGCAAGTCCACCATCCTCAAGACGCTGATCAAGATCCTCCCCCCGACGCTGGGGCGGGCGGAAGTGCGCGGCCGCGTCGGTGCGCTGATCGAGGTCGCTGCCGGATTCCACCAGGACCTGACGGGGCGCGAAAACGTGTTCCTGCAGGGCGCCATCATGGGCATGCCCAAGACGCTCATCCGCAAGCGATTCGACGATATCGTGGACTTCGCGGGTGTTGCGCCCTTCATTGACACGCCGGTCAAGCGGTATTCCAGCGGCATGAATGCCCGGCTCGGCTTTGCCATCGCCGCGCACCTCTCACCTGACGTGCTCATCATCGATGAAGTGCTGGCGGTGGGCGACTTCGAGTTCCAGCAGCGGGCCTTTGGCCGGATGCAGGAACTGGCCAGCAGCGGCATTCCGGTGGTGGTCGTGTCCCACCAGCTTGACCGCGTGGCCGAACTCTGTACCAGCGCCATCCTGATGGAGCATGGCGAGGTCAAGTTTGCCGGCCCCACGCTCGAAGCCATCCGCCGCTACCTGGCGGTGGAACAGGCACCGAGCGACCCCGATGGCCCCGTCATCCTGGAGAGCATCCATGTGGCCGAGGGGGAGCAGGTGCGCTCCGGCGGCTCGCTGTGCGTGCGGGTGACCGGGCGGGTGAACGCGGAGCGTTCGACCGGGCGTGAGATTGTCGCCCTGACGATCCGCAACCTCGAGGATGGACGCCTGCTGGCCGCCGTCACCACCGATCACGGCGAGGTGACCTTGCCGCGCTCCGGCGCCTTCGCGCTGGAGTTCTCGTTGGAGATGAACGTGCCGGCCGGTCTCTACGGCCTGGATTCCAGCGTGCGGATCAAGGAGCACCGCGGCGATGTGGCGGCCGGGCCCGGGGCACACGTGCAGGTGCTGAAGGGCCGGCCGTTCGAAGGGCAGGTGCAGCCGAACGCGCAGGTCACCCTTTCCACTGATGCGGTACCGCTGCCCGGGCGGCATCTCCATTCGTCACGTACAGGAACCTGAAATCATGACGACGACCTCCACTACCTGCCTGGTAACAGGCGGGGCGGGATTCATCGGCTCCCATATCGTCCGCCGGCTGCTCGACGACGGCCGCGGCGTAACGGTCATAGACAACCTCAGCACCGGCTCGCGCGACAACCTCACCGAAGTGATGGACCGGATCACGTTCATCGAGGGCGACATCCGGAATCCTGCGGATTGCGACCGTGCCTGCCGGGGCGTGGACGCCATCTTCCACCTGGCCGCGCTGCCCAGTGTGCCGAGATCCATCAAGGACCCGGTGGCGTGCAACGATCACAATGTCAACGGCACTATCCAGCTGCTGGAAGCCGCGCGCCGGGCGGGAGCGCGCCGGGTCGTATTTTCCAGTTCCAGCTCGGTCTATGGCGACACCGACGTGCTGCCCAAGGTCGAGACCATGGAACCGCTGTGCCGCTCGCCCTATGCCACGGCCAAGCTGGCCGGCGAGCAGTACGTGCTGGCCTATGCCCGTGCCGGCCTCATGGAAGGGGTCGCACTCCGGTATTTCAACGTGTTCGGCCCGCGCCAGAGTCCGGCCAGTGCCTACGCCGCCGTGATACCACTCTTTCTCGACGCAGCACGGACGGGCGGGACCGCCACCGTCTTCGGAGACGGCGAGCAGACCCGCGATTTCACCTACATCGACAACGTCGTCAGCGCCAACATGCTGGCGGCGTTCAACCCCACAGCCCAGGTGAATGGCTGGGTGCTCAACGCGGGCGCCGGCAGCCGCATTTCCCTGAATGAGCTGTTGGCGCTGGTCGAGAAGATCACGGGGCGCGAGGTCAAGCGCGAATATGGCCCGCCGCGCGCCGGCGATGTCCGCGACTCCCAGGCCAGCCTGGAGCGGGCCAGGAAGGTGCTCGGATACAATCCTTCGGTGGGTGTCGAGCAGGGCCTCAGGATGACGTGGGAGTGGTTTGCGCGGGCATGAGTCCGGCCCGCGACTCCTCGCGATAGCTGCCCAGCCGCCCGCGGTGAACCATCATGTTGCAGTAGTGCCGAAGCCAGGTTGATGCCGGCGCGGAGGGACGCGTCGCAAGGTAGCCTGCACAGGCCTCCATGGTCTGGCGCCAGAGCCAGAGCGGCGCCCCGAGAAATTGCCGCCTGCCGGGCTCGCGGCCCTGCATCCGGTGGCTGCTCCGGCCCCAGGCGGCGTAGTAGCCCCCGAGATAGCGCAACGTCTGGCGTTCCTGCGGGATCAGGTGTTCCACCGCGGCCTCCGGCACCCACCAGCCGGTCCCTCCAGCTTCCAGCAACCCCACCATGAGCGCGATCTCCTCGCCCGACAGCAGGGCGGAACCGACCCGGCCGAGCGCGGGATCAAAAGCGCACGCGGACAGCGCATCAGCGCGGAAGGCCATATTGGCGCCAAAGGGGAGATGGTCGGCGTCGAGCGGGATGGCGGCGGCTCCGAAGTCCCGCAGCGCATAGGCCGTCGAGACGCTCTCGATGCCCCGCAGCAGCCAGTTCGGTGGCCGTCCGAGGAATCGCGGCCGGATGGGTCCGCCGAAGAGCACCGCGTCAGGACGCGCGCGGAAGGCGGCCTGGTAGGCACCCAGCCATCCTGGCGCCACGCAGACATCATCGTCGGTCCACACGATGTAGCGACCGCGGGCCGCGGTCACCGCCGCGTTCCGGGCATGTGAGAGCCCCTGGTGCGGTTCCGTCATGCACCGCAGCGGGAGCGGTCCGTCGGCCCAACGCCGCAGGACGTCGGGTGTGCGGTCGGTGGACGCGTTGTCCACGACCAGCAGTTCCCATGTCCCGTCCGCGGGTGGCACGAGCCGGCTCAGGTGCTCCAGCGTGGTCTCGAGGAGGTCCGCGCGGTTCCACGTGCAGATGGCGACCGTAACCTGTGGCGGGGCTCCGGGATCATCATGCACGGGCGCCACTCGCAGAAGAGGCCGAAGCGGTTTTTCCAGTAATCGCGCAGGCTCCGAGGGAAGGAGATACCTCAAGTCTCATATCATCCGGGTCTCGCCGGAAGGTCGTGGCAGCGGACGCCCGAACTGCGGGATCAGGCGACGCCCGAGCGGCCGCAACCGGCCGGGTGTCCAGAGTCGGAGCCCCTGCACCATCCGGTCCCGCCACGGGATGCCGGGCAGCCGGCCCGCCATCTCGAGCAGCAGACGGCCCCGGCTCCGCTCTCCACGCCACGCAGCGTCCTGCATGTCCTCGACCCAGATGGCCCGGAGGCGGCGGAGCGCCTTGCAGTGGAGTTCGGGATTCGATTCACCCGCCAGCGTCGTGAGCAGCCGATTCCGGGCCCAGTAGACCGAGCGCAGCTGCTCCAGCGGCCGGCTGCTGATCTGCGCCTCATGCCAGCGATAATCGGCCGTGATATGGTGCGACGCGACAAACGGTGAAATGCGAGCTACCCTGAGCCAGAAGTCGAAATCCATGGCCGCCCGGCGCGACTCTTCGTAGCCATCTGCCTGTTCCCAGATCTCCCGGCGCATGATCGCCGTGATATGGGGTACGACGGTCCCGGTGAAGCTGGGCCAGAACGCGTCAGCCGGCTCCCTGTCTGGCAGCTTGGTCGGCACCCATGCACCGCTGCGCGCGCCGGTGTAGCGCACTCCTGAGAACGCCACGCCCGCCTCGGGAAAGCGCTCCAGCAAGGGAGCGACGTGCGCGAGGTGATCGGGATGCCAGACATCATCCGCGGCCTGATGGGCCACCAGCTCGCCGTGGCTGGCCCTGATGCCGGCGTTGAGTGCGACGTAGGTGCCACCATTTTCCGGCAATCGAATGACCTGGGCGCCGGCTTGCCGGGCAATCTCCCCGGTATCGTCAGTGGAGCAGTCGTCGACGACAATCACTTCCGAGGGCGGCCTGGACTGTTGCCAGACCGAATCCACGGCCTGACGAAGGAACCTCCTGGCATTGTAGGCGGGGATGACAACGCTGATCGAGGATCTCTGCATCACACGCTCCTGTCCACCCTGAATAGCGAATATGATGGGGTGGCGCGGTGACATCGGTCACCAGACAAGAAAAGGGCGGCCAGTGGCCGCCCTTTGATGGTCCAGCAAGCTGCGCGTGGAGCTTACGCCTTCTTGTTACGACGGCGGACCAGCCCGGCGCCGCCCATGCCGGCCAGGCCGGTGGCGAGCAGCGTCATGGTGATCGGCTCGGGCACGGTAGTGGTCGGTCCGCAGCCCTCGGCATAGACACCGCCGGTCGGTCCACTGGCGCCATTGTTCGCATCAATAAACAACTTGGACGACCCGCACGCGTCGTTCGGGCCAGCACGGAAGTGCATGCCCAGCGCGAGTGTACCGACGTTGTCGTCGAAGTTCTGGGCGAACGTGAACGTGAACGTGCCCGTCTGGGTGCCCTGAAGCGCACTGGGTGTGTTGTTTGCCTTGAACCCGGAATAGCTGAAACCGAGATCGCCAGCACCGCTCAGGTCATTCTGGGTGCCGAACGCGCCGTAGCCCGCAGCCCCGGTGCCACCGGTGGCGGCCGTAACACCAATGCTCCCGAGCGGGAACAGCGGAGCGCTGCTGGCGTTGTTGTTCAACACCGTCAGCGTCAGGGTGTTCGTGGTCGCATCGTAGCTGGAAGTGAGCGTGACACAAGTGTAGAAGCTCGTGCCGCCACACACCTCGGTATTGCTGAATGGGCCAAACGCCCACGCATTGCTGGCAACCGCGACCAACAGCGCGGCGGCGGCACCTGCGCCGCGAATGACATTCTTCATACGGTAAAGTCCTCTCAAGAGAGATTGAAGGGTGACTCTTTGCTGTCCTACCGCCCCGTGCGCGCGTGGCGCATGCCCTGCCAGCCGATCCACAGAAACGCCGCCGGATAGAGGATTGCCTGCGCCACCGTCTTGGTCACCGACTTCTTGAGACCTTGACGGGCCGCTGGCTCCAGCACCGTCTTGAAGGCGATCGGCAGATTCAGCGCCCAGACCGCCGCCGCCGCCAGAATGAACACGGCCAGGACGATCGCGACGATCGCCCAGACCCGCATCCCCAGCACCCAGCCCCGCGCAACCGCGGCGCCTAGGAGAAGCGCCAAACCCAGCATCGGGACTGCCATCCCGTTCAGCACGGAGCCGACCGTCCCGAATTCCCAGTTGGGGTTGCCGAACATCGGGGGATACATGGCGATCCCGACATCCAGCAACCCCGCGATCAGCAGTACTCCGCCCACCCACCCCAGCAATTGCCATCCAAAATCGGGGGCGGGTGGCCGCCAACTGCGCTTCCGGCTCTCCGATTCATCCCGCACCAGCACGCGAGGCGACGCCATGGGCCCTCAGCACAATCGTTGGAGTGACAAGAGCAGGAGTCAGGCCAGTGTCGCGCCCACTCCGGGAAATCAGCTATCTGATTTTATGACAACAATTTATTTGACAGTTGGCCGAGTCTCAAGGGTCGACGTCCGGCACCTGACCCACAGCACTTGTGGCGATGATTCACCAGCTATGTTTCCGCCATGTTCCAACGTCCCAGAGCGAACAGCCACAACATCCTGCTGGGGCTGAGCCTCGCAGCAATCGCGGGCCTGACGCTGGTACCCCTCCCTGACCAGGCCCGCGCCTCGGCGCTGACGTCCTGGCACTGCCTGATCTGCGGCGATATGGGAATGGCGGATGTCCTGCTGAACATAGCGCTCTTCGTGCCACTGGGACTGGCGCTGGGATTGAAAGGGGTCCGGCCCGCCCGAACGCTGCTGATCGGATTTCTGCTTTCGACCGCTATCGAGTTGCTGCAGGCCACGTTGGTGGCCGGCAGGGATCCCAGTCTCAGCGACGTGCTGACCAACACCGTGGGTACGCTGGCCGGCGGTGTGGTCGGCCGGGCGGTCCCACAATTGTGGCTCCCGACCGTAGCGCGGGCCCGACAGCTTGCCGCCTTGGGAGCAGTTGCCTGGCTGGGCATGGTCACGCTCTCGGCGGTGGGATTGACCGATGACCCTGCAAACGGCGCGGTCACGACCATCCAGGCGCCTCCTGCGCCGCTGCTGGAGCGCTTCAATGGAGAGATCATCAGTTCCGGCGCGGGTGCCACGACCCGCACTGTCGCGCTGACTGCAGAGGTGCGGACCAATGGACTGACCGATCGCCTGGCACCTATCCTCGACTTGAGCGACGGCGGCCGTTTTCCGCTGGCTCGGCTGGGTCAACTGGGCCAGAAGCCCACCTTTGCCCGTCGGCTGCGCGCCACGCGGGCGCTGTTCCGGACACCCACGGTACGAGTCTACGGGGGCGTCCTGCCGACGGCGCCGAGCCGCGCGCTCCTGGAAGGCGGCAAAACCGGCCCGATGCTGTGGTCCGCCGCCACGATTGACGGCTCACGCCACAGCGCCGAACTGGTGCTCACGCCGGGACTGGGCTGGATGCTGCTCCTGCCGCTGGGCTATCCCTTTGACGTGTACAGCCCATGGACATCGGCGGTCTGGCTAGCGCTGCCATTGCTGCTGGTGGGCTTCTGGGCGGGGCGAGGCCGAGTGCATTTCATTGCAGGGCTGGCGGGGTCACTCCTGCTGCTCGCGGCCGGACTGGAAGGCATGGCAGCGCTCTTTCACCTCGGGCCGGAGAGCTGGCTCGCGTGGGCGATCGGGCTGGGCGCGATGGTCGGGGGATGGGGCGTGGGGCGCAGGGGTTAGGGGTTAGGGATTAGGGGTTAGGGCTCCGCGCGAAACCACCATCGACGACTTCATGACGCGCAACGCATGACCCACGACCCACAACTCATACCACCTCTTCCACCAGCGTCCCTTCACCACCCAGCGCCCTGAGCGCCGCCTCACCGTAGAACAGCCGGATATACTTGGCCTGCGTCGCCGTCAGGCGGCGCACCGCCCACGAGAGGTGCACGAAGTGGGGCTCAACGGGCGGAACCAGCGGATGCATGCCGCACTCCGATGGCAGCCGATTGCCCTTCCGGGTGTTGCAGCTGCTGCACGCTGTCACGCAATTCCCCCATTCATTGCCGCCACCCCGTGAGAGCGGTACCACATGGTCCCGCGTCAGGCACTCGCGTGACCTCAGGTCATGCTGGCCCCGGTGGCAATACATGCAGCGGTATCCGTCGCGGGCAAAGAGGAAGGTGTTGGTGACCTGGCGACGGAAACGACGGGGAACATGAATGAAGCGGACGAGGCGGATGATGGCGGGACGGGGAAATTCCATCCTCGCACTTCGGACGACATCGTCGTCGTCCGCCTCCACGATTTCCGCCTTGCCTTCGATGACCAGACGCAGGGCTCGCCGCACTGGAACCATGGTAAGCGGCTCGAAGGATGCATTGAGCGCGAGGCAGCGCACGGCACTCTCCCGAATGGTGAAAGGACAGGCGTTCCGAACTACGATATACGGTACCTAGCTGGACTGCGGCTCAGCAAGGTGCCGGCACTCAGCGCGGAGTCGGCACTCGGCCGGGCCGCGTCGGCGTCGCCGGGGCAGCCGCCGGTGTCGTGGCGGTGAGCGTATCGCGTGATGTCGCTCCCGGGGTGACGCCCGGCGTGCCGAATCCGAAGGGATTCAGGATCCCCTGCGTGTGGATCGGGCAGTATTCCGTGGGCTCGGTGCCGGGGATGAAGGACTCGATCTCATGTACCTCGGCGGGGCAGAAGGCCGTTGCGAGGTAGCCGGTGGTATTGTCGATCTCCGCCGCCGCGAGGTCGGAGGGCCGCGACCATGCCGGAGGGATGGGCCGCCGTGAGTAGATGTCGTTCATGAGGGCCGTCCATGCCGGCGCGGCCAGCCGGCCGCCCTGTGCGTTGCCCATGATCTTGGTCGGCTGGTCGAAGCCCATCCACACACCGGTGACGAGATCGGGCGTGAATCCGATGAACCAGACGTCGTTGTAGTCGTTGGTCGTGCCGGTCTTGCCGCCGGCCGGGAAGCGGATGTGCGATCCGACCGAGCCGGCCGCCGTGCCCTTCCGCACCACATCGCGCAGCACGTCAACCATGAGCCAGGCCTGTTCCGGTGTCATCACCGGTACCAGCCGCGGCCTGGGCTCCCAGACGATGTTGCCGTTGCGGTCCTCCACCCGGGTGATCGCGAACGGTTCGGCGCGGTCGCCCATGTTGGCAAAGGCGGTGTACGCCGAGAACATCTCGAGCGGAACCACGTCGGCGGCGCCGATGGCGATAGCCGGTACCGGCAGGATGCGTGACGTGAGGCCGAAGCGCCGGGCCTCGCTGATGATGGCATCGGCGCCGATCTGGAGGCCGAGCTTGACCGCGGGAATATTCCGCGACTGATACAGGTTCCAGCGGAGCGTGTGCGGCCCGGTATAGCTGAGCTCGTAGTTCTGCGGCGTCCACGTTTCCTGCCCGGGAATCTCGAGGCTGAACGGCTCGTCCACGATCACTTCGGAAAGCGGGATGCCCGCCCTGAGGGCCGCGGAATAGACGAACGGCTTGAAGGTGGAGCCGGGCTGTCGCGTGGCCTGGGTAGCGCGGTTGAACTTGCTGTCGTCGAAATCCCGGCCGCCGATCATGGCGCGGATGGCGCCGGTCCTGGCGTCGAGCGTCACCATGAGGCCCTGCAAATAGGGCGAGTTCGGGACATCGTCATCGCCCGCCGACTCGTCGGCCTTCCGCTCCTGATACTCGGTATAGGTCTCATGCCGGAAGCCCGGCATTTTCTCGATGTTCCGCAGCTGGTCTTCCAGCGTCCGCTCGGCGGTCAGCTGCATGTCGAGGTCGAGAGTCGTGTAGATGCGGTAGCCCTCGCGGTAGAGGTCCGACCCGAACCGGGTCTGGAGGATCTGCCGGACATACTCCACGAAGTACTCAGCCACGGTGGAGAAATCGGACCTCGCGGAGAGCAGGAGCGGATACGCCTTCCAGCGCTCCGCCTCGGCAGCATCGAGCTTGCCGTTGTCGCGCATGAGCGCGATCACCACGTTACGGCGCTGGACGCTGTTGTCGGGGTGCTTGCGGGGGTTGTAGCGCTCCGGGGCCTTGGGAATGGCGGCAAGGGTTGCTGCCTCGGCGACGTTCAGCTCCCGCACCGACTTCCCGAAGTAGCGCTGGGACGCAGCCTCGACCCCATACGCGCGGTTTCCCAGGTTGATCTGGTTGAGGTACAGCTCGAGGATCTTGTCCTTGGGATATTTCTTCTCGATCTCGAGCGCCACCTTGGCTTCCCGGAGCTTGCGCCGAAGGGAGCGGTCCCGGCGGTCGATGGCGTCGGGCCAGAGATTGCCGGCCAGCTGCATCGTGATGGTGGAGGCGCCGCCCGCGATCCGGCGCTCGAGCACCATGTCCTTCATGGCGCCGAAGACGCGTATCCAGTCGATGCCGTGGTGCTGATAGAAACGCTTGTCCTCGGTGCTGACGAAGGCGGCGATCACCGCCGGGGACATCTCCGCCAGCGGCACGACGGTCCGGCGCTCCAGTCCCAGGTCAGTCAGCAGCCGACCGTCGGCGGCGTATACCTTGGCGGCCTGGTTGGGGTCGTAGGAATCGAGGTTGGCCACCGCCGGGCACGAATTGCCGAGACAGGCGGTGTACCACAGGGCCAGCACGAGGGCAGTGCCCAAGGCACAGGTGCCGGCCAGACTGAGCACCAGCCAACGTCGAAAGCGCGGAGTCCACCAGCCACGCCGGGGGGTGACCTCTGAAACGCGCCTGGAACGGGATCCGAACTGAAGAGGCATATGATGGAAGCTAGTTATCGGGGCGCGTGGTGGCCACGGGGCCTGCTTGCCGCCGTCCCGCCTTGCACCTACTGTTGGCGCCTATGAGCATGTTCCTCGACCATCTTGTCGCGCGCGGTTTTGTGCAGGACGCCACGCCGGGCGTCGCCGAGCGCCTCTCGGCGCGCCCAGTGACCGGCTACGCAGGGTTCGACCCGACCGCGCCGTCGCTGCATGTGGGCAATCTGGTGCCCATCATGGGGCTCGCCTGGTTGCAACGGTTCGGCGGGAGCCCCATCGCCCTGGTGGGCGGCGGCACGGCGCTCGTGGGTGACCCGAGCGGCAAGCGCACCGAACGGCCGATGCTGACCGAGGCTGAAATCCAGCGCAACTCCGAGGCCATCGAGCGCCAGCTCCGCAGTCTCCTCCGGTTCGAGGGCCCGGCCAGCGCCAGCGTGGTCAATAACGCGGACTGGCTGCGCGGCATCGGGCTCATGGAGTTCCTGCGCGAGACGGGCAAGCATTTCACGGTCAATTACATGCTCCAGAAGGAATCGGTGCGAAGCCGGATGGAAGCCGGCATCTCGTTCACCGAATTTGCCTACATGCTGGTGCAGGCCCAGGACTACTGGCACCTGTTCCAGACGGCCGGCGTGGAGCTCCAGATGGGCGGGAGCGATCAGTGGGGCAACATCACCGCAGGCATCGAGCTGATCTCCCGCAAGGCGGGCGCGGCGGCGCATGGCGTGGCCTTCCCGCTGCTCACGACCGCCAGCGGCACCAAGTTCGGCAAGAGCGAGCAGGGCAACATCTGGCTCGATCCGGACCGGACCAGTCCGTACCAGTTCTTCCAGTTCTGGTTCAACGCCGATGACCGCGATGCCGCCCGTTGGCTCAGCTTCTTTACTTTCCTCCCGCTGGACGAGATCGCCGGTATCGTCCGCGAGCATGAGCTGGATCCGAGCAAGCGCGTAGCCCAGCGGCGGCTGGCGTGGGAGGTGACGGCGCTGGTGCATGGCAAGGATGAGGCCGACCGGGCTGCGCGCACCGGCCTCGCGGTGTTCGGGAGCGACGGCACCGCGGCAGACTACGATGAACTCGCGCGCACCATGCCGAACTGCAGTGCGACGGCTTCGGAGCTCACGGCCGGCTTGCCGCTGGTGGATGTCCTCGTTCGCGCCGGTCTGGCGTCCTCCAAAGCAGACGCCCGGCGCGTGATCCAGGCACGCGGCTTCTCGGTGAATGACATTCAGCAGGATGATGTCTCACGGCGGCTGACGGTCGCGGATCTGGAGGATGGGCGGTATATCCTGTTGAGGAAGGGCAAGAAGAATTACGTAATGGTGGTGGTGGCCGGGAGCTGAGCGCTGAGCGCGAATTTAGCGCCCCGTCCCCAGCGCCTGGCGAATGCCTTACTCATCGCCTGCCCGTCGATGCCCCGCCCAAAGCGGGGTGGCCTCAACTCCGGCAGGACCGATACCACCCCGCTCCGCCCCTGTGCGGTCGTGCCTTCGTCGAGGCCACCCCGCTTTAGGTCGGATTCGGAGGATCACCGATGCGGATCTATCGCTTCGCCTGTTCCCTGCTCCCATTGCTCATAGCGATCCCGCTGGCGGCCCAGTCGCCGACTGACCGGCTAGCGCTTGCGCAGGGCACGATCGACTCCTCGACCGCCATTTCAACCACCACTCATCTCATCCAGCAGGGACTCCAGCTTCTCAAGGCCAGCAAGGCGCAGGGTGACCGCGACGCGCTCTTCGATGCGCTCCGGGACTTCGGTCAGGCCCGCGTCCGCGAGCCGGACTGGCCGTGGCCCCGTTTTGGGCTCGCGCTCACCAAGCTGGCGCTCGACGAGGACGGCGCCATCTCCCGGCCGGAGCTGGGTGGCCAGCTCACAGGCGAGAGCTACCGCGAGGGATTCTGGCGGAGTCTGGAAGAGACTTTTGCCCGGGATTCGATGTTCGAGCCCGGGCTTCGCTTTGCCATAGCCCAAACGGCGGAACAGCGCGATCGGGTGCAACCAGAAGTCATTGCACGCGCGGTGGGGCGCGCCACGCACCATTGGCCCGCTGACACGCTGGCACATCTTGCGCTCGGCTATGTCTATCGAACCGCGCTCCGCTATGAAGACGCCGAGCGCGAATTCGCGCGGTATGGTGCACTGGGCGGCGACCAGGGCATCGCGCTGCTCGAGCAGGCGCGCTCCCTCGCGGGCGATTCGCTCCTCGTGCGGGCTTCCGGGTTCTACCGCCAGGGCATGCGACACCTCAGCGATTCCGCGAGAGCCCGGTATCGCCACGACCTCTCCTGGGTGGCCACACCGCGGGAGCTGGGTGAGTTCGACTCCCAGTCCACGGACGCCCTGCCGGACTGGCTCACCCGGTTCTGGCAGCGGCGCGACGCGCTCGCACTCCGAGCCCCGGGCGACCGGCTGGAGGAGCATCTCCGGCGCTGGGCCTACGTCTACCGGAATTTCCGGGTGGATGCTCCCGACAGGCGATCAGGGTACTTGCGCATGACAAGCGCGACTGGCGGGCCGTGCTCGCGCTCAGTACCAGACAGCCTGAACGACATCATGACGGCGGACGACGCCAGTCGGCTCAGTGACGACCGCCGAGATCAGGCAGTACTGGATCACCGCGCCATCATCTACATGCGACATGGGGCTCCGGCGTGGGGCATGCCTGCCGGTCCGCTGCTGGCGGACACTGGCGCGACGCTCTCAATGGCCGGCCCTGAGGCCGATCACTACAGCGTGTCCCCGCCGTCCAACCGTGAGGCCGACCAGACTCGCCGCTCCAGCCTCTGGGTGTACTGGATCCAGGGCCGAGCCCGGCCGTATTACTTCCATGCCGGCATGGGTCAGAGCGAGTTGGGCCCGCTTCGTCTCTCGCCTACCCTGCCGGCGGGATTGGCCATCTGGCTCAGCGGACTGGACCCTGTTTTCGGCCGCACCGCGAAGCGTGTCCGCAGCTCTCACGACGGACTCAGCCATGCAGTGCCGCTCCTCTGCCTTCCGACCGTACAGGACTTCCTGATTCGTACCGAGAAGGACGTCCAGACAGCAGTCCGCACCGACAGCTATACCCTGCTCTTCTCGCACCAGCTCAATGCGCTGATGCAGGTTTATGCCGTGGGCAATGCCGCACGCGGAGATGCGCGACTACTGATAACCACCGCGATTTCCGGCCCTGCGCTCGACTCGCTTGCCTCGCACACCCGCGGCATGGTGGAGTGGCCGCTCCACATCCGTGTCACGGCGGTAGACACCACCACCGGCAACGTGGTTCGCTCCGACACGGTGCGCACATTTGCCCGCCGCGCGGCGATCCCCACCAATGGTTTCCTCGGCTTTACCACCGAGCTCCCGATCAATGCCGGGCACTACCTCACGCACGCCGCGGTATTTGACTCGACCGCGACCAGCGGCAGCGCCGCCGAGTGGGGGAATGTGGTTGTGCAGTCTTCAGCTTTCAGCGTCAGTGACGTGGTATTGGGTGTGGAGCACGGCGGGGTCATATGGGAGAACAACGGCGATCCGTTCCAGGTCAACGTCACCGGTGCCTACCATCGCGGCCAGGTGGCGCCGATCTATTACGAGATCTACGGCCGCACGCCGGGTCGATCCTATCACACTTCGATCTCGGTGCATGAGCGCAGCAAGCCCAGAAAGGGGCGAGTGGCCGTCGAGTTCAGCAGAGTGGCGGAGCAGCCGGACACGCACGTGCAGCTCATGCTCGACCTCTCGCAGCTCGACACCGGATTACACCAGGTGACGGTGACGATCCGGGATGCAGTGACGGGTGCGGAGGTGAGGGCGGAGCGGGTGGTGGAGGTGGTGAAATGAGTCGCGGGTCGTGGGTCGTGGGTCGTGATTCGTAAGTGATTGTCACTCTGAGGCCGTCAAGCGGCCGAAGAGGGAGGAAACTGGATCGCGGTTTTCGCCCCCTCGTTGCGCTCGGCATGACACCCCTTCCGGCGACGACCCACGACCCACGACCCCGTCAAAACCATGACCGCGTCCGCGACGTCCGCCGCGTGGTGGCCCTGGCGCCGAGCGCACCCAGCAGCCCGCGCACCAGCGCGTTCCCGACGGCGCGGCCAACCGACGTGCCCATGGCGCCGAGCACCCGCTTGGACGTCGTCTGCATGGCGGAGTCGCGCGTCGGCTGGCGTCCTGGCTCGGCGGCTCGGCGACTCGGCGGCTCGGCCTCCTGCTCGACTGCTCGACCTCTTGACCCCTCGACCCGCTGTGCCAGCATCTCCCGCGCACTCTCACGGTCTACCGGCGTCCCATATTCCTTCATCAGGTCCGACTGGGACAGCTCCGCCTTGAACTCGTCGGGGGTGAGCGTGTCCATCCGGGCAGCTGGCGGAATCAACCGGCAGGCGACCACCGGGGTCGGTGCTCCCTTCGGGTTGAGCGCGCTCACCACGGCCTCGCCGGTGCCGAGCGTGGTCAGGGTTTCTTCGAGGTCGTAGAACTCCGTCTTCGGATAGGTGCGCGCGGTGGCACGGAGGGCCGCCTCGTCGTCGGGCGTGTGGGCCCGGAGCGCATGCTGCACCCGGTTCCCCAGTTGGGCCAGGACATCCGACGGCACGTCCTTGGGCGTCTGGGTCACGAAGAAAATGCCCACGCCCTTGGAGCGGATGAGCCGCACCACCTGCTCCACCTGATCCAGGAACGCCTTCGGTGCGTCGTCGAACAGCAGGTGGGCTTCATCAAAGAAGAAGGCAAGCTTGGGCTTGGCGAGGTCGCCCGCTTCCGGCAGCGTGTGATACAGTTCCGCGAGCAGCCACATCATGAACGTGGAGTAGAGTGCCGGGCGGTCCTGGATATCGGATACTTCCAGGCAGGTGATGATGCCGCGTCCGTCGGGCGTCGCAGCCAGCAGATCCTGCACATCGAACTGCGGCTCGCCGAAGAACCGCTCGGCCCCCTGCTCTTCCAGTACCACCATCTTGCGGAGCAGCACGCCCACACTCTGGCGCGACAGTGCGCCATAGTCGCGAAGTTCGTCCTTCCCCGCGTCCGACGTGAGAAACTGCAGCACCGAGCGAAGGTCGGAGAAGTCCAGCAGCAGCAGCCCCTCGTCGTCACAGTACTTGAACACCAGCGCCAGCACGCTGGACTGGGTGTCGTTGAGCCCCAGGACCTTGGCCAGCAGCAGCGGCCCGAAGCTGCTCACGGTGGCGCGGAGCTGGGCGCCCTGGGAGCCGGTGAGACTGACGAACTCCACCGGCGACCCAGCGGGCTTCCATTCGTAACCGATGTCCCTGGCGCGGCCGGTGATCCTGTCGTTGCTCATTCCGGGCGCGGCGAGGCCCTGGAGGTCACCCTTGATGTCGGAGATGAAGACTGGCACGCCCGCGTTGGAGAGCTGCTCGGCCATCAGCTGGAGCGTCCGGGTTTTGCCGGTGCCGGTGGCGCCGGCCACCAGCCCATGCCGGTTCAGCATCGCCAGGGGAATGCGGACCTTGGGCTCCGGATGTGTCGTGCCGTGCTCGATGGCGGCGCCGAGTGTGAGGGCCGGGTCGCTGAAACCGTAGCCCGCGGCGAGCATGTCGGGAAATGTGGTCACGGCTCGAAGGGTCGGGGACGCGCGACGCGGGACGTGGGACGCGAGTCTTCAGTCTCGAGTCCCGCGTCCAGAATCTCCACCACCCGCTCGATCTCATCCAGCGAATTGAACAGATGGGGCGCGAGGCGAATGGCGCCTTCGCGAAAACTGGCGATGACGCCGGCGCGCCGGAGCCGGTCATAGCTCGCGCGGGCGTCGGCCGGAGCCAGGCAGAGAATGGCGGAGCGGTGCTGATCCATCGGGGACGTGATGCGAACCTCGTGCTCGCGAGCCCACCGGATCAGCGGCTCCTGCAGCTGGCGCACATGCGCCGCGATGGCCGCCACGCCGTGCTCGAGCACCAGTCCCATGGAGTGGTTCAGGGCGTCGAATGCCTGGTACGGCAGTGTCACCATTTCGTAGCGGCGGGCGTTGTCGCGCAGGCGATCACCGTACTGGGTGAGCCGACTGAAATCATCGGTCCCCTCATACGCCATCCAGTCAATCATTGGCGGCCGGAGGCGCGCCTGCAGGTCCCGTCGCACGCAGGCGAACCCGGTGCCCCACGGTCCGAGCAGCCACTTCTGGCCCCCCACCGCCAGCACATCCACGGGAGTCCGCTTGAGGTCCACCGGCAGCTGGCCGACTCCCTGGATGGCGTCAACCACGAGCCAGGTGTCGGTCTCCCGCGCCGCAGCGGACAGCCGGGCCAGGTCGATCGCGTAGCCACTGCTGAACTGCACCAGCGAGACCGCCAGCACCTTCACTCTCGGATCCTGCGTCCGCTCCACCAGTCGGTCCTCATCCGGCCAGCCCGAGGGGTTCACCGGCACCTTCTCCGCGATGATGCCGCGTTCGGCCAGCGAAAGCCAGGGATAGGCGTTGGCGGGAAATTCCCGGTCCGAGAACACCACGATGTCGCCCCGCTCCAGGGGGAGTCCCATCGCCGCGAGGTTGACACCGACCGTGGTGTTGGTCGTCAGCGCGATCTCGTCCACATCGGCATTCACCAGCTGCGCCATGAGCGCGCGCGACTGGTCCAGCATCGCGAAGATTTCTTCATCCGGGAGGAGATGCGGCGCGCCCCGGCGCCGGTTGAAGATGTCGAGCGCGCGGCGCGCACACTCGGGCAACGGCCCGGTGCTGGCACTGTTCAGGTAGATCGTCTCCGCGAGTTCCGGAAATTCGGCGGCACGGAGTGCGCGCGGATCCCATGTCTGGGGGCTCATCGCTCGCTCCGGAGGCGGGGATCGAAGACTTCGCGCAGCACCTCGCCCACCACGTTGAAGCCCAGCACCGCGAGCCCGATGGCGATGCCCGGCGCGAACGAGACCCACGGTGCGGAGCGCAGGAGGTCCCGCCCATCCGCTACCATGGCGCCCCAGCTGGGCGTCGGCGGCTGGGCGCCGAGCCCGACGAACGAGAGTGCTGCTTCTGCCATGATGGCTCCGCCGATGCCAAGAGTTGCCACGATGATGACCTGCGCCCGCACATTGGGCAGCAGGTGCTTCCACAGGATGCGCCAGTCACGCGAGCCCAGCGCCTCGGCTGCGACCACGAACTCGGTGCGCTTCAGCGCCAGGACCTGGCTGCGGACGATCCGCGCCATCGCGGCCCACCCGACGGCGCCGATCACCAGAAAGATTACCGGCAGCGAGGGCTTGACGGCCGCGGCCACGGCGATGAGGAGCAGCAGCGTCGGAAACGCGAGCGTGATGTCCGCGAGCCGCATGACAAGGGCATCCACCCAGCGTCCATAATAGCCGGCGAGGAGCCCCATGGTGACGCCGAGCAGAATGGCGACCGCCTGCGAAATGACGCCGACGCTCACGGAAATCCTGGCACCATACAGCACCCGGCTCAGGACATCCCGTCCCTGGGTGTCGGTGCCAAGCAGGTAGCTTGCGTCGGGGTGCTGGAGGTAGGCGTTCCGCAGATCGCCGGAGTAGGGATCATGCGGCGCGATCAGCGGGGCAAAGATGGCGGCCACGACGACCAGCACCACGAGCAGCAGACCGAACTGGAAGAAGCGATCGCGGCGCAGCCGTTCCCGGAGGGGAGATTCGGATCGTGAGAGGGGCATTCCGGCCAGATTAGTATTCCGGGTGGCGGCGCCAGGAACCGGCACGCCGCGGGAGCAACCGAAATAAGGCCTCATTTCCACGGTGGAGCAAGCGGATGGCACCACAGCGTGTGACGCTGGTGCTGGGTGGCGGCGGCCTCAAGGGGCTGGCGCATATCGGAGTATTCCGGGCGCTGGAGGAGCGTGGCATCGAGCCCGGCCTGGTCGTGGGCACCAGCATGGGCGCGCTGATCGGCGCAACCTGGGCAAGCGGCATGCCCACCCGCGAGATGGCACTACGCGCGCTGCAGGTGCACCGCCGCAACGTCTTCCAGGTGGCGCACTACGACATGGCGTTCAAGCGGATGCGGAGTCCGGCCGTGTACCGGCAGGAGCCGCTCGACGAACTGGTGACCAGCCTGGTGGGCGGCGTCACCTTCGACGCGCTGCGGCGGTCGCTGCTGGTGAACACCGTGGATCTCCATTCGGGCCGCCAGGTGTTTTTCGGGCTGCCGGGCACCCGTAGTACCCAGCTGGCCGACGCCGTGTTCGCCTCCTGCGCGCTGCCCGGCATTTTCCCGCCGCGCGGCATCGACAACCGCTTCTACATTGACGGCGCCGTGGTGGAGAATCTGCCGGTACGGATCGCCGCGTCGTTGAGCCGGGATCCGGTCATCGCCGTGGCGCTCACGGCGCCGGGCGTCGAGCGCTCCCAGACCGAGACGGACGGATTTGCCGCCACGTACATCCGCGCCCTCGAAATCATGATGCAGTCCCAGCTCATCATGTCACTCCGCACCTGGGATGGGCCGCCGATCCTGCTGGTGGCGCCGCGCGTGGCCCACGTGCCGATGTTCTCGTTTCATCATACCGAAGAACTGGTGGCGGAAGGCAGGCGCGCCACGCTCGAATCGCTGGACCGCGTCCCCGGGCCACTGGCCGGACTCCCGCCCGGGGTGCATCCGCGGGCACCGGTGCACCTCAGCGTCGATGCCCCCACCTGCATCGGGTGCGGGTTGTGCGTGGAACGCGCGCCGTCCCTCTTCAAGATGGCGGGCAGCAAGGCGGTGGCGATCGCGCCGGAACAGACGTGGTCGCCGGTGGATGGATCGATCGTGCAGGAATGCCCGGTGGGGGCGATCGTGGCGACGGCCCGGCAGGACGGGCAGGGCGGGCAGGGCGGGCAGGCACACGTAGACCGTCATTCCCGCGCGCGCGGGAATCCATGAGGGCTCCCGGGCTCGCCAGGGGCGCGTGACGAAGCGCCCTTGCTCACACCGGCTGCTCATGGACC
>SMFG01000175.1_pt1 | contig 19084 bp, 16 predicted proteins | sample 2456131 | NCBI WGS metagenome assembly SMFG01 (sample SAMN10132612, study PRJNA489261) | soil metagenome | isolation source: day120 antibiotic-silt loam soil ammended with raw manure from dairy cow... | place: USA | collected 2015-05-01
GGCAACATGCTGCGTCGAGGCGTGGCGCTGGCGCCGGCGGCGAGCTTCGGTCCGACCATGAATTTCCTGCTGGGCATCGCGGATCTTCAGGCCGCCGGCGCGATGGACAAGGCGACCGAATCCGCCAAGTCCTGCGAGGGTGCCCGGAAGATGGACCAGCTGCTGGCCGAAGCTGAGCCGGCGCTCGAGAAAGGCAAGGCATTCCGGGCAGAGGAAGCGACGAAGTACCTCGGCAACGTGCAGCAGTATCGGAAGCGCACGCAGTCCATGGTCCAGTCCTACTGCAAGTAGCACCCGGGGCCTACCGCGGCCTTGGCGGGCCGGTTACATTGCGTCGCTCTGCACCGGGGGCTGTAGCTCAGCTTGGTTAGAGTGCCGCACTGTCACTGCGGAGGTCGCGGGTTCGATCCCCGTCAGCCCCGCTCGCGCTGGTGAGCGCAACACCCCGTTTCCTCGTTGAGGACGGGGTGTTGTCTTTGGACCCGGAAGCCATGACGTTCGCCTTTCACACACCGGTCCTGCTCGCCCCGGTGCTGTCCGCGGCCGGGGCTGCCCGGCGGATCGTGGACGGCACCCTGGGCGACGGTGGGCACGCGGCAGCGTTCCTCGCGCGAGGCGCCTGCGTCCTCGGCATCGACCGCGACCCGTCCGCCATGGCGCGTGCCCGTGCCCGATTGGGCGACACCGGCATAACCTATCTCCCGGCCACCTACGGTTCCGATGAAGCGATCGCTGCCGTGACGGAGTTTTCGCCCGATTTCATCCTGCTGGACCTGGGCGTGTCCTCGCGCCAGCTGGACGACGCGGAGCGCGGGTTCAGCTTCCGGCCCGGCGCACCGCTCGACATGCGCATGGGCCAGGACCAGCCATCGGCTGCGGAGCGGTTGCAGGTCGCCAGCCCGGAGGAACTGGAGCACTGGTTCCGGGAATACGGTGATGAGCGGCGGGCGCGGGCGCTGGCACGGGAAATTGTGCGGCGCCGGGCGCGCGCGCCGTTTCGCTTCAGCGACGACCTGGTGAACGCCATCCGGGCGGTGCTGGGTCCCCGCGCTGGCCCCGCCGACTTTGCCCGGCTTTTCCAGGCCGTCCGTATCGCAACGAACGACGAGCTGGCCGGCCTCGAAGTCGCGCTGCCGGCGTTTCACGATGCGCTCATGCCTGGCGGCGCCCTCGCGGTCATCAGCTATCATTCGGGTGAGGACCGCATCGTCAAGCATGCATTCCGGGAGTGGGAACGCGGCTGTGTCTGTCCTCCGCGCCAGCCGGTCTGCACCTGCGGCCGGCGGCCGTCGGGTCACGCTGAACCACACAAGTCCATCATGGCGGATGAAGCCGAAATCGCAGCAAACCCGCGGGCGCGGAGCGCGCGGCTGCGCGTGTTCCGACTGAACGATGCAGCTTAGGGGCCGTCACTGGGTCGTGCTCTGGCTCATTGCCTTCATGGCCGTGGCCACGGTCGTCATTGGCCGCCAGACGCGCGCCCACCTGGTGGCCGGCCAGCTTCGTGAAGCACGGGAACGTCGCCGAGCGCTGGAGGCGGAAATGGCCGAACTGGCCCGGTCCATCCAGCGCGCATCAAGCCGCGACGTGATCGGCCAGAAGGCGGGCGCCATGGGCATGCGGGTGGCCACCGGGGCAGAAATCACCATCCTGCCGACGCCGGCCACGCCGGCGGAGGCTCGCTGAATGGCCAAGGCGGCGGCGCGGCTCGGGTTCATCAGGTTCTGCCTCACGGTGGGGATCCTGGCGGTGCTGGCCCGCGCCGCGGAGCTGCAATTGGTCCACGGCTCCGAGTACGCCCGCCGCGCCGAGCGCGGCCGCACCGAATCCGAAGTGCTCCCGGCACGGCGCGGGACCATCTATGATCGCGGCATGTTTCCCCTGGCGGAGACGCAGGAGGCCTACCACGTCTCGCTGGCGCCGGAGCAGGTGCGGAACCGCACGGCACTGGCCGCGAAGGTAGCTCGGGCACTGGGCGAGAGCGCCGCGGACATCTCGGCCAGACTCCGCTCGGGCGCCCGCTCCGTATACTTCTTCGGGCCCTACACGGCGCTCGATATCCAGACCATCCGGTCGCTCGATGGCGTCTACCTCGAACCATTCCTGCGTCGTATCCATCCCATGGGCGACCTCGCCAATCGCACCCTGGGCGTGCTCGCACCGGATTCCGCGGTGGGCGTGTCCGGGCTGGAGAGTGCGCTCGATTCGCTGCTCGCGGGAACCCCGGGCGAAACGGTCCGGCTGCTGGATCACCTGGGCAAGCAGTTCGACTCGCCGGCCCGGCTGGTGCGCGAACCGGTAGCCGGCAACAATGTGGTCCTGACCATTGACGCCCGGCTGCAGGAGATCGCGGAGAGCGCCCTCGACAAGGCGCTGGTCGAGTCGCGCGCGAGCAGCGGCGACGTGGTGTTTCTCGACCCGTCCACCGGCGAACTGCTGGCGGTTGCCTCGCGCGTCGAGGGTGAACACTCGAGCGCGTCGGCCTTCACCGCACCGTACGAACCAGGATCGACCGCCAAGCTCTTCACGGCAGCCGCGCTCCTGCTCAACCACGCGGTGGACAGCACCGACGCCGTCAGCGGGGAAAATGGTGACTGGCTCGTGCCCACCACCCACGGCCGCCCGTACCACATTCGGGATGACCACAAGGAGTCGGGCACCCTCACGCTGGCTGAGGCCATCGAAGTCTCCAGCAACATCGCCATGGCCAAATTTGCGCGGCGGCTCACGGACGAGCAGCTCTACGATGCGCTGCGATCCTTCGGCTTCGGCTCATCCACCGGCGTCGAGTTTTCGGCGGAGGCGCGTGGCCGACTGCCGCCCGTCTCGACCTGGAAGAAAGACTATACCCTGGAGAGCCTGTCGCGGGGCTACAATATCTCGGTGACGGCGGTCCAGCTCGCCTCGGCCTATGCCGTGATCGCGAACGGCGGAGTGCTCTATACACCGGCACTGGTCAAGGAAGTGCGTGCGCCTGATGGCACCGTGCTCTACCGGCACTCGCCCGAACCGGTGCGACGGGTGCTGCCGGAAGCCGTCGCCGCCACGTTGCGTGGTTACCTCAGGGGTGCCGTGAGTTCCGGCGGAACCGGCGAGCGCGGGCAGATCCAGAATTACGAACTGGTGGGGAAGACCGGAACCGCCAAGATCGCCAGCGACGGCGGATATGGTGCCGGCCAGTATGTGGCCTCGTTCGCGTCCATCTGGCCGGCCGATCATCCGCAGATCGTGGGCGTCGTCAAGATTGACCGGCCCCGCGGTGTCTACTACGCTGCGCAGACAGCGGCGCCGCTCACCCGGGACATGCTGCAGGAGGCGCTCGCCTCGCGCAATAAGGCGCTGCGCCTCGACGAGCTGGTCGGGACGCCGGCGGCACCAACCGCACGGACAGCGGCGCGGGTCGAGCCTGAACAGCCTGAGCCGACGGTGATTCGCGTTCGCTGGCCCGGCGCACCGGCGTCGACGCCCGCGTCCCACTCCAAGGTGCCCGACGTGGTGGGCGCCGATGCGCGCTCGGCCTCCGCGAAGCTCTTCGCAGCCGGCTTCCGGGTCCGGCTGGACAACGGGCCGGGCACGGTGGTGCGGATCGAACCCGCGGCCGGCACGGACGTTTCCACCGCGACCACGGTCACCCTGTTTACAACCACCGATCCGGCACTGCCATCTCATGACTGATTTCAAATCGATGCTCGATGTGCTGCGGCGTGAGGACCTGCTGGTGGAGCGGCCGGATACGCCGCCTGACGTCACCGCGATCACCGCCGACTCCAGGGCCGCGAGGCCGGGCAGTGCGTACATCGCCATCCGTGGCAGCCAGGCCGATGGCCACGCCTTCATCGCCGATGCCGTTGCGCATGGCGCCACGCTGGTCGTAGCCGAGCGGAAGACGGATGCCGGGGTGCCGCAGGTGATCGTGCGCGATGGCCGGCTGGCCGCCATCGCGCTGGCGCGTGCGTGGTATGGCGATCCGGCCCGGTCGCTCACGCTGATCGGGGTGACGGGCACGAACGGCAAGACGACAACAGTCAGCCTGGTGCGCCACCTCCTCAACACCCACGGCACCGCCGGGAGCATCGGCACGCTGGGCGCGTTCGACGGCGCGGGCGACTCGGTTCCGTCAACCGCCGGCTCGCTCACCACGCCCGGGCCGGTCGACCTTCAGGCCACGCTCGCCGAACTGCGTGAGCGGGGCAGCCGGAGCGTCGCGATGGAAACATCCAGCCACTCACTCCACCAGGGCCGGCTCGACGGTGCTGAGCAATGACGGCGTCGCCATTCTCAACGCCGAGGATCCGGCCTGGCGCTCCATGCGCCGGGATGTCAGGCGCATTACCTTCGGCCGCCACGCCGCGGGTGACGTGCACGCGGCGGCGGTCTCGCTCGACGCGTCGGGTTGCCGGTTCCGGCTGGAGAGCATCTTCGGGGGCGCGGACATCGCCCTGCCGTTGCTGGGGGAATTCAACCTGTCGAACGCGCTGGGAGCCGCCGCCTGCGCCCTGGCCCTCGGACTGCCCATGGACACCGTGGCATCGCGGCTCAACACGGCACCACAGGTGCCGGGCCGCATGGAACGACTCGCGGACACGCCCGTCACCGTGCTGCGAGACTATTCGCATACCCCGGATTCACTGGAACGTGCACTGATGACGCTGCGTTCGCTGACGGACGGGCGCCTGATCGTGGTCTTCGGGTGCGGCGGTGACCGGGACCGCGGCAAGCGGCCCATCATGGGCCGCATCGCTGCGGAGCAGTCCGATCTGCCGGTGGTCACCAGCGACAATCCGCGTACCGAGACCCCGGAGGCGATCATTGACGACATCGTGGCCGGAATGGGCTCCGGACCCCGGCTTCGTATTGCCGATCGTCGCGACGCCATCCGGCAGGCGCTGGAAGCCGCCCGGCCCGGTGATACGGTGCTGCTGGCGGGAAAGGGGCATGAGACCTACCAGGTGGTGGGCACCGAGAAGCTGCCGTTCGATGAAGGCGACATCGTGCGCCAGCTGCTGGGCGCGTGATGACCTGGACCGGTGACGCGGTGCGTGCGGCGCTCGGGCTGAAGCGGCCGATCACGACGGCGGCCTTTTCGGCCATCGCGACCGACACCCGGCGTCTTGGCCCGGGAGCGTTGTTCGTGGCGCTGGCTGGTGCGAAGCACGACGGCCATGCGCATCTGGATGACGCCCGCGCACGGGGCGCAGTCGCGGCGATCGTGCGACGGGGAACGCGCCCGGTTGCCGGGCTGGAATTGATCGAGGTGGAGGATACGCTCCGGGCGTATGGCGACCTGGCCCACGCGCGCCGTAAGCAGCTGAGCGGTCCGGTCATCGCCATCACGGGCACCAATGGCAAGACCAGCACCAAGGAGATGGTCGCGGCGGTGCTCCGGACCCGGTTTCGGACCCACGCGACCCGGTTCAATTTCAACAATCTGGTCGGCGTACCGCTCACCATCCTGGAGGCCCCGGAGAATACCGAGGCGCTGGTCGTCGAGGCCGGTGCCAACCTGCCTGGGGAGATCTCGCGGTATCGCGAGATCATCGAGCCCACCATCGCGATCGTGACCAACGCGAGCGAGGGCCACCTCGAGGGATTCGGGTCACTCGAGGGTGTCCTGCAGGAAAAGCTGACGCTGGTGCGTGATGTGCCCCTGGCCATTGTCGGTACCGAGCCACCCGCGCTCGCCGAGCGCGCACGCCAGCTCGCGCGCCGGGTGGTGACCGCGGGCCTGGACCGTGGCGGAAGAACTGGGGCTCGACCTGCACGCCTCAGCGGTGGCGCTGGGGGAACTGCGGCTGCCGGGAGGCCGGAGCGAACTGCTCCAGCTGGGCGGCCTCACCGTACTCAACGACTGCTACAATGCGAATCCGCAGTCGTTCGCCTCGGCGATCGCCACCGCCAAGGCGATGCGCCAGGACCGGCGGCTGGTCTTCGTGGCGGGGACCATGCGCGAACTGGGCACGGAATCGGCGCGGCTGCATGCGCAGGTCGCCGAGCAGCTGGTGCTGCTCAAGCCCGACCTGCTGGGCGCAGTCGGGGAGTTTGTTCCGGCCCTGGAGCCGCACCGGGCTGCCTTGGGTGAACGGCTGCTGACCGCACGCGATCCGCTGGAACTCGGACCGCTGCTGTCCGCGCGGCTCGCCGGCACTGAACTGCTTATTCTCAAGGCGTCCCGCGGCGTGGAGCTGGAGCGCATACTTCCGCTGATTTCCACTCCCACCGCGCCAACTGCCGAGGCCTGATGCTCTACTATCTGCTCGCACCACTCGGCAAGACGCACATTCTGTTCAATCTTTTCAACTACATCAGCTTCCGCGCTGCCGGCGCGGTGGTCACGGCGCTCCTCATTGCATTCCTGATCGGGCCGGCGGTCATCCGCCGCCTGCGGGAGCGGCGCGTGGGGCAGGTGATCCGGGCAGAAGGGCCGGCCAGCCACCAGAGCAAGCGCGGCACGCCCACGATGGGCGGGATCATCATCCTGCTCGCGACGGTGGTCCCCACGCTCCTGTGGGCGCAGCTGGACAACCGGTTCGTGCTGGTGGCGCTGCTGTCGCTGCTGTGGATGGGCTCGATCGGGTTCCTGGATGACTATCTCAAGATCGTCCAGGGCAAATCGCGCGGGCTGGTGGCGCGCTGGAAACTGGTGGGGCAGATCGGGTTCGGTATCCTGCTGGGCCTGCTGCTGCTGTATCGGCCGGTGGTGCCGCCGTCGGTCCTGCCGGAGACAGCGACGACGCTGCCGTTCTTCAAGTACGCCGTCGTCAATTTTGCGCCGCTCATCTACGTGCTGTTCGTCACCACCGTCATCACGGGGAGCAGCAACGCCGTAAACCTGACCGATGGCCTGGACGGGCTGGCCACCGGACTCGCGGCCGTGGCGGCACTGGCCTTCGCGGTTTTCGCCTACATCCTGGCCCGCACCGACCTCACCCGGTACCTCTTCCTGTATCATTTCAATGGTGCGGGCGAACTGGCAATCTTCTGTGCCGCGCTGATGGGCGGATGCCTCGGCTTCCTCTGGTTCAATGCCCACCCGGCACAGGTTTTCATGGGCGACACGGGGAGTCTGGCCATCGGTGGCGCGCTCGGCACCGTGGCGATCCTGCTCAAGGCCGAGTTTCTCCTGCTCATCATCGGAGGTGTTTTCGCCGCGGAGACGGTCTCGGTGCTGATGCAGACGTCGGTCTACAAGTGGTACAAGCGAACGCGCGGCAAGGAGTATGCGGACACGCACCGGGTCTTCCGGATGGCGCCGCTGCACCATCATTTCGAGAAACTGGGCTGGGCGGAGACCACCGTGGTGACGCGATTCTACATCCTGGGGATCATCTGTGCGCTGGTGGCGTTTGCCACACTCAAGGTCCGCTGATGCTGGACGCCTGGAAGGCCCCTGGACGGGAAGTGGCTGTGGTCGGGCTGGGCAAGAGCGGCCTGGCGGCCGGCCTCCTCCTGGCGGAACGAGGGGTGCGCGTATACGCCAGTGACAGCGGAACCTCGGCGCGACACCAGGAGTGGGCCGCTGCGTTGCGCAACGCGGGTGCCACCGTCGAACTGGGTGGCCACGACCTCGAGAAGATCCGCGCCTCGGTCGCGGTGGTGGTGGCTCCGGGTGTGCCGCCGGATGTACCGCCACTCCAGGCGGCTCGCGAGGCGGGCGTCCCGGTGTACGCAGAGGCTGATCTGGGCCTCAGCGAACTGCCGGGAATGCGCTACATCGCCATCACCGGCACCAATGGCAAGACGACGACCACCTCGCTGGTGGGCCTGGTGCTCCAGTGCGCGGGCTTCCACGCACAAGCGGCCGGGAATATCGGCACGGCGGTGTGCGAGATCGCGCGGCAGGCGGAACCGCCGGCCTGGCTCGCACTGGAACTCTCCAGCTTCCAGCTGCACGACATGCCGCATGTGGATCCGGCGGTCGGTGTCCTCACGAACCTGGCGCCCAATCACCTGGACCGGTACGCCTCGCTGGAGGACTACTACGGCGACAAGGCGCAGCTCTTCCGGAACGCGTCCGTGCAATCCGTCTGGGTGGGTAATGCGGATGATGCCGCCGTGCAGTCCATGATGGCGGGGGTACGTGGTGAGCAGCTCCGCTTTTCCCTGCGCGACCGCGCCGATGGCTGGTATGATCGCGCGGCGTCCCGGCTGATGCTGGGCACGGAGGTGCTGCTGCCACGAGCCGACCTGCCGCTGCTGGGGGACCACAATGTGGCGAATGCGCTGGCGACGGCGCTGGCCACCCGCGCCGCCGGCGCTCCCATCGAGGCCATCGCGGATGGGCTCCGGCGCTTCCGCGCCATTCCTCACCGGCTGGAACCGATCCGAGAGGTTGATGGCGTCCTCTGGATCAACGATTCCAAGTCCACCAACGTCACTTCGACTGCAGTCGCCATTCGGGCGGTGGACCGGCCTTTCGTCCTGCTCCTCGGCGGGCGGCACAAGGGGGAGCCCTACACGCGCCTTGCGCCGCTCCTCGCAGGGCGATGCCGGCTGGTGGTGGGCTACGGTGAAGCCGGCGCACAGGTCGAGCGGGACCTGGGCAGCGCGGTGACGGTGGAGCGAGGGACCACCTTCGAGGATGTCCTCACCCGGGCCGGGCGCGTGGCACAAGCGGGTGATGCCGTGCTGTTGTCGCCGGCGTGTTCCAGCTACGACATGTTCGACAATTATGAGCAGCGGGGTGAAACCTTCCGCCAGTGGGTGAACGGCTTGTGACGCCACTCGCCGTTCGCCATCCGGGTGAACTGCGCTGGGAGACCCGGTTGCTCGCCGTCGTCGTGCTGACCCTCGTGGTCTTCGGCATCGTCGCCGTCTATGGCGCCTCGAGCCTGGTGCAGCTCCATGGCGGCCGGGTGGTGGAATACAAGTACGCGCTCATCCAGGTCTCCGGCGCCGCCATCGGCGGCGTGCTGCTGATTCTCTTCTCGCGGATCGACTACGACATCTGGCGGCGGCTCGCGTGGCCCATGCTGCTGCTGACGGTGGTGCTGCTGGCCATTCCGATCCTGCCGGGCACGAGCGCCATTGCGCCCAGCAAGAACGGCGCTCAGCGCTGGATCCAGCTTGGCCCGCTGAGCTTCCAGCCCTCGGAGATTGCCCGGCTGGTCGTGGTGATCTGGTGTGCCATGCTCGTGACGAAGAAGGGCGAGCAGCTCCGCACGTTCAAGAAGGGCATCCTGCCATTCGTCGTGATCCTCGGACTGGTGTTCGGCCTCATCCTGCTGGAACCCAACCTCTCGATGGCGACGCTGATCACGCTGCTCGGTGGCATCGTGCTCTTTGCCGCCGGCGCGCGGCTGGGACATTTCGTGCTCCTGCTCGTCGCCGGCGTTCTCCTGGCCTATGACCGGATCCAGGCGGCGCCCTACCGGCTGGCGCGGCTGCAGACATATCTGCACGGCGGGGGCGGGACCGATGCCGGATTCCAGATCAGCCAGTCCATCATCGGCTTCGGCTCGGGGCGCCTCTTCGGCGTCGGACTCGGGCACGGATCGCAGAAGATGGGCTACCTGCCATACGCCTATTCCGATTTCCTCTTCAGTCACATCGGCGAAGAATGGGGCTTCATCGGCGTGGCGCTGGTCGTTGGCCTCTATGCCACCTTCTGCTGGCTGGGTTTCCGTATCGCGCGCACCGCGCAGGATGCTTTTGGCCAGTTCCTCGCCATCGGCCTGACGGCCACCGTGGGCGTCACCGCCTTCATGCACATGGCGGTCACGCTGGGCATGATGCCGACGACGGGGCTGACACTCCCGTTCATGTCGTATGGCCGCACCAGCCAGGTCATCGCGCTCGCCAGCGTGGGGATCCTGCTGAATATCGGGCGGCAGCGCGGTCGGGCGAGGGGCCTGCACGCGGTGCCGGTGGAGCGGCGGGCGGAGCATTGAGCGGCCGGCCGGTCGTCCTGATCGCCGGTGGCGGAACCGGTGGCCACGTGGGTACGGAGCGTGGCGTGGAAGCGCGGGTCCTTCCGACCCGGGACTATCGCTATGTCCTGCTCGCCTCCGAGCCGGTGTACCGGCAGGCCTGGTGGCGCAACGGCCGGTGGCCCGTGGTGGCGTGGCGCCTCTCCCGCTCACTCCGGCACCTGTTTCGCGCCGAGCGACCGGTGGCGGTGCTGGGCACGGGCGGCTACGCCTCGGCGCCAGTCGTGTGGTGGGCTACGCGGCGCGGACTCCCGACTGCCATCCAGGAACAGAACGCCTATCCGGGTCTCGCAACGCGATTGCTCGCGCGGCGGGTGAACCAGGTCTACCTCGGAGCCCCCGAAGCCGAGCGGCTGCTGAAGCTCTCTCCGCGGACCAGGGTCTTCGACACCGGTAATCCGATCGCGCCCCCGGACCCCGAGCGGCGCTCCGCCGCACGTTTGCGATTCGGCCTCGATGGACCGCACCCGGTGCTGCTGGTCACCGGAGGCAGCCAGGGTTCCCGGGCGGTGAATCAGGCGATGGCGCGCTGGCTCACCCAACGCGGGCATGCGGCCTCCGAGTGGCGAATCCTCTGGGTGACGGGCCGGACCACGTACGCCGACTTTGCGCGCTGGCACCAGCCACCCGCGGTCCAGGTGATTGATTTCCTCGATCCGATGGCGGACGCCTACGCGGTTTCGGATCTGGTGATCTCGCGAGCGGGAATGATGACAGTGGCGGAGCTTTGTGCGTGGGGACTCCCGGCCATTCTGATCCCGCTCCCGACCGCGGCGGCGGATCACCAGACGTATAATGCCAAGGCACTGGATGCGGCCGGGGCTGCGTGCATGCTGTTGCAGTCCACCATGGAGCGGGACGGACTGGGCGCCGCGATCGAGCCGCTGCTGCTGGATCGGGAGCGCCGCGAGCAGATGGCCAACCTCGCGCGCGCGCGGGGACGGCCTGATGCCGCTCGCGACATTGTGTCGTTATTCACGACACTGTTCGCATCCTCGTAGTCTTTCGCAAATGCTGGCAGGATTTTACATTAGCGCAACGACGATGGATCTTTTCAACTCTGCTGACCGGCGTCCGGTGCACTTCATGGGGGTCGGAGGTGCGGGGATGAGCGCCCTCGCCATCTTGGCATGCCGGCGAGGAGTGCAGGTCACGGGATGTGACACCGACCTGGCAGGGGCGCAGGACGTCATCGCCTGTGGCGCCCGCGTCGAGTTGGGACACGATCCTTCGCATGTCGCCGGGGCACGCGCCGTTGTCGTCACGGCCGCGGTGCCCGCTACGCATCCAGAACTGGCCCGGGCTCGCGAGACGGGAATACGGGTTGTCCCGCGCAAGGAAGCGCTGGGCGGCCTCGTCAATGGTTCGACGCTGGTGGCCGCAGCCGGCACGCACGGCAAGACCACCACCACCGTCATGGCCACGCTGGCGATGGAGGCCGCGGGGCTCGCACCCACGGGACTCGCCGGGGGCCGCGTCCGGCAGTGGGGCGGCAATGCCCGGCTCGGTGGCACCGATCTCTATGTGGTCGAGGCCGACGAGTACGACCAGGCTTTCCTGGCGCTCCAGCCGACGGTCGCCATCGTCAACAACGTCGAGCCGGATCACCTCGAATGTTACGGCTCGGTGGCTCATCTGGAATCGGCGTTCGTGGAGTTTGCCGCGCGGGCCGGGACAGCCCTGGTGGGCGCGGACGATCCCGGCGCCCGCCGCGTGGCGGCACGGCTGGGTAACAGGGTCTGGCGGTTCGGAATCGCCGCGGACGCCGATCTCAGGATCGGGGTGGTGCAGCAGGATGCCCGTGGCTCCCGCACCGAGGTTAGTTTGCCGGATGGCCGGCGCGTGCAACTCGTGCTGCGTGTCCCCGGCTTGCATAATGTGCGCAATGCAGCCGGGGCCTTGGGAGCCGTAGCTGCACTTGACGGGTCAGTCGAGCGGGCGCTCGCGGCGCTGGCGGACTTTGACGGCGTCGGCCGGCGCTTCGACCGGCTTGGTGAAGCGGGCGGGGTAGTCCTCGTGGATGACTACGCCCACCATCCCTCCGAACTCGCCGCGACACTCGCGGCGGCACGGCAGGCGTACCCGGAGCGTCGGCTGGTGGCAGTCTTTCAGCCGCATTTGTATTCACGTACCCAGCAACATGGCGCGGCCATGGGCCAGGCCCTCGCCGCCGCTGACGTCATCGTGGTCGCGGACGTGTACGGGGCTCGCGAAGCTCCGGTGGCGGGCGTGACCGGGCAGCTGGTGGCCGATGCCGCCGCTGAGGCCGGCGCGGAGGTGCGCTTTGTGGCGGACCGATCCTCGTTGGCGCGCCGAGTGGGCGAGCTGCTGCGTCCGGGAGACCTCGTGCTGACCCTCGGCGCCGGCGACATCACCCGTATCGGTCCGGAGCTGCTCTCGGCGCTCGCCGCAGCATGAAGCGTCGCTGGCGCGTCCTCGGCGCCGTTGGTATGGTCACGGCGCTCTGGTTCGGCGGGCCGGTCCTCGCGCGGCGGGTGGATTTCTTCCGGGTACGCCGGGTCGAGTTTGCGGGACTGAGATATCAGTCGCCAGCGGCCGCCCTCACGGCGCTCGCGCTGCCGCGGCGGGTCAGCCTGTTCGACGATCTGTCCGCCATCCGGGCCCGGGCGCTGCGCATTCCAGGTGTGAGAACAGCCGAAATCGGGCGCCGTCTGCCAGGCACCCTGGTAGTGCGGGTGCAGGAACGAGTCCCAGTGGCGCTGGTACCGCGCGGAGGCCTGCTGCGATTGATGGACGCTTCCGGCGCCGTCCTGCCGTTCGATCCGGCGCGGTCTGCGCCGGATCTGCCGGTGGCAGCCGCGGCCACACCGGCCATAGGGCAGTTATTGGCAACGGTGCGTCGGATGGATCCCGCGCTGTTCGCGAGGGTGACGGCGGCGCGGATGCGGGGCGCGGACGTGGCACTTACGGTACAGGGCCGGCAGTTTCTCTTCCGGCCCGATGCCTCGATTGAGGAGATGCGCGCGGTGACGCTTGTGGCAGCGGACCTGGCCGGGAAAGGCCTCCCCTTCGATGAGCTTGATGGCCGCTTCGCGGGCTATGTCATCGTCCGGGGCGGCGCATGAGCGTACAGCCCGACCGGCTCGTCGCCGCGCTGGACATCGGTTCCACCAAGGTCGTGAGCATCGTCGCGGAAGTGACGGGCGATGCACGGGCCCCGGCTGCAAGGATTCTCGGCATGCGCGATGCCCAGCGCATGGCGGGGCTCGAAGTCGGCGCCATCTATTGCGGCATTGCCGGCGAGCATGTGGCGGGACGAAGCAGCCACGGCATGGTGAGCGTCACCGGCGACGAGATCCGCACCGGCGACGTCGCCCGGGTCAATGACATGGCGAGCAACATCTCGTTCGGCCGGGACCACGAGCTGCTGCACGCCATACCGCAGGATTACCTGATCGACCAGCAGGCCGGCATCACCGACCCGATCGGCATGACCGGCTCCCGGCTCGAGGCCGAGGTCTATCTGGTGACGGTACTGTCGAGCGCCATGCAGAATCTCAGGAAGTGCGTCGAGCGGGCGGGGCATCAGGTGGCGGAGTTCGTGCTCGAGCCGCTCGCGGCGTCACTGGCGGTGCTCACCCCCGACGAGCGGGAGCTGGGCTGCGCCATCATCGAGCTGGGTGGCGGATCCACCAACGTCGCCATCTTCCAGGGCGGCAAGATCCGCCACACCGCGTCGCTGCTCTGTGCCGGTGGCCATGTGACGGGCGATATCGTCCACGGACTGCAGGTCACCCAGCTCGACGCCGAGCGGTTGAAGGAACGATACGGCGCGGCCTACGAGCCGCTGGTGCCGGAGCAGGACCTGTTCGACCTGCCGAGCACCCCGGGGCAGGGCGCCAGGAATGCGCACCGCAGGGTCCTCGCGCACATCATGCACATGCGCATGCAGGAAGTGCTCGAGTATGCATCGGACGAGATAACACGCGCGGGGTTCAGTCAGCGGTTGCCGGCCGGGGTTGTCCTCACCGGCGGCGGCGCGCAGGCCCCGGGCATCGTGGAACTCGCGCGCGAAGTCTTTGCCATGCCGGCGCGGACGGGGGTCCCCGGGCAATACCTGCGCGGGCTGGCGGACAGCGTCGAATCACCGGCCTTTGCCGTTCCGGCCGGGCTGGTGCTCTACGGCGCGCGGCAGTCCCTGGTCAGTGGATTCGGCACCGGTGGCCGGCGGCCGCTCGGTGTGGACCGATATTTCGCGCCCGTCAAACGCTGGTTGCAGGATTTCTTCTGAGTCACGCCGGAAGGGGACGCCATGATTTTCGAGCTGGAAGAGAACGGCGCGCAGAACGCGCGGATGAAGGTGGTCGGCGTCGGTGGCGGCGGTGGTAATGCAGTCAACCGGATGATCGAGGAGGGACTGCAGGGGGTCGAGTTCATCTCGGTCAACACCGACGCCCAGGCCCTGCAGAATTCGCGCTCCGATGTGAAGCTCCAGATCGGCCGGAAACTGACCCGGGGGTTGGGCGCCGGCGCCCGCCCCGAGATCGGGCGGCAGGCCATGGAGGAGAACCGGGACGAGATCATGCCGCACGTGCAGGGCGCGGACATGGTCTTCATCACGTGCGGCATGGGTGGCGGCACCGGCACGGGGGCGGCACCCATCATTTCGCAGCTCGCGCGCGAGGCCGGCGCGCTCACCGTCGGCATCGTGACCAAGCCGTTCCTCTTCGAGGGGCGGAAGCGGATGCGCCAGGCGGAGAACGGCATCGGCGAAATGCGGAAGAGCGTGGACACGATGATCGTCGTGCCCAACGAGCGGCTGCTCGCGGTCGTGGGGAAGGGCATCCCGTTCCAGGATGCACTGAAGAAGGCGGACGAGGTGCTGCTGCACGCCACCCAGGGGATTGCCAGTCTGATCACCGCCACCGGCATCATCAACGTGGACTTCGCGGACGTGCGCACCGTCATGCAGAACGGCGGCGCGGCGCTCATGGGCACCGGCATGGGCCGGGGGGACACCCGCGCACTCGAAGCAGCGCAGCAGGCCATCTCGAGCCCGTTGCTCGACAACGTCTCGATAGCCGGCGCCACCGGTGTCCTCATCAATATCATCGGCGGCGACGACCTGACCCTGGGCGAAGTCACCCAGATCAACGATATCATCCACGATGCGGTGGGCGACGAAGCCGAGATCATCTTTGGCGCCGGCCGGGATGCGGCCATGCACGGTGAAGTACGAGTGACCGTGATCGCCACCGGATTCGATCGGGCGGTGACCGGAACGGATCAAGGTGTGGCCGGCGTCCGCGGCAATGGCACGAGCGTCCTGCAGTTCCCGGGCGCTGGCACGAAGCGTGCTGGCCCGGGCACGATGCCGACCCCGTCTGGCGGGGTCCCGCGGGCCGCTCCGAGGCCGCCGATGCAGACCCCTGCCGCCGGTAACTCCGGCAGCGGCGCAGGTTCCAGCGGCGACATGCCCGAAATGGAAATTCCGACCTTCATCCGCAGGCAGATGGATTGACGATGCGTTTCAAGAACCTGGCCGCCGTGGCGGTCTTCACGGCGGCCGCGTATTTCGCGGCAACAGGCGCATGGCCGTGGCACCGGCTGGCTGGCGAGCCGGTGTCGCTGGCCCGGGTTGACACTGCTCCGCCGCCTCCCTCGCATCACGTCCTGGTGGATACCCTCCACTCCGGCGAGACGCTGTCCGAACTGCTCGAACGCCACAAGATGGTGGGCATCAATCTCGCGAGCCTGACCGATGCGCTGAACCCGCGCCGGTTGCGCGCGGGGCTGGTGTTCAATTTCCGGCGTCCGGTCCAGGATTCGGTGCCGGACCGGATCAGCGTCCGCACCGGCCCCGAGCAGCGGGTACTGTTCACGCGCGTGGCCAACAACTGGAGCGCCGGCGTGGATTCGATCGCCTGGCACCCGGAGATCGTGCGCGCCGATGGCGACATCCAGAATTCGCTGTATGAAGCGCTCGACCGCCAGATCCCGGATTCGGTGCTGGATGACCGCGAGCGGACCAACCTGGCGTGGGCGCTGGCCGACGTGTTCGCGTGGGAAGTGGACTTCTCCCGGGATATCCGGGTGGGCGATCACTTCACCGTCGTGCTCGAGCGCCTGGTGTCGGATGAAGGCGAGGTGCGCTTTGGCCGGGTACTCGCCAGCGACCTCTCGGTGGATGCCCGCCACTACACGGCCTTCCGCTTTGCGGGGGGCGACGGCAGCAGCTTCTACGACAAGGACGGCAATTCGCTCAAGCGCGCCTTCCTGCGGGCGCCAGTCGAGTTTCGCCGCATCTCTTCCGGCTTTACCAATGCCCGGTTCCATCCCGTCCTCGGCTATACCCGGAAGCATGAAGGCACCGACTTCGCAGCCGCCACCGGCACGCCGGTCATGGCGGCAGGCGATGGTACCGTCATCCGCGCCGGACGGGCGGGCGGGTACGGCAACCTGATCGAGATCCGGCATCGCAACGGCATCACCACACGCTACGGCCACCTGAGCCGGATTCTCACCCATCGGGGTGATCGGGTGCATCAGGGCGAGGTCATCGGCAAGGTGGGCCAGACCGGCCTCGCCACCGGCCCGCACCTGCACTACGAATTCCGCGTGAATGGCGTCGCCAAGGATTCACGACGCGTGAACCTCGGCAACGGAGCACCGGTTGCCGCAGCGCATCGGAAGGCATTTGAGCAGGAGCGCAACCGGCTCGCCGCCATCCTGTACCAGGCACCGGCGCCGCCGATCCAGATCATGGCCGCCGTGACCAGCTGAGGCGCCGGAACCGGAGGCCGCGGCGGGGCGCTGCCCGCGGCGGCCGGCCCAGCTGGTGAATCAGGTCCGGCGCTTTGCCCACCGGCGGCGCCACCTCATCTTCCTGTCGTGATTCCCGTGATTGTCGCTCTGGTGCTGGGCTTCGGCCTTGCCGCCGGCACCTATCTCCTGCTGGAGCGGGGCGGGCGCGTGGTGCTGGCGCCACTCGCCGCGCGCGGTGTGGCGTGGTCGGTGCTGATTCTGCTGCTGCTCAATGCCGCGTTCCCGCGCCCGCCGCAGGATCTTCGCCCCATCGTTCTCCTCGATGCTTCCCTGAGCATGCAGGCGGCCGGCGCCCACTGGGCACTGGCGCACGATTCAGCGGTTCGGCTGGGTGACGTCCGCCTGTTCGGTGACGAGCGGCCCGGAGCCGACACGCTGCCGAACCGCGGCCAGTCGCGCCTGATCCCCGCGCTCACGGCGGCGGCGGTGTCGGACCAGCCCGTCTATGTCCTGACTGATGGCGCGCTGGATGATGGAGCCCAGCTCCCGCTCGATCTCCGCGACCGCGCCGCCACGATCATCTTCCCGCGTGATTCCGTCCCCGACTATGCGGTCACCCGTGCCGAGGGCCCTGCCCGTGTCACCGCCGGCGACTCCATATTGCTCGATGTCGAGGTGCGCGCGCTGGCCGGGGCGGCCGGCCGCGACCTGCGGCTGGTGGTGCGCGCCGGCCAGCGTGAACTGGGGAGCCGGACGGTCCGGGTCTCGGCCGGCGGAGCAGAGGCAATGCGGTTCGGGCTGCCGACTCGGGGGCTGACTCCGGGTGCACACGTGCTCACGATTCAGCTGGAGAGCGGCGACCGCGAGCCGCGGACCGATAGCCGGCTGGTCATGGTGACCGTGGCAGCGACGCCCGGCATCGTGGTGGTCGCCTCGCCGGGCGACTGGGACGCCCGGACCCTGTTTCGGACACTGACCGATGTCGCGCAGCTGCCGGTGCGAGGCTACGTCGAACTCGGGCAGGGAAGATACCGCGACATGCACGATCTTCGGCCGGTCACTAACAATGCGGTTGCCCGCGCAGCGGACGGCGCAGACCTCCTCGTGCTCAAGGGAGAGCGGAAGAACTTTCTCCGATCAAGCCGGGCGCGCGGTGTCTGGCTCTGGCCCTCCGGCGCTGACGGTGCCGGAGTGACTGCGGGAGACTGGTACCTCTCCGCCACGCCCGGCACGCCGGTGAGCGGGGCCTTTCTCGGCCTGCCCGTGGATTCGTTCGCTCCGGCAACGGGCGTCGTGGCGCTGGGCGTTTCGCGGCGGACAGGGGGAGCAGGCCTATCGCAACTGGGTGGCTGCGACCGCCAGCTGGCTGCTCGCCGCGCCCGACAGTGCGGGCGGTGCCGCCCGGCTGACCCGGCCGGTGGTGCAGCAGGGGAGGCCGCTGGTATTTGAATGGAGCGGTACCGGAGCACCGGCCGATGTCCCCCTGGGCTGGACGACGGAAGGGGCATCGGGCACCGACACGCTCCGGTTTGACGCCTCAGGGCACGCATCGCTCTGGCTGCCACCCGGCGACTACCGCTGGCGGCTCGCGCAGGGCGGCGCGGGAAGCGCCGCCGTGGAGACATACTCGGACGAGTTTCTGCCCCGGGCCGCAACGATCACCAGCCAGACAGCACGGTCTTCAGCGCCATCTGGCCGTAGCAGTGCCCGGGACTGGAAGTGGCTCTTCGGGGTGGCGCTGCTGGCGCTCGCGCTGGAATGGTGGTGGCGCCGCCGGCTGGGACTGCGATAATTCACGATGATTTCTCTTGCGGGGGAGCGGGCATGACCGCCGGACGTGTCGGCGAACAGAAACTGTCGGTCTGGCAGCGGATTCGCCGCTTTGCCATGACCGATGTGGGCGCGCTGGTACGCGGGCTCAAGCAGGATGACCTGGAGCAGATCGAGCGGGTGCTCATCGAGTCGGATTTCGGCGTGCCGACCACGCTTGAACTGACCAGTGAGATGGAGTTTCTGATCCGGGATGGCAAGGTCAAGACTGATGCGGATCTCCGCGCCCGGCTCATCGCCCGCCTGGCCGGCATGCTCGAAGCCCCGGGCGATCCCGGTGCGATCATCCGGGCCGACCCGGGCCCGACGATCGTGCTCATCATGGGTGTCAACGGCGTTGGCAAGACCACCACGGTGGCCAAGCTGGCCCGGCGGCTGGTCTCCGAAGGGCGCAGTGTCCTGCTGGCGGCAGCAGACACGTATCGCGCCGGTGCGATTGCCCAGCTCGAAATCTGGGCCGACCGACTCGGCGTGCCCTGTGTGAGCGGCGCGCCCGGGGGCGATCCCGCTGCGGTGCTCTTCGATGCCGCGGACGCCGCCGCAGCGCGCGGTGTGGACACCGTCCTGGTTGACACCGCGGGACGCCTGCATACCCAGGAGGG
>SMFG01000024.1_pt1 | contig 18777 bp, 16 predicted proteins | sample 2456131 | NCBI WGS metagenome assembly SMFG01 (sample SAMN10132612, study PRJNA489261) | soil metagenome | isolation source: day120 antibiotic-silt loam soil ammended with raw manure from dairy cow... | place: USA | collected 2015-05-01
TGGCGCACAAGGGAAGCCGGGAAGGCGTGGTGGTGGCCGAGCGGATCGCCGGGCATCATCCGCCGGCCATCAAGTACGACAACATTCCCAGCGTCACCTACTGCAAGCCCGAAGTGGCCAGCATCGGGCTGACCGAAGACCAGTGCAAGGAGCAGAAGCTGGAATTCCAGGTGGGCCGCTTCCCGTTCAGCGCCAATGGGCGGGCTCGCGCCACCAACGAAACCGAGGGTTTTGTCAAGATCATCCGCGGCAAGAAGTACGGCGAAATCCTGGGCGCGCACATCGTGGGCGGTCATGCCTCGGAGATGATCCACGAGCTCACCGTGGCCCGCGAGAACGAGTTCACGGTCGAGGAGGTCGATCTGGCGGTGCACGCGCATCCCACGCTCAGCGAGGCCACCGCCGAAGCGTGCCTCGACTCGATGGGCCGCGTCATTCACATCTGACGTGACCCATCATGAGCGCGTGGCGGCACCGGAGCTGACGCCCGCGGAGGCGGAGGCCCAGGCCGCCGCGGACGCGGCCATTCGCCGGCTGGTGCACCTGGCGCTGCTCGGCACCGTCATGGGCACCCTCGTCGGGACGGCTGCGGTCATCCTGGCCATGGTCGGCGTGCTGCATCTGCAGGCGACCGCCAGCCCCGACGACAGCACCTCCGTGCTGCTCATCGCGGGAGGCACCATTGGTGGCCTCTGCGTCGGGGCGGCCAGCGCCTGGTGGATCCTTGCCCCGCTCGGCAGCTGGTTCCGCCGCGGCATGCTTGCGACGGTGAGCGCCTTTGCGACCGTGATCCTCATGCTGCTGGCTTTTCCCGTCCGGGCGCTGTTCGGCCCCCCCGGCCTCGTCACCTTCGCCATCCTCTGCCTGATCGGCGCGCTGCTCCTCGGGCGGCGCGCCCGGTCGCTGGTGCTGTGATCAGCGGATTCCGCCGCGGCGCATCCCGGGCACTGGCAGCGGTTGATTTGGCGGGGCCACTCGACCATTCTCCGAACCATGCCAGAGGAAACGAAGCGCGGGTCTCCCGAAGCGCAGGCCGACCAGCGGGTCAAGGACATCCTGAGGGCGGCCCGGCGCTGGGCTGCCGAAGCGCCAGCGGCCCTGGAACCGGCCATCCGGGCCGTCTGTATCCGGCTGGCCGAGATGGTCGCCGATCAGCGCCACTACCTCGCCCCCTTGCCGGAACCGCTGGAGAGCGAGCGACGCGAGGTGCTGTCGCTGGTGGCCGAGCGATTGCGATCACCCGCGGTCACCAAGGACCTTGGCAAGCACCTCGCGACGCTGGCCGAGATGGAGCTGCGCTCCACCGGCTCCTGGTCGCTGGTGACCAGCGCGCAGAACGAGTGGATCGAGACCGCGATCCGGTATCTGGAGCGATGTGCGGAGGCGCTGCCCAAGGCGGAGCGCCCGGACCCCTATTGGGCGGATGACGTCGTGGCTGGCGTCATCGCATCGGCACGGGCACTGATCGGCATAGATGAACTGCAGGCGCGCACTGAAGCGCGGTATTCAGGCGGAATCCCCCGACCGGTCATGCCGCCGGAAGAGTGATGGGGGCCATGTAGGGGCAAAGCCATGGCTTTGCCCCTACATGGCCCCCATCAGCTCGAAGAACCTCGCGAAGATCCCCACCCCATCCCATAACTGCTGCAGATCCAGCTTCTCGTTGGGTGAGTGCAGTCCATCATCCGGCAATCCGATGCCCGTCAGGACCACGGGTGTGCCGTGGCTGCCAAGTACATTGACCACGGGAATGGATCCGCCGGCCCGGACCGCGACGGTCCCCCGCCCTACCTTCTCCTTGAACGCCTGATCCAGCAGCTTGAAGACCGGACTGGAAACGTCCGTCTGCACCGGGTCGGCGCCATGGATGATCCGCACCTCGACGTCCGCCCAGGCCGGCGCCAGGCTCCTGACGGTCCTCGACAGCGCGTCGGATACGGCGTCGAATTTCTGGCCTGGCACCAGCCGCAGACTCACCTTCGCCATGGCGGCCGCCGGGATGACCGTCTTGGCGCCGTCCCCGGTGAAGCCGCCACGGATGCCGTGGATCTCGAAAGTGGGAAGTGCCCACGTGCGTTCCATCAGTGAGCGATCCTGCAGCCCGGTCAGCGCCTTGCCCGTCACCTCATGAGCGAGATAGGCGTGCTCGTCGAACGGCAGACTCTTCCACGCCGCGAGTTCCGCATCGGCCGGCGGCTCAACCGAGTCGTACAGTCCAGGAATGTGGATCCGGCCATCCGCGGTCTTGAGCTGGCCGAGCAGGCGGACCAATGTTTCCAGTGCATTGGGAGCGACGCCACCGTACGTGCCGGAGTGCACGTCGCGCTGGAGGGTGCGGAGATGGACCTCGGCGTAACAGATCCCCCGAAGCGCGGTGTAGATCGCAGGCCAGCCGGGCGCATAGTATGACATGTCGCAGACCAGTACGGCATCGGCCTCGAGCCGCGACGGCTCCCGGGCCAGGACGTCGGCAATGACATCCCCCCCGCATTCCTCCTCACCCTCGATGAGAAACCGGACATTGATCGGCGGATTGCCGAGTGCATCGCGGGAAGCTTCATATGCCTTGAGCAGGCAATACACCTGTCCCTTGTCGTCGGCGGAGCCCCGGGCGTACAGTCTGCCGTCGCGCACGGTGGGCGCAAATGGCGGCGTGTTCCATTCATCCAGCGGATCGGGCGGCTGGACATCGTAATGGCCATAGATCAGCAAGGTGGGCTTGCCCGCCAGGTGAGGGCCTTCTGCCCACACCAGCGGGTGCCCGTCTCCTTCCAGCAGCTCCGTCACCGGGCAACCGAGGCGCTGGAATTCCTCCACGAGCCACTCGGCCGCACGCCGGCAGTCGCCGGCGTGGTCGGGCAGCGCACTGATGCTCGGTATGCTGAGGAACTCCGAAAGCTCGCGGAGCATGCGTTCCTGCTCCGTGCCGGCCATGCCTGTCTCCATGCTGTCACTCGCGTTCCAAGGGAAGTTGCCGCGCCAACGCTCCAAGGTAATCGCGTCCGGACGCCGCGCGAATCATCGCAGATGTGGCGTGCCGAAACGTCAAGTGGTGAGGAAACTCACAGAGCGCGCGCCCCGCAAATGCTAGACTGTGCACTCGCGACTGGTGCCGAGCGTGACTCCGGACCAGCTCAGGCGCTCTACCGCAACAGAGGTGTACCGTTATGAGACATCGAATTCCACTTCTTTCCACCGGAATCATTCTGGGCCTGCTCACACTCGGCACTGGTTCGGCACAAGCCCAGGATTCGGCCAAGCCCGGCATGAGCTCCAAGACCCTGCAGAAGCAGTGCCTCTCGATAGCCCAGCGGGATAGCGCGCGGGACAACTCGAATATGGCCGCCCCGGCGCCGACGGTGAGCGATTCGCTGCGGGCCGTGTGTGACAGCGTGAACGCGGCCAATCCGGAGTTCAAGGCGAAGATGAAGAACTGGGACAAGAACAAGGCCAAGGACAAGGCCAAGAATTATCCAGATACCTCCAAGCCGGCTGAAGTGATGCCGCCCACGAGCGACAGCACCGGAACGAGTTCCACCACTGCCGGAACACCGCCCACCGGCGTATCGCCCAACATTTCGGCGACTCCGGCAACCACGGCGCCTCCGGCCGTAACGGCTACACCGGCAGCAACAGCTGCACCGGCGACCCCTGCAGATCCGAACAAGCCCACGGATGGTACCAGCAGCACCACGACCCCGCAGTAAACAACTGCGCCACGCGATGCAAAACGCCCCGGCTTGAGCCGGGGCGTTTGCGTTCGGGGGCGGGCGGCTGCGCGATCATGCCGCGAAGCTTCAGTCCTGCGCCTCGTTGACCGCGGCCCCAAGCCGTGTGAACGCCTCGTCGCCCACCGCCCCGTCCATCAGCGTACGCAGCTCACGAACGACCCGCTCGATGTCCGCGCCATGCTGCTGGAAGTAGGCCTCGAAGAGATCCAGATGCGAGCGATAGATGGTGGCCCCGATCAACCGCGCATTGTTGACTGGCCGCTCGGCCACGGCGCCGATCACATACGTCCGCAGGCTGTCGCGCAGCGGTCCTTCGAGTTGCGCCCTCACCCAGCTGCCCTCCGCGCGCCGGCCCGCATCGAGGCTGACCGAATCGGGGTGTGTGGCGTAGAACCGATCCAGTCGCGCCGTCAGTTCCGTGTAGAAGGCCCCGAGCAGCTGCTCATCATGCCACCGATCGGCGGCCCGCCCGGCATCGAGGGTATCGCCCCGCTCGCGGAAGAACTGCTCCGCCGAACGATAGCCCACCAGCTGGGCAAAACTCTCATTGAAAGGTGTCGCGCTCTTCACGTACAGCGAGTTGTGCGCGATCTCGTGGAACACCGTCGCCACCAGCTCCATGGAATCGGCCGAGAGCGCGGTCGAGAGCAGCGGATCCTCGAACCATCCGAGCGTGGAGAAGGCCCCCGAGGGGCGGAGATAGATGTCATAGCCGCGGGCCGCCAGCTTGTCGGCTTCCCTGGTGGCGGCCTTCGCATCGAAGAAGCCCTTGTAGGGCATCCGGCCGACGATGGGCCACTTCCATGTGACAGGACAGATGCAGTCGGGCGGGGCCGCCTGCAGCACGAGCAGGAGGGTGTCACGCCCGACATCCGCATACTTGGTGTATGTCTGACCGGCGTCCAGACCCAGAGAGTCGGCGTAATCCCGTGCGTCGAGCACCAGCCGGAGCGATGAGCGCAGGTCCGGTGGCGTCGCGGAATCGGCCACCAGCCGGGCGATGGACTCCCGCGACTGGAGTATCCGGGTTTCTTCGAAGCCCGCCCGGGTCAGGTAGCGGACGTCATCACTCGCGACATACGCCGTGCCCGCTCCGGCTACCAGTGCCCCGACGATGATGAGAAAAATCATGTTGCGGCGTCGGCGCACCGGCTCACCGGACCCGGGCCACGCCGATGCGCGGCGCCGCCGGGCTCGCGCCGATGGCCTGGCGCAGGCTGTCGGTGAGCTGGACCTCCACGGCACCGGCCTGGCCCGCCTGGATCACGCGGAGGTGCGGACCCGAACCGGCACGCAGGATGCCCTTCCGGGCGTACCCAGTGGACAGCATGCTGTCCGGCACCAGTGGATAGGCGGCGGGGAAGCTGGCGGGTGACTGGGCGTGCAGTTCGTTGAACGTGGACCGGAAGTTCCAGCTGGAATACCGCAGTCGCGCGTCCTGCGCCGCAAAGCCCGGCAGGTCGTCGAGGTAATTGGCCAGCTGCCACTGCGGCACCAGGGTAGTGAACGGCACCCCCGTGACGGCCGCCACATTGTCGGCGCCCAGCCTGGACGTGGCGACCAGCGAGCGGGTGAACGCCGCACTGGTCACGTCAGTGCCGAACTGGTCCACCAGCCAGCGCACGAAGAGCCAATTGGCGCCGCGCTCTTCGAGCGAGCCGTTGGATGAGCTGGGTTCGACCAGGAAATACGCTTCCGGGTCCTGCAGGTAGCCGTACGCGTTCTGGATGTCGCCCACGGCAAACTGACTGAGGCAATCATTGTCCTGGCAATACTGGTCCGGAATGTTGCGGCCGCCCAGTTCCTCCGCGTAGTGCGAGAGCCCCTCATTGAGCCAGGTATCCTCGCTCAGGCCACCGCGGAGCAGCACATGCTGGTTGAAGCTGATCATGTGCTGGAATTCGTGAATGAATGTGGGCGCGAGGTAGGCGCTGGCAAAGCTGTGCGAGATCCCGCACCGGGTATTGTCGGGGTCGGGCACGAGGCCGTAGAAGACTTCGCCGCCGTTCGAGCCGGTGTTGCCCGGCAGCAGGTCGTTGCCGTAGAAGAACCCCAGGATGACGCTGCCCGATGTGGTGCAGTCGGGACTCAGCGCATTGACCTGGTCGGTGAGGAGCACCGCCACCACGCCGTTGTTGTCGAGGTCGGACTCCCGGCCGAACGAGACCGTATCGAGTGGGTAGAGGTAGTTGTCGAAGAGGACTCCGACCGAATCGATCTCGGCCTGGGTGTAGCCGTCAGGCGGGACCGAATCGTCCAGATAGATGGCGCCCTTGGGTCCGATATACCTGGCTGTCGCCGCTACGTCCACGAAGGACGTGCACTTCACGGTCGCGCACACCTTGAACGTGCGCTGGCTGCCAGCCACGGGCGGCACCGGCACGACGTTCGCGCGTATCCTGGCCCGGCTGAGCGCCAGCGCACCGGGGTCCGCGGCCAGACTGCGCTCCCGGCTCCGGAGGAACGCGTGGAAGGCTGCGCTCGCGCTGGGCGTGGAGGAAAGCGGCGACCGGTCAATTCGCGACAGCGACGCGAGCGTGCTGCGGGACGCGTTGAGCTCGGCAGGATCACCACGAAGTTCATAGCTGATGGAGGACCCGGTCGCCGACTCCCGGCCATTGGTGGCGGCGGCGACGTACAGGTACTCCGCCCCCCCGGGACCGGCGGCCGGGAAGCGGATGCACCCGCTGTCACTCGATGGGTCAATGACGGTGGCCTGTCCGACAGCGAGGGAGATGTCCGTGGGGCTGGAGCAGGTGACGGCGTCCGGGTTGCCCCGGTTGGGATCCAGCGGCTCACTACCACATCCGGCGACCAGAATGCCAAGGGCAAACAGACGGCCCAAAACGCTCTTGACCACAACCCGCCTCCCGACCGGCGCCGACCCGGCTCCAAGTCCATTAAGCGTAGGCCCCACAACATCTTTTGACAATCGCGAATCCGGCCGGTAGCTTCCCGCGGTGAAACACAACGGCATTATTGATGTTCTATTCTGCAACGGAAGGCCGATCGTCGCCCGTTCGCAGCGCCCGTTCCCTGCCCGACCTCGTGTCTCAGGCCGGCTGACCATTTTGCAAGAAGCGGGCGAGCGCCAAACGCGCGCCCGATAGACGTCATGGCGTTCGTCCACCTGCACACCCACAGCGAATACTCCCTGCTGGATGGGGCCAACCGGATAGCCGACCTCGTGTCGCATACCCGGCGCCTTGGCATGGATTCGCTGGCGATCACCGACCACGGCAACCTGCACGCCGCCTGGACATTCTACGAGACGGCGCGGGCGCAGAAGCTGCGCGCCATCCTTGGCTTCGAGGCCTATCTGGCGTTCGGCCCCCGTCAGGCACGGGAGAAGCCCTCCTGGGCGCCAGCGGCGTACAGTCATCTCGTCCTGCTGGCCCGGAACCGGGAAGGGTACAAGAACCTCGTCCGGCTGTCGTCCATCGGCTATACCGAGGGTTTTTACCGGCGGCCCCGGATCGATCGCGAGGTGCTGGAGCACTACTCGGGCGGACTGGTCTGCCTGGCGGCGTGCATGTCGGGCGAGATCGCCCTTCACCTGCGCCAGCAGAAGTATGACGAGGCCCGCCGGACGGCTGAATGGTTCTCGGGCGTTTTCGGGCCCGGCAATTTCTGGCTCGAGATCCAGAAGCACGGCATTCCGGAAGAGGACCTCGTCACCGAGGGGATGCTGTCGTTGAGCCGCGACCTCGGGCTCGGCGTAGTCGCCACCAACGACGCCCATTATCTGCGGCGCGAAGACGCCGAGAGCCATGATGTGCTCCTTGCCATCGGCACCGGCGCCGACCTCGACGACCCCAAGCGCTTCCGCTTCACCGGCACCGAGTCGTACGTCAAGAGCGAAGCCGAGATGCGCGCGCTGTTTCCGGGCCAGCCGGACGCCATCAGCAGTACGCAGGCCGTCGCCGACCGCTGCGAATTCGATTTCGAGAAGCGCTACTACGTCCCCAGCTTCCCCAAGCCGCCCGAGTTCGAGACCGACGAGGCGCTGCTCCGCCACCTCACGCTCGAGGGTGCGGCCCGGCGCTACGGCACGCCCCTGCCCGACGCCGTCCGCGAGCGGATGGACTACGAGCTCGGCGTGATCGAAACCGCGGGGTACGCCGGCTACTTCCTCATCGTCCAGGACTTCATCCAGGCCGCCCGCGAGCGCGGCATCCCGGTCGGGCCGGGACGCGGTTCCGCGGCCGGTTCACTGGTGGCCTACTCCCTCGGCATTACCAACGTCTGTCCGCTCCGGTTCGATCTCCTGTTCGAGCGATTCCTCAATCCCGAACGCGTCTCGATGCCGGATATCGACGTGGACTTCTGCTTCGAGCGGCGGGGCGAAGTGATCGAGTACGTCCGCGAGCGATACGGACGCGACAGCGTGGGCCAGATCGTGACCTTCGGCACCATGAAGGCGCGCGCGGCCGTGAAGGACGTGGCCCGCGTGCTCCGCATTCCGCCGGGCGAAGCCGACCGCCTCACCAAGCTGATCCCCTCGGGGCCAGGGTACAGCCTGACCATTCCGGAAGCGGTGCAGAAGGTGGACGAGCTGCGCGAGCTGGTGCGCGGCAATCCTGCCTATCAGCGACTGATGGACCTGAGCGCGCGCATCGAGGGTGTGAGCCGACACATGTCGGTGCACGCCGCCGGCGTGGTGATCGCGCCGGGGCCGTTGGCCGAATACGTGCCGGTCTGCACGGCCCCCACGCGGGGCGCCGGCGCCGCGGCGAGTGGTGAGGACTCCATCATCACGCAGTTCGAGATGGGGCCGCTCGAGAAGGTCGGCATGCTCAAGATGGACATGCTCGGCCTCAAGACGCTCACCGTCATCCACGACGCCGTGGAGATGATCCGTGAGCGCCGGGGTGTCGCGGTGGACGTGGACACCCTGCCTTTCGACGACCCCGAGGTATACAGCCTGCTCCGGGCCGGGCGCACCGCCGGCGTTTTCCAATTCGAATCCGCGCTCGCCACCGAGACGCTCCGGGCCATGAAGTGTGACCGGTTCGACGATCTCGTCGCGTCGAACGCGCTGCTCCGCCCCGGTCCACTCGATGCCGGGATGCACACCGTGTTCATCCGCCGGAAGCTCGGCCAGGAGCAGGTGAGCTATCCCCATCCGCTGCTGCGCGACATCCTGGAGCCGACGTTCGGCGTCATCACCTACCAGGAACAGGTGATGCGGATCGCCAACGTGCTCGCCGGCTTCTCGCTGGCGGAAGCCGACGTACTCCGGAAGGCGGTGGGCAAGAAGGACCAGGACATGGCCGACGCGGCCGTGGCCAGGTTCGTGGACCGCGCGATCGGGCTGGGCCACCCGAAGCCCATGGTGGAGGAGCTGGGCCGCCAGATCGTCACGTTCGGCCGCTATGGGTTCAACAAGTCGCATTCAGTGGCCTACTCGGTGCTGTCGTACCAGACCGCGTGGCTCAAGACGCACTACCCCGCCGAGTTCATGGCGGCGCTGCTGTCGTCGGAAATCGGCAGCACCGACAAGGTGGTGCAGTACATCAACGAGGCCCGGAGCCTGGGCATCGAGATCCTGCCGCCCGACGTGAACGAGTCCGGCTTCAAGTTCACCGTGGTCGCCGATGACCGGGTCCGCTTCGGCCTCGGGGCGGTGCGCAATGTGGGCGAGAGCGCCATCCGGTCGATCATCGAGGCGCGCACGACGGCACCGTTCCGCACCCTCGACGACTTCGCGGAACGGATCGACACCCGCCTCTGCAATTCCCGCGTGCTGGAATCGCTGGTGGCGGCGGGCGCCTGCGACGGGCTGGGCGGCCATCGCAAGCAGTTGATCGAAGCGCTGGCGCACGTGCTGGCCGAGGCGCAGCTCAAGCTGGCGGAGCGGGAAGCCGGCCAGTCTTCGCTCTTCGGCGAGGCGCAGCCGATCCGCTCCCGGACCACGATCCTGCCCGACGTGCCGGCCTGGAGCGAAGCGGAGCGGCTGGTCCGGGAAAAGGACGTGCTGGGGTTCTTCATCTCGGGACATCCGCTCGAGCGCTTCCGGAGCGAAGTGGAGCTGTTCGGCTCGCGCAGCACCGCGACCTTGCACGAGTGGAGCGAGCACCCGGTGACGATCGGCGCGGTGGTGACGGTGGTGAAGCGGCAGATCTCGAAGAAGACGGGCAAGGAATACGCCCGGCTCGTGCTGGAGGATTTCCAGGGCACGGCGGAGGCCATTGTCTTTCCCGAGAGCTGGGCCAAGCTCAACCAGGTCATCCTGCCCGACGCCCCCATGCTGCTCACCGGCGGCTTCAGCGAGCGCGATCGCGGCGAGGACCGGGCGCCCTTCATCGTGGAGTCCGCCCGTCCGCTGTCGGACCTCAAGGCGTCGGGGGCGGTGGCGCTCTGCCTCCGGTGGCACCTGCCAGCCACCCCGGGTCCCGACCCGGTCAAGGCTGCAACCAGACTGTGCGCCGCCCACCCGGGTCCCACGCCCCTGTATATTGACTGGAGCGACGGGAATGGCGAGGCCGTACGGCTCCGGGCCCGTCGCATTCGCGTTCAGGCTGATGAACATCTCCTCCGCGCCCTGCGCGAGATCCTCGGGCAGGATGCAGTTCACTACGTCAAGGCAAACTGACGAATGCCATCTTCGCTCTACACGCTGGACTTCGAGAAGCCGCTTCAGGAGCTGGAGCGGCAGATCGACGACCTGAAGCGCCTGGGCACCGAGCGCGACATTGCGGTGGAAGAGGAACTGCAGAGCCTGGAGGGGAAACTGGACGAGCTGCGCGCCGAGATCTACGGCGCGCTCACCCCGATCCAGCGGGTCCAGGTGGCGCGTCATCCGCGCCGGCCCTACACCCTGGACTACCTGAGCACGATCTTCACCGACTTCATCGAGCTGCATGGTGACCGGCTGTTCATGGACGATCCGGCGATCGTGGGTGGCTGGGCGCGGCTCGATGGCGACACGGTCATGGTCATCGGCCACCAGAAGGGGCGCGATACCAAGGAAAACCTCAAGCGCAACTTCGGCATGCCGCACCCCGAGGGTTACCGGAAGGCGCTGCGGCTGATGCAGCTCGCCGCCAAGTTCGGGGTGCCGGTCATCACGCTCATCGATACGCCGGGTGCGTTTCCGGGGCTGGGCGCGGAGGAGCGGGGCCAGAGCGAGGCCCTGGCGCGCAACATCCTGGAAATGAGTGCCCTGGCCATACCATGCATCGCCGTGGTGATCGGGGAGGGCGGCTCCGGTGGCGCGCTGGCCCTCGGGGTCGCGGACCGCATTCTCATGCTGGAGAATTCCGTCTATTCGGTCATCTCGCCCGAAGGCTGCGCGGCGATCCTCTGGAAGGACGCCAGCCAGCGCGCGCGCGCAGCCGAGGCGCTCAAGCTCACGGCCTCGGACCTGCTCCAGCTCAAGATCGCCGACGAAATCATCCCCGAGCCGATGGGCGCCGCCCACCTCGATCCCGACGCGGCCGGGGAAGCCCTCCGGGCCGCCCTCATCCGCCAGCTCACCGACTTGCGCAAGACCCGCCCGGAGCGCCTCGTCCGGCGCCGGGCCGAAAAGTACGCCGGCATCGGCGCCTACACCGAGCGCTGATGGACACGCCACTCACCGTCGAAGTCCGCTTCAAGGGCACGCGCAAGGCCTATTTCCACTCCCCGGTCCCCCTGCGGACCGGCGACGCCGTCGTGGTGGACGCGGAGCGCGGGCGCGACTACGGGCATGTCACCGCGACCGGTGATGTCGCGGAAAAGAAGTGCGCCGGCAGCTGCACCGGCTGCGCCATCGGGCAGGCGATCGTGGGCGACCAGCCCGCCGCCATCCGCGATATCATCCGCCCGGCGACTCCCGAAGACGTGCAGACCCATCGCGAGGTGCGCGCCTCGGAAGAGGACGTCCGCCGCAAGGTGATGGAGCGGGTCCGCGCCCATGAACTGGTCATGAAGGTGAGCGACTGCGAGTGGCAGTGGGACCGCGCCAAGCTCACCATCTACTTCACCGCCGAGAAGCGCGTGGATTTCCGCGCGCTGGTGCGTGACCTTGCCAGCTTGTTCCGCACCCGCATCGAACTGCGCCAGATCGGTGTCCGTGACGAGGCCGCCCGCCTCGGCGGCGTCGGCCGCTGTGGGCGGGAATACTGCTGCTCCACCTGGCTCAAGGAACTCACGCCGGTCAACCTCGGCCTCGCCAAGGACCAGCATCTCTCGCTCAATCCGTCACAGATTTCCGGCGGCTGCGGCCGCCTGCTCTGCTGCCTCAAGTACGAGCACGAATTCTACGTCTCGAGCCGGAAGCGGTTCCCGCGAGAGGGCAAGCTGCTGCGCACCGCGAACGGCACTGAAAAGGTGGTGGCGGTGGACATCTTCCGGGAGCGGGTCTACCTGCGGAGTGCAGGCAGCGAGTCGCGCATCATTCCGCTGGTCCAGCTCAAGCAGGAGCTGGCCGAGGCCGAGCCCGATGAGCCAATGGAGCATCCAGCCGAGGCGCCCGCAGCAATCCCCGAACCCGAACCGTCAGCGGGAGAACAGCCGCAGAGTCCGCCGGAGCGGCGCCGCCGCCGCCGGCGCCACCGGGACCGCCGCAAGGATGAGCCGTGAGCCGGTTCTATCTCACCACCGCCATTGACTACGCCAATGGTGATCCCCATCTGGGCCACGCATACGAGAAGCTCGGGGCCGATGCCATCGCGCGCTACCACCGCCTGGCCGGCGACGACGTCTGGTTTCTCATCGGCATGGACGAGCATGGTCAGAAGGTGGCGCAGACCGCCGCCGAGCAGGGGCTCTCCCCGTCGGAGCTGACCGCGCAGGTGGCGGCGCGCTTCGAGGCCATGTGGGCCCGGCTCGCCATCTCCCACGACCAGTTCATCCGCACCACGGCTCCCGAGCACCAGACCGGCGTGCGTGAGCTGATCGAACGGATCTTCGACCGCAATCCCGATGACTTCTACGAACGATCCTATGCCGGCTGGTATTGCGTGGGTTGCGAGTCGTTCAAGCAGGACGCGGAAATCGAGGACGGCAAGTGCGTGCTGCACCCGACGCGAACGCTGGAGTGGGTCGAGGAGCGCAACTGGTTCTTCCGCCTCTCACGATATGCCGAGTTCCTGCTGGACCTCCATGAGTCGGACCCGGAGTTTCTGCAGCCCGAGTCGCGCCGGAATGAGATCCTGAGCTTCCTGCGCCAGGGCGTCGAGGACATCAGCGCGAGTCGCTCGCGCTTCAGCTGGGGCGTGCCCTTCCCCCGTCCGACCAGCGACGGAGAACAGCAGACCACATACGTCTGGTTTGATGCGCTGCCCAATTACTGGACTGCCACCCGCGCTCCTGGATCGGGCGCCGGGTGGCCGGCACAGTTGCACGTCATCGGCAAGGATATCACCCGGTTCCATGCGGTCATCTGGCCGGCGATGCTCAAGTCGGCGGGGTTGGAGCTGCCCGGACGGATCTGGGCGCACGGATTCGTCTACTTCCGGGGCGAGCGGTTCAGCAAGAGCGCCGGTACCACACTGGACCTCGACGAGGCCATCGACCGCTTTGGCCCGGACGCATTCCGCTACTTCCTGCTCCGCGAAATCCCCTGGGACGCGGACGGGAATTTCAGCTGGGAGCGGTTCGAGGAACGCTACACCGCGGACCTGGCGGACGGGCTGGGGAACCTCGCGGCCCGATCACTGGCCATGCTCGCCAAATACCGCGACGGCGTCGTGCCCGAGGCCGAGCCGTCGGCCGAGCTGGAAGAGGCGGGCTTGCTGGCCCTGTCACGCTATCGGGATCGGATGGAAGCACTGGATCTCCGGGGTGCGGCCGATGCCGCCTGGGAACTGGTCGCGGCAGCCAATCTTTTCATTCAGCGCACGGCGCCATGGGCCCTGGCCAAGGCGGGAGACGACGTAGCCCTGGATGCCTCCCTGGTGGCCCTCGCTGCCTGTCTCATGCGCCTCTCGGTGCTCGCCACCCCGTTCCTGCCGGATGCGACCGCCAGGCTCTGGGCGTCGCTCGGCCTCCAGGGAACCGTCACGGATGCCCGGCTGGACTGGCTCAAGTCCCCCACGGTTCACGGCTTACACACCACCCGGCCGCCAGTGCTCTTCCCCAAGGACCGCACTCCCTAGCAGACTGCCAAGCAGGTTCTTGCAGTCTAGCTCGTATGAAAATCATAAGTGATTGATACATAGCAACTTGGGAATCAGGCTCAGTTCTTGACATGGTAGCGTTCGCGGTCCATCTTCCTGCTGGCTTTGCCGGCCGCACTACGACTCCCCCGGGCGAGTGGTCAGGCAGGGGCGGAATCCTTCCAGATACGCGAGCTGCGGATGGCCAAAAAGCGCCGGTGGACAGTTGTTCTGGTTCCGCATGACTCGGAGCCTTCCCGAATCATCGAAGTCTCCTATTCGCTGCTGAAGCTGGGAGCCGGCGTTCTGGTGGTGATCGTTGCCGCCTCCCTGCTCTTCGGTTACGCCAACCTGTCGCACTCGATCGACCTTTCGCGGTCGGACCAGCTGGAAAAAGAGAACCAGGCCCTCGCCGCCGAGCTGGGAGACCTGCATGGGCGGCTGCATCACCTGAGCGACACCGTCGCCGTGCTCTCGGAGCGTGACGAGCAGATCCGGCTGCTGGCCAACCTGGATCCCATCGGGCCGGAAGTACGGCAGGCCGGCATCGGTGGCCCGGCGGAGCCGAAACGCGGAGCCGTGGCGCCCAAGGGCGTGCTGGTGCGGCGGGCCGACGAGATCCGGGTGGACCTGAGCGCCATGATCCGGCGGGCGAATCTCCTGGCAACCTCGTTCAACGAGGCCGCCGACAGCCTGGCGTCGCACAAGGAGCGGGTGGAGGCCATGCCATCCATCCTCCCGACTCAGGGATGGCTGACCAGCAACTTCAGCAGCACCCGCATGCACCCGATCCTGGGCTACGCCCGGCCGCACGAGGGCATTGACGTGTCGGCCCCGACGGGCACCCCCATCGAGGCACCGGCGGCCGGCCGCGTCGTCGAAGTGGGCTGGGAGTCGGGCTATGGCAACGTGGTGGTGCTGGATCACGGCTACGGCATCGAGACCAAGTTTGCCCACACGTCCAAGGCGCTGGTCCGGAAGGGCCAGCGGGTCAAGCGAGGCGACCGCATCGCGCTTGTCGGGAGCACCGGGCTCGCCACCGGGCCGCATCTCCATTACGAGGTGCACGTCAACGGCCATCCGGTGAACCCGCTGCGGTATGTGCTGCCGGATGTGGTTACTGATTAGCCGACTCGGCGACTCGTGGGCGCAAACAAGGCCGGAACCCAATGGCGGGTTCCGGCCTTCGTGATGAGAACGAACTCGCCAAGCCGCCGGGCCGTCTAGAACTTCACCTTCGGTGTCTCCGTCGCGCCCGGTTCCGCCTCGAAATAATCCCTCGGCTTGCTCAGCCCGAAAATCTTGGCGGTCAGGTTGTACGGGAAGCGCCGGATGAAGGCGTTGAACTGGTTGACCGCATCGTTGTAGTCGGTGCGCGCCACGGCGATCCGGTTTTCGGTCCCTTCCAGCTGCGATTGCAGGTCACGGAAGTTCTGGCTCGACTTGAGTTCCGGGTAATTCTCGACGATGGCCAGGAGCCGGCTCAGGCCGCCGGAGAGCGCGGCATTGGCCGAGGCCATTTCGGGCACGTTGCCGCTCTGCACCGCACCGCTCAGACGGGCCCGCGCGTTCGCGATCGAAATGAAGACCGTATCTTCCTGCTTGGTCACGCCCTTGACGGTCTCGACGAGGTTGGGAATCAGGTCGGCCCGGCGCTGGAGCTGGGTCTGGATGTTGCCCTGCGCCTTGTTGACCTGCTCATCGAGCGTCTGGATCGTGTTGTAGCCGCACCCCGATGTGGCCAGCGCCACCAGGAGCAGGGCGGCCGACACTCTGACGCGCTTCATTCACGACTCTCCGGTCTGAAGTTGATCCACATGGCGCGCAGTGCGCGCCACGGCCGTCACGTACCCCTCGAAGATCCCGGCGCTGCAACGCCAGTTGCGCTCATCGCGATGCTGGACGATCTCGAGCAGCGGTTCCGGTGGAAAGTCCGCCGCCGCGCCGGCCGCCTGGATGGTGCTGGCTGCTCCATCGGAGGGTGCCTCTGGCCGGCCCAGCAGTGACAGCGTGGCCCGAAGCAGCACCAGAATGGACGACGCCGAACTCCGGGCCAACGGCGTCAGTTCCTTTTCTTCGTCCGCGAAGGTGGCATAGGCCTGGCGAAGCCGCATGAGCTTGCCCCGGAATTCGCTCTCCAGCGCCTGGCGCAGGTCGGCCCGATTGACCGAGGCCGGCGCCACGGGGTCGCTGCCCCGCAGCAGTTCGTATTTCACCTTCATGTCGGTGATCTCGATCGGGAACACGTCGGTCGCCCGGCTCCACTCCTGCCGGGTGAAGACCAGGGGCGGCTCGTAGGACTTGTCCCGCCACGCCCGGAGCGCGGGCGCCAGCGCCCGGAGCAGCGGGAAGCTGGCGTCCTCGGTCACGAGCAGCAGGTTGACGTCGCTCCGGCCTTCGACATAATCGCCACGCACCGTCGACCCGTAGAGCACCGCGCTGTAGTTGCCCGGGAGCACCCGGTCCGCCGAGGCGAGGAAACCGGTCACGGTTGTCTTGACTGCATCGTGCATCAGAATCGCCCTCCGGCGCCGCCGCCGCCAAAGCCACCACCACCGCCGAATCCGCCAAAACCGCCGCCACCACCACCACCCCAGCCACCTCCGCCCCCCCAGCCGCCCCCGATCCATGGGCCGCCTCCCCAATATATCCGCCGCCGGCGCCCCCGCTTCGAGAACATGGGCAGAATGAAGAAAATCAGCAGGAAGAGCAGGAGCGGCAGGTAGCGCCCGATGGAATCGGCGCCCCCGCCTCCCAACGCATCCGGATTCCAGGCGGTGAGGGTGGAGTCGGTGACACCGGACGCACGGGCGATGAGCGACACCAGCGCCTCCACGCCCGCGGCGAGCCCCGGGCCATACTGCTCCTGCGCCAGGAACGGCCCCATGACATCGTCGCGGATCCGGCCGGCCATGGCGTCGGTCACGATCCCCTCCAGGCCGTATCCGACTTCGATGCGGATATGGCCCGAGCCGGGCTGCCCGTTCTGGCGGGGCACCAGGAGCACGACGATGCCGCGATTCCGGGCGGTGTCGCCGATCGCTCCCTTGAACCCCACGCCCCATTTCCGACCGATGGCCAGCGCGACCTCGGCGGCGTCACGATCACCGATGGTGGGCAGGGTCACCACTGCAATTTCGGAGTTGGTGGTGCCGCGAAGACGCTGGATGAGGTCCGTCATGTGCGCGCTGGAGCCGGCGTCAACGACGCCGGCAAAGTCGCTCACGAACCCGGTGGGCTGTGCCGGAACGTACTGGTCCACGCCCGACTGCGCCCGCAGCGTGGTTGCCAGAAGTTGTAGCAGCACCAGGGCTGCGATAGCTTTCGGTCGTGCTCCGCCCAACGCTCCTCCTTCTTGCGCTCGCCCTCGCCGGCTGCGAAGGCGCCAGGACTGTCACGGTTCGCGTGTCGATTCCCGACATGGCTGGCACGCTGACGCCCGCCAGCGGGATCACGGTCACAGCCCTGCCCTTCGACCGGGACAGCGTGGTCCGCGCCATGGAGCGGACGCACAATGCGACCCGGCCCCATACGGCCAGACTCGACTCGCTCTACGATGCCTTCCGCGGCCCGTTCCTGGATTATTTCCGCGCCGGCCAGCAGCATCAGGCAGTCAGCGATTCTATCGCCAAGGGACAGCTGCCTGCCTCGGCGCTGCAGTCGGCCGAGCATCGCGTAGCAGTCGCCAAGACGGCATTGTCCAACGCACGGGACAGCCTCAGCGGCCGGATTGATTCACTCCGCGCCGAGGTGGCTCGCTGGGAAGATAGCACCTACCGGGGCTATGATACGCAGGCAAAGGCGCTCATGGGCCAGACCGGCGGAAAGCCGGTGAGCGACACGACGGACGCCACGGGCACGGCCTCGCTCAGCCTCCGGCCACTGCCGGGCGGGTGGTGGGTCAGCGCCAGTTCCTGGGATCCCCTCGACCCCAACCGGATCTGGTACTGGAACGTGAAGGTCACATCGGACACGGTGCTCCTCAGCCCGGAGAGCGGCCGCCGCCGCTCGCGCTGATTCCCATGCTGTTCCGATCACTCGTCGCCGCGGCGCTCCTGGCGCCGGCCTGCTCCGGTCCGGCACCGGTGCGCGAGGCGCCGCCCGCGCCAGAGGTGACGGCACCTGCCGCGCGGAAGACCGCGCTCGCGGCCACTGACACCGGCAAGGCGCAGGATGCCCGGGTCATGGGCCGTCGCGATGCACCGGTCACGATCTACGAGATGTCGGACTTCCAGTGTCCCTTCTGCCGGCGGCATGCGCTGGAGACGCTGCCGATCCTCGAGCGCGAATACATCGAGACCGGCAAGGTGCGCTACGTGTTCATCAATTTCCCGATCACCGAAATTCACCCGAACGCGCTGCCTGCCGCCGAGCTGGGCCTCTGCGCCGCCCGGCAGGACAAGTTCTGGCCGCTGCACAATCTGCTGTTCGAGCACCAGCGGTCGTGGGCGCCACTCGAGGACGCGAAACCGGCCCTGCTGGCGCTGAGTGACTCGGTGGGGATGGATCGTGCACGAACGCTCGCCTGTCTCGCTGATTCCGCGATCGGGAAGGCCGTGGAGGAGGAGGCGATGGCGTCAGTGCGGACCGGCGCCAATGCCACACCATCGTTCTTCATCGAGGGGGGACTGCTGGTGGGCGCCCAGCCCATCGAGGTCTTCCGGCCGATCCTGGATTCCATCATCGCGGAGCGGAAGAGATAGTCGTACGACGTACGTCGTACGTCGTACGTCGTACGACGTACGACTCTACTCGAACTGCAGCGAAAACGGATCGCTGGCCGGGAACGTCGCGTCCACGGCGGCATCCAGCCGCTGGTCCATATCACCATTGTTGCGATCCACTTCCCGGCCGCCATAGAGCGGCAATGTGGACGGCGTGGTCGGTCCCGCCATCTGCAGCCGGGGAGCGGCTGTCCCGCGGGACAATTCTCGAAGGATCAGGTATGCCGCAGCTCCGCCCAG
>SMFG01000025.1_pt1 | contig 18502 bp, 14 predicted proteins | sample 2456131 | NCBI WGS metagenome assembly SMFG01 (sample SAMN10132612, study PRJNA489261) | soil metagenome | isolation source: day120 antibiotic-silt loam soil ammended with raw manure from dairy cow... | place: USA | collected 2015-05-01
TCGCGGATGTCGGGCAGCCGGCGGCGCGCCGCGTCTGGCTGGGCCGCTTCGTACAGATACACGGGCAGCTCGAGCTCCCGGCCCACCCGTTCAGCCAATGCGCGCGCCAGTGTCGCGGCCTCCTCCATGGTGACCCCGCTGATCGGCACGAAAGGGCAGACGTCGGTAGCGCCCATGCGGGGGTGCTCGCCATGGTGAGTCCGCATGTCGATGAGCTCGGCGGCAATGGCGATGCCGCGGAAGGCGGCTTCCGCTACGGCCTCCGGCTCGCCGGCCAGGGTGACGACGGTGCGGTTGGTGGCCTTGCCCGGGTCCACATGGAGGACCGACGCGCCCGGCACCGAGTCCATGCGCTGGGTGATCCGGCCGATGATCTCGGGGTCACGCCCCTCGCTGAAGTTGGGGACGCACTCGATCAGTCGTGTCATGTGGCGGGCCATTGTTGGGTGACGCAGTGGAAGGCGCCGAGCCCCCAGACCAGATCGGTACAGTCAAGGCCGATGACCGTCCGGTCCGGAAAGAGTTCCTGCAGCGTCTCGCGTGCCTGGTTGTCGGTTGCTGGATCGTAGGTTGGCAACAGCACCACGCCGTTGCCGATGTAGAAATTGGCGTAGCTCGCCGGCAGTCGCTGGCCCTCGTGCTCCAGCCGTCGGGGCATCGGGAGCGTGACGACCCGGAGCGGCGCGCCGTCCTGGTCCTGCATTCCGCGGAGGCGGAGGAGGTTCTCGCGCAGGGGCGCATGATTGGCGTCCGCCGGGTCGTCCTCTATCACCGTCACAACGGTGTGAGGATCCGTGAAGCGGGTGAGGTCGTCCACGTGGCCGTCGGTGTCGTCGCCCTCGATGCCGTCGCCCAGCCACAGAATGGTGGAGACGCCAAGGTAGTTCCGGAGATAACGCTCGATGTCGCCGCGTTCCAGCGCCGGGTTCCGGTTGGGGTTGAGCAGGCACGATTCGGTGGTGAGCAGCGTGCCCAGTCCGTTCACGTCGATCGAGCCGCCCTCCATGACGATTCCGGGACGGAAGACCGGAATGCCGTATTCGGCTCCGATCCGGGTGGGCACCACATCATCGAGATCGAACGGCGGGTACTTGCCGCCCCAGGCGTTGAAATCCCAGTCGACGATCGCCTGTTCCCGGCCGGATTCACCCGGGCGCTGGATGAAGATCGGCCCGTGGTCCCGGCACCACGCATCGTTGGTGGGGTTGTGATGAAAATGCACGCTGTCGAGCGGAATGCCCTGCGTTGCCAGCAGCTGGCGGACATCGTCCTCCATGTCCGGCCCGGCGACATTGATGTGCACTTCCTCCGCGGGGCAGAGATGCCGCACGATGTCGCTGAAGATGCGCGGCACCGGCGCGAACTTGCCGGGCCAGGACGCTTCCTTGTGGGGCCAGCTGAGCCATGTCCCGCGGTGCCGTTCCCATTCGGCGGGCATGCGGTAGCCCAGCTGGGCCGGTGTCCGGTTGCTCGGGGTGGGGTTCATTGCGGGCGGAAAATGCGACGGCTCAGTCGTCGAGATACCGCTGCGTGAGGTCGGCGTAGGCCTCGATCCGGCGGTCACGCAGGAAGGGCCAATGCGTGCGGCTTTCGTTCACCTTCGCGAAATCCACATCGGCCGTCAGCACTTCTTCGCCCGTGCCGCCGCGCACCAGCACCCGGCCGCCGGGATCGGCCACGAAACTGCCACCCCAGAAATCGATGCCGGCCGGCGGCGGCGCCCCTTCGTGGCCCACGCGATTGACCGCGCAGACGTAGACGCCGTTGGCGATGGCGTGGCTGCGCTGGATGGTTTCCCAGGCGCTCTGCTGCTGTTCGCCGTGCGCCTCGCGCTCGGGCGGGAGCCAGCCGATGGCCGTGGGGTAGAAGAGGATGTTGGCGCCGTGCAGCGCCGTCAGCCGGGCCGCTTCGGGATACCACTGATCCCAGCAGACCAGCACACCGATCCGGCCGAACCGGGTATCCCAGGCGCGAAACCCGAGATCGCCGGGGGTGAAGTAGAACTTTTCGTAGAACTGCGGGTCATCCGGGATGTGCATCTTCCGGTATTTGCCCAGGTAGGACCCGTCCGCGTCGAGGATGGCAGCGGTGTTGTGGTAGAGTCCCTGGGCGCGCTTCTCGAACAGCGATGCGACGATGACTACACCACGCTTCCGCGCCACCTCGGCCAGCGCCTCGGTGCTGGGACCCGGCACCGGCTCGGCGAGCGAGAAATTGGCGTGGTCTTCGGTCTGGCAGAAATACTGGCTGCGGAACAACTCCTGGAGGCAGACGATCCCGGCACCGAGATCCGCCGCCTGGTGCACGCCGGCGATGGCCTTGGCCATGTTCTCGGCCGGGTCCGGGCTGCACGCCATCTGCACCAGGCCCAGTCGCACCGTCGAGGGGGAGTCGGTCATGAGGGGAAGTTAGCAGGTCCACGGTCGACGGTCGACCGCTGACCGCCGACTCAATTCACCCGTACCCACGCCGTGCCCCGTCCCAGCGGCCAGCGCAGCAGGACGCCGGTGCCTTGCCGGGTGTGGTCAAGGCCGCGTTCGCTCTTGGCCACGGTTTCGACCTCGTGGCGCCATTCGTCTTCGGCATCGTGTTCCACCGGCAGGTCGTCGGCAAGCGTGAGCTCCACCGTGAAGAGCTGACCCACGTGGTCGTCCGGCGGGCACCATTCGTACTCCGCGTGGAGCGCACCGTCGTGCGAGAAGGTGATCCGCTTGGCCAGGCCGAGCGGTGCGGTGTCGTTGTGGAGCCCGATCGCCAGCCCCTCCGGTGTGGTCTCCATGGCCCACTCGAACGGCACCGCCGTCCAGGATATCCGGGGTGTGTAGCTCGCCTGCTCGTAGTCCTGGCGGGAGGTGGCCGGATCGAGCACCCGCTCCCGCAGGAGGGTGCGCTCATCGAGGTCAATGGCCGGTCGTGCGTTCAGCCGCATCTGCTGTTCCAGCGCGTGGATACTGGGCAGCCCGCCCTCTCCGGCTGCATCGCGCGGCTTGGGGTGCATTGCCTCGTCGTGATAGGCCTCGGCCCGCCGCGTGAGCGTGTCGCAGAGATTCCGCCGCGCGGCGAAGCGGGTCAATTCTTCCACCGCGCCGCCGCGATCCGGGCTGACCAGCGCGGAGAACGCCGCGCTGTGGACCCACACCTCCTCGTGGCCATCGAAATCGAAGTCCACGCATTCGGCCGCAAGCTGTTCCTCATGCCGGAGTGCGGCTTCCGCCTCGGCGAGTTCGCGCCAGATGGCCTGGCGCAGGTGCGGCAGGTAGAGCCCGCCGAACACGCCATGCCAGTAGGCGTCGTTGCACTGCGCGCGGGAGATGGCGCGCCGCACCTCGGGCGGATTCCCGCGCTGGCGCGCCAGTACCGAGAGCTGCTGTGCCTTCTTGTGCATCCGATTGGATTCCGGGTACTTCACCAGAAAATTGCGCCAGTGGGAGCCGCGGACCAGCGCACCCCATTCGCTGGTGAGCCACGCGTCGCCGAGCTGGCGCTCCAGTGCGGTGAGGCGATTGGCCGCTGGTGCGGGCAGTGCCCAGCCTTCCATCTCGCGGTAGGAGGCGGTGGGGAGATAGGCGAGGCCGCCCGCCGGCGTGGCCCGGCGCGCACCGTCGAACGTGTCCAGTGACATGATGCCATCGGCGCGCAGCCGGTCCAGCTCGTCGAAGAAACCGCGAAACCAGCCGCGATCGTAGACCCAGTCATAGGTACCGGGCCAGCCGCCGAACTTCTCGCCATCGTCGGCAAGGACCGCCAGTGGCTGGCCGGCGGCGTGCAGGTCACGGATATACTGGCCGGTGGCTGCGGGTGGCTGGAACGGGACCAGGTAGCGCAGGTGCTCATCGATGGCAAACACCGTGAGCCGGCGGTGCTCGCACTCGGTGAGGAAGGGGCGGTGCAGGGTGGCGCGCGGGATGCCGGCCGCGAGGAAGTGGCGGTCATCCACCAGCACGTAGGAGATCCCGGCCTCGCCGAGATCAGCGGGAAGTTCCGGCGACCAGACGCGTTCCGTCAGCCAGAGCCCACGTGCCTCCACGGCGAAGCGGCGGCGCAACTCCATCCGCATCCGCTCCACCTGCTCGATGCGGTCCTCGCGGAGGAGCGCGGCCAATATCGGCTCGGTCCAGCCGGCCGCGAGCAGTTCGATCCGGCCGTCGCTGACCAGCCGGCCGACCCGGTCGAGGTAGGCGGGGACGTGGCGCTCGAGCCACTCGATCAGCGGTCCGGAGATGTGGAAAGTCACCGGGAAGCAGTCGCGCTCCTCCAGCGCATTGAGGAGCGGGGAATAGACCCGTTCCACATGTTCGGCGAAGACGTGGTCGAAATTGCCGACCGGTTGATGCAGGTGGAATCCGAGCAGGAAGCGGACCGGGGGCACCGGACCTCCGGGTGTCAGGACAGCGCGCGGGTGCCGTCGAGCGCCGCGCGGATGGCAGGCAGAATGTTGGGGAAGAGATCGTCCCGGCGCTTCGCCTGGGCGGCATCGGTCCGTGCCGCGTCCAGGGCTTCGGGGTTCATGTCGGTGAGCGCGCGGACCAGCCGCTCGGCCAGCTCGCAGTGTCCGCGGAACCGGCGTTCACCGTAGTCGGCCACCATCCCGGTGGACATGATGAATTGCCAGTCCGATGATTGCGCCAGCAGCAGCTCGCGCCCAGCCTGCTCCAGCACCGGATACCACGCCGGATCGGCCAGCGCGGCGGGCGCCGCATCCCAGAAGGCATCTTCGAGCGGCCAGAGGCGTTGCCACGTCCATGCGACGTGGTCGCTGAGCCACATGCTGAAGTCACCGTTGGCGCCCCACGATCCCTGTGGAAGGCGGATCCCCGAACGGGACGGATAGTGCTCCAGGTGCTGCTCGGCGGTGGACGCTTCGACTTTCGGGTGCTGCGCCAGCGCACGATATGTGTCCGCGAGAAATTCGGGTCCCTCGAACCACCAGTGGCCGAAGAGCTCGGTGTCGAACGGCACCGCCAGCACCGGTTGGCGCCGGCGTGCGAGATCGCCGGCGATCTCGCCCAGGAGCCCGGCAAAGTGGGCGGCGTGGTCCTTCGCGCGCTGCTTTGCTGTCGCGGGTTCGTAGGGCTCCTTCTGCCCCAGGTCGGTGCCCGGCGCGCTCACGCGCCAGAGCCGGAGTCCGCCAGGCCAGTGCTGCTTGTGAAACTCGAGATAGGCCCCGTCGCCCGGATATCCGCCATGGCGGCTCCAGACCTGGCGGCTGGAGCGCGGATCGCGCACGAAGGCGCTCACCCGGGCGCGGCCCGCGGACATCACGCCGTACGCGCGGTACGGCGACCGGGTCCCGTCCACATCGGGCAGCGACTCGGCGGTGTCGGCCAGCCTGCCGTCGCTCGCGAGGCCGAGCGGCTCGCCCCCGGTCACGAGGTGGGCGTCCACGAAGAAGTAGCGGAAGCCGGCGTCGGCCACGTGCTCATCGATGCCGCGCCGCAGGGCCGAGCGCGGTCCCCCTGGCCATGGCGCCCACGGGCCGCGCGGGCGGTACGCGCATTCCGGGAGCCAGCACCCGCGGGGTGCCCGGCCGAACAGCCGCTCGTGTTCCCGCGCCCCGACGGCGAGCTGCAGCCGGATGCTTTCATCCCGCCCCAGCAGCGGCAGAAAACCGTGCGTGGCGGCGGAGCCCATGATCTCGATCCGCCCGGCGTCCTCCAGCGCCCGGAAGGCGCCGATGATGTCGCCATCGATGGCGCGCCAGAGCGTCCGCATCTGTTCGAACCGTTCGCGCCAGAACTGGACCACCGGCTGGAGGCGCCCGTCTCCTGTGGAGGACGGCGAGTTCGCCATGTCGTCGCTGGCGATGCGGCGCTGCTCCAGGTACATCTCCATTTCCGCCTGGAAGGTGGCGGAAATCAGCTGGCTGGCGAGCACGGGCGTGAAGCCGATCGTGACCGGCGCCGCCACGCCATCCGCCTGCAGTCCACGCAGCCGTTCCAGCAGCGGCAGGTAGGTTTCCAGCGCGCCCTCGGTCAACCAGTCGGAGCCATGCGGCCACCGGCCGTGGTTGAGCACCCACGGCAGGTGGCTGTGCAAGGCCAGCACGAAATCCATGGGCATCAGCCTGTCCTCCGCTCGGCGAGCGCTTTCCGATAGACGGCGAGATAATTCTCGGCCGAACGATCCCATCCGAAATCGCGTGCCATCGCGTGGCGCATCATGCGCGTCCATCGGGCCGGGTCGGCAAACCGGGCGAGCGCCCGGAAGGCGGCCGACTCGAACGCCTCCACGGTATACGGGTCGAACAGGAACCCGGTCTTCTCGTCGGTGATGGTGTCGGCGAGGCCGCCCACCCGGCGGGCGATCGGCAGGGCCCCGTACCGCTGGGCTCGCATCTGGGTGAGCCCGCACGGCTCGTAGAGCGATGGCATCAGGAAGAGATCGGCACCCGCCATCAGCCGGTGCTCCAGCCGGTCGGTAAAGTCGAGCTGCACGCCGACCCGGCCCGGGTTCCGCGTCGCCAGGTCCACCAGTGCCTGCTCGTAGGCGCGCTCGCCGCCACCCAGAAAGACGAACTGCGCGTCGGTGTCGAACAGGTTGTCCGCTGCCAGGATCAGGTCCAGCCCCTTCTGCTGCACCATCCGTCCGGTCATGCCGAACAGCGGTACCCGCCGGCGCTGGGCCAGCCCGAACGAACGCTGCAGCGCTGCCTTGCACCGCCGCTTCCCGTCGAGGTCCGTGGCGGCGTATGGGCGGGTGATCTGCGTGTCCCGGTCGGGTGACCAGGAGCGCTGATCAATGCCATTCAGCACGCCGCTCAGCCGGTGGCCCAGCGACTTGAACACGTCGTGCAGGCCGAAGCCGCCACCTGGCGTACAGAGTTCGCGAGCCTGGGTCGGGCTCACGGTCACCACACGGTCGGTGAAGACGAGGCCGCCCTTCAACAGGTTCAGCTGACCGTACCACTCGAGCTGGTGGAAGTTGTACAGTGACCACGGCAATCCCAGCGCCGGGATCAAGCTGGCGGGGAAATGCCCCTGGTAGCCGGGGTTGTGCACGGACAGCACGGTGGTCACCGGATCGGGCGGGGTCTCGACTCCGGGGACGCCACGGAGATACACGGGCGCCAGCGCGGTGTGCCAGTCATGCGCGTGCAGGAGGTGCGGCGCGCGCGCGATCCGGGGGAGGGCCGCGACGGCGGCGCGCGCAAAGAAGGCAAACCGGAGCGCGTTGTCCGGATAGTCCACGCCGTGTTCGCCATAGAGGCCCGGCCGATTGAAGAATTCGCGATGCTCGATGAACGTGATGCGGGGGCCCTGGCGCCGGTCTGATGGCCGGAAGATCCGGACTTCTTCGGTGCGGTCGCCCAGTGTGATGCCGAACGGCGCGCCGACGGGATGGAGGTCCGGCGCCTCATCGCGCACGGAGCGGTAGAGCGGCATCACCACGGTCACGTCGACGCCGGCGGCATGCTGGAATTCGGCGAGGCCGCGCACCGCTTCCCCCAACCCTCCGGTACGGGCGTACGGATGATACTCGGCCGTCAGGTGCACCACAGAGACAGGCCTGTGGTCCGGGGCCAGGAGTGGCGAATCCGACCGCTGCGTCAGCGGATCGGGGTTTGGCATCTACTACGCCGTTGGTGGGTCGTCGCCCGTGGTGTCACCCTTCATTGCTGGAACGTAGTAGGACCGGGTGTATTCCTGTACCATGCGCCGTGCGGTGAAGCGCGACCCGGTGAGACAGAGCGCGTACCGCATCATTTCCACCCAGGCAGTGGGCACACCGGCAGCGTCGCGGGCGTAGAACCGCGGAACGATCTGTTCTTCCAGCAGCCGGTAGAGGTGCTCGGCATCATGTGCGTTGGCGTCGTCGTCGTTGGCCCCGGCCGGAGCGGCGGGAATGGCCCAGCCGGCCCGGCTGTCGTACCCCTCGTGCCACCAGCCATCGAGCGTGCCGATCTGGGGGACGCCGTTGAGCCCGGCCTTCATGCCGGACGTGCCGGAGGCTTCGAGCGGGACGCGCGGCAGGTTGACCCAGAGATCCACGCCCTGCACCAGCAGATGGCCCAGGTGCATGTCGTAGTCTTCGAGAAACGCAACGCGGCCCTCGAAGGCGGGATCCCGGGTGAACTGGAACACCCGCTGCAGCACGGCCTTGCCGGGTTCGTCCGCGGGATGCGCCTTGCCGGCAAAGACGATCTGCATGGGCCGGTTGGTGTTGGTGACGAGGCGCCGCAGTCGCTCGACGTCACGGAACAGAAGCTCAGCGCGCTTGTAGGTGGCAAACCGGCGGGCAAAGCCGAGCGTGAGCGCCTCCGGGTCGAGCAGCGTGCCGGCGCCCACGACGTGCGCAGCCTCGCGCCAGCGGTCAGCAAAGCGTCGCCGAGCGTCCTCGCGGATCAGCCGGGAGAGTACCTGCTTCAGCGCAACGTGCGCGGCCCAGAGCCGGGCCGGGTCGAGTTGCAGGACCTGGCTCCACATCCGGGGATGGTCGGAACTCCGGTGCCACCCCGGACCCAGGATTTCATCGAGCAGCTGCATGATCGGCGCGGCCATCCAGGTGGGAAGATGGACCCCGTTCGTGATATGGCCGATCGGAACGCCGTCTGCCGGCCGGCCGGGCCAGAGGTCACGCCACAACTCGCGGGACACCCGCCCGTGCAGGCGGGAGACCCCATTGACGTGTGTGGACAGGCGGATCGCCGCCACGGTCATGTGGAAGATGCCGGGCTCACCGGGACGCTCACCCAGCCGGAGCAGCGCGTCCCGCGGCACCGGGAGTCCGTCCCAGCCGCGCCCGGCACACGCATTCACTTCGTCGAACGAGAAGAAATCGTGGCCGGCCGGCACCGGCGTGTGGGTGGTGAAGACGCTGGAGCAGCGGACTCTCGTGGTGGCGTCGTCCAGCGACGCGCCCGCGAGCATCTCTTCGCGCACCCGCTCGATCATCATGAAGGCGGCATGCCCCTCGTTGGCGTGCCAGGCCGCCGGCGCGATGCCCAGGGCGCGGAGGACGCGGACCCCGCCCACGCCCAGCACCCACTCCTGCCTGATCCGGTGCGCTGGCCCGCCCCCGTAGAGTTTGCTGACCAGGGACCGGTCGTCGGGATGATTGACGTCGTAGTCGGTGTCGAGCAGATACACCGGCACCCGTCCGACGAGGATCCGCCATGCGCCGATATGCACGGTCCGGCCCAGCGCTTCCACCGTGGCCAGCCACGGCGCACCGTCACGGCCACTGAGCGGCTCGAGCGGGGTCGTCCCCACGTCGAAGTTGACGTCGTTGCTCTCCTGCCAGCCATCCAGCCGCAGGTGCTGGTCGAAGTATCCCCGGCGGTAGAAGAGCCCGACGCCGACCAGCGGCACCCCCAGGTCGGAGGCCGCCTTGCAATGGTCCCCGGCCAGCACGCCGAGGCCGCCCGAGTAGATGGGCACCGAATTGTGGAGGCCGAATTCGGCGCAGAAATAGGCGATCGGCGCGCGGGTCTCGTCCACGAACGTGTCCTGAAACCAGCCGTCGCCGTTGGCCAGCTTCCGGTGCAGGCGCTCCATCACCGCGTCGTACCGCGCCACGTATTCGACGTCGCTGGCACGCGCGCGGAGATCCGCGGGGTCCGCCTGACGCAGCAGCTCCAGCGGGTTGTGCCGCAGCTGGTGCCAGAGGGGTTCGTTGATCTCGCTGAACAGGGCACGCGCGTTCCGGCTCCAGCTCCAGGCGATGTTCATCGCGAGCTCGGCCAGTCCGGAGATGCGGTCGGGGAGGTTGGGGAATGGCGTCATGAGTCGTGAGTCGTGGGTCGGGGTGGTGGGTCGAGCGTCATTGCGAGGAGCACCGGCAGGGTACGACGATGCAATCGGGTGGCCGCGCGCCGCTCACGACCCGTGACCCGCGACCCGCGTCCCTCAATGCACCAGCTTCTTGTACCGTATGCGGTGCGGCTGGTCGGCGCCCGCGCCCTTCCGCCGGCGCAGGTCGGCAGCGTATTCCTGATAATTGCCCTCGAACCAGACGACTTCGGACTCGCCCTCGAAGGCCAGGATGTGGGTGGCGATGCGGTCGAGGAACCAGCGGTCGTGGCTGATGACCACGGCACAGCCGGGAAAGGCGGTGAGCGCATCTTCCAGCGCGCGGAGCGTGTCCACGTCCAGGTCGTTGGTCGGTTCGTCGAGCAGCAGGACGTTGCCGCCGCTCTTGAGGAGCTTGGCGAGGTGGACCCGGTTCCGCTCACCGCCGGACAGGTCCTTGACGCGCTTCTGCTGGTCCGGGCCACGGAAGTTGAAGCCGGCACAGTAGGCACGCGCGTTCACCCGCCGCCCACCGAAGTCCAGTTCATCCTCGCCGCCCGAGATTTCCTCGTACACGGTATGCGCGCCATCGAGCGATTCGCGGCTCTGGTCCACGTAGGCAAGCTTGACCGTACTCCCCACCGTGAGCGAGCCGGCATCGGGCGTTTCCTGCCCCATGATCATGCGGAACAACGTCGTCTTGCCGGCGCCGTTCGGACCGATCACCCCCACGATGCCGCCGCGCGGGAGCGAGAAATTGAGTTGTTCAAAGAGCAGGCGGTCCCCGAAGCCCTTGGACACGTCCCTGGCAATGACCACTTCGTCCCCCAGCCGCTCGGGCACGGGGATCTGGATCTCGGTGCTGCCATCCATCTGGCGCTGGGCCGCCTCGCGCAGCTCCTCATAGCGGACGATGCGGGCCTTGCCCTTGGCATGCCGCGCCTTGGGCGCCATGCGGATCCACTCGAGTTCGCGTTCGAGCGTCTTCTGCCGCGCCGACGCCTGCCGCTCCTCAGTGGCGAGCCGCTTCTCCTTCTGCTCGAGCCAGCTCGAGTAATTGCCTTCCCAGGGGATGCCTTCGCCGCGGTGCAGCTCCAGGATCCACTTGGCGACATTGTCGAGGAAGTAGCGGTCGTGGGTGATGGCCACGACCGTGCCGGGGAATTGCTCGAGGTGCTTCTCCAGCCACGCGACCGATTCGGCGTCGAGGTGATTGGTCGGCTCGTCCAGCAGCAGGAGATCCGGCTCCTCCAGGAGAATCCGGCAGAGGGCCACCCGGCGCCGCTCGCCGCCCGAGAGCGTGGTGACGTCGGCATCCCCGGGCGGCAGGCGCAGGGCGTCCATCGCCATGTCCACCTTGTGGTCGATTTCCCACGCGCCCGCGGCGTCGATCCGGTCCTGCACCCGCGACTGCCGGTCGAGCAGGCGCTGCATCTCGTCATCGTCCATCGGCTCGGCGAAACGCGCGGTGATGGCGTTGAACTCGTCGAGCAGGGCCCGCACTTCGCCCAGCCCTTCTTCCACGTTGCCGCGGACATCGCGGGCCGGGTCGAGCACCGGCTCCTGCGGCAGGTAGCCGATGCGGGTACCGGCGAGCGCGCGTGCATCGCCCTGAAAATCGTGGTCGACGCCGGCCATGATGCGCAGCAGCGTGGACTTGCCCGCGCCATTGGAGCCGAGGACGCCGATCTTGGCGCCAGGATAGAACGCGAGATGGATCCCCTTGAGGATTTCCCGCGACGGGGGCACGACCTTCCGGAGGTCGCGCATCGTGAAAATGTATTCGCCAGCCATGGCGCAGAAGATAACGGAGTGACCCTGATTGCGGACCGGGGGAAACGCAAAGGGCGCCCCAGCGGGGGCGCCCTTTCAGCACGCGTCCTGCTCCGACTCAGCTCAGATGCCTGCTCACCAGCTTGGTCATCTCGAACATCGAGACCTGGTCCTTCTTGAAGATCGGCCGAAGCTTGGCGTCCGCGTTGATGTTGCGGCGGTTCTTCTTGTCCTGCAGGCCATTCCGCTTGATGTACGCCCAGATCTTCTTGGTGACTTCCGTACGCGGCAGGGGCTTGCTGCCGACCACTTCGGCGAGCGTGTCGCTCGGCGTCATGGCCTTCATGAATGCCGCATTGGGCTTCCGCTTGGTAGCCTTGCGGGCCGTCTTCTTCGCCACCCGCTTCTTGGCGGGCGTGCGCGCCGACTTCTTGGCGGACTTCTTCGCGGCCTTCTTCTTTGCTGCCATCGGGGTTTCTCCCTGTGGAGGTGAACGCGATACTGCGCGAGACCACCGGCACCACCGGGAACCAAGGTAAGAAGCACCACCCCATTGTTGCAATAGGGAAACGCCGACTTTTCCCTCTGGGGCTGCCCGGCCGTGCGGGCGGCTGGCACTTGGCACCCGATCTCCCTACTCTCCAACAGCACCGCTCGGATACCTTGTTTTCCCTCTGCATTGGGGCTTTCCCGGGAGCAGCGCCATGACTCACTTCCTCATGCTGATACTGACGCTGGCAGGCGCGCAGCAGGCAACACCTCCGTGCGCTGACGCCGGTCTCACCCTGCCGAAGGGCTTCTGCGCCCGGCTGGTGGGCGATAACCTCGGAGGCGTGCGCCAGCTCGTCGTGAGCAGCAGCGGCGTGCTCTACGCCTCGATCCAGGAGGGTGGCGACGGCCACGGGGTCCTCGCCTTCGCTGACCCCGATCACGATGGCACGCTGAATCGTCTCGGCGCGTTCGGGCCCGAGGGCGTGAACGACGTCGAACTGCATGGCGGCTTCCTCTATGCCGCGCTCCCCGATCGCATCGTGCGATGGCGCGTGAGCGATGCGGCACCGGTACCCGCCGGTGCCCCCGAGAGCGTCGTGTCCGGGCTTCCCGCGCGGGGCGGCCATCGCGCCAAGAGCATGGCGTTCAAGGGTGATTCGCTCTTCGTGAACTTCGGTTCGCACACCAACAGCTGCCAGCAGCAGGACCGGACGAATCGTTCGCCCGGGGTGGATCCCTGCACCGAACTCGAGGAACGCGCCGGCATCTGGGTGTTCAACGCCGACCGGCCCGGCCAGACGGTGCAGGACGGCAACCGCTACGCCACCGGCCTGCGTAACGCCATGGCGCTCGTCATCCAGCCGGGCACCGGCACGTTCTACGCGGCGGTGCACGGCCGGGATCAGCTGGCCCAGAACTGGGGCTACACCACGGAAGTGGGCGCGGAGGATCCCGCGGAGGAATTCGGCATCATCACGCGCCGCGCGAATTACGGCTGGCCCTATTGCTACTACAGCACGGTGCGTAAGGCCAAGGTGCTTGCGCCCGAGTATGGCGGCAACGGCTCGAGCACCGAGCGCTGCCGCGACCTGGTCCAGCCGCTGATCGCTTTCCCGGGCCACTGGGCGCCGATGGCGCTCGCGTTCAACGAAGGTGATGGACTCGGCGATCACTACCGTGGCGGCGCCTTCCTCGCCTTCCACGGTTCGTGGAACCGGGCGCCGCTGCCGCAGGCGGGGTACCGGGTCGTCTACATCCCGTTCGACAAGGGCCGCCCCAGCGGCACGTATGAGACCTTCGCCACCGGCTCCCAGGGGCCCACGTCGCTCCGGGCCAGCGGTGTGGCCGTGGGGCCCGACGGTGCGCTCTACATCGCCGATGACCATGCGGGACGGATCTGGCGGGTGACCCGAAGCTCGTGAATGGCATCGCGCACCGGGCTCCCGTACATTCCGCCATTCCCCCAATCGGCAAGGAGCTCTCCGATGCGCATTGCGGTGCTCAGGGAGACCGGTGCGGCTGAACGGCGCGTAGCGCTCGTCCCGGACGGCGTAGGCCGGCTGGTGCGCGCCGGTCACGCGGTCCGGATCGAAGGGGGCGCCGGGGCACGCGCCGGTTTCCCCGATGAGGCGTACGCCAGCCAGGGCGCCACACTCGCGACGAATGCGGCAGCCGCGCTGGAGCATGCCCAGGTGGTGGCAGCCGTGGCGCTGCCGGAGCCCGCCGTGCTCGCCGCGATCCCGGCTGGCGCAGCGGTGGTGGGGCTGCTCGACCCGGCCGATGGTGCGTCCGCCGCCGCGCTCGCCGAGCACGGTCTCACCGGATTTGCCATGGAGCTGGTGCCGAGAACGACCAGGGCCCAGAGCATGGACGCGCTGTCCTCCCAGGCAACGGCCGCGGGCTACAAGGCGGTCCTGCTCGGTGCCAGCGCGCTCCCGCGTTTTCTCCCCATGCTCACCACTGCCGCGGGCACCATTACACCGGCACGGACGTTCGTGATCGGCGCCGGCGTCGCCGGACTGCAGGCAATCGCGACTGCGCGCCGGCTCGGCGCGGTAGTGTCCGCGTTCGATGTGCGCCCGGTCGTGAAGGAGCAGGTCGAGAGCCTGGGCGCCACCTTTGTCGAGGTGGCCAACGTGGCGGCCGAGGGCGAGGGCGGCTATGCCCGTGAGCTGGCAGCGGACCAGCAGCGCCGCGTGTCCGAGACGCTGGCCACGCACATCCGGGACATGGACCTGGTCATTACCACCGCGCAGATCCCGGGCAGGCCCGCGCCGCGCATCATCACCGCCGCCATGGTGCGCTCCATGCGCCCCGGGAGCGTCATCGTGGATCTCGCAGCCGAGTCGGGCGGCAACTGCGAGCTGGCGCGCGCCGGTGAAACGGTGGTGGACCAGGGCGTCACCGTCATCGGTCCCGTCAACCTCGCCGCAACGCTTCCCTATCACGCCAGCCAGATGTACAGCCGGAACGTGCAAACGTTCCTGGAATACATCGCCGGGACCGACGGCGTCGCCATCACGCTGGATGACCCCATCATCGGCGCCATGTGCATCGTCAAGGACGGTGCCCCGCGCGACGGGAGGCCGGATGCTTGACGCACTCATCGTGGGCATCGTGATCTTCACGCTGGCGACCTTTCTCGGGGTCGCGCTCATCAACCGGGTGCCGCCCACGCTGCATACCCCGCTCATGTCGGGCGCCAATGCCGTCAGCGGCATCACCGCTGTCGGCGCGATCATCGTCGCGGGCGCGGGGAACGGATGGATTTCGCTGGTACTCGGCTTCCTCGCCGTCGCCTTCGCGATGATGAATGTGGTCGGCGGCTACGCGGTGACGGACCGCATGCTGCAGATGTTCAAGCGGAAGCCGGAGGAGCGTTGATGCCGCACGCCCTCGAAGAGCTGCTCTATCTCGTCGCCGCCGTGTGCTTCATCATCGGGCTCAAGCGGCTGTCGAGCCCGGCGACCGCGGTCAGCGGCAACCGCATTTCCGCGGTCGGCATGCTCCTCGCCATCGTGGTCACGCTGCTGGACCGGAACATCGTCGGGTACAACGTGATCATCGCCGGGCTGGTGGTGGGCTCGGGCCTTGGTCTCTGGATGGCGCAGGCGGTCCGGATGACCGCCATGCCGCAGATGGTGGCGCTGCTCAACGGGCTCGGTGGCGGCGCGTCACTGCTGGTGGGCGGCGCCGAGTTCCTCAAATCCGAGCTGTTCGGGATCACGCTGCCCATCGACACCTCGATCACCATCCAGCTCAGCCTCCTCATCGGTGCGGTCACCCTCACGGGGAGCCTGGTCGCGTTTGCCAAGCTGCAGGAACTCGTCTCCGGCCGCCCGATCGTCTTTCCCGGCCTGAAGACCGTGAATGCAGTGCTGCTGCTCGCCATTATCGTCCTCGGGAGCTGGCAGGTCGCACATCCGGCGTCGCTCACCTGGCCTTTCTACGCCGTCTGCGTGCTGTCCCTCGTGCTCGGCGTGCTCGTGGTCATGCCCATCGGTGGCGCCGACATGCCGGTGGTCATCTCCCTGCTCAATTCGTATTCAGGCCTGGCCGCGGCCATGACTGGGTTTGTCATTCGCAACAATGTGCTCATCATCTCCGGGGCCCTGGTCGGATCGTCCGGCATCATCCTCAGCCAGATCATGTGCAAGGCGATGAATCGGTCGCTGGCCAACGTGCTCTTCGGGGCGTTCGGGAGCGCGGGGGGCGTGGTGGTTGCGGGGCGTTCGTCGGAAGGCCTCACGGTGAGGCAGGTCTCCGCCGAGGACGCGGCCATCCAGCTCGCCTATGCCCGGCTGGTGATCATGGTGCCGGGGTATGGTCTCGCGGTGGCCCAGGCGCAGCACCTCGTGCGAGAGCTGGCGGACCTCATCGAGAAGCGGGGCGGGGAAGTACGGTATGCCATCCATCCCGTGGCGGGTCGCATGCCCGGGCACATGAACGTCCTGCTGGCCGAGGCCAACGTGCCGTACGACAAGTTGTACGACATGGAGCAGATCAACGGCGAGTTCGAGCGGGCCGATGTGGCGCTTGTGATCGGCGCCAATGATGTCGTGAACCCGGCGGCACGCAATGATCCAGCCAGCCCCATCTACGGCATGCCGATCCTCAACGCCGATCACGCCAGGAGCGTGATCGTCCTGAAGCGGGGGATGGGCTCGGGTTTTGCTGGCATCGAGAATGAGTTGTTCTACAATCCGCGAACGGCCATGCTGTTCGGCGACGCCAAGGCCTCGCTGACCACGCTGGTCTCCGAATTCAAGAATGTGTCCTGACTCGCGTTGCGGGAGGAGTTCCATCATGAGACGGAAGAGCACTGGGTGGCTGGCGCTGGGCATCCTGGCGTTGGCGCCCTCGGCACTGGTGGCGCAGGCCATCTGCGGGGGGCGGGTTGCCGCGCCCGCCGAAGGCGGGTACGCGGAATACCGGATGAAGCTGCCCGATGGCAACACCCAGACGGTACGGTTCGCCGTGGTGGGGCACGAACTCCGCGAGGGCACGAAAAACATCTGGTTCGAAACCCGGATACGGGGGGCATCCAAACCGATCGTGGTGTCCCAGGTCCTGGTGCCGGGATTCCCCTATGATGCTTCCGCGCTGGTGGATGCGGCGTTGCAGCTGCCGAACGAGGTCCCCATCAAGCTCAGTGCCAACCAGGTCGCGCGCGGCCGCAGGCATCTTCCCGGGATGCTGCAGGCCATCGTGGACGGCTGCAAGTCAGCTTCCCTGGTGGGACAGGAAACGGTCAAGGTCGCTGGCGGGGCATTCCGGGCCCAGCATTATCGCAACGCTTTGCGGGGTTCGGACATCTGGGTAAGTAGCGATGTTCCCTTCGGGATCGTCAAACTCACCGACGGGGCGGACAAGACCAGCATGGAACTGATCAGCGCTGGCACCACGGCCAAGTCCTCCTTCAGCGGCCCGCCCAAGTCTGCCGGCGAGCAGGGCCCATCCTGACCTGGCCGGCCGGGGAACCGCAGCGGGGCACGAGCCGTTCTGATGATGCCCTTCGAAACAGGCGTGGGTGATGCCCACCACACCATCAGTGTCACCGGGGCTGCAGATTTGACAGTCTGGCGTGGCTTGGCGTACGGTCCGGACACAGTGACCGAAAACGATGCAACTCGCGTCTTCTGATAGGGTTAGCTAAGCTGTTGATTTTGAGCGTCTTAGCTCGTATATTTGCTTAGTTGTACCCCGAAGTACATGAGTGTCGGCTTTGACGCTCGAATGGGGGCGAAGGCCCCCGAGGAGGCGTTCAGCGTGACAATGAGAGGGCGTACCAAGCGTCGTCCCGTTCGGCCGGCTCAGATCGCGCGCGCGGTGGACGAGGGGCGGGAGAGTCTGGATCTGTATCTCGACGAGATCAGCCGGGTGCCGCTCCTGACGCGAGACCAGGAGATGGAACTCGCACGGAAGGCATTCCGGGGCAACGTGGCGGCGCAGGAGAAGCTGGCGCGTCACAACGTGCGTTTTGTCGTGTCGGTCGCCAAGAAGTTCCAGAATCGTGGCGTGCCGCTGGTCGACCTGATCGGCGAGGGCAACCTCGGACTGATGACCGCGGCACGGAAATTCGATCCGGACCGCGGGGTCAAGTTCATTTCATATGCGGTCTGGTGGATTCGCCAGGCCGTGCAGGCTGCTATTGCCCGGCATGGCCGGCCGGTTCGGGTGCCGCTCAACCGTACCGCCGACCTGAGTCGTCTGGGTCGTACCACGACGCTGCTCAAGGACCGGATGGGCCGGATGCCCACCACCGAAGAGCTGGCGCGGGCGACGGGGCTCACGGTGGAAGCGGTGCGCAGCCTCAGCGCGCTCAATGCGGAAGCGGTCCGGCTGGATCACCCGACCCGCGATGGTGACGGCAACGAGCGCATGGAGCGCTTCGCGGCCACCGAGCAGGAGAGCACGGACACCAGCACGCTGCAGAACAGCCAGACCGCCGATATCGAAGCGGCCCTGGCCACGCTGCCGCCGCGTGATGCCAAGGTGCTGCGGCTCTATTTCGGGCTGGAAGACGGCAACAGCCGGACCCTGGAAGAGATCGGCCGCATGATGGGTGTCACCCGCGAGCGGATCCGCCAGTTGCGGGATCGTGCGCTGCTGCGGCTGCGCGAAGGCGAGACCGGCGACAAGCTGCGGGATCTGGTGGCCTGATCGGCACACCGCAGCCCTGAGCAGATCAGACGCCCCTTCCGATGTTCGGGAGGGGCGTCTGCTTCATGTGCCTTCGCTGTCCATACGGCCGCTTCCCTCAATCGCTTCCAGCAACTTCAGCAATCCGGGTGCTTCCCGGACTGAGATCTCTCGCGCGCGCCAGACAGCTTGGACGCGGGTGTCCTGAACATGTCGCCAAAGAAATCAGAAACGGACGCTGACTGCGACCCTGACATGCCCCGCCCCCGGCAAGATTTCCAGGGTGGACTGAGGCGCCGTCGGCGCTTCCCATCGCTCCGTGCGGGTGAGCGCTCCAGTCAGGGCGCCGACGCCCGCGCCGATTGGAA
>SMFG01000084.1_pt1 | contig 18380 bp, 16 predicted proteins | sample 2456131 | NCBI WGS metagenome assembly SMFG01 (sample SAMN10132612, study PRJNA489261) | soil metagenome | isolation source: day120 antibiotic-silt loam soil ammended with raw manure from dairy cow... | place: USA | collected 2015-05-01
GGCCAGCCCATCACCGGTGGCGAGGTCCGCACCGAAGCGCACCGTCTGTCCGATGTTGCCCGCCACGGCGTTGAGCACGTTCACGGCCTGGCAGAGCTACACCGCGCCACGATGCTGCGACGCGATGCCACCGGCGATGGGCTGGCCGGCGTGCAGCGCCTGCTGACGGCCATGGGTGCGGGACAGGTGGGCATCCTGCTGGTGCACGAGGCCAATCCGGTGTATGCGCTGCCGGTGTCGCTCGGGTTTGCGGACAAGCTGAAGAAGGTGCCTTTCAAGGTCTCCACCGCAACCTACCTGGACGAGACCGCGGCGCAGTGTGACCTGCTGCTGCCCAACCTGCACTCGCTCGAGCGCTGGGATGACACCCACCCGCGCGCCGGCGTGTTCGGGCTGATGCAGCCGGTCATGGAGCCGGTCTTCCCCGGCAGGCACACTGGCGACGTCCTGCTCGATGCGTCGCGCAAGCTGGGAGGCGCGTTCGGCAAGTTCTCCGCGCCTGACTTCATGACCCATCTGCGCACGGCCTGGAACGGACGGACCGCCGACGATGCCGCCTGGCGGGCAGCGCTTGCACGCGGTGGTCTCTACGAGGAACTGCCGCCGGCGCCCGCGCTCACGCCCAGCGGTACGGCCTTTTCCGCCAGCACACCGTCGTTCGACGGGGATGGCGAGTTCGTGTTCGTCGCCTACCCGCACATTTTCCTGCATGACGGGCGTGGCGCGAACCGGCCCTGGCTGCTGGAGAACCCCGATCCGGTCACGAAGGCTACCTGGAGTCCGTGGATCGAGCTGAGTGCGGCCACGGCCAAGCGGCTCGACATTCGCCGGGGCGAGGTGGTCCGGATCGTGTCTCCCCATGGAGAAATCACCGGGCCGGCCTATCCCTACGCGGGCCTGCATGACGGGGTCATCGCGGCACCGCTCGGATCGGGACATACCGAATACGGACAGTTTGCCAGGGATCGCGGATTCAATCCGCTGGACCTGCTGGGTGCGCCCGATGCATCGCTGACCTTCCTGCCGTATGCGTCCACCCGGGTGCGGCTGGAGAAGACCCACCGCTACCAGGAAATCGCGACGACCGAAGGCTCGCCGCGGCAGCTCGGGCGTGGCATCGCGGAAGCGATCCCGCTGGTCTACGCCAAGCGAGGCATGACCGTGAAGGAGGCGCTCCGCGCCGAAGGTCACGCCGAGCATGAGGTCAACACTGAGGAAGAGGTGACGGCCATCCTCGGCTGGCGCGATCGGCAGGTCGAGGGCCGGAAGCTCGGCAATTACGCCGAAGAGCATCCGAGCTGGGGCCTGACGGTGGATCTGTCCAAGTGCACCGGCTGCTCCGCCTGCGTCACCGCGTGCTACGCCGAGAACAACATTCCGACCGTGGGAGAGGACCAGGTCCTTCGCGGGCGGGAGATGAGCTGGATGCGGATCGAACGGTACTGGGAGGGTGGCGCGGGAGACGATCCGCTGGAGGCGCGCTTTGTTCCGATGCTGTGCCAGCAGTGCGAGGATGCACCCTGTGAGCCAGTCTGCCCGGTCTTCGCGGCCTACCACACGGTGGACGGGCTCAACGGCCAGGTCTACAACCGTTGCGTGGGCACCCGGTACTGCAGCAACAACTGCTCGTACAAGGTGCGCTACTTCAACTGGTACAAGTACAACGAGAAGGCGTGGCCGGAGCCGCTCAATCTGCAGCTCAATCCGGACGTGACGGTCCGTGCCCGCGGGGTGATGGAGAAGTGCACCTTCTGCGTCCAGCGGATCCGCACCGCCCAGCATAATGCCCGGCTGGAGGATCGCGAGCCCCGGGACGGCGAGTTCACCACCGCCTGCGCCCAGGCCTGTCCGTCGGAAGCCATCGTGTTCGGCAACCGGCGCGATCCCGACAGCGCGGTGGCGCAGGTGAGTCGCGATCCACGCGGGTACCACGTACTGGAAGAACTGAACACGCGCCCGGCCGTCACGTATCTGGCCAAGGTGCTGAACCGGGTGGAGGCGTAAGCATGGCCACCGTGGCATACGGGCCGAATCTGACTCGGACGCACGCCCAGATCACCGATGACGTCGTCGCCACGCTGTCGCCGCCGAGCAAGGGCTACCTTGCGGCGCTGTTCGGCGCGGTGGGCCTGTTCCTCATCGGGCTCATCACCTTCATCATCCTGCTGAAGGACGGGCTGGGGCACGCCGGCTACAACCCACCCATCATGTGGTCGGTGTACATCACCAACTTCGTGTTCTGGGTGGGTATCGGCCACGCGGGGACGCTGATCTCGGCCATTCTGTATCTGTTCCGGTCACCCTGGCGCACCGCGGTGTACCGCGCCACCGAGGCCATGACGGTATTCGCGGTCATGACGGCGGGGCTCTTCCCGATCATTCATATCGGGCGCCAGTGGATCTTCTACTGGCTGCTGCCGTACCCCAACGCCCGCTACCTCTGGCCCAACTTCAAGTCGCCGCTCATCTGGGACGTGTTCGCCATCGGCACGTACCTGACCGTCTCGACCTGCTTTCTCGTCTTCGGCCTCATTCCGGACGTCGCGGCGGTGCGGGACCGCGCCACCGGGTGGCGGCGAGCGCTGTACGGCCAGATATCACTTGGCTGGACCGGGTCGGACAACCAGTGGCGTCACTTCTCGCGCGCCTACCTCTACCTGGCGGCGCTGTGCACGCCGCTGGTGCTGTCGGTGCACTCGGTGGTGTCATGGGATTTTGCCATGTCGCTGGTGCCGGCGTGGCACGGGACCATCTTCGCGCCCTACTTCGTGGGCGGCGCCATCTATTCGGGCCTCGGCATGGTGATGACCCTGCTGATCCCGCTGCGCAAGGTGCTGAAGGTGGAGCACCTGATCAACGACTACCATTTCGACAACCTGGCCAAGCTGACGCTGCTCACCGGGTGCATCCTGTTCTATTCGTACTCGATGGAGTACTTCGTCTCCTGGTACAGCGGCAACACCTTCGAGCAGACCACGTTCTTCCGGCGGGCCTTCGGTCCCTACTGGTGGGCCGGCTGGACCATGATCATCTGCAACGCGCTGGTGTCGCAGCTGCTCTGGTTCAAGAAGATCCGGACCAACCTCACGTCGCTCTTTGTCATCTCGATCTTCATCAATATCGGAATGTGGTTCGAGCGGTTCGTCATCATCGTGTCGTCGCTGTCCAATGACTTCATTCCCTGGGCCTGGGACGGCATCAACCCGACGTGGGCGGACTGGGGCATCCTGGCCGGGTCGTTCGGCTGGTTCCTCATGTACTTCCTGCTGTTCGCCCGGACCTTCCCGATCGTGGCGATCCAGGAGATCAAGGAAATGATCCCGATGCCGCACCTGAGGCGCGGGACCGGGGGAGGGCACCACTGATGGCGCTCAGGCTCCCGGTTCCCCGGCGGCGGGAAGTGCCCGGCGTGCTCGCGTCGTTCGAGCACATCGACGCCGCCTGTGACGCGATCCGTGCCTTGCGACAGCAGGGCCGGCGCAACCTCACCGTGTATACCTCGCACCCGAACCATGAAGTCGAGGCAGCGGTGGGGCACACCAACAGCCCGGTCCGGCTCTTTACCCTGATCGGTGGCCTGGCGGGGTGCACGGCCGGCTTCGCGATGACCATCTGGATGTCCCGCGACTGGCCGCTGGTGGTCGGCGGCAAGGCCATCGGGACGGTGGTGCCGTACGTGGCGATCGCATTCGAGCTGACGGTGCTCATCGGATCGCTGGTGACCTTCCTCGGCATGGCGTTTCTCACCTTCCCGCGCGGGATCAGGAAAGTGGCCTTCGACCGGCGCTTCAGCGACGACCGGATCGGCGTGTTCGTGCCGGCCGGCGTCCACGAGACCGACAGGCTGGCGAGTTTCTTCCGGGATGCCGGTGCGGTGGAGGTGCGGAATGCGTAGGGCGGGGCGATTCCTCCTGCTGGCCGCGGTGGCGCTGGGGTCGAGCGGCTGCGAATACTGGTACAACAAGGTCCCGTCGCCCGACGATCTCTGGCACGTGATCCCGTGGTTCGACCACATGATTCACCAGCGCTCGGTGCACCCCTACTCCCGCGCCGACATTCCGCGCAACACCGTGCCGGGCACCATTCCGGTTACCGGTGGCGAGGGCGACTGGGAAGCGGAGTTCAAGAGCGGGAAGACCACCACGGCCGACGCCCTGGTCAATCCGTTCGGTGCAGGCGGGTCGGGCGTGGCGCTGCCGCCTGGGCCTGCGGTGCCCACCTTCAACTCGACGATAGAAGCCACCGGCGATACGCTCTATCACACCTACTGCGAACCCTGCCATGGCAACGGCGGTGCCGCGGACGGCACCGTCTCACGGAAGATCGGTGCGCCCTCGCTGCTCACGCCCAAGGCCAGGGCGCTGTCGGATGGCTTCATCTATTCCATGATCCGCTACGGCCGGGGTGTCATGCCACACTATGGTGACAAGATCTATCGGCCGGCTGACCGCTGGGCAGTGGTGAACTATGTCCGGACGCTGCAGGCGGGCGCACCGGATTCCTCCAGTGCTTCCGGAGGCCGCCCATGAGCGATGTTCGTGATCGCCTGGCCGCCCGTTCGGTCACCGGACGCTACAGCGCATTTCTCGGGATCGGTGCGGGCCTCGCGGTGCTTGGCATCATCCTGGCCTGGCGCGGTGCTACCATGGGCGCGAGCGACCGCGTCTGGCAGCTGATCCACGTCAACTACCTGTTCTTCACCAGTCTCGCGTTCGGGAGCATCGGCCTGGTCGCCGCGCAGAAGATCGCCCGCGCCAAGTGGTCCGGCGTGGTGATCCGCTTCGCCGAGGCGGCAATCGCCTTCCTGCCGCTGTCACTGATCATCCTCGTGCTGATCTTCGTCTTCGGCTATGACGCCGTATACGGCCCGATGCACGAGCAGCTGCATACGCTCTCGCCCGGCAAGGCGCTGTGGCTCTCCAAAGGCTTCATGTTCGGGCGGATGTTCTTCGGAACGCTGATCCTGACCTGGGTCGGCTGGCGGCTGGTCAAGAACGACATGCTGCCGGACGTCTATCTGGTGCGCGGAGCAGTGGCCGGCGGCCGGCGCTCGCTGTACGAAAAATGGACGCGCTCGTTCGATGGCTCGGAGGCATCTGCTGCGGCCCATGAGGCCCGGGTCAGCAAGTGGGCCGGCATCTATGCCGTCGTATACGCCATCGTCATGTCGATCATCGCCTTCGACGGGGTCATGGCGCTGCAGCCGCACTGGTATTCCAACCTGCTGGGCGGCTACTACTTCATGGGCGCCTTCCTGGCGGCGCACATGCTGCTCGCGCTGCTCATGATGTACGGCGCGCGGAACCTGGGTATTGCCGACCTGGTCTCCGCCAAGCAGCGCCATGACCTGGGCAAGCTCTGCTTCGGCTTCACCGTGTTCTGGGCCTACCTGATGTGGGCGCAGTTCCTGGTGATCTGGTATGGCAACATGCCGGAAGAGACCGGCTTCGTCTTCGCCCGGCTCTGGGGCCACTGGCTCATCATCGGCAAGCTGGTGTTCATCGGCATGTTCCTGGTGCCGTTCATCGGCCTGCTCGGCGTGGTGCCCAAGAAGCAGCCCATCACGCTCGGCCTCTTTGCATCCGTGAGTCTCGTGGCGTTCTGGCTGGAGCGGTATCTGCTGGTGGCGCCCTCGGTCTCGCCCCTGCCCGGTCCGGCCTTTGGTGTGCCCGATCTTGCGCCGACGTTCCTGCTGGCGGGCCTCTTTCTGCTGGCCTACGCTGTCTTCGCGCGGACCTTCCCCATGGTGTCACCACGGCTGGCCGAGATTACGATCCACCGTGAACTTGGCCATCATGCCGTGGAAACGTTCGACCATGAAGACCAGGACAAGGATTTCCTGCATGAGCCGGAAGTCGAGGGCGCCAGCGAGTAGCTGCTCCGGATTCCTGGAACGATCGCGGGCGGCGTCTCCCTTGGGAGACGCCGCCCGCTTCGCATGTGGCTGGGGTGAGGGCTAGCGGTTGGCTGCGTTGAGCCGGCGGATCATGGCCCGAAGGGAATCGGCCGGGACCGACGGCGATGCCTGGATGGCAAGCATCCGGTCGCCCCGCAGCATTGCCATGGTGCCGTCCGACAGCCCCATCGAATCCTGCACCGTGGGCCACGGCGATTTCGATTCGGCGTGCTGGGAGGCCAGGAGCCGGGTGACGTCGGTGGCCGGACCTTCGATGGTACGGATCAGCTGGCCGGAACGCAGCTGCTGCGCCACGATCATGGTGGGCTCGCCGCTCGAATCCCGGGACGTGCCGACCTGGACCTCCACCACCGGCAAGCCGCGGATACGAGGGACGGATTCCCCGCGCTCGCGCTTCGCATTGTCCCAGGAGAGCGTCCGCCACATGCCCTCACCGGCGAACTCGAAATCCGTCGGGGGAAGGCGGCCCGTCGAGAGCCGGGTACCGACCGGCTCGCTCGGCGAGGGATCGGACAACGTATCGCCTGGGGCGAGAGTACGGTCGGACGCGGCCACGGTCTGCTCGGCCAGCGCGGTGCGAGGCAATTGGCCGGCCCGCGAAGCCGAGTCCCGGCGCATCGGGAACACGGCGGCGGCAGGACCGGCCACCGGCACCGGACGGACGTCCGGCCGCACCGGGAGTGGGCTCGGCGTCGCCTGGGCCAGACTCGTGCCAGCGGCCGGGGGCCGGTGCGTGAGCGATTGCGCACCCCAGCCCAGGCCCAGGGCTGCAACGATGCTGGCCGCCCAGAACGCCAGATGGCGGCTGGAACGCCGGCTGCTCCGCTCTGCCGCCTGCCGTGACAACGCGCTCCATGACGGCGGGATGCGGTGCCGTACCGGCGTCAGGCTCGACAGAAGTGACGTGGTTCGGTCCCGAAGGGCTGCGATGCCGTCGCGTGAGCCGCGGCAGGCGCTGCAATGCGCCAGATGGCTCTCGATCTCGACGCACTGCGACCGGCTCAGCGCCTGGTCGAGATACGAATGGAGTTCGGCTTCAGGAATGTGCCGCATTATCCTGCGCATGTTGATTGTCATAGGCGTCGACCAGCCGCTTGCGCGCCCGCGCCAGCGTTGTACCAACGGCCCCGACCGCGAGACCGGTCTGGGCCGCAATCTCCGGGTAGCTCAATCCGCCGTCCCAGAGCAGCAATACTTCCCGATCCCGAGGCGTCAACGCGGCGAGCGCATCCCGTACCGCCTCCATCTGCTCGTCATGCTCCACCGCCTCATCGGCCGGCTGGATCCGTGATGGGCCCGGTGTAGGGTCGGTGGAGAGGAGCGTCAGGTGCTTCCGGCGCCGGATGGCGGACCGCGCTTCGTCACGTGCCAGGTTGGCGGCCACGGCGAAGATCCATGCACGGGGCTTCTCCGGCTTGTGCTGGAACAGCCGGAGAAAGACCTCCTGTGCGAGATCCTCGGCGCGATCCGCGTCCCATACCTTCCGGTAGAGGAAACGGACCACAGCCATGTAGCTGGTCTGATAGAGGCGTTCCAGTTCGTCCACGCGACTCACCCGGGAGATAACCGTCTATAAGACGTTTCGCGGGGCCATCTTGTACACATGTCAGGCCGACCGCCGCTTGGGCCGGGCGAAGACGCAGCCGGGGTGCAGGACCTGTTTCTTGGGCGGCCAGTCAAAGCAGAGGTCCGGTTTGGCGGTCCGGCCATCGGCCCGCATGCGCCCATGCAGGGTGCACTTGACCCCGCCCGGCTCGAGGTAGCCGCAGGCCGAGATCATCTCGACCCCGATCGAGAATTCACCCTCGCGCTCGATCTTGCAGAGATAGGGCGACTGGCGCGAGCGTATGAACGATTCGAGCCGCGTCTGCTTGGGTGTGCACATGATCTCCACCTGCAGATCCCGGCAGCACGCGGCGCCGCGCTTGTGGTCCGCCGTCTGGCACGGTGCTCCCTCGCAGGGGTTCTCCGAGGCGATGACCGGGAGTGCGTGCCGCACCGGGGCGGGCGGCAGGAGCCGCCGCGCTACCAGCTTGCGCCCCTCGACCACCCGGAACCGATCCCTGCCCAACTGACGTGGCTGGATGTCTCGTGGGTCAGCTGGCAGGCGCCCGGTGAATCCGTGGGCGGTGCAGGTGGCCGTGCCGTCGGGGCCGGCCTTCAGGAAGCGGCAGCGGACATGGAGGAGGGCGTCAGCGTAGAGGTCGCCGCCGTCTTCCCAAAGTCTCAGGAATGTGATATTGCCCGTATGGCCCATCAGCCAGGTGGCTTCATGGTCCAGGGATTCGTCGCCTTCCGTCAGGGATCCGATCCGGAGGGTGACCTTGAGTCGCCGGCAGTGGGCGCCGAGGTGGTGGCATGGCGGTGGTGGTGTAGGCACGCGCTGACGACATCTCCTGGTTCGGGGCTCCCGATTCGACAATATCCAATATATACTTGTGAACTGCTTCACAAGGTATTATGCCGCAGGGCGCGGTCATGGGGCAGGGTATCAACAATCATCGTTCGTGGAGGCGATTCAGCAATGCGCGTGACTTCGATGGTGGCGACGCTGGCAGTGGTGCTGGCGGCGTGCGGTGGCGAGAAACAGGCCGACAATTCGCAGGCGACCATGTCTGATTCGGCGGCCGCGCCTGCAGCGACCGCGACGGCGGCCACCGGCACGACGCACGACGTTCAGATGACCATGGTCGATGGTGAGGCCCGGTTCGTGCCGGACCAGATCACCATCAAGGCTGGTGATGCCGTGCGCTTCGTCAATGGCGAGGGCGGCCCGCACAATGTGCACATCTGGGCGGACAGCATCCCGTCGGGCGCCGAGAGCGCCATCAGCATCGACAAGCAGCTTTCACCGCTTGTGTCCGAAATGCTCGTGGAGCCGGCAGCGGCTGTGACGGTGACGTTCGCAGCGGGTGCACCCGCGGGTGAGTATCACTTCACCTGCGATCCGCATGGTGCGATGGGCATGCACGGCAAGATTACCGTCGAGTAATTCGCGCGGTACCTGCTGAGAGCCGGCGAGGGATACAGATCCCTCGCCGGCTTTTTTCATGCCCGCCCTGCCAGGCGCCGGCCCGCTTCCCCCGCCAGCACGCCGATCGCCAGTCCTGCCAGCGCGTCCACCGCATAGTGCATCTGGCAGTACACGACCGCCACCAGCAGCAGCAGCGTCGGTACCAGGAGCAGCGCGCCCAGTCGGCGGGACGACCGCCAGCCCGCGAGCAGCGCGGCCACCGTCGCGGCAACATGGCTGGAGGGGAACGCCGCGCCGAACGAACTCCCCTGGGCCAGCGCGTCATACACCCAGCGCGCGGTCAGCGTCTGCACGAACGGCCCGGTCGGGCGGGGGAAAGCATAGTATGGCCCGGCGACCGGCATGAAGATGAAGAACAGGTAGCACGCCACGAACGCCGTCATCACGCTGAAGACAAAGCGGCGGAGTGCGTGCAGCCGGCGATGCGCCGCGAACCAGAATGCCGGCAGTACCAGGATGGGATAGTACGCGAGATACGCGCCGTGCAGGATCAGTGACCAGAGCAGACTTGGCGCCGAGCGCCACCAGTCGCGGCTGGGCTGCCCGCCGAAGAGTGCCGCTTCCCAATGCTGGATCAGTGCATCATGGGCGACGCGTCCCGCGTTGAGCACGTCGAGCTCGCTGTACAGCCCCACGAGCAGGATGAGGGGATACAGTTCCGCGATCGAGCGTCCGATCCCGCCCATTCCCGGCGTACGCACGAGGATGATGAGAACGAATATCAGCAGATGGGCCAGCAGGAGCCACGACCACCCTTGCAGGTCCGGCGCGCGCACCAGCAGCAGTACGACGATGATCAGGTTGTAGCCGGACAGCAGCCAGTCCACCGGCGTGGCTCGGGTCAGCAGTGCCCGGATGGTGCCTTCCGGCTCCTCTATCAGAGCCAATGGGCATCCTGATACCACCGGTACGTCGTGGCCAGCCCGGAGGCGAGGTCGAATGCCGGCATCCAGCCGGCATCGCGCATGAACGGTGACGAATCCGCCGTCCACGCGGACTGCAGGAACTCGTTGGCCTTGTCGGCATTGAGGATGGTGGCGCGGCCCGATCCCGTGACGTCCGGTTCGCTGCCCGCCAGTGCCGCCGCCTCGCCCAGGTCTGGCGCGTAGATGGCCGACAGTTCCTGCGACCCATCACCGAACACCGGTGCGATGCCGAAGCGCACGAGGCGGAAGATCTTGATGAGGTTGTCGCGATCACCGGGGCCATAGACGGTGGGCGGCCGGAGAATGACCCACGGGAGCGGTGAAGAGCGAACGACGGTTTCGCCGGCCAGCTTGCTGCGACCGTAGGCGGTGACCGGTGACGGCGGGTCGGCGGAGGTGCGCGGAATTCCGGGGCGCGATGGTCCCGCTGCCGCCCCGGAGCTCATCAGGACGAAGCGAGGCCTGCCGGTATCCTCGGCCGCACGCAGGAGATTGGCCGTGCCATCGCGGTTGGAACGGAGATACGCCGCTTCATTGCCGGCGGCGATCACCCCGGCGACGTGCTGGATGACATCCTGCCCTTCGCAGGCACGGCGGAGCGCGTCGTGATCGTGCAGGTCCCCGGGCACCAGCCGCACGCCCCGGCGCTCGAGCCCGGCCGCCTTCGCCGGCGAGCGGACCAGGGCGGTCACACGCACGCCGCGCGCGAGCAGCGCTTCCACGACGTGACCACCCACAAATCCCGTGGCCCCCGTCACGAGCGCGTTCACAGCGGACGATCGTAGAGCCGATAGGTCTTGTAAACGTGGAAGTCCATCTTCTCGAGACCCAGGTTCATCGCGGTATTCTCCTCGAGAATCCACCCCGCTTCGCCCCAGCGCATGCCGATGCGCTGGCCATTGCTCCAGATGTAATGATAGAGCACCGCATCGAGTCCCTTGCCCCGGTAGGAGGGGAGGATCCCGAGCAATGGTATCCGGATGCGATGGATCCCGCCGGTCTTGAGCGCCCAGAGGAGCCGTGGAAGCACTGGCAGCAGATAGCCACGGCGGTTGGAGCGGAAGACCTGGTTGAGGTCGGGCAGCCCCAGCCCGAATCCGATGACCTCGCCATCCTTCTCCGCCATGCCCACCAGCTCGGGCATCACAACCGGCCGGAACTGCTCGGCCAGATGGTCGATCTCGGCCTCGGTCATGGGCACGAAACCCCAGTTCTTTTCCCAGGCCGCGTTGTAGATCCGCTTGATGGCGGAGACTTCTTCATCGAACCGCTTGAGGTCGAGCGGCCGGACGGTGATGCCCATCCGGTCCCGCATGATGCCGACCGCGCGGGTCAGCCGCTCGGGCGCTGGACGGCGCTCCTGCAGCATGGGATCACCGCCTTGGTAGACCAGGAGGTTCTTGGCATTGGTGAACCCGGCGTCTTCGATCAGGTGGACATAATACGGCGGGTTGTGCGGCATCATGAGCGCCGGCGGCGTGTCGAACCCGTCCACCAGGAGACCGCACTCATCGTTGACCGAGAAGGACGCGGGACCACGCATGGTATCGAAGCCGCGGGCCCGGAGCCACCCACCCGCCTGCTCGAAGAGCGTGTTGGCGGTCTCCTGGCGATCCTCGCACTCGAAGAAGCCGAAGAAGCCGACCTTGTCGCTGTGGGTCTCGTTGTGGAGCCGATTGGCGATGGCGGCGATGCGGCCGACGACCTGCCCATCGCGCTCGGCGATGAACCAGACGGCTTCCGCATGCTGAAAGAACGGATTCTTGTCGCGGTTGAGCAGGAGGGCCACGTCCCGACGCAACGGCGGGACCCAGAGGGGGTCCCGCTTGTGCAGCCGGTAGGGCAGGTCAATGAATCGCTTGAGGTCCGGCTTGCCGTGAACTTCGCGCAGGGTCACCGGGCTCAGACGACCCCCAGGTCCCGGCCGATCCTGGCGAACTGCTCCAGGCAGAAATCAATCTGCTCGAAGGTATGCGTTGCCATCACGCTGGTACGGAGCCGGCACTGTGACGGCTGGACCGCGGGAGGCATGACCGGGTTGGTGAAGACGCCGCAATCGAACAGGCGCCGCCACATGAGGAACGTGGTCTCCATGGGGCCGATCAGCACCGGCACGATGGGCGTCTCGGTGCCGCCGATGTCGAAGCCCAGCGCGCGGAACCCCTCGTGCAGATGCCGGGCGTTGGCCCAGAGAGCGTCGCGCCGTTCGGGCTCGCGCTGGATGACCTCGAGCGCCGCCAGGACACCCGCGGTATTGGCCGGCGGCAGCGAGGCGGTGAAGATGAGCGGCCGGCTGTTGTGCCGGATGAAGTGGATGACCTGCTCGGACCCGGCGACGAACCCGCCGATGGAGGCCAGCGACTTGGAAAACGTGCCGGCGATGAGGTCCACTTCATCGGTCATGCCGAAGTGCGCGGCGGTGCCATCGCCGTTGGGGCCCAGGACGCCGAGGGCGTGGGCATCATCCACGGCCAGCGCTGCGCCGTACTTCCGGCCCACCCGCACCAGTCCGGGCACGTCGGCGATGTCGCCTTCCATCGAATAGACGCCGTCCACCACGATCAGCGAGCCGCGGCTGCCGGCGCGCTCGAGCTTGCGCTCCAGGCCGGCCAGGTCGCCATGATTGAAGCGCTCGGTTTCACCGAACGACATCTTGGCACCGTCCACGATGGACGCGTGGTCCAGCTTGTCCAGGAAGACCAGCTCGCCGCGGCCGACCAGCGCGCTGATCAGGCCAAGGTTGGCGTTGTAGCCAGTGGAGAAGACCAGGCAGTCTTCCTTGTTCAGGAATTGCGCGAGGGCATCTTCCAGCTGACCATGCAGGTCAAGTGTGCCATTGAGAAACCTGCTGCCAGTGCAGCCGGAGCCGTACCGGTGGAGGGCACGCTGCGCCGCCTCGAGCACCTGCGGGTGGTGCGTGAGTCCGAGATAGTTATTGGAGCCCAGCATGATGCGCTTCTTGCCCTCGATCGTGACGACCGTGTCCTCGGATTCCGAGATGGGCTTGAAGTATGGATACAGTCCCGCTGCCTGAATTTCGCGCGCCTTCGTGAACTGCCGACACTTGTCGAAGAGCGCAATGTGTTGGAGCGTCTGCGTATCCACGTTGCCTCGGCAGTAAATGGTGTGGAGAACGGTTCGGTGCCGCTGGCGTGCCCGGATCGGGCCAGTTGCATGGCCGCCCCGGGGCCACACGGCCTCTGAGAGAGGCGTGCCATTCCGTAGTCGTTCGGATTTCCGCGCCACCCCTGCATCCCTACTCTTCGCGCGTGCATCACGTCCATCCCACCATCCGTCCCCGCCGCCTTCGCCAGTCGCCGGCTGTTCGAGCGCTGGTACGCGAGCACCGTCTCGATCCCTCACAGCTGATCCTTCCGCTGTTCGTCTGCCACGGCAGCGGCGTCCGCCGCGAAGTGCCGTCCATGCCTGGCGTGTATCAGCTCTCGGTGGACCGGCCGTTGCTGGCCGAGGTCGAGGCCGCGCGCGCTGCCGGAATCCAGGCCGTCCTGCTGTTCGGGCTTCCGGCAACCAAGGACGAGGCCGGGTCCGAGAACTGGGCTGACGACGGCATTGTCCAGCAGGCGCTGCGCGTGTTGCGAGCTGAGCATCCCGACCTGCTGCTCATGAGCGATGTCTGCTGCTGCGAGTATACCTCCCATGGGCACTGCGGCGTGTTGCGTGACGGCGTCGTGGACAACGACGCGACCCTGCCGGTGCTGGGCCGCGTCGCGGTGAGCCATGCGGCGGCAGGGGCCAGTCTGGTGGGGCCGAGCGCCATGATGGACGGCATGGTGGGAGCGATCCGCTCCGCCCTCGACTCGGCGGATTTCAGCGACTGCGGAATCATGAGCTATGCGGTGAAGTACGCCAGCGCCTTCTACGGGCCCTTCCGCGACGCCGCCGGCAGCGCCCCCTCCTTCGGCGACCGCCGGCAATACCAGATGGATCCCGCCAACGTGCGCGAGGCGCTGGCAGAGGCGGCACTGGACGAGGCCGAGGGCGCGGACCTGCTCATGGTGAAGCCGGCACTCGCGTATCTGGACGTGGTCCGCGCGGTGCGGGAGCAGTCGACGCTGCCGCTCGTGACCTACAACGTGAGCGGCGAGTACGCCATGGTGAAGGCCGCGGCGCGTGCCGGCTGGATCGACGAGCGCCGGGTGGTGCTTGAATCGCTGCTCGGAATGCGTCGCGCAGGGGCGGACGCCATCATCACGTATCACGCGCTGGAGGCTGCCCGGTGGCTGTCCGAACCGGCGTGAGTAACGGTGTCGCACCAGCGGCGGTGAGCAACGTGCTTTTCGCGCGCGCCGAGGCGGTCATGCCTGGCGGCGTGAGCAGTCCGGTCCGCGCGTTCGGCGCGGTCGGAGGCACGCCACGCTTCCTGGCACACGGCGCTGGCCCGTGGGTTACCGATGCGGATGGCAACCGGATGCTGGACCTGGTCCTGTCGTGGGGGCCGCTCATCGCCGGACATGCCCATCCGTACGTCGTCGAGCGCGCCAGCGCGGCACTCGCCAACGGATCGTCATTCGGTGCGCCCTGTGAACTCGAAGTAATGCTGGCGGAGCGGATCACCGGCCTGATCCCCTCCGTCGAGATGGTGCGGTTCGTCAGTTCCGGCACCGAGGCGGTGATGAGCGCGGTACGGCTGGCGCGGGCGGCCACCGGCCGCCGCGCCATCGTCAAGTTCGAGGGATGCTACCACGGGCATTCGGATGCGCTGCTCGCGGCGGCCGGTTCCGGCGTTGCCACGCTGGCGCTTCCGGATTCACCCGGCGTCGTCCCCGGCGCCGTGGCCGACACCCACCTGCTGCCATACAACAATCTTGCGGCGGCCACCGAACTATTCGGCCGGATCGGGGATGAGATTGCCGCCGTCCTGGTTGAGCCGGTAGCGGGCAACATGGGTGTGGTACCGCCGGTGCCGGGATTTCTCGAGGGACTGCGCGCGCTGACGCGTCACGCCGGTGCATTGCTCCTGTTCGACGAAGTGATGACCGGCTGGCGTGTCCACCCGGGCGGTGCCCAGGCGCTGTACGGTGTGAGCCCCGACCTCACGACCCTCGGGAAAGTGATGGGCGGCGGCTTTCCCGCCGCGGCGTACGGTGGCCGGCGCGACCTGATGGCCCAGGTGGCGCCGCTCGGCTCGGTCTATCAGGCCGGAACGCTGTCTGGCAATCCGGTGGCCATGGCCGCGGGGCTGGCGACGCTGGAGCTGATCGCGGCGCCGGGCGCGTGGGAGCGGGCTGAGCGGTGGGCGACAGAGGCGGCGTACATGCTCTGCGAGCGTGCCCAGGCGCGTGGCATTCCGCTCACGGTGCAGCGCGTGGGAACCATGTTCACGCCTTTCTTCTCGGATGGGCCGGTGGGGAACTATCGCGATGCGCGCGCCGCCGATGGCATCGCCTACGCCCGTTTCTTTCACGCCATGCTCGATGCTGGTGTCTATCTCCCGCCGTCCCCCTTCGAGGCATGCTTCACTTCCATTACCCATGACGCGGACTCGCTGCTCCATTTCGAGCGCGCGGTGCGGCAATCACTGTGATACCCCGGCCTGACGCCATCGTGATCGGGGCCGGCGTGGCCGGCCTGGCTGCCGCGCTGGAACTGCAGCGCGATGGCCGGTCGGTGCTGGTGCTCGAGGCCGGCTCCAGGGTTGGCGGCCTGGCCTGGACCGAGCGACGGGAGGGGTTTCTCGTCGACTGCGGGCCGGTCTCGTTGGCGCAGCCCTCGCCCGAGGTCGTGGTGCTGCTGGAGCTTGCCGGCATCTGGCATCGCCGGATCAAGCCTGCGCCTGTGGCGCGGGCACGATGGATTGTCCGGGGCGGCAGGCTCGTGCGCATGCCGGCCAATCCGAGGGAGTTGCTGCGTTCGCCGATCCTTTCGGTGGCGGGGAAGCTGCGCCTGGCGGGAGAATTGCTCGTCCGCCCGGGCACAGCACACGATGAGTCGTTCATGCGGTTTGCAGAGCGCCGCTTCGGCCGCGAAGTGTTCGAGCATCTGGCCGATCCCTTTCAGCAGGGCATCTTTGCCGGCGATCCCGCCCGGCTCTCCATAGCCCATGCCTTTCCACGGCTCCGCGCGGCGGAGCAGGAGCACGGGTCGCTGCTGCGTGCCGCCTTCGGTGGCATGCAGAAGGCACCCGCGACATGGTCCTTCCCGGCCGGCATCGGCCAGTTGCCCGAACTGCTCGCCGCCGCGCTCCGTTCGCCGGTCCGTACCGGCGCACGGGTCGCGTCGGCCACGCCCGCAGACGGCGGGTGGGCGTTGCGACTGGACGACGGCACTGGTTTCTCCGCCCCGGAACTCGTGCTGGCCGTGCCGCCACGCCAGCTGGGCCTGCTCAAGGTGAGCGCGCAGCATGCTCGGGCACTCCAGCATCTCGCTGCCCTTCCGATGGCGTCGCTGGCGACCGTCGCCCTGGGCTACCCACGCCCGAACGTCGCGCATCCACTGGACGGGTTCGGAGCGTTGATTCCACACTGCGAAGGGCGGTCCGCCCTCGGAATCATCTTCGCCTCCAGCACATTCCCCGTTCGCGCACCCGCCGATCACGTCCTGCTCACGGTGCTGCTGGGAGGCGTGCGCCAGGGCGTGCTCGCGGCGCTGAGTGAAGATGCGCTCGCCGCCCTTGCGACCCGCGAAGTGGGCGAGCTGCTGGGCGCGCGTGGTGCACCGGTGCTGTCGGTGGTGAACCGGTGGCCCGATGCGATTCCCCAATTGGAGCTGGATCATGCAACCCGGCTGGCTGCTGCCTGCGAAATCGAAGCATCGGTCGAGAACCTGGCGTTCGCGGGTGCGTGGCGCGGTGGTATCGGCCTCGCCGGCGCCCTCGAAAGCGGGCTCCGTGCTGCCCGCCAGCTGGAAGGGGTGCTGATCGCATGAAGCTCGTGCTGCGCATCGGAACCCGCGCCAGCCGGCTCGCGCGCTGGCAGACGGAGAGCGTGGCGGCGGAACTGCGCCTTGGCGGTATCGACACGATGGCGGTCGAAATACGCACCACGGGCGACCTGGTGACGGATACGCCATTGCCAAGGATCGGCGACCGGGCACTGTTCACACGCCAGCTGGATGAGGCGTTGCTCGAGGAACGCATTGATCTCGCCGTGCATTCGCTCAAGGATCTGCCGACGGTATTGCCCGATGGGATCGTGATCGCCGCCATCGGCGCGCGGGCCGACCCGAGGGACGTGCTGGTTTCGCGGTCATCGTCGGCGGTGGATGAACTTCCGATCGGCGCTACGGTCGCCACCAGCAGCCTCAGGCGCCGGGCGCAGCTGCTGCGCCTGCGTCCCGATCTCGAGATCCCCGACCTGCGGGGCAACATCGACACCCGGCTCCGCAAACTCGACGCCCAGCCCGCCTGGTCGGCCATCGTGCTCGCGGCCGCGGGGCTCGACCGGCTCGGCTTTTCCGATCGGATCTCCCAGCGCGTGCCCGTTGATGTGATGATGCCTGCGGCAGGGCAAGGGGCGCTGGCAGTAACCACGCGACGCGACGACCCGGAGACACGGAAGCTCGTGCGCCGCCTGATTCATCATCCCGACGTTGCCGCCGCCGTCACGGCGGAGCGCACCTTTCTGGGTGCGCTCGAGGGCGGGTGCCACGCCCCGATCGCCGCGTTTGCCGACCTGACCAACGGACGGATCCGGTTGCGGGGGCGGGTGCTCTCGCTCGACGGGCGGGAGTTGCTGGAAGGCGTCGAGGAGGAAGCCAGCGGCGGCCCGGTCAGCGCGGGCTTCGCCCTGGCGGAGCGGTTCATTCGCCGGGGCGCCAGCGACCTGCTGGTCGTCGCGCGCCAGGAGTCACGCAGCGCCATATGAGCGGCCCCCGGCTGGTCATCACGCTGAGCGAAGGCACGCTCGACGGCCTGGGCCGCTCGCTGACGCGGCTGGGGGCGACATGGACTCGCCAGCCGCTCCTGACATTCGACGAGCAGAGCGACCGGGAGGCATTCGCCAGTACGATGCACGACCTCCATCAGTTCGGCGCCGTAGCGATCACCTCGCCGAGGGCGGCCGCCCTGTATGCCAGGGCAGTGGCCGCGCTGGCGATCACCTCGCCGCCGGTCTGGACGACCGGTCCGGGTACGGCTCGCGAACTGCGCCGCCTGACGGCGATCCATTTCGTGGAAACGCCATCGCCTGACGGCGCGGCGGCAGAGCTTGCGCGCCTGATGCTGCTGCATGGAGTGCCTGGGCCGGTGCTGTTCCCCTGCGGCGAGCGTCATCATGATGAGCTGCCGGTCCGCCTTCGCGAGGCCCGCATCGCGGTCACCGAGCTGGTCTGCTACCGCGCCGTCGTGGCAGGTGATGACGCCATGCGGAGCGCCGCCGCGAGCGGAGAGATGCTCATCGTGGGCAGCGGGCGGGTGGCGGAAGCGCTGGCGGCAGCAGTGCCTGCGATGAATCGTCCCGCGCTGATCGCGCTGGGCCCTGTCACGGCCCGCGCCGCCCGCGCCGCCGGCTGGCCGCCGGCCGCGGTGGCGGACGCCCCCACCATT
>SMFG01000070.1_pt1 | contig 18186 bp, 17 predicted proteins | sample 2456131 | NCBI WGS metagenome assembly SMFG01 (sample SAMN10132612, study PRJNA489261) | soil metagenome | isolation source: day120 antibiotic-silt loam soil ammended with raw manure from dairy cow... | place: USA | collected 2015-05-01
CCATCACACGCCGGGCAATCTCCCGGATTTGCCCCGCCTTGGCCAAGTGGAAGGTGGAGGCGCGAATCGGAGCGTCGATTTCTTCGACGTTGAGCTTCGCGACCTTCGCCGGCGTCCGAGCGATGGCAAAGAGCCGCTTGGCGGCCACCAGGCTCACTTCATCATAGGTCCGGATGGAGAGAATGCAGGCGACCAGCTGCTCGAACAGCGTATCGTAGCCCTCTTCCGCGAGTGCGAACATCGCCGCCTTGGGGAAGGGCCGCACCGCATCGCGAATTCGGGCGAGGACCGTCTCGACGTCGAAGGGAAGCTTGGTGCGGGGGAGGGAGCCCATGGCGAGTCGCAGGTCGTACGACTTATGACTTACGACGTACGATGGCCATCATCCACTCATGCATCGCTGCATTCCCGGCCACGACGGGCCCGTGCTCGATACCGATGTCCCGGCCACGATCGTCGGTGACCCGTCCGCCCGCCTCTCGGACGATAAGCGTGCCGGCGGCAATGTCCCATGCCGACAGGCTCAGTTCCCAGAACGCATCGTATTCGCCGCATGCGACCGAGCAGAGGTCGAGCGCCGCTGATCCGGGCCGGCGGATGCCGGCGGTGGCAGCCGCGACCCGCTTGAACTGCTCCACGTAGCGATCCATCCCGCGCAGCTCCTTGAACGGAAAGCCGGTGCCGATGAGGGCATGGCCGGGCTCGGTAATGGACGAGACATGGATCGGCCTGTCGTCGCAGTACGCGCCATGGCCACGCGCGGCGTGGAAGACCCGGCCATCGGGCACGTGCACCACGACGCCGGCGCGGAGCGCGCCGTCCACGGCCGCCGCGATGGAGACCGCGTAGGCGGGATAGCCATGCAGGAAATTGGTGGTGCCGTCGATCGGGTCCACTGCCCGCTCGAGTGTGCCGCGAATCAATTCTTCCGCGCCCCGGTCCACCGTGCTCACAAAGTCATGGCGCCCCTTTTCGGTCCAGCCCGCCGGGGTCGCCGGCCGGCCGGTGGATCGGATGTACGCCACCGCTCGCGCGGCAGCGTCCCTGGCGATGCGTACTAAGTCCAAGTCTGCCAGCATCTTGCGGCCATTCTCCGGGGTGGATACTTTGCCCATCATGCCACGCATCTTTTCAGGAATTCAGCCCACCGGTGAGCTGCACATCGGCAACTGGCTCGGCGCCGTACGCAATTGGGTCGAGCTGCAGGAGCACCATGAATGCATCTTCTGCATCGTGGACCTGCACGCGATCACTGGCGCGTTCTATGATCCCGCCGAGCATACGCGCCGCACCCGTGAAATGGCCGTCGGCCTGCTCGCGTCGGGGGTGGACCCGGAGCGCGCCGTGCTGTTCGTGCAGTCACATGTGCCGGCCCACTCCGAACTCATGTGGCTGCTCAATGGCGCGACCCACGTGGGCGAGCTGGAGCGCATGACGCAGTACAAAGATAAGTCGGACGCGATGGAGGCCATTCCGGCCGGCCTGCTGAACTATCCGATTCTCATGGCGGCGGACATCCTGCTCTACCGTGCGGACATGGTGCCAGTGGGCGACGACCAGGTCCAGCATCTGGAGCTGGCACGCGACATCGCGCGGCGGTGGAACAACCGCTACGGTGGTGACACGGTGGTGCTGCCCGAGCCCGAGCCGCTCCTCACCGAGGCCAAGCGCATCATCGGCCTCGATGGCGAGACCAAGATGTCCAAGAGCAAGGGCAATACCATCGGCATCCTGGATACGCCGGAGGAGATCTGGCAGAAGCTCCGCCCGGCCAAGACCGATCCGGCGCGGAAGCGTCGCACCGATCCCGGCACGCCGGAAATCTGCAACATCTATCACCTGCACAAGCATTTTTCGCCGCCCGAAACGGTGCAGTTGGTGGCCGACAACTGCCGCGGCGCCAAGTGGGGATGCCTGGACTGCAAGCGGGTGCTGGCGGATAACATGAGCGCGGTCCTCGCGCCCATCCGCGAGCGCGCCGCCGAGTTGAATGCGTCGCCCGGCGTGGTGGACGACATCCTGCAGGCCGGGGCCACGCGCGCCCGGACGCTGGCCGACGAAACCATGGCGCTGGTGCGTGATCACATGGGCTTCATGAGGCGGACATGAGCGACGACGAGCGCCCGGCGGTGCGGACCAGCATCGAGAAGATCATCGCCGCCGCGGTGGAGCGAGGCGCATCCGACCTCCACATCAAGGCGGGCGATGTCTTCCGAGCGCGGATCAACGGGCGGCTGGTGGCGCTGACCAAGCAGCGGCTCACGCCCGATCAGACCCGCGCCATCGCACTCCGGCTCCTGACCGGCGACGAGGACCGCGCCCGGCTCGACCGGCTTCGTGACTTCGACTGCTCGTGGGGCATGCCCGGAGTGGGGCGTTTCCGGGTGAACGTCCTGCGCCAGCGCTCCTCGTTCATGATCGTGATGCGGGTCATTCCGTTCGCGGTGCCGAGCTTCGAGAGCCTCCGGCTGCCGGACAGCCTGGCGCGGGTGGCCGACGCCGAACGCGGGCTGGTGATCGTGGCCGGCATGGGCGGGAGCGGAAGGAGTTCCACCATCGCGGCCATGGTGCACCACATCAACGCCAACAAGCACAAGCACATCGTCACGATCGAGAACCCGATCGAGTTCCTGCATCGGGACCTCAGCTCGTCGGTGACCCAGCGCGAAGTGGGCGTGGATACCGACACGCCCACCGTGGGGCTGCATGCGGCGCTTCGCCAGGATCCGGACGTCGTCGTGGTGGGCGACATCACGGATGCGGACGCCCTCCGCACCACGCTTAAGGCGGCCGAATCGGGACTGCTTGTGATCGGGACGATGCCGACGCCGGATGTGGTGTCCACGGTGCAGCATTGCATGGCCATGTTTCCTGCCGAGGAGCGGGAGATCGGCCGCATGCGTGTCGCAGAATCGCTGAGTGCGATCGTCGCGCAGCAGCTGCTGCCGCGGAAGGACGGTGAAGGCAGGGTGGCCGCGGTCGAGCTGCTCAGCGTGACCGACAGTGTCCGCGACCTGCTCCGCAGCAACCAGAGCGTGGGGAAGCTGCGGAAGATCATGGCGGAGTCCGACCTCATGCAGACCTTCGGCGAGCACCTGGCGGAATTGACCAGCGAGGGACTGGTGGATGACTCCACCGCCCGGGCGGCGCAACGGGGGGCGGGTGCCGGCACCTGACCTGGCACCGTCCCGCACTGACCAGGTCGTCGCCGCGGTCCTGCGGCTCGAGCGTGAGGCAGGTACGCCGGAAGCAGCCGACGCGCGCCGCCTGCTGTCCGAGCACCTTCAGGCGCTGGGCTTTCGGGTGGAGGTCCAGCGCTTCGTCTTTTCCACCGGCACGCTCGCTGCGCTTCCGATCTTCGGCGCCGGGCTCGGCTGGATCACGGTGATCACGTTGCCGCTGCTGCTGCTGCAGGGCGCTCCTGCCTGGGGCGCCGTGACCACCTGGGTGATCGGCCTCGTCGCGCTCGGCCTGATCGTCGCCGGCATCGCGCTGGGCTGGGCGCCGGCCCGCGGTGAGAAACGGGAGGACGCCAATCTCATCGTCCGTCGTCCGGACGCGCAGGTGGATCGCTGGATCGTGGCCCACGTGGATACCAAGGCACAGCGCCAGAGCATGGCCGGCCGCCTGGTGGCGCTCGGCGTCATCGCAGTCGCCGTGCTGCTCATGACAGGCATGGCGGTGGTCCGCCTCTGGCTCGTGCCACCGACGGCTGCGGTGGCGGGAGTGGCCGGGCTGGTGCTGGCGGCGAGTGTGCTCGCGGCCCGGGCACGGTTGCGAGGGCGCACCGTCGGCGCGCGGGACAACGGCTCCGGGCTGGTGGCAGCGCTCGTGGCCGCTGAAACAGCTGATGAGCGGACCGGCTTCATCTTCACCGGCGCGGAGGAATTCGGGCTGGTGGGTGCGCGCATCCTGGCGCAGCAGGTGCCGGAGCTGGTGCGCGGGCGCGACGTGATCAATCTCGACACCATCGACGACACGGGCGATGTGGCTGTCGTCTCGCATGACCGGCATGGAGCGGAGCTGGCCGAGCGCCTGGCGGCGCTGCTCCACGCTCCGGAGCATCGGGTGCGGCGTCGTCGCCTGCCACCCGGCATCATGGTGGACAGCCTGGCGCTCGCCCGGGCGGGGGCGCGGGCGGTGACGGTGGCCCGGCTCGATTGGGGCACGCTCCGAGTCATTCACACACCCCGGGATTCCATCGGGGATCCCGCGTTCGCTACGGCCAGATGGATCGGCGCTGCTATCGCCCGCCCGCGTTGACGCCCTCCCGGTTCCGGCATATCTTTGCATGAGGATGCACGGGCCCCAGCAGGGGCCCATTTTTTTTGCCGAGACGAGGACGCGGATGTTCGACGACCAGACACACTGCGCGGTAGTGGTGGGCGCCCAGTGGGGCGATGAGGGCAAGGGGAAGCTGGTGGATGTCCTCGCCGAGCAGGCCGACTTCGTCGTGCGCTACCAGGGCGGCGCCAACGCCGGCCATACCGTGGTCACCGGCGATTCGCAGTTCATTCTGCGGCAGATTCCTTCCGGCATTCTCCATCCCCGGGCCACCTGCGTCATCGGCAACGGCGTGGTCGTGGATCCCGTCACGCTCTTCTCGGAACTCGATGCCTTGACCGAACGGGGCGTGGCGACGGACGGCCGCATGTTCGTTTCCAACCGCGCACACCTGGTATTGCCGTTTCACAAGCTGCTGGATGCCGCGAGCGAAAAGAGCCAGGGGATCGGCACGACAGGGAAGGGCATCGGGCCCGCCTACGAGGACAAGATCGGGCGGCGGGGTGTGCGCGTGGGCGACCTGCGCGACATGGGCCGCGTCCGGGAGTTTCTCGAGCAGCGCGTCGCGCGCGCCAACCGGATGCTGGAGATGATGCATGCCACGGAGCGTGCGTCACTGGACGAGCACGTGGAGCTGCTGTCCGGCTACGCGCCGCGCCTCAATACGCTTGCCGCCGACACGGGATTGCTGCTCCATCGCGCACTGCGCGCCGGGAAGCGCATCCTGCTCGAAGGCGCACAGGGCTCGCTCCTCGACCTGGATCACGGCACCTATCCCTTCGTCACGTCATCCAGCACCACCGCCGGGGGCGCCGCGGTGGGCGCCGGCATCGGCCCCACCAGCATCGATGGCGTGCTGGGCGTGGTCAAGGCGTACACCACCCGGGTCGGCAACGGCCCGCTCCCTTCCGCGGCCGATCCCGCCGATGATGAGCGGCTCCGCAAGGAGGGTGGTGAGTTCGGCGCCGTGACTGGACGGCCTCGACGCTGCGGCTGGTTCGACGCGACCGTGGTGCGCTACGCCGTCCGCGTGAACGGCCTGACCGGGCTCGCCGTAACCAAGCTTGACGTACTGGATGAGTTCGAGCGGATCCCGGTCTGCGTGGGTTACGAACTCGATGGCCGGCAATGCGAAGAATTCCCCGATGAGGTCGAGCAGCTCGAGCGGGTGAAGCCGATATATGAAGTGCTGGACGGCTGGCGCGCACCGACCACGGAGGCGCGGCGGCTGGATGACCTGCCGTCCGCCGCACGCGCATACCTGACGCGGCTGGAGGCGCTCGCCGAAACGCCCATCCGGTATGTGAGCGTGGGTACGCGCCGGGACCAGATCATCGCGGTGCGCTGAGGACAATGCGCTTGCTTCGGCGTGCGCTGCTGGGCCTCGCCGGCCTCCTTGCGCTCGCGCTGCTCACCGGCTGGCTCTGGTTGCGCGCATCGGTGCCGGCCGATACCGGCACCGCAGTCATTTCCGCCCTGGGTGACAGCGTTCACGTCTCCTTTGACTCGCTCGGCATTCCCACCATTGCGGCTTCGACGGAAGCTGATCTCTACACCGCGCTCGGCTACCTGCACGCCCGCGACCGGTTCTGGCAGATGGATCTGATGCGCCGCGCGGCAGAGGGGCGGCTGTCGGAACTTTTCGGTGCGCGCGCCATCGAGGCGGACCGTGACGCCCGTGACTGGGAGATGGGCCGATTGGCTCGCCGCGCCTGGCGCGAAACCTCGCCTGGCGACCGGACGATGCTGGAGGCTTACGCGAGCGGCGTGAACGCCTGGCTCGCCGAGGGTCATTCGTCGGTGGAACACCGTCTCCTTCGCCTCGACACGGCACCCTGGCAGGGCGAGGATACCTACGCGATCCTCCTGCTGGAGGCCAAGCAGCTTCACAACCTGGGCGACGAACGCATCCGGGCCCAGGCCGTGCGCATCCATGGTGCCGGGGCCGATACGCTGCTGGCGCCAGCGTGGCCGGCGGGGGCACCGATGGTGATCCAGGACGAGAGACGAGAGGCAAGGGACGAGGGGCGCAGAAGGCGAGGCTCGATGCTCACGTCCCTTGTCCCTCGTCCCTCGTCCCTTGCCTCTCGTCCCTCGTCCACCGAGGGCCATCGTGGCTCCAATTCGTGGGCCATCGCCGGCTCGCGCACCGCCACCGGACATCCGCTCCTGGCCAACGATCCGCATCTGCCGCTGAGCGTGCCGTCCATCTGGTATCTCGCCGTGTTACACGCTCCGGGAATCGATGCCGCGGGCGTGACGATTCCCGGCGTTCCCGGCATCGTGATCGGCCGGAATCGGCACATCGCGTGGGGCATGACGGCGTCGTACGTGGATGACGTGGATGAAGTCGAAGAGGAGCTGTCTCCGGACACCGCGCGCGTGCGGCGCCGGGCGGGATGGGATACGGTCGAAGCGGTCGCCGAGACCCTCCGGGTCAAGGACGATTCGGCGATCGTGTACACCCGGCGGCGCACCTCCAACGGACCGCTCGTTCGCTGGATCGCGGCGTCGCCGCCCCATGCGGTGGCTCGGCGCTGGTCGGGGCAGGACGTGACCCCTGCGGGCCTGCTGGCCTCGCTTACGCTGATGAAAGCGCACGACTGGGCCGGGTTCCGTGGTGCGCTGGAGCAATTGCGGGCACCGACACTCGGACTGACCTACGCTGACGCGGCGGGGCACATCGGGTACCAGCTCGCAGGCGGTGTTCCCATTCGGGCCGTGGATGGGGTTGGCTCCTCGAGCCCCGGCTGGACCACGGACTCGGCCTGGCACGGATACCTCCCGTTTCAGGAGCTGCCGTCCGCGCTGGATGCCGCTCCGTATTTCGTCACGTCCAATAACCGCATTATCGGCGACAGCTATCCGCACTTTCTGTCCTCCGCGTGGGCATCGCCTTATCGGGCGGAGCGGATCGCGGCGATGCTGGCGGCAGATTCCACCGTCTCCATCGCTGACGCTGCCGCCATGCAGATGGATGTCACCAGTGCATTCGCCCGGCGGGCGAAGGACATTGCGGCGCGGGCGGCACTGGCCTTGGGCGATTCGGCAGCCGGCCAGGCGCTCCGCGAATGGGATGGTGCGATGCGCGCGGAAGCCACCGTGCCGACGCTCTTCTGGCGCTGGTACGAAGCGGTGCAGCGTGAACTGCGGGTCATGCCAGGTGCATTTCCGGCCACCTGGGCCGCGCAACACCGGTGGATCCTGAACGACACCATCCGGCTGGCGGACGGGAAGGCGCTGCGGTTCGACTCGCTGAACGTACGAGCCATGCGGGCCGCGCTCGCCGATCCCGGCGTCGCCCGCCCGTGGGGCGACGCCCACCGGCTCATCGAGCGCCATCCGTTGGGCGATATTCCGGTCCTCGGCCGGCTGCTGCGCCTGAATATCGGTCCGGTTGGTGTGCCGGGCGGGGACTTCACCGTGAACCTCTGCGGCTCAGGCGGTGACACCATCCCTTTCACCTGCACGGAAGGCCCATCCATGCGTTTTCTGACGGATATGGGCGATGACGGCGGCGCCTGGTTCATCCTGCCGGCCGGGCAGTCGGGCAACCCCATGTCATCACACTACCGGGACCAGTTTCCCCTCTGGCTGGCGGGCCGGCTGGCCCGGCTCAACTTCGCGGCGGACGCGGTATCTGGTGACCACGCGCTGGAACTTGTTCCCGGGCAGTGAGCGGCGCTCATGCTTGATCGGCCCCCGGTACACCGGTATCTTCCGCCCCGCCATGTCTGCAACTGACAACGTGATGGACAAGCTGGTCTCGCTCTGCAAGCGGCGGGGCTTCGTGTTCCAGTCATCCGAGATCTACGGAGGCCTCGGATCGGTCTGGGATTACGGCCCGCTGGGCGTCGAACTCAAGAAAAACATCAAGGATCGCTGGTGGCGCGCCATGGTCCACGCGCGCGACGACATCGAGGGCCTCGATGCCGCGATCCTCATGCACCCGCGGGTCTGGGAGGCGTCCGGCCACGTGGCCGGTTTCACCGACCCGCTGGTGGACTGCCGTACCTGCAAGTCGCGCTTTCGCGCCGACCAGATCCAGAGCGCGTCGTGTCCCCGCAAGCCAAGCAAGCATCCGGGTGAGCACACCGAGTGCGACCTGACCGAGCCCCGGCTCTTCAACCTCATGTTCAAGACCTTCATGGGGCCGGTGGAAGAGCAGGCCGCGGTCATCTACCTGCGGCCGGAGACGGCGCAGGGCATCTACGTCAATTACCTGAATGTGCTGCAGGCCTCCCGGCAGAAGGTGCCATTCGGCATCGCCCAGATCGGCAAGGCGTTCCGGAACGAGATCACGCCAGGCAACTTCATCTTCCGCACTCGCGAGTTCGAGCAGATGGAGATGCAGTTCTTCGTCAAGCCCGGCACCGACAGCGAGTGGTTCGAGCGCTGGCGCGAATGGCGGATGGCGTGGCACGTCGAACTGGGACTGACTCCCGCCCGGCTCCGGTGGCATCCCCACGGCGCCGATGAACTGGCGCACTACGCCAAGGCAGCCTACGACATCGAGTACGAGTTTCCCTTCGGCTGGAACGAGATCGAGGGTGTGCACAACCGTACCGACTTCGACCTCAAGCGGCACCAGGAGTCGTCGGGCAAGAAACTTGAGTATTTCGATCAGGCCGCCAATGAGCGATACCTCCCGTACATCGTGGAAACCTCGGCGGGAGCGGACCGGGTGACGCTGACGGTGCTGGCGGACGCGTACCGCGAGGAGCAGGTGGAGGGGGAGACCCGGGTCGTGCTGGGCCTGGCACCCGCGATCGCGCCGATCAAGGTGGCGGTCCTGCCGCTCATGAAGAAAGAGGGCATGCCCGATGTCGCGGACCGGATCTACCGCGATGTCCGTGGCCACATGAATGCCTTCTACGATGACAGCGGTGCGATCGGCCGGCGGTATCGCCGCCAGGACGAAGCCGGCACCCCATTCTGCGTGACGGTGGATGCGGATACGCTGAGCGACGGCACGGTCACCATTCGCGAACGCGACAGCATGCAGCAGGTGCGGATTGCCGCGACGCAGGTGCCCGAGTGGCTCCGTGAGCGGATCTGGGGGGCGCCGGGCTCCTGAGCCCCGGCGCGCCTATATTGGAGGCACGATGATCTATCAGATGACCACGCCGCTTCCGGCGGATGAAATCCTCGCGCGCGCCCGCCAGTTCTTCTCGGAGCGGGTGCCGCAGCAGGCCGCCTACCCTGAAAAGGGCGGTGATACGTGGCTGACGCTCAGGGGCCAGGGTGGAGAGGAGATCGCTATCGCGGTCTTTCCTGATGGCGCCGGCTCCCGGATTCGCGCATCCACCCTCTTTTTCGACCAGCCGCTCAATCGGTTCCTCTCGACACTTCCGGGCGACGAGGTGCCGGCATGAGCGAGGCCCTGCTGCCGCTGCGCGTGATGGTGCAGGATGTCTGGAACGCGGTGGAACTCGCCTTCGATCCGGCGCACTCGGTTTCCGAGCTCAAGCAGGCCGCGCTCCTGCGGTCCCATGTGCGGCGCGATCCGTCCGGGTACGTCGTGAAGTACCGCGGCGCCGAACTGTTCGACGAGGCCGGGTCGCTGGCACAGGCGGGGATCGTGCCCAACGCCAACCTGATCGTGATGCCCCGCCGACGCCGGCCGGTTCGCTGACCATGGCTACATCGGCCGGCACCCGCGCGCTCACCATTGCCGCCGCATCCTTCCTGGCGTTCGATGGCGTTGCGCTGGTGCTTGGGGGTGTCTGGCTGCACCGGGCGGTACTCATCATGATGGGCGCGGTGCTCATCGTGGGGAGTCTGCTGGTGGGCAGTTACTGGCGGTGGCACCGGCAGCAGGTCGCCGAGCTGGGCCGCGCCCGCCAGTCGCTCGCTGGCGACGCCCGCGACCTGCAGGACCTCGTTCGCCGCAACTGACGCGCCATGCCGGTCCCGGTTTTTTCCCATCCAGATTGTCTCGCGCACGATCCCGGCCCGGACCACCCCGAGTCACCCGCGCGTCTGCACGTGCTGCTGGCGCGGCTGCGTGAATCACCGCTGGTCGAGTTGAGGGAGTCTCCCGCCGCGTTGCCGGACCAGCTCGCCGTAGTGCATGACGCCGGCTACCTCGAGCTGCTGGTGGCCACGGCGGAGCGGGGTGGCGGCGTGCTCGACGCCGACACGGTCATGAGCGCCGCCAGCTGGGACGCGGCCCGGCGAAGCGCGGGCGGAGCGATCGCGGCGGTGGACCATGCGCTCGCGTTCCGCGCCACCGCCTTTTCCGCCGGACGGCCTCCCGGCCACCACGCGCTGCATGATCGCGCGATGGGGTTCTGCCTCCTCGCCAATGCCGCCATCGCCGCAAGGCACGCGGCATCGCGCGGTGCACGGCGGGTGCTCATCGTGGACTGGGACGTCCACCACGGCAACGGGACCCAGGCGCTGGTGGAGCGGGACCCAGCCATCCGTTTTGTGTCGATGCATCGCTATCCATGGTGGCCCGGAACCGGCGCCGCCGATGAGCGCGGCGTGGGCAACATCTGGAATGTGCCTCGTCCGCCGGACCTGCCGCCCACGCGCTACGTCGAGGACCTCTGGTCCGCCGTGGCGGAGGCGACCACCGACTGGCAACCCGACCTCGTCATCGTCTCCGCCGGGTTCGACAGCATGGCCGGCGACCCGCTGGGCGGCTTCACGCTGGAGCCGGAGCACTATGGCGACCTGACGATCCGCCTGCGTTCGCTGCCGGGCGCGCCGCCTCTCGTTGGGCTGCTGGAGGGCGGCTACATTCCTTCCCGCCTGGCTGATGGTGCGCTCGCGCACCTTGATGCCCTGAGCTGACCATATCCGGAGGCTGCTGTGCCGCTTCGCCTCGAGACCGGGATTCTCGACCTCACTACCCGCCACCCGTTCATCATTGCCCGGGGCGGCCAATCCGCCTATCGCACGGTGCAGGTGCGGCTGGTGGACGAAAACGGACTTGAGGGCTGGGGCGAAGCGGCGCCAACGAAGTTCTACGGCGAGACCGCGGACAGCGTCCTGGCGGCACTCAAGGTGTATGGTACCATCCTCCCCGACGACCCGTTCGACATGGAAGCCGCGGAACTGGCGTGGCTGAGGGCGCTGGGCGGCAACGCGGCCGCGCGGGCGGCGCTCTCATCCGCGTTGCATGACCTCGCGGGCAAGCGGCTGGGGATCCCCGTTTACCGTCTGTGGGGCCTGGACCCGGCGCAGGCGCCGCGTTCCACCTTCACCATCGGGCTCGACACACCGGAAAAGATCCGCGCCAAGGTTCGCGAGGCGGCCGAGTACCCCGTGCTCAAGATCAAGCTGGGCGGCGATCACGATATCGAGACGCTGGAAACGATCCGCTGCGAAACCGATCGTGAACTCCGGGTGGACGCCAACTGTGGCTGGACCGTGAAGCACGCCATCCGGATGCTGCCGGTGCTGGATGAGTTCAAGGTGAGCGTGCTGGAACAGCCACTGCCGCCCCATGATCTTGACGGCCTCGGCATCATCCGGCGCAAGGCGCGCATTCCGCTCATCGCGGATGAGAGCTGCAAGGTCGCCGCTGATATTCCGGCGCTGGTCGGCAAGGTGGATGGCATCAACATCAAGCTGGCCAAATGCGGCAGCCTGCGCGAGGCGCTGCGCATGATCGCCGTGGCCCGCGCGCACCACATGATGGTCATGGTGGGCTGCATGATCGAGAGCTCGATCGGCATCACCGCCGCGGCGCACTTTACGCCGCTGGTGGATATCGTGGACCTGGACGGCGCGGCGCTGCTCGTCAACGATCCGTTCACTGGCGCCAGCATCGCCGGTGGCCAGGTTGTGTTGCCCTCCGGGCCCGGCCTGGGCCTCGGCAGGCGATGACCGGGCGCCTCGCCCGCGTCCTGCTTCCGCTTCCGCTCGACAGCCCCTATACCTACCGCCTGCCGGACGCGCTGGCCGACCGTGCGGCCGTCGGGATGCGCGCCAGCGTTCCCCTCCGGGGCAGGACGCTGATCGGCGTCATTACAGCGCTGGACGCCGAGGCGCCGCGCCGGGAAGCCAGGGACATCCTGACGCTGCCGGATGATGTTCCTTTCGTATCCGAACCCCTCCTCAAGCTGGCCGCCTGGATGTCGCGCTATTACGGCGCACCCGCGGGGCTGGCGCTCCGTGCGCTCCTGCCGGGTGCGCTCTGGGGCAGTGATGGCGGGGCGGCCCACCGGGACGAGCGCATTCTCACCCTGGCCGATGACCGTCCCACGCTGCTGGAGCGCGACCGGCTGTTCCGCCGCCGCCCCCGCCAGCGCGAGCTGTACGAGGCTATTGAGGCGCTGGGCGGCGCGGCGGAGGTCTCCCACCTGCACAACCGTCTGGGCTTCGGCGATGCGCTGCTTCGCTCGCTCGTGACCAACGGTTACGCCCGCCTGACGCGCACGCCGATGTTTCGCGATCCCTTTGCCGACCTGCCGCCGACGCCGCTGCCCGGCACTTTCTCCCCGGCACAACGCGGAGTGCTGGCCGCACTCGCTGAGGTGCCCATCGGCGGGACGGCGCTGCTTTATGGCGTCACCGGGAGCGGCAAGACGCTGGTGTACCTCGACGCGGTGCGGCAGGTGGTAGACGCCGGCGGGAGCGCCATCGTGCTGGTGCCGGAAATCGGGCTGACTCCGCAGACCGTGAGCCGCTTTCGCGGCGCCTTCGGCGACCAGGTGGCGGTGCTGCACAGCGGCCTGTCCGAAGGCGAACGCGCCGACGCGTGGCGGCAGCTCGGCCTCATCGTGGTGGACGAGGAGCACGAGGCGACATACAAGAATGGCGAGTCGCCCCGCTACCACGCCCGGGACGTGGCCGCCATGCGCATCCGGCTCGAAGGAGCCCGGCTGATTCTGGGGACCGCGACACCGTCACTGGAGTCCTACGCGCGCGCCGACGGAGCGGGGGCCACGCTGTCGCTCCTCCGCCTGCCGGAGCGGATCGAATCGCGTCCCATGCCGGCGGTGGAACTGGTGGACCTCCGCACCGCACCGGTGGTGAAGGAGCTGCTGCCGGTGCAGTGGAGCGAGCAGCTGGATGCGGCGATCGGCCGGGTGCTGGAGCGCGGCGAACAGGCGATGCTGCTGCTCAACCGGCGAGGCTTTGCCAATTTCCTCCAGTGCAGTGCGTGCGGTACCGTCCGCCAGTGCCCCCACTGCAGTATTGCGCTCACGGTGCATCATTCGCCCCAGGGGCTGCGATGCCATTACTGTGACCACGCCGAGCCGATGCCTTCTGCCTGCGCCGATTGCGGGGGCGTGGTGCAGCAGATGCGGGGCGTCGGCACCCAGCAGCTCGAACAGGCGGTGGCCATGCGGTTTCCGGCTGCGCGCCTGGCACGAATGGACCTGGACACCACAAGCACCAAGTGGGCGCACCAGCGGATCCTGGGCGCGGTGGAGCGGGGGGAGGTGGATATCCTGCTGGGCACGCAGATGATCGCCAAGGGGCTCGACTTTCCCAACGTGACCCTGGTGGGCGTGGTGGATGCGGACACCGGGCTTTTCCTCCCCGATTTCCGGGCGGCGGAGCGCACCTTCCAGCTTCTGGCGCAGGTGAGCGGTCGCGCCGGCCGCGGCCCCAAGGGCGGCAGGGTGCTGGTGCAGACCCGTGCGACGGAGCATCCTGCGCTCCAGCATGCGGCACGGCACGACACCGACGGCTTCCTGCGGGTGGAGCTGGGGAATCGGAGTTCACCCGCCTACCCCCCGTATGTCGCACTGGTGAACGGCATCTTTTCCGGCGCCGACGAACTGGCGGTGAGCGCGGCCGCGGCGCGCTTCGCCGAGTGGAGTGAGCGGGTGTTCCTGAAGCATGACCTGCCGCTCGAGCTGCTTGGCCCGGCCCCCTGCGCCGTGGCGCGAGTCCGTGAACGCTGGCGCTGGCATGTGCTGGTGCGTGGCCCTGGCCGCTCGATAGGCCGGTTTGTCCGGGCTGCGGCCAAGCTGGCCGGGCGCCAGCGGGAACCTCGGCTGGTGCTGGATCGCGACCCCGTGACTCTGCTCTGATGATCGTCTAGCTTCCCCCCGTATGCCGACCTCATTCCGAAGCGTCCCTGACTTCGAAGCGCCCCCGTTCAAGGGGGCGCCCGACGCCCGATTTGCCCCGCTGCCGGCTGATGGCGTGCTGCCGGACGGCTTCTTCTCCACGTCCAACCTGCCCACCTACGTGCGGGTCAGGGGAGAGTGGATTGCGCCCAGCCGCCCACGCATGGATTGCGTCATCGTGCAGCGGGATGGTGGCCTCGAGGACATCGAGCCCCGCCGGCTCAAGGCGGGAGCGATGATCGCCATGGGCTTTGCCGAGGACGGGACCGAGGGGATCGTCGTGCACGGCGGTGGATTCCTGGGGAGCGGCCATAGTGCCAATGAAGAGTTCCGCTTCATGGGCACGGAGGTCAGCCGGGAGCGGCCCGTCAACTACGAGGAACTGGCCGGCCGGGTGCTCGAGGAGCGGAACAACGGCGGCTATCTCCTGTGGGTGGTGGGGCCGGCGCTGGTCCATTCGCGCGCTCGCACCGACTTCGAGTGGTTCATCAACCAGGGCTTCGTCCAGGCCGTGCTGGCTGGCAATGCGGTGGCCGTCCACGACATGGAAGCGGCCATCTACGGCACCACGCTCGGCATGACCAATACCGGCCAGCCCACTCAGGGAGGGCACGGGACGCACATGCGCGCGATCAATTCGGTGCGGGCCACTGGTTCGATCGAGGCCGCGGTGAAGTCGGGCCTGGTCCGGAGCGGCATCATGCATGCCGTCGTGACCCATGGCATTCCATATGTGCTGTGCGGCTCCATCCGTGATGACGGTCCGTTGCCCGGAGTGGTGACCGACGTGCTCGATGCGCAGGATGCGATGCGGGAGCACACCGTCCGTGCGACCGGTGCACTGTTCATTGCCACGGCGCTGCACGCGATCGCGGTGGGCAACATGCTGCCGGCATTTCATACGGCCCGGGGCTTGCCCGAGCCGCTCATGACCATCTGCGTGGACCAGACCGAGTTCGTGGTCAACAAGCTCAAGGATCGTGGCACCCATCAGGCGTATGGCGTGGTAACCAATGCGCAGGACTTCATGACCGTGCTGCGCTTCTATATCGAGCGCGCCATGGGGGCGGCAGCGTGAGTCACGGCGGACCGGTAACCGGGTGGGACCGACTGGCGCAACTGGTGGCAACCCGGGTGCCGGTGGCGGAGGTGGACCGCATCTGGTGCTTTCCGGTGATGCGCCAGGGACCACGTGACTTCGGCACGGCCGTCATTGCCCGCACGGAAGGTGAGCATGCCGAGCGCCGCCGCATCTACACCGCGCGCTACATGCTGCAGGTCAAGGGCACCGAGCGGGGGCGGTTCGAGGCGGATGTGGAGGAGGTGGGCAGCGGGCCGGTGGAGCAGTTGCCGGCGCTGCTGGAGGAAGCCCATCGGCGCACCGATGATGAGGACCCGCCCGCCGAAGTTGATGTCGCGGAATGGTTCGCGACGGTGACCGATGACGCAACTGTCAGTTGACGAGCAGCGTGGGCTGCTTGAGCGCTTTCGCAGCTGGCTCGGTGATCACCGGCTGCCGGTCACCCGCCAGCGTGACCTCATTGCCGAACTGGTTTTCGCCTCGGATGAGCATCTCAGTGTCGAGCGGCTGCGGGAGCTGCTGGCCGGGCGCGGGAGCCGGGTGGGCATTGCGACGATCTATCGCACGCTGGATCTGCTCGAACGCGCCGGCTTCGCGCGTGCACACCGCTTCGGTGAGGGGTTCCGCCGCTATGAGGCGGCACCCGCGGCGGACGATCATGGACACCTGGTCTGCGACCGGTGTGGCGCGGTGATGGAGTTTACCAATGACCAGCTCACGCGTCTCCTGGCCATCGTGGCAGACGAACACGGCTTTCAGCGCCAGCGCCAGCGGGTGGAGATCATGGGGACCTGTCGCGACTGCCTCAGGCGCGACCTCGGAGGATTCAGGGGATGACTGATGGTGTGGCACTGGGCGTCTTCGTGGCGTTCACCGCGGGACTGCTGAGCTTTCTCTCGCCGTGCGTGTTGCCGCTGGTACCGTCGTATATCGGTTTCCTCACCGGCATGGCAGTGCCGGAAGCTGCCAACCGGCGGCGCGTGACCGTGACTCATGCGCTGCTCTTCGTGCTCGGCTTCACCCTGGTCTTCCTGGCCCTGGGCGCGGGGGCCTCGGCGTTCGGCACTGCACTGCGGACCCAGAAGGCGCTGATCGCGCGCATCGGCGGGGTCCTGATCATTCTGTTCGGCCTCTGGACCGTCGGGATCATCAAGCTGCCGTTCCTCGAGCGGGAACAGCGTGTGTATCTCGAAGAAAAGCCGGTGGGCTATCTCGGTTCGGCGCTGGTGGGCATGGCGTTCGCAGCCGGTTGGGTGCCATGCATCGGGCCGATTCTTGGCGCGATCCTTGGCCTGGCGGCGACGCAGGCGGATTTCGGCCGGGGCATGGCGCTGCTGGGGGCGTATTCGCTGGGCCTCGCGGTCCCGTTCCTCATTGCCGCCTTTGCCCTGGACTGGTTCCTGGCCTGGTTCAAGAATTTCCGGCGGCACCTGGGCACGGTGAAGGTTGTGAGCGGGGTTCTGCTCATCGTGGTCGGCCTCTTGATGGTGACCGGAGAGTTCACCCGGTTGGCGGGATGGCTGCAGGGACTCACACCCGGCTTTTTGCGCGAACGACTGTAGGGGTGGCCTGCGGCCCAGAACCCGGTCTGCCCGTGTGGTTCGAGTCGCGTCGGTCGTCGCCATGCACGACCCGCCTTGGAGAGTGCTTCAATGCTACCTCGCTCGCGTGCCGTTCGATGCAGGCTGCTGCTGCCATTGCTGCTCTCCGGTGCCATCGGCGGCTGTAGTGAGCCGACCTCTGCGGACCCGGTCGGCCGACTTTCCATGATCCATGCTCCCGACAGCGCTGGGGTTCCGGGATGGCCCCTGCGGGACACGCTCGTAGTCCAGGTCGCGGCCAGCGACGGCGCGCCGCGGAGCGGAGCTATTGTCCAGTGGGAGGTCCGGCTGGGAAACGGGGCCGTGATGCCGCTCAGCGACACTACCGATGCAGCCGGATTTGCCGCGGCACTCTGGACTCTCGGTCAGCCTGGTCCGAACAGGCTGCGCGCAAGTACCCTGAATGGCGACAGCGTGACGTTTGATGTCGACGCTGCTGTCTTCCGGACGGATCTGTTCGATTCGGCGTACAAGCTTGGCTGCGGACTGGTTTCTGGAGGGATCTGGTGCTGGGGCAACTCGCTGGGGGATGAGGGCTCCCCCTCAGTCGGGCCACCGGTGGACGTGTTCCTCAACGAGGGCGGGTGGGCTGCGGAGCTTGTCGACGCCTCTCGTCAATACGTGCGGATCGCAGTCAGCGATCATGAGTCGTTCTGCGCCCTCGACGCAGCGGGCAGCCCCTGGTGCGGAACACTCCCTCTTGTGAGCGGTGCGCCGCCAGTATTCACGATCACGCAACCGAGCGGAGTGCCAGCACTCTTCACTGTCGTCAGCGCCGACGATTATTCCTCGTCCGGCTCGAATGACTTCTGCGGCCTTGCCGTCGCAGATTCTACAGCATGGTGTATCAACGCAGGGGGCACGGGAAGGGCCGTGACCGGATCGCCGTCTCTTACCTCGCTGGCGGCGGGCGAGGGCTGGTATTGCGGCATTCGGGCGGACTCGCTGGCGGTGTGCTGGGGCGACGGGCCACTCGGCGACGGGGTCACACTATCGTCAGCGTTGCCCGTCGAGGTGGCAGGTGGCCATCGCTTTGTCGAGCTCGGATCAGACCGCACATTTGCATGCGGCCTTACAGCAGGCGCTGAGGTGTATTGCTGGTCTGCAGGCGAGGCTCCTGCCCAGGTGGCGGCCGGTGTGAGCGACCTGGCCGTTGGCGACGGCCTGGTGATGGTGCTGCAGT
>SMFG01000034.1_pt1 | contig 18176 bp, 15 predicted proteins | sample 2456131 | NCBI WGS metagenome assembly SMFG01 (sample SAMN10132612, study PRJNA489261) | soil metagenome | isolation source: day120 antibiotic-silt loam soil ammended with raw manure from dairy cow... | place: USA | collected 2015-05-01
GCATGGAGCAGCACGCTCTTGAGGCGCCGCACGTTAGGGCTCCCTCGGCCGCAGGCGGAACTGGATGAGTGTGGCCACGAGCATGATGGCAAACAATATGAAGGCGATGGCGGCCGCATTCCCGATGCGCCACCAGCGGAAACCTTCCTCGTACATCAGCAGCACGATGCTCAGCGTGCTCCGGAGCGGCCCGCCCTGGGTCATCACGTACGGCTCGGCGAAGAGCTGGAAATAGCCGATCATCGTCACGATGCCCACGAACAGGAACGTCGGCGCGAGCATGGGCAGCGTGATGTGCCGGAACCGGTGCCACCAGCCGGCGCCATCCAGTTCCGCGGCGTCGTACAGTTCGTCGGGAATGGCCTGCAGACCGGCAATGAAGATCAGCATGTTGTAGCCGAAATTCTTCCACACCGCCAGCAGGATGATGGCCGGCATCGCCCAGTCGGTGCTGCCGAGCCAGTCGATGCGCCCGATGCCGATCCAGTCGAGAAACTGGTCAATGGGGCCGTAGATCGGGTGGTAGAGGTAGCGCCACACGATGGCCACGGCCACCAGCGTCGTCACCACCGGGGCGAAGTAGGCGCTCCGGAAGAACGACTTCCACCGGGTCAGCCGGGCGTTGACCAGCAGCGCCGCGCCAAGCGAGACCCCCACCGACAGCGGCCCGCCGACCAGCACGAAGTAGAACGTATTCCTGAGCGCGCTCCAGAACTGCGGATCCTGCACGAGGTGCTGGTAATTCCGAAGCCCCACGAACCGGGCCACGGAAGGATCAGCCACGGCGTAGATGTCGAAATCGGTCAGGCTCAGGGCAAACGCCGCGACTACGGGCAGCACGAAGAACACCGTGAGCAGCAGGATGGCCGGCAGCAGGAACAGGAGGGCCGCGCGAGCCTGCCGGCGTTCGATGGTCATGGCTCTTCCCACTCCAGCAGCTGGCCGCCGCGATGGTCGAGCAGCGCGCGACGCTTGGCGAGGATGGCGTTCACCTGTGCCTCCAGGGTCGCCAGCGCCTGCCGCTCCGTCACCCCGCCCCGCACTGCGCGCTCGCCCGCCTCGGCGATGCGCGTCGCGATCAGTTCCCACTCCGCCACCTTGGGCGTGGGCACGACACGTTCAAGCTGCTCCCGGAACGCGGCCACTTTGGGATCATGGCTGAGGGCCGAATCTTCCCACGCCGCGCGGCGGGCAGGCAGGCTTCCGCTCAGGTGGAAAAAGCGAGCCTGCTGTGCGGGCGCCGACAGGAACCGGATCAGCTGCCAGGCCTCCTCGGGATGCCGGGCGTGGCGGAAGAGCACGAGGCTCGAGCCACCAGCCAGTGATACTCCGGGCCCGTCCGGGCCGGGCATGGGCGCCGTGGACCACTGGTCCTGCAGCGAATCGGGCAGCCGCTTCCGGAATTCATCAAGATTGTAGGGCCCGGTGACGTACATCGCGATCCTGCCGCCCGCAAAATCCTGGTACAGATTGGCGACCTCGGTATTCGCCACCCTGGGCGCGAGGGTGTCACGGAAGATGCTGACGTAGAAGTGGAAGGCCGATGCGAATGCGCTGTCGGTGAACGCGCCGTAGCGGCCACCGTCCTTGAGTATGGGCGACCCGGCCTGCAGTGCGAGCAGCACGGGCTGCGCCCACTCGTTCAGCGGCATCAGCAGCGGGAAGCTGCCTCGTCCGTCACTCCTGCGGATCCGCTCCATGAGGCGGCGCCACCCATCCCACGTCTCGGGCATGGCGCGGACGCCGGCGCGCGCCAGGATGTCTTTCCGATAAAAGACGAGCCGCGTATCCACGTACCATGGAATGCCGAACAGCTGGCCTTCGATGACATTGGTATCCCAGATGCCGGGAAAGAAGCCGTCAGGCGGCAGGTCGGGGCTGGCACGCACCAGCGAGTCCAGCGGGGCGATGGCGTGCAGGATGGCGAACTCCGGCACCCAGGTATTTCCCAGCTGCGCCAGATCGGGTGTGGCATCGCCGACGTAGGCAGTCAGCAGTTTCTCATGCGCTGCGGTCCAGGGAATCTGCTGCAGGTCCACCCTGATGCCGGGATGCAGGCGTTCGAACTCACGCACCAGCGGCGCCACCACCTCCGCTTCGTGGCCCATGGCCCAGAAGCGCAGGGTGACCTCACTGCTGGCTCCGCGTCCACCGCAGGCGAGGAGCGGGAGCAGCAGAAGGCCGGCGAGGCGCCGCCTCATGTGCCCCCTGCGCCGAGCCACCCGCCGGTGAAGCCGGCGCGCTGCAGGCCCCGGCGGATGGACGGTTGCTCCCGCATCACCTTCCAGATGAGTCCGGTGCGGAGGTTCTCGGTCATGAGCAAGGTGGGACCGACGTCAATCCCGATGTAATCGGTATCGAACCATCCTGCCCCCGGGACGATCCGCCCGTGATGGACGCGGACGTCGAACGTGAAGGATTCGTTGAAGGCATCGAGGAAGCCGTAGCGTGAGAAGATGTTGTCGCCGAGGCGAGCCCGTATGGCCATGAGCGTGGGCACCACGACCTCCGGCGCGAAGGCGATGGAGCCGCCGGCCGCGTGGGGCGTGATGGTGCCATCGTCACGGACCTCGGTGTGGGAGGCGCCGCGGGCCGAATAGGTCTGAAAGCGGCGTGGCTCGCCGTTGTAATCGAGGGTCACATCGGCGGGGCCATCGGAGGCGCTGAGCCCCCAGGTGAGGCTGTCGTACCCCTTCCACTGCATCGGGTTCGCGATGGCGTAATCCCGCTGGCTGAGCGTGGCACGGCGGGAGTTCTCGAAATAGTCCAGCCCGTGGGCGCGCATGTAGGTGTCCTGGATCCCCCGGAAATCGATCCAGACCTGTGAAAACTGGTGACCGAACAGCGGCGCGAAGCCCACCTGGTCGCGCCCCTCGAATGAGCCCCACTGGTAGGTGGTGGTCCAGGCCGGCCACGCGGCCGGGTCGATCGGATGAGTACGCGACCCCAGCGCCAGCACGTAAAGCAGCATCGCCTCGTCGTAACCCTTCCAGTCATAGGTATGGAACCCCGCTTCCGGCGTCCAGCCCATGCTGACGAGGGGAGCTCTTGGCTGGATCCAGTCCCACTCGACCCGATCGTAGAGGGAATCCGCGAGGGCACGGACCTCGGTTTCACCGGCGTCAGTGCCATCGAAGTACTGGCCACAGAACAGGGCACCCAGCAGCAGGATCGAGGTGTCGATGGTGGAGAGCTCGACCTGCTCGAAGCGGGTCCCGGTACCCGGGTTGAGGAAGTGATAGAAGAAGCCGTGAAAGCCGCCCATCCCGCTCGCCGCGTCACCCTGGGGCAGGTGCCAGAGAAAACGGAGCGTGGTGAGCACGCGTTCACGGGCGGCGTCCCGGCTGATCCAGCCGTGTTCCACTCCCACCGGATAGGCGGTGAGCGCGAACCCGATGGCGGCGACACTCGAGAACGACCTGGTGGGCGCGCGGTCGGGCGTGAGGCCGGTAGCGGGATCGGTGAGTTCCCAGAAGTAATCGAAACTCCGCCGGGAGAGCGTATCGAGGAACGCGTTCTGCGCCGGTGTCAGCGTCACCGCACCGGCGCCGTCAGAGGATGATGGCGCACCGCAGCCGAGCACCGTGGCGGCGAGGAGGAGAAGCGCCGACGATCGGAGTGTCATGGCAGGGTCTCCTGGCGGTGGCCGCCGACAGGACGGGAGCGGAGCGCCGCGAAGTGCGGCGCCCGCCCGTCCGTAAATCAGAAGTCCAGTTGCATGCCGAGCTGCACCTTGCGTGGATCGCTGATGATGCAGTTGGCCTTCCCGAAGTTGGGGTCAGCGTTGCCGCCGCCATCAACGGCCTGGGTGTTATAGCAGCCCAGATTCTGGGCGTTGAACACATTGAACAGGTCAGCCGTCACGCCCAAGGTGGCGCCGCCGAAGTTGGGGAAATCCTTCCGGAGGCGCAGGTCCAGGCGCTTATACATTTCCCCGCGGACCTGGCCGAGGATGACATTCCGGCCCCCCGCGTTGGAGACACTGTCGAAGACCTGGCCCGTAGCGACAGTGGCCAGCCCGCTGAACTGGACGCCGAACAGGTAGGGTACATCGACGATCCAGTTGGCCACCACGCGGTGGGGCTGATCCGTGGGCGTTGGATGGCGTGGCTGGAGTGCGACCTGCGGGAACGAGAACAGGTCATTGCCCTCGCGCTCGGCCCGGGAAAGCGTGTAATAGATGCCCGCGCCCCAGCCGAAGGTTCCCACCTTGCGGTAGGGCCGGTCCAGCTGCACCTGCATGGCATCGTACCAGGTCCGTACACTGTTGTTGCCCACGAGCACATTCTGGTAGGCCGGCAGGTTATTGCTCACGCAGCAGTTGTGGGTCACCGGATCGAGCGACAGGTTCGCCCACTCGAAGCTGAAGCCATTCTTGCTACGCGTCCCTGTATAGGCCACCGAGCCGTTCCACATCCCGAAATCGTGCCGCACGCCCACGTTCCACTGATACGACTTGGGTGGCTTGAGATCGTTCGGGAGCAGGTACACTTCCTGCGGAGGCGCCTTGCCGGAGGCGATCACATTCTCCAACCCCTCACGGCTCATCAGCGAGGGATCCCACGCCAGCGTGTCACCGTTGGCCGTCGCCGCAAAATTGAAGGTGTACTGCGGGTGCTGGCGGCGATAGCTCTCGTCGATGAAGCTGTTGTAGGGAATCCGGTCGTAGAAGATGCCAAAGCCGGAGAACAGGACCGTGCTCCCGGCCTCATCCAGCGCGAAGGAAGCGCCGACCCGGGGCTGGATCGCGCCGGTAAAGGCCTTCCGCTGGCTGCCGTCGGTGAAGTAGCGGGCAGGGTCAATATTCACGAAGGACAGCCCGGCGTTCTCGTACGCCGTGAGTGAGTCCACCACCGCCTGCGGGGTGACGAAATCCTGGTTGTACTGCCCCGTCTCATAGTCCCACCGCACCCCGAGGTTCAGCGTCAGGCGCCGGGTCGGTGACCAATCGTCCTGGGCATAGACGCCCAGCTGACCATTGGAACCTTCGATGTCGCCGTCGCCGAATCCGAAGTTGGCCTGGAACGGGAACGCAAAACTGTTGCGGTTATCGAAGAAGAAGAGCGGATTCTCATTCAGCTGCTTGTTCAGCTTGTACTTGAGATAATCGAAGTTGGCGCCGACCTTGATCACGTGCTGGCCGTTCCACTCAAACCCGGTGAATGTGATGTCGTCGCGCAGCGAGAGCCGGCGCTGGTTGATGTCCTGCCGCGAGTCTCGCCCGCCGATCCGGCCGATGCCGTTGAACTGCTGGCCGACGAGATCGAAGTTGAACGGCTCCGGATTCCACTGATACCATTGGTAATTGACGGATGCTTCGTTCACCCAGTCGGTGCCGAAGTAGGTGTGCTTGAGCCCCCCGTTGATGATGTTGTTCCGGATGCTCTCGCCCGACTCGAAGGCCACGTCAGGGCCGGCACTCTGGCCACCGAACCCGCGCTTGTCAGTCTCCTTGTGCCAGTTGCCGTTGAGCTCCAGCAACTGGTTGTCGCTCATGTTGTAGGTGAGCTTGCCGAAGAAGAGGTTTGAGCGGAAGGGTGACGTGTGCGCCTCGCCCTGGAGCGCCGCGAATGCCGGTGGGCAGGTCGCAGGATCACAGTTGAAGCGCGTGACCCCATCACGGTTCTGGTAATTCCCCTCGTACGAGCCGAAGAAGAACAGCTTGTCCCGCACGATCGGGCCGCCAATGCTGCCGCCGGTGAGATAGCGGCTGTAATTGGGCTTCTGGAAGTCGGGGTTCGTGGCGTTGTTCGCCCGCGTAAACGTGTCCACCGCCACGAATCCTTCATTCTGGAATTCGGTGAAGACGCTGCCCTGCCAGGTATTGGTCCCGGATTTGGTTGCCGCCGTGATCACCGCACTCGACGCCTTCTGGTACTCCGCCTTGAAATTGTTGGTCAACACCCGGTATTCCTGCACCGCGTTGCGCGGAAACGGATTGCCTCGACTGGAATTCTGGCCAGCGACGCCACCCAGGATGACGTCATTCTTGTAGCTGGCGCCATCCAGGAAGACGTTGACGTTCTCGGCCGGCAACGCCCCGGCCGCGAATGTCTTGTCGCCGCCGTTCACCCGGTCCTCAGTCACCTGCACGCCGGGCGCCAGCGCCGCAAGGTCGAGGAAATTGCGGCTCGGCGACGGCAGCGCCTCGATCTGCTGCGGCGTCACGTTGGTCGCGATCTCGGACGTGCGCATCTCGGTCACCGGCGCGCTCACCACCGTGATATCCGCCAGCTGCACCGTGGTCGCGGCCAGCTGGAAGTTGAGGCTCAGCGTCTGGCCGATCAGCAGCCGCAGCCGGCGTGCTTCCGGCGCATAGCCGATGCCCCGGGCCTGGACTTCGTATTCGCCGGGCTGGAGACTGGGCAGCACATACGCGCCACGGGCGTCGGCGGTCGCGCTGCGGCGGATGCCAGTGGCCTGCGCGATCGCGACGATCTCGCCGTTCGCGATGGGAGTTCCGCTGGAATCCGTCAGTGTGCCGCTGATCCGTCCAGTGGACGTCTGCGCGTCGGCACGGTGTGCCGGCGCCAGCAGGGCGGCAGCCAGGCATACCACAACCATCGAGACCATGCGGACAACGGGTGGGGATCTCATGACAGTACCTCCGGTGAACTGAGGGCGGCGTCAGCCCGGCTGCCACAGGAGCGCCGGATGACCAGGGACGTGGGAACTACCGTGCGGAGCGGTGCCAGATGTTCCGGCGACTGCAGCAGCGTGAACAGCCGTTCGGCCGCCCGCGCGCCCAGCGCACTGATGTCCACCCGGACAGTGGTGAGGGGCGGCTCGAGATACTGGGCGGTCGGGATGTCGTCGAAGCCCGCCACGGCGATTTCCTCCGGGATCTGGAGTCCGGCAGCCCGGAGTGCGCTCATGGCGCCGATGGCCATGGAATCGTTGAGGGCAAAAACGGCGGTGGGGCGTGGGCGCATGGCGGCGATCCGGACCCCGGCCGCATAGCCGGAGGCCTCGGAGAAATCACCGGTGAGTTCAAGCGACGGATCGGCAGCGACGCCGGCCCCGCGGAGCGCCGAGCGGAACCCGTCGAGCCGCTCCTGGACGTCGAGATTGTCGTCGCCGCCGGTGATGACCGCGATGCGGCGGTGGCCCAGCCGCAGCAGGTGCCGCCCCATGGCGAGCGCCCCCGCATGATTCGCCACGACGATGGCGTCCTCGCCGACGCCGTCGACCCCGGCGCCGATCCTGACCGCCGGGAGCCGGCCCGGCATGGGCTGGCCGGCGGTCTGCTGCTCGGTGGCCATGACGACGAGTCCATCCACCCGGCCCCGCATGAGCTGCAGCGCGGCCTGCACCTCGGCGGTGCTCGAATGTGAACTGGAGACCAGCAGATGGTAGCCGCGCGCCCGGGCCGTCATGTCCACGCCGCGGATGATCTCGGAGAAGAATTCGCCGTGCAGGTCTGGCAGGATGACGCCGATGGTGGAGGTGCGGCGGGTGATCAGGCTCCGGGCCGTGGCATGCGGCACATAGCCGAGCCGGGTGCCGACGCGCTGCACCCGGACACGGGTGTTGTCGGCCACGGACACCGCCTCGTTATAGACCCGTGACACGGTGGCCGTCGAGACACCGGCCTCTCGGGCGACATCCTTGATGGTGACCACGTTCGCACCGCCAGGATCAGGAAGTATGACGATCGATGTAAACGTTTACATTCCGGCCCGTTCTGTCAAGAGATTGTCGCCGCCTACGCCCCCAGCACCTCCCGCGCCCACCCCACGATCCGCGCCACCTGCTCCGCGAAACTGAGCCCCGAGGTGTCGAGCAGCCTCGCATCATCCGCTCGGCGAAGTGGCGCAACCGCGCGGCTGCTGTCGGCCTGGTCCCGTGCCGCGAGCAGCGCCGCCTCCCGCTCGACGGCCGCCTCGGTATCGCCTTCCTGGCGCTGCAGCACTCGCCGCCGGGCACGCACGTCCGGGCTGGCGGTGAGGAAGACCTTGAGATCCGCATCGGGAAAGACCACGGTGCCGATATCGCGCCCATCCACCACCACATCACGGCCCGCCCGCACCAGCTCGCGCAGGTGGGCGTTGACCCACTCGCGCACCTGGGCATCGGCGCTCACCCGGCTGACGTACCGCGTCACCTCCGGCGAACGGATCGCTTCGTCGGCCGGCTCACCTTCGAGGTAAGCAGCGAATCCCGGCCCGTCGGGATGCAGCACCAGCCCGCGCTCCTCGGCGGCACGCAGGACTGCCTCGGCACCGTCGGCGAACTGATCCACCCCCGGCGCCCTGCCCTGCCGAGCCAGCTCCCGGAGTGCGACCAGTGTAACCCCGCGATAGAGCGCGCCGGAATCCAGATGGGCGAACCCCAGCCGCTCCGCCACCGCCCGCGCGGTGCTCGACTTGCCCGACGCCGAGGGGCCATCGATGGCGATCACGACACCGGAGCGCGTCATCGGCGCCTCCGGATGGAGTCGAGCGCCGCGGCAAAGCCCGGAAAGCTCACGTCCGCGCAGGTCATGTCGTCCACGGCGACGCGAGCGCCGGGCAGGGTCCCCAGCACCCCGAAGGCCATGGCAATGCGGTGATCACCGTCAGTGCGAACCCGCCCGCGGGGAGGAGCATCGGTGCCCTCCACCACAAGGTCGTCCCCGTCCACTACGGCTCGCTGACCCAGGGCGACGAGATTGGACGCAATGAGCCCCAGCCGGTCACTCTCCTTGACCCGGAGCTCGCCCACCGAGCGGAACCGCGTCTCGCCGCTGGCACGTGTAGCGATAACGGCCAGCACGGGCACTTCGTCCACCAGCCCCGGGATCTCTTCCGGCTCGATGACCGTACCGATGAGCTGCGATGGCTGGACGGTCATGGTGCCAACCGGCTCGCCCATCTGCTCGCGCAGGTCCTCGACGGCGAGCGTGGCGCCCATGCGCTCCAGCACGCCGAGGAATCCGGTGCGGGTGGGATTGAGTCCCACGCCTGGTAGCGCGAGCGCGCCGCTCTCCGCGAGAACCGCAGCGCCGACCAGGAACGCCGCGGAAGACGGGTCGGCGGGAATGTCGAACTCGAACGGCCGAAAGCGGCCCGTTCCGGTCAGTTCGATGCGGCCGCCGCGGGTCCTGACGTCGAAATCGAGTGCCCGGAGCATCCGTTCGGTGTGATCGCGTGAGAGCCCATCCGGTTCCAGCAGCGACACGGCAACGCCGGCGCCGGCGCCGGCCAGCAGCAACGCGCTCTTGACTTGCGCGCTGGAGACGGGAAGATCGTAGCGCAGGGGCTGGAGCTTTCCTCCGGTCACCATGAACGGCAGGCGGTCGGCGCCGGGCGGGTCGAACCGGGCGCCCATCCGGCCGAGCGGCTCGGTGACGCGCCGCATGGGCCGCCGCCGGAGCGACCCATCACCGGTAAGGCGAGCCGAGAGCGGCTGCGCGGCGAGGAGGCCGGTCATCAGCCGCGCGGTGGTGCCGGCATTGCCGCAGTCGAGTCGCGCCGCGGGCTGGGCAAACCGGCGCCGGCCCTGCACCCTTACCTCGGCACCGGAGCGCAGGGCGCCGACCGACGCGCCCAGCTGGCGAAGCACGCGGGCGCTGGAGCGGGCGTCCAGCGACGTCAGCGCACCACGCAGCACGCTCGTTCCAGGCGCCAGCGCCGCAAGCATCAGCGCCCGGTGCGTGATGCTCTTGTCGCCCGGAACCTGGACGCTGCCACCTACTCGCATAAGCCTGCCGAAAGAGAGTTCTGAAGGGGGTGCCGCCGCGGCGGCGTTGCCGATGTGCTGGGAGGATTGTAGTTATTGATTGCCGCCCTTACAACGGAGACCCGTCTGGCCACGATCCTGATCGTCGAGGACAGCCCCGATAACATGAAGCTGTTCTCCACCCTGCTCACCTTCCGGGGGCACCGCGTGGTGCAGCTTCCTGGTGGCGAGGGGTTGATGGCGGCATTGGAGCAGGCCCGGCCGGACCTCATCCTCATGGACATCCAGCTCCCGGGGCAGGACGGATTTGCGCTGCTGCAGGAGATCCGGGCATCCGCGCACCGCATCCGCCCGGTGGTGGCATTGACAGCCCATGCCATGAGCGGCGACCGGGAACGGGCGATCGCGGCGGGCTTCGTCGGTTATATCACCAAACCCATCGACATCCGCACCTTTCCCGCTGAAGTTGAAGCCGCCTTGCCGCCACAGGAGTCCTCTCCATGACGACGCCCCCCCAGCCGTCACCAGAAAAGCGGGCCCTCCTCGACGCGTATGATGCAGCCCTCCACGCGAAGAGTGGCGATCCCCCGGCTTCGCCGGCCCGCGAGCGGCGATCGGTGCACCCGGTCACCGTGCTCAGCCTGCTGGTACTGGTGGCGGTCGCGGTATGGCTCATCGCCGCCCGGCCCGAGTGGGTCTTTGCCCGCGGCATGCCAGCCCAGTCGCCGGCGGTGCGCGAGGCCAGTCTCCGGCTGGCCATGGCACTCCAGTTCCAGCGTATCGAGCGATTCCAGGACAGCGCCGGCCATCTTCCGGCCCACCTCGATGAGACCGGCCAGCCAGTGGGCAGCTTCACGTATACCATGACGCAGTTCGGCGGCTTCGTCCTCGAGGGCGCGGACTCCGCGCTGCACCTGACGTTGCGATCGGAAGATTCGCTCGCTGCATTCGTGGGCGACAGCTACCGGGTGCTGAGCCGGCGGGGTGCGCCATGACGCGCCGACGCGGCTTTACGCTGATCGAGCTGCTGATCGTGATGATCGTGATCGGCATACTGGCGGGCATCGCCGTGCTCCGGTATGTGGACCTGCGAAACCATGCGGTGGTCGCCAGCATCGTCAGCGACCTGGACAACGTCCGGCTCGGCGCCTACAACTACTGGGCGGACCGTGATTCCTTCCCGCCCGATGCCGGCGCCGGCACGATGCCCACCGGCATGGAGCAATACATGGGCAGCTTCAAGTTCGCCAAGCCGCAGTACACGCTCGACTGGGAGAACTTCCAGGGATCCGGGGGCGGAACTGGCGGCATGCAGGTCGGGGTGGTGGTCACATCGCCGAACAGCAAGCTGATGGATCTGCTGGCCCGGCGCGCAGCCGGCGGCCTCCCCTACTTTGTGGCGGGCTCGAGCGTGACGTTCATCGTTGTCGGTCCGGGCGGCGCCATGTAGCGGTGCTGCGCCGGCGTTGCGCCGATCGGGAGCCGGCGCGTTCTACGCGTCGGGCAGCGGAAGCGATTCGAGTACCGTGAGTGCGTAGGCCGGAACGGTTGCGCTGGCGCCCGCCAGGGAGCCGGTGCCGTCGCCGGCCGTCTCCAGGGCACGCTGCCATCGGCCTGGCGGCAGCGCGAAGGCGACCGGCGCTGCGCCCCCGTTGCACAGGATCAGCAGGAGATCGGTGCCGAGGTCGCGCAGCTGCAACGCGAGCGCGTGCAGTGAAGGGCTGTTCCAGTCGGTGCCGGTCATCGGCGTTCCGTCGGGCCGGAACCAGATGGCGACGGTTTCACGGTCATCGTGGGGTGGCGAGAGAAAAGCCAACCGCCGCAGCACGGGGTGGCGCCGCCGAAGTGCCGACGCCCGTGCGACAAAATCCACCATCGAGCGCTCGCGCTCACCCATCCGCCAGTTGATCCATGTCAGCGGTCCATCATGGCAGTAGGCGTTGTTGTTGCCGGACTGGGTCCGCAGCAGCTCATCGCCGTGCGACAGCATCGGAAGCCCCTGCGAGACCAGGAGCGTTGCCATCATGGCACGCGCGACGCGATCGCGCATCTCGCGGATTGCCGGATCGCGCGTTGCCCCTTCCACACCCCAGTTGCGGCTCCAGTTGGTGCCATGGCCGTCCCGGTTGCCGTCGCCGTTGGCCTGATTGTGCCGCACGCTGTAGCGGGTGAGGTCGGCGAGGGTGAATCCGTCATGGCAGGCGACAAAGTTGACCGAAGCATGGGGCCCGCGGCCATTGGTCTGGAACAGATCGCTGCTCCCGGAGAGCGCGGTGGCGAAGGGTCCTGCTTCACGGGGTCGCCCGCCCCAGAACCGGCGGACGCTGTCGCGGTAGCGATCGTTCCACTCGGACCAGCCGATCGGAAACCGTCCCAGCTGGTATCCGTGCGGTCCCACGTCCCACGGTTCAGCAATGAGCTTCCGGTCGCTCAGGGCGGGATCCTCACGCATGGCCTCGAAGAGGATCGGGAGGGCTTCCGGAAACGCACCGCCACGCGCCAGTGCCGGGGCGAGATCAAACCGGAACCCGTCCACGTGCATTTCCTGCGCCCAGTAGCGGAGCGAGTCGAACAGCAGGTTGCGGCCCGGAGCGTTCACCACATCCACCGTGTTGCCGCATCCGGTCACATCGAGATAGCGGGCCGCGTCGTGCGGCTCGGGGATGTACCACGACGCGTTGTCGAGCCCGCGAAAACCGAGGGTCGGACCATCGAGGCCGATCTCGGCCGTGTGGTTGTACACCACGTCCAGGATGACTTCGATGCCGGCCTCGTGCAGGCGGCGCACCATCTCGCGGAACTCGCTCACCTGCTGGCCCAGGGCGCCGGTGGCAAAGCGGGCATCCGGCGCAAAGAACGCCGCCGTGGAATAGCCCCAGTAATTGGTGAGGCCGAGCGCGGCCAGCCGGGCATCGTCAGCCGCGTGCATCACGGGCAGCAGCTCGACTGCCGTCACGCCAAGTCGCCGCAGATGCGCCAGCACAGGCTCGGACGCGAGACCGAGAAAAGTTCCTCGCAGGTGCGGCGGCACGTCCGGGTGCAGCATGGTCATGCCCCGCACATGGCACTCGTAGATGAGCGAATCCTGCATGGCGATGCCAGGCGGCGTGTCGTCCTGCCAGTCGAACCAGTCGTCAACCACCACGCATCGGGGCAGGTGCGGCGCGCTGTCGGACGAGTCTGGAGCACCGGTATCCGACGGCAGATGATCCCGGAGAGACGAATGCCACCGTATGGGGCCGCTCACCGCACGGGCATATGGATCCAGCAGCAGCTTGGCCGGATTGAAACGATGCCCCTCACGCGGCGCCCAGCGGCCATGGGCGCGGAAACCATAGAGCTGGCCAGGCCCCGCGTCCGCGACCCGGCAGCGCCAGAGCCCGTCTGCGTCCCGCGTCATGGCGATCCGCCGCTCCGATGCGATGCTGCCGTCGCCATCATACAAGCAGAGCTCCAGCAGCTCGGCATGCAGGCTGGTGACGGCAAACGCAGTCCCGTCCGGTGCGAGATGGGCGCCGGGAAGCTCCGCGGGTCGAACCGGTGCGGCCGGTGTTCCGTGCTCCGTCATCCCCGAAGTGTAGCATCCTCCGGAGCCGCATTCATGGTTGCGTCATCGACCGGTTTCATGTAGCAGTTCCGGATGACCGATACCGCGCTGCCCGCCCCTGCCCTGCTGCACCATGCCGCATTCGGGAATGGGCGGGTCCTCGCCCTGGTGGCGCCCACCAGTGCCATCGAGTGGCTTTGCCTGCCCCGTTTCGACTCTCCGTCACTCTTTGGCCGGCTGCTGGACCGCGACAAGGGCGGGACATTCCGTATCCTGCATGCGTCCGGCGAGATCACCGGCAAGATGGCGTACCTTCCCAACACCAACGTCGTCCGCACCGAATTCCATGCCGATGACGGCAGCTGGGAGGTGGTGGATTTTGCACCGCGCATTCCGGCCGGCCTCGGTGTGAAGGTGCCGATCGAGATCGTGCGGATGGTACGGCCGCTCGAGGGCGAACCCCGGCTGGTGGTGGACTTCGATCCGCGCCCCGATTATGCCCGTGCTCCCGTCCAGATGCGGGAGACCACCCTGGGGCTGGAGATCAGCGGTACCCCCGTCTCGTTCCACCTGGCGAGCAGTCTCCCGATCCCGTACATCACTGGCCGCCGTCCCTTCGTGCTGGCTCGGCCCCACTATTTCACGCTGTCGTATGGCCCCCGCGAGCATGCCCCGACCATGGCCAGTGCGCAGCATGATGAAGACCGGACCATCGCCGGGTGGCGCGCGTGGTGCCGCAGCTGTGCGCTCCCCTCCTTCGGGACGGAACTGGTGCTCCGGTCCGCTCTGGTGCTCAAGCTGCACGCCTACCACGATACCGGCGCGATCATCGCCGCGGCCACCACCAGCATTCCGGAAGCCATGGGCACCCAGCGCACGTGGGATTACCGCTACTGCTGGCTCCGCGATGCGGCCTTCACCGTGGAGGCGCTGCGCCGCCTCGGACAGCTCTGGGAGGGCGAACAGTTCGTGCGCTATCTCCGCGACGTGACCGAGGCCGGGCCGATGCAGCCGGTCTACGGCATCGACGGCGAGCGCAACCTCGAGGAGTGCATGCTGCCGCACCTGGCCGGCTTCGGCGGCAATGGCTTCGTGCGGGTCGGCAACGCCGCCTATTTCCAGCGGCAGAACGATATCTGGGGTGAAATCATCCTGTGCCTGGAGACCGTGCTGTCCGACCCGCGGATCGTCCACGAGGAACCGGGCGGCTACTATCCGCTGATCCGCCAGCTGGTGGAGGACGCCATCGAGGCGGCGCCCAAGCCGGATACGAGCATCTGGGAATTCCGGAGCATCCTCCGGAACTACACCTTCTCGCGCGCCATGTGCTGGGTCGCCATTCATCGCGGGACCAACCTCGCGCGCCGCTTCGGCGATGCCGAAACCGCGGCTCGGTGGGAGCAGATCGCGGAGCGGGAGCGCGCGGTGGTCCTGGACAAGGGGTACAGCACGGACGCGGGCTATTTTACACAGTCCCTCGAAGGCATCCACGCGGATGCGTCCAACCTGCTGCTGCCGACCATCGGACTGCTCGATGGCCGCGACCCGCGCTTTGTCTCCACCGTCAACGCCTACGAGCAGATGCTGGTGGACAACGGCCTGATGCTCCGGTACAAGAATCCCGATGACTTCGGCCAGACCACCAGCGCCTTCACCATCTGCAGCTTCTGGTGGGCCGAGGCGCTGGCACTCATGGGGCGGCTGGAGGACGCCGTCCGCGTCTTTGACCGGGTGGCCGCCTTCGCCAATCCGGTGGGGCTCTTCTCCGAGGACATCGAGCCGCTCAGCGGTCAACTCCTCGGCAATTTTCCGCAGGCCTACACCCATGTCGGCCTGATCCACGCGGCCATGACCATCGGCGAGATGCTCGACACGCGCGATGGCCGCGTCCGGGCCTGGACCTGACCATGGGCCGCACGATTCTGGTATCGAACCGGCTGCCGGTGACCGCGAGCATGGTGGATGGCGAGCTCAAGGTGGAGCGGAGTATCGGCGGGCTCGCGACCGCGCTCTCGGGGTCCAAGCGGTCCGCCAGTACACTCTGGGTCGGGTGGCCGGGGCCGGTGTCCGACATTCCGCGGCCGGAGCGCGTCAAGCTCGACAGCCGGCTGGCGGCGATCGGCTGCATCCCGGTGCCCCTTCGGCCGCGCGAGGTGCACGAGTACTACGAAGAAGTCTCCAACGGCATTCTCTGGCCTCTGCTGCACTATCAGGCGGACCGGGTGCCGTTGGCGCCGCGTCACTGGAGCACCTATGTCGCCGTGAATGGCCGCTTCGCCGATGTGGTGGCCGAGCAATGGCAGAAGGGCGACGACATCTGGGTGCACGATTACCAGTTGCTGCTGGTACCGGCGCTGCTGCGCCAGCGGCTTCCGGCGGCCCGGATCGGCTTCTTTCTCCACATCCCCTTTCCCGTGCTCGAGGTCTTCCGCATCCTGCCATGGCGCACGGAGGTGCTCGAGGGCATGCTGGGTGCCGACCTGATCGGGTTTCACACCCGGAGCTATGCGCGGTATTTCCGGGAGGCCGCGCTGGCCCTCACCCGGGCCGAGCCGGCAGAGGAGCAGCACCAGTTGCAGTTTTCCGGCCGCAAGGTGCACGTCGGCGCGTATCCGATCGGCATCGATGCCCTGGAGTTCGAGCGCCGCGCCAATGAGTCCGACGTGGACCGCGAAGTGCGCCGGCTCAAGGCGTCAGCGGAAGACAAGCTGATCGTCGGTGTGGACCGGCTGGACTACACCAAGGGCATCCCGCAGCGGCTGCTCGCCTTCCAGCGGCTGCTCGAGGACGATCCTGAGTGGCGCGGCAAGGTACGCCTGATCCAGGTGGTGGTGCCCTCCCGCACCGGCGTCAGGAGTTACCGGGATTTCCGCGACCAGCTCGATGCCATGATCGGGCACATCAACGGCGCGTTCGGGTCATCGTCATGGACGCCGGTCACCTATCAATACCGCGCCCTGCCACGCGTCGAGCTGCTCGCGCTCTACCGCGCCGCGGATGTGATGTTCGTGACGCCGATACGGGACGGCATGAACCTGGTTGCCAAGGAATACGTGGCGGTGCGGTCGGAGGGTGACGGCGTGCTGGTGCTGTCCGAATTTGCCGGTGCGGCGGAAGACCTGCCGGAGGCGCTGCTGGTCAACCCGTACAATGTGGAGCGCACGGCCCGCACGCTGGAGCAGGCACTCGCCATGTCCCCGCGATCGCGAGGGTGAGGCGATCGAAGTGCCGCTGTCCACGCCCGAGGAACTCGCCCAGCTGGCCCGCCGTATCCGGCGGGCGCCATCCCGGTTGCTCCTGCTCGACTACGACGGCACGCTGGTGCGCTTCACCAACTCGCCGGCCGATGCCCGGCCCGATACGCGGCTCCGGACGCTGCTGGCCGACCTCGCCGCCCTTCCCGCGACGGAAGTACACGTGGTGAGCGGGCGATCGCACGAATCGCTCGACGAATGGCTCGGCGATCTCGAGTTGGGACTCCATGCCGAGCACGGCCTCTGGTCACGGGCGGCGGGGTCGGACCGATGGCGGCAGCTTCGGATCGAGCGCTCGGGGTCGTACGACGAATTCATGCGACGGATGGGAGAGCACAGCGAGCGTGCGCCCGGCGCACTGGTGGAAGAGAAATCGGCCGGGCTGGCCTGGCACTACCGCATGGCCAATGAGCGGCTGGGTGCGCGCGAAGCAGCCCGCCTGATCCGCGAACTCACCCCGCTCGCGGAACGTCAGGGACTGGAAATACTGCCGGGCAACAAGGTAGTGGAGATCCGGCCCCGGTCGGTGAACAAGGGACTGATCGCGACGTCGCTGGTGGCCCGGGCGCCCAAGGAAGCTGCGGTGGTCGCGCTGGGGGATGACCGTACCGACGAAGATCTCTTCGCGGCCTTGCCGGTACGCGGCATCGCCATTCATGTGGGTCCCGGCCCAAGCCGGGCGCGCTATCGCGTCAAGGATGTCCGGGCGGCGCGCGCCTTTCTCCACCGCCTGCTTCCGACGCACCCCTAGTCCGCCGAGCGATCGTGCCCCGAGCCCGACGCTGGCGACCCGCCGCGAAATTCAAAATGCTCCGTCGGGATGGGCCGCGCCGGCCGCTCCATCGGGTCCTTGCCGCCCAACGTGCGCTGCCGGGTCAGCAGGTATGCCGCGATGCTGGCGGCCGGGTGCCACACACCCGGCACCAGCCCGGGATACTGCTCGGCAAACTCCGACTTCAGCCTGGCCTCTCTTGGGGGGTGCGCCATCATGGCCTCGTGGTGGTCGGTGTATAGCGTGGAGCATGCCCGGGGCAGGACTCGAACCTGCACGCCTTTTCAGGCTCGGGATTTTAAGTCCCGTGCGTCTACCGGTTTCGCCACCCGGGCGGTGATCCGACAATATACGGCCAGCCGGCCGCTACCGCTCCAGTCGCACCCCGGCGGAGGCGCGCGTGATCCAGGTCTTTGGGGCCATGCCGAAGCGCTGCAGGAAACGATCGGACACGACGTCGCGAATTTCCTGCAGGACTGCGTCGGGCGCCAGCACCAGCACCGTCCCTCCCCATCCCGCTCCGGTGAGCCGCGCGCCCCAGGCGCCGGCGCCAGCTGCCCACTCCACGATGGCATCGGCTTCGACGCAGCTGGCCGCGAAATCGTCCCGCAGGGAGGCGTGGCCCTCCCGCAGAAGCTCGCCCACCTTCAGGAAACGGTTCTGTGCCAGCGCCGCTGCGGCATCGCGCACTCGTCGGGTCTCGCTGACCACGTGCCGGACGCGCCGGGCCAGCACCCGTGGGAGCCGCCTCGCCAGCGGTGCGTATTCTGCCTCGGTCAGCTCAGCCAGTGCGGTCAGCTGAGGCCGGCTCGACCGCAGCACCGCGAGCGCTTCACGGCACTCGGCGTGGCGTTCGTTGAGCGCACCCGCGGTCAGGCGATGTGACCGCCCCGTCTCCACCATGAGTGCGGAGCGCCCGAAGGGCAGCTGGCGCCGGACACCT
>SMFG01000028.1_pt1 | contig 18059 bp, 12 predicted proteins | sample 2456131 | NCBI WGS metagenome assembly SMFG01 (sample SAMN10132612, study PRJNA489261) | soil metagenome | isolation source: day120 antibiotic-silt loam soil ammended with raw manure from dairy cow... | place: USA | collected 2015-05-01
GCCCGTCCTGCCCGTCCTGCCCGTCCTGCCCGTCCTGTCATTCCAGCGCCCGCCACATGTACCAGCTTGCCACGCTGCGGTACGGCCGCCAGCGCTCGCCGTGCTCGAGCAGCGCCCTGGCCTTGGGCAGCTCGTCCAGCCCGTACGTCAGTGCGAACCCCTTCTGCACGCCGAGATCGCCGCAGGGCAGCACGTCCGGGCGGCCGAGCCGGAACATCAGCAGCATCTCCACGGTCCACTGGCCGATTCCGCGGACGGCGGTAAGCCGTTCGATCAGCTCATCATCCGGCATCCGGCGGGCAACCGCCAGCTTCGGCACCGTGCCGTCCAGTGTCTTGGCCGAGAGATCCCGGAGCGCCAGGACCTTGTTACGCGAGAGTCCTGCGCCGCGCAGTGCCGCGTCGTCCGTCTCCAGCACCGCCAGCGGTGTCGGGAAGCGCCTCGGACGATAGAGCTTCACGAAGCGCCCGAAGATGGTGGACGCCGCCTTGCCCGACAGCTGCTGGTAGACAATGGACTCGGCCAGCGCATGATAGATGCTCTGGGTCTTGACCGGCGTGAGCGCAAAGGGAATCGAGCGCCGCATGAGCGCCGCGAGCACCGGGTCCCGGCGCGACAGATGCCGCCGCGCGGTGCGAGGGTCGTATTCGAGGTCGCCGTTGCCGCGGCGGCGGCTCCGGTCACCAGGGGCGATTGCGGTCATTGGTGCTCCAGTTGAAAGTTTAGCTCGGCGGCTCGCCCCCGCTTTCGCGGGGGTGACGGGCTCGGCGTGAGCTGTCATCCCGAGGCCGCGTAGCGGCCGTCGGGGATCTACCCACGCTGTTCCGACGCTGGCCAGCAGATTCCTCGCTGCGCTCGGAATGACACACCTTTTCTCGACCCGCTCCCCACGACTCACGACCCGCGACCCGCGACCCGCGACCCACGACCCACGACTCACGACTCACGACTCACGGCCCACGACCCTCTATCTTCCCGCCCATGACACCGGACGAATTTCGCGCGCATGCGCACCAGCTCGTGGACTGGATGGCCGACTACCTGGCCCAGGCGGGCAACCGCCCCATCACATCCACCGCTGCGCCCGGCGATGTCCGCGCCAGCCTTCCAGCCGTTCCCCCGGAAACAGGCGAGCCATTCGAGGAGATCTTCCGCGATTTCGAACAGCTCATCGTGCCGGGCATGACTCACTGGAACCATCCCGGCTGGTTTGCCTACTTCCCGGCCAACAGCAGTCCGCCCAGCATTCTCGCCGAGATGCTCACTGCCACCATGGGCGCGCAGTGCATGTCATGGAGCACGTCGCCGGCTGCAACCGAGCTGGAACAGGTCACCATGGACTGGCTCCGGCAGCTCTCCGGTCTGCCGGACACGTTCACCGGTGTCATCCAGGACACCGCCTCCACGGCCACACTCGTCGCCATCATTTCGGCGCGCGAACGCGTCCACGCCAGGTCCGGCCACGCGCCGCTGGCCATTTATGCCTCAGGCGAAGCGCATTCCTCGGTTGCCAAGGCGGTACGGCTCGCGGGCCTGGGTGCCGACGCGCTCCGCGTCGTACCAGTGGATGACAGCTACGCGATGCAGCCCGATGCACTGCGTGCCATGGTCGAGGCAGACCGCGCGGCCGGTGTGACACCGGCATGCGTCGTGGCAGCAGTGGGCACCACGTCCTCCACTGCGGTGGATCCACTGGAGGCGATCGGTGCCATCGCCAGGGACAACGATCTGTGGTTCCACGTGGATGCGGCCTACGCCGGGAGCGCGGCACTGCTGCCCGAATGCCGCCACCACTTTGCCGGCCTCGACCAGGCCGACAGCTACGTGTTCAATCCGCACAAATGGCTGCTGACCAACTTTGACTGCAGCGCGTATTACGTGCGTGATGTCCCGGCCCTGCTCCGCGCCTGCAGTATTTCGCCGGAGTATCTCCGCACGGCGCACGATGCCCACGTGGTCAACTACCGTGACTGGGGCATCCAGCTGGGCCGCCGTTTCCGCGCGCTCAAGCTCTGGTTCGTGCTGCGCTCGTATGGCGCCGAGGGGCTGCGCGCCATGCTCCGCCGGCATATCGAACTCGCGGCGGCGTTTCGCGGCCTGGTGGCAGGCGAACCGGGCTTCGAGCTGATGGCGCCGTCCCCCTTCGGACTGGTCTGCTTCCGGCACCATCCCGCCACCCTGAACGACGGCGCCGCGCTTGATCGCCACAACGAGCGGCTGCTCGGCCGGATCAACGCGTCCCGCCGCGTCTATCTCACCCATACGACTCTCGCCGGGCGCTACGCAATCCGCATGGCGATCGGGCAGTGGCAGACCACCAGAGAGCACGTGGCGTTGGCCTGGGACCTGATTCGCGGAGCGGCGCGGGACGACAGCTGACTCACGCCACGGCGTGCGCCCTTGCGAGCAGCGGCGCGAGGAACTGGCCAGTGGGCGACTCCGGCGAGGCCGCGATCAGCTCCGGGGGCCCTTGTACGACGACCCGGCCGCCGTCCTTGCCCGCGCCCGGCCCCATCTCGATGACCCAGTCCGCCCGTTTGATGACATCGAGATGGTGCTCGATCACCAGCACCGTGTGCCCCGCGTCCACCAGGCGATCCAGCACCTGGAGCAGCACCCGCACGTCGTCCAGATGGAGCCCGGTGGTCGGCTCATCCATCAGGTACAGCTTGTGGCCGCCCTTGCGATTGGCGCCGATGAGCTCACGCGCGATCTTGAGCCGCTGCGCCTCGCCTCCGGAGAGCGTCGTTGCCGGCTGCCCGAGCCGGAGATAGCCGAGTCCGACCTGCTGCAAGTGCCACAGCGCGGCGCCGAGCTTCGGCTGGTGCCGGAAATGGGTGATGGCTTCCGTGACACTCCACTGCAGTACATCATGGATGGAATGGCCCTGGATCTTCACGTCCAGTACTTCCCGTTTATAGCGGGTCGCGTTGCAGACTTCGCACGGCACGTAGACATCCGCGAGAAAGACCATCTCCACCTGCACATGGCCCGCCCCTTCGCACGCCTCGCACCGTCCCCCGGCCAGATTGAAGGAAAAGGTCGACGCCGTGTACCCGCGCAGGCGGGCGAGCGGCTGCGCCGCGAAGAGCTCGCGGATCTCGTCGAAGGCCTTGATATAGGTGACGGGGTTGGAACGGGGGGTCCGCCCGATGGGCGACTGGTCGATGAGGAGCACATCGCTCAGTGTCTCCCATCCGGTGAGCTCCCGCACCGTGCCGATCTCTTCTCCGAGGTGCTGCTTGGCGGACGAGCCGCCGTGCAACCGCTTTTCCAGCTGCCGGTAGAGAATGTCGTGTATCAGCGTGCTCTTGCCGGAGCCGGACACGCCGGTGACCGCGGTCAGGGTGCCGAGCGGAAGATCCACGTCCACATCATCGAGGGTGTGCAGGGACGCCCCGCGGAGCCGGAGCCACGCGGGTCCGGTGACCCGGCGTGCGCTCGGCACCGCGATGCGCTTCCGTCCCGACATGTAGTCCCCGGTCAGCGAGTTGTCCGACAGGCGGAGCGGGCCGGCGTGCACCACCTGGCCACCATGCTCACCCGCGCCGGGTCCCAGTTCGAGCATGTAGTCGGCCTGCTCGATGACGGCGGGGTCATGCTCCACCACGATGACCGTGTTGCCGAGGTCGCGGAGGCGCCGAAGCACGGCGAGGAGTCGCTCGGTGTCGCGGGGATGGAGTCCGATGCTGGGTTCGTCCAGCACGTAGAGTGTGTCCACCAGCCGGGCGCCGAGCGCATTGGCCAGCGCGATTCGCTGCGCCTCGCCGCCCGACAGTGTCCGGGCCTGGCGGTCGAGGGAGAGATAGCCAAGGCCCACGTCATGCAGGAATGACAGCCGCGCGTTCACCTGGTCCAGCACCAGTTCCGCGACGGTCCGGTCGCGCGGGCCGAGTGCAAGCGACACGAACCATCCCGCCAGCTCATCCATGGAAAGGGCCGCCACCTCACCGATGTGGCGCCCGGCGATCCGCACGGCGCGGGCATCGTCATTGAGGCGGGTGCCACCGCATGCCTCGCAGGTCGCCGCCAGCTGATACTGGCGGAGGAAGACGCGGATGTACTGCTTGTAGCGCTTCCGTTCCAGGTCCACCAGGAACGGGAAGATGCCCAGATATTTCCCCTTGCGCCCATGCAGCAGTTCGTGGCGTACGCTGGCCTTGAGGCGCCGCCAGGGAGCATCGGGATTGGCGCCCAGCTCCACGGTCCGTTCTACTACGAGCCGGCGGCGGGTGTCGTAGCGCGGCTTGGTCCACGGATCGATCGCGCCCTCCCGGACGCTCCGCTCCGGGTCGGGCACGATCAGCCGCTCGTCATACTCGAGGGTGGCGCCGAAGCCGTTGCAGGTGGCGCAGGCCCCGCGGGGATTGTTGAAGGAGAAGAGCGCGGGCGTAATGGACGCGGCCGGCGTATCGCAGTTGCTGCAGGCGAGGAATTCGGTGAAGCGGAGCCGGCGTCCGTCATCCAGCACCGCGATGGCGACCCCCTCGCCCTCGGCGAACGCGGTGGACACCGCCTCATGCAGCCGCCCTGCGATGTCGGCCGAGACCGCGAGCCGGTCCACGACGACGAGCAGGCCCGCATCCTGGGCCAGATCGGTGTCCCGCGGCAGGTCATCGAGATGGATCTGCTGCTCGTGGTGCAGCACCCGCACGAAGCCCATGGCGCGCAGGTTCTCCACGATGGCTTCGTGGCTGTGGCGGGCGGAGGCGGGCAAGGGAAAGGTCACCAGCACCCGGCTGGCGCCCGAGGCGAGGATTTCCTTCACCGCGATTTCCGGTGTCTCGCGCCGGACCGGCGCACCACATGTCCGGCAGAAAGGCTGGCCGATGCGCGCCCAGAGGAGCCGGAGGAAATCGTAGATCTCGGTGGCGGTACCGACGGTGGAGCGACTGGAGACGGCGGGGTTGCGCTGCTCGATGGCCACCGCCGGGGCAAGCCCCTCGATCCGGTCCACATCGGGCTTGGGCATGCGCTCGAGAAACTGCTTGGCATAGGTGGACAGCGATTCGATGTAGCGGCGCTGGCCTTCAGCGTAGATCGTGTCGAACGCCAGCGACGACTTGCCCGATCCCGATGGCCCGGTGATCACCACGAGGGACCGGTGGGGCAGCTCGACGGAGATCCCCTTCAGGTTATGCTGGCGGGCGTTCACCACACGGATGGCAGACACGGGGGAAGAATAGTGACGGCGCCTGCTTCGGGAAAGTTTCGGGTGCCGCAACTCCTGTCCGAGGCCCCATCCCGCCGTTAAACTTCCCGCTTCATGGCCAAACTCCTGACGCCGAAACTCCTGGTTCGCGGCTTCGAGATCTTCGTCGCCGCGTCGCTGATCGGCTTTGCGCTTACCCTTTGGTACGGCAACAACCTGGGCGCGTTCGTGGAAGGCCTCCGTAACGTGCACTGGATCTGGCTGCTGGCCGGGCTGGGGCTGGCGTCGATGGACTGGATCGGTGGCGGGCTCCGGCTCTGGGTCGTGGCCCGGCAGCTCATGCCCAGGCCGTCGCTCAAGGGGATGGTACTCGCCGGCGGGATGAGTGCCTGGGCGGCGTACATCACCCCGCTGCAATCGGGCGCTTTTCCGATGATGATGTACACCATGCGGCGCTACGGCATTCCCCTGCCGGTGGCCGCGACCTGCGCCCTGATGGGGTTTGTCGGAACGGTTGGATTCTTCGCCATTGCCGGGCCGCTCGCACTGCTGGCCGGCGCCGGGAAGGCCCTGGGCACCCAGGGCGACGTGCTGGGGCTGTCGCTCTACGACCTCTTTCTTGGCAGCCTGACGATCTTTGCCGGACTGGGTGTGATCCTGGTGCTGGTGATGATCTTCCCCGGCCTGGTCCGCAGTCTGCTCGATCGCCTGGCCGGCTGGGTCGGCCGGCACAGCACCCGCTTCGCCACCCGGGTTGACGGCATCCAGCATGGCCTGGACGAGGCCCACAGCCACCTGGTCAAACTCAACAGCCCGCGCGGCTGGCTGTCGGTGCTGCTGTGCATCATCCTGTCCGGACCATCCCACGCCAACAAGCTGCTGGCCGGCTACGTGACGCTCCGCGCGCTGGGCATTCACACGAATTTCGTGGACGTGCTGCTGCTGCAGACGTTCATCGCCTTCCTGCTCTACTTCGCCCCGACTCCCGGTGCGTCCGGCATCGCCGAAATCATGTCGGCGGCGGTCATGTCGGTGCTCGTGCCCAAGCCGCTCACGCCGCTGTACACGCTGCTCTGGCGCCTCATCCTCAGCTGGTACACGGTGGGCTTCGGCTTCGTGGTGTTCGCCGAGTGGGTGCGGAAAGGCCTCAAGGGCTTCGGGGTCCCGGCTCGACAGGACGACGGCACCAACACGCCCGAACCCGCCCCGTCATGAGCGCCATCGAGGAGCCGATGGGCCGCGCCTACGACGCGCGGCTCTTCCGCCGTCTGCTGGGCTTTCTGCGTCCGCACGTCCGGCTGGCGCTGATGGCGCTGGCGCTGCTCCTGGTGAGTGCGGGGCTGGCGCTGGTGGGCCCGCGTTTGACCCAGTACGCACTCGACGTCGCCATCCCGGCGGGGGACGTGGGACTCCTCGGTGGTCTGGCGGTCATCTACCTCCTGGCGCTGCTGCTCGATTTTCTGGCCGACTACGGCCAGACCCTGCTGACGACGCTGATCGGCCAGCGCGTGATGCTGGACCTTCGCACCCGGATCTTCGCGCACTTGCAGCGGCTCTCGGTGAGCTTCTTCGACCGGAATCCGGTGGGACGGCTCATGACCCGCGTGACCAGCGACGTGGAAACCCTGAACGAGCTGTTCTCCTCCGGGCTGGTCACCGTCTTCGGCGACATCTTCACGCTGGCTGCCATCATGGGCATGATGTTGCTCATGAACTGGCGGCTCGCGCTGGTGGCGTTCAGCGTCATTCCGCTGGTGTGGCTCACCGCCACCGTGTTCCGCCGGCACGTGCGGTCGGCGTTCCGGGACATCCGGGTCCGGCTGGCCCGGCTCAACGCGTACCTGCAGGAGCAGCTGTCCGGCATGCGCGTCGTGCAGATCTTCCGGCGGGAGCGCGCGGCGTACGAGGAATTCAACGGGCTCAACCAGTCCCAGCTCGAGGCCCATCTCCGCTCGATCACCGTCTATGCCGTGTTCTTCCCGGTGGTCGAGTTTCTGTCCTCGCTGGCGCTGGCGCTGCTGCTGTGGTATGGCGGCTTGAGTGCACTGGGGGGGACCGTGACGGTCGGGGTGCTGGCGGCGTTCATCCAGCTGAGCCGGCGATTCTTCCAGCCGCTGCAGGACATTTCGGAAAAGGTCAACCTCCTCCAGAGTGCCATGGCCTCCAGTGAGCGGATCTTTCAGCTCCTGGACGAGCCGGTCACGGTGGCGGATGCGGTATCCCCAAGGGCGTTGCCCCTTCCGGTGCGGGGAGAAGTCCGGTTCGAGGATGTCTGGTTCCGCTATTCGGCGGACGGGCCCTGGGTGCTCAAGGGGGTCTCGTTTGTTGCCTCGCCCGGCCGGACGGTCGCCATCGTGGGGCACACGGGGGCCGGCAAGACAACGGTGATCAGCCTGCTCCTCCGGTTTTACGAGCCGGTGCGGGGTCGGATCACCGTGGACGGGGTGGACATCCGGGAGCTCTCGACGCACGATCTCCGGGGGCTTCTCGGTTTCGTGCAGCAGGACCTGTTCCTCTTTACCGGGGATCTGCTGCACAACCTGGTGCTCGATGCGCCGATCCCGGCAGCCGACGCCGAGGCCGCGGCGACCAGGGTGGGGGCCGACCGGTTCATCGACCGCCTGCCGCTGGGGTACCGTCATCAGCTCGCCGAGCGGGGCCGGAACCTGAGCGTCGGGGAGCGCCAGCTGCTCAGTTTTGCACGCGCTCTGGCCCGAGATCCGCGCATTCTGGTGCTGGATGAGGCCACCAGTTCGGTGGACGCCGAGGCGGAGGCCCAGATCCAGGAGGCCATTGCCGAACTGATGCAGGGCCGGACCGCCATCGTGGTGGCTCACCGGCTCAGCACCATCCTCCATGCCGACGAAATCCTGGTGTTCCACCATGGTGAGATCCGGGAGCGGGGAACCCATCGGGAGCTGCTGGAGCAGCACGGACTGTACGAACGGCTCTATCTTCTGCAGGTCCGGGGCGCCGAAGTGCGCCGCAGTGCATGATCCGATGCTTGCGCTGTCAATTCTCGGCGAAGTACGTTTGAGCAGTTCTCCAACATGCGGATGGGTGGCAACGGCATGATCCAGCTCGATGTCGGCGGGCGGCGTTACCGCGTCATCGCCGGTGAGATGATCATTGGCTCGGCCGAGGGAGCGGCCATCCCGGTGTTCGACGGCGACGTGGCCGGCCGGCATGCCGTGGTCCAGGGCTGGCCGGACGGGTCCGCCGCCGTCCGGGCCGTGGAGGGCTCGGAGGTCACGGTCAACGGCGTGCGACTGGGTGGAAACCCGACGCCCCTGCTTCATGGCGACAAGCTTGTGGTGGGCAGACAGGAGATTCTGGTGATGGATGACGACCGTTCGGGAAGCACACGCGTGGCGCGTGCCGTGGAGGCGCCCGTCGCGGTCCAGGATGACGGAGCCCGGATCGTCTGCCTGACCGATGGCCGGGAGTACCGGATCGGCGCCAATCCGATCGTCTTCGGGCGCGAGGCGGGCGCCGACATCGTCGTGGCCGGTGACGACGTCTCCCGCCGCCACGCGGAACTGCACCGCGATCCCGCCGGTTGCCTGCTCCTGGACGCCAGCGTCAACGGAACGCTGGTCAATGGGGAGCGGGTCATGGGGGAACGGCGGCTCAAGACGGGCGACCTGATCCGCATCGGCGTCGAAGAATTCCGCTTCCATGCGGGCGACGCCCCGCCGGCCGGCGCCAATCACCGCCTGAGCAATACCATGTTCGGCATGGCTGCCTTCCAGCCGCCCGCGGAACCGCTGCCGCCCGCGCCCGTGCCGCTGGCGTCGGTGCTCTTCCGCTCCGGAGCCCGCAAGGGAGAACGGATTGCGCTCTCGGTGCCGATGATCAACGTGGGTCGGGCCGATTTCAACGATCTGGTCCTGGCCGACCCCAGTGTGAGCACCATGCACGCCAAGATCCAGCGCCGGGGCGGCGTCTGGATTCTGGCGGACCTGGGCTCCACCAACGGGACATTCATGGAGGGGGAACCGGTCACGGCCGAAGTCGCGCTGGCGCCCGGCGCTACCCTCCGCTTTGGCGAGATCTCGGTGCTGTTCGAGCCGCTGGATGAGGGAATGCCGGAGGATCAGGATGGCACCCGCACCATGGAGCGCGTGCCCGTCGCGCCGCCGCCCATGGCACCGGTGCCAGCCAGGTCGCCGGAGATCAACATCCGCAAGCCGGTCGCCCGCCGGCCCCCGCCCCCTGAATCACGCCGCCCCAGGTCCTGGTTTACGCTCGCCGTGCTGATGGCGGTGGCTGCCGGACTCGCGGCGTATCTGTTGCTCTCGCGTTAGCGGAGGCACGTGCACTTTTCCTGCGCCGCCCGGACCGACGTTGGTGTCGTTCGCTCGGGCAATGAAGACAACTTCCTCATGCTGGCCGACCGCGGAATCTTCATCGTGGCGGACGGCATGGGCGGGCACGCTGCCGGTGAGGTCGCGAGCGAGATGGCCGTACGCATCGTCGCCGAAGAACTCGGCAACTACCACGGCCTGTCCGATGACGAAGTTGCCACCCGGATGCACAATGCGATCCGGAAGGCCAACGAGGCCATCTTCTCCCGTACGCTGTCGGAGCATGACAAGCGCGGCATGGGTACGACCCTCACCGCCCTCCTCCTTCTGCCCAACCGCTATCTCATCGGCCAGGTCGGGGACAGCCGGGCGTACCTGCTGCACGGGGAGAAGTTGCGGCAGATCACCAAGGACCACTCCTACGTGCAGGAGCAGGTGGACGCCGGACTGCTCACGCCGGAGCAGGCGCGGGTGCATCCCTACAGCAACGTCATCACACGGTGCGTGGGCGCGGGCATGGATGTGACGCCGGATATCTATTTTGGGGCGCTGGAGGAGGAAGACCTGCTCCTGCTCGCCTCCGACGGGCTCACCGGCATGCTCGAGGATGAGCAGCTCCGGCGCCTGTTGCATTCGGACGGCGGGCCGCAGCGCTCGGTGGACCAGATGATCGCCGAAGCAAACCGCCGGGGAGGGCTGGATAACATCACCGCGATCGTCATCCGGATCGATACTGCCGCCTCACCGTCCGGCGAATACCCCGCGGTAACCGCGCAGTAGGGGCGGCCCGCGCGCCAGGGGCGGCCCGCGGACCGCTCCTACCGCGCCAGCGTCAGCGCCTCCTCGCGCGGTAGCTGCACGACCTCGATCACGCGCTCAAGAGCAAGTGACGCCGGTCCAGACGTGAAGACCCGCAGCCGGCGGGCACTCTGGTACAGTTCCTCCGCCACCCGTGGCAGGCCGAGATGTCCGGCGCGTCCGGCATCGGTGAGCCGCTCGATCTCGCCTCCGCGCAGCCGCAGCGGCAGGTCCACCGAAAGCATGGACGGCCGGGACGGGAAGTCGAGCAGCAGCTGGCCGGGTGCGAGCCCTGCTTCGCGCGCCAGCCCGTCTTCCACCGCCTCCAGCGTCGCCGCATCACCATCCAGCCATTCCGCGGCCGTCGCGTGCACATCGCTCGCGGGCACGTCCCAGAGACGCTTGTAGAGCTTCCGTTCCCGCACCGCACGCGCCAGCCCCAGCGGGTCGCGTGTCTGCAGGACTTCCATGAACGCGTCGTCGGTGAGCCCGGCGACGCGTGACATGTCCAGCACCCCGGCCACCACCGCGTCACGCGCCGCCCGCTTGAACATGCAGGTGGCGGACCGCACGGCGTGATGCCAGTACACATTCCGGTACATCTGGTACTTGGCGAACAGCAGCGACTCGAGCGCGCTGACTCCTTTCTCGTGTACTCCCATTTCCCGCCTGGCAGGGCCGTCCACCACGGTGATCGCCGCCAGCAGCCGGTCCACATCCACCGTGCCATAGGGGACGCCGCACATTCGGGCATCGCGGCTCAGGTAGTCGATCTTGTCGAGATCCAGGCTGCCGCTGATCAGCCCCTGGAGCGCGCTCCGGCTCCGGCCCTGGATGAGTGCGCCGATGCGGCCGGCGAGCGCGTCGCCGCCCAGGCTGCGGAGGGTGTCGCCCAGCGCGCCCTGGGGCAGCAGCGAAACACCCTGCGCTTCATGGGAAGGAAAGCCCGCTTCCTCCAGCGCATGCGAGAAGGGGTAGTGGCCGATGTCGTGCAGCAGCGCCGCCAGCCGGACCGCCAGCCGCTCCTCCTCCGGCATGGCATCGAGTTCGCCGCGTTCGGCGAGCGAACTCAGGGCCCGGCAGGTGAGATGGTAGGCGCCGAGGGCATGCTCGAAGCGGGTATGTGTGGCGCCGGGATAGACCAGAAAGGCATGACCCAGCTGGCGGATGTAGCGGAGCCGCTGGACCGGTGGGGTGTCGAGCACCGCGAGCGCGGCCGGATCCAGCCGGATGTTGTCCCAGAGCGGGTCGCGGATCACGTCAGGATCAGGGCGAGTCATGCCATGCTCCGTCGGTCCACGACCCCGCTCGCGGGAAGGGCCTGCTCAGGCGGCCGGTCCTGCGTCCCTGACCGCGTCCGGCACGTCCTTGAACTGCTTGAAATTCTCCCGGAACATGCCGGCAAGCTTCCTGGCCTGCGCATCGTAAGCCGCGCCGTCGCTCCAGGTGCTCCGTGGATCAAGAACTGCATCCGGCACGTCCGGAACGCTGCCGGGGATTTCGACGCCGAACACCGGATCCTTCCGGTAGGCCACCTTGTCCAGCGCGCCGGCGAGCGCTGCGCGGACCATCGCACGCGTGTAACTCAGCTTCATGCGGCTGCCGGTGCCATAGGGCCCGCCGGTCCAGCCGGTGTTGACCAGCCACACCCGGACACCGTGCCTGGCGATCCGCTCGCCCAGCATCCGGGCATAGACCCCCGGCGGCAGCGGCAGGAACGGGGCGCCGAAACAAGCCGAGAAGGTCGCGGACGGCTCGGTCACGCCCCGCTCGGTGCCGGCCACCTTGGCGGTGTATCCCGAGAGGAAGTGATACATCGCCTGCTCCGGCGTGAGCCGGGCGATCGGCGGCATCACACCGTACGCGTCAGCGGTGAGCAGCACGATGTTCTTCGGGATCCCGCCCATGCCGCCCGGTGCGTGGTTGGCGATATAGTGGATGGGATAGCAGGCGCGGGTGTTCTCGGTGATTGCATCGGAATCGTATTCCACGCCGCGCGTGGCCGCATCGAGCGTCACGTTCTCGAGCACCGTGCCGAAGCGGCGTGTGGCGCCCCAGATCTCCGGCTCGGTGTCCGGACGCAGGCGGATCACCTTCGCGTAGCAGCCGCCCTCGAAGTTGAAGACACCGGTATCGCTCCAGCCATGCTCGTCGTCGCCGATGAGCTGGCGCTCGGGATTGGCGGACAGGGTGGTCTTGCCGGTGCCGGACAGGCCGAAGAAGACCGCAGTGTCCCCGTCCTTGCCGATATTGGCGGAACAGTGCATGCCGAGGATGCCCTGCTTCGGCATCAGGTAGTTGAGGATCGTGAAGATGGACTTCTTCATTTCGCCGGCATAGCGGGTGCCGGCGATGATCACGAGCTGCTTGGCGAAGTTGATGGCGATGACCGTGCTGGTCCGGCAGCCGTGCTTGTCGGGGTCCGCCTGGAATTCGGGCGCGTGCAGCACCGTGAACCGTGGCTCGAATGCGGCGAGTTCCTCGCGCGCCGGCCGGATGAACATGTTGCGGACGAACAGGGCGTGCCACGCGCTGGGCGTGAAGAACCGCACCGGGAGCCGGCTCGCCGGATCCGCGCCGCCATAGAGATCCTGGAGGTAGAGCTCCGAGTCGCTGAGGTAGGCCCGCACGTCCGCATGCAGCCGCTCGAAGTCTTCCGGCTTCATCCGCTTGTTCTGGTCCCACCAGAGATCCTTGCTCGAGGACGGCTCATCCACCAGGAACTTGTCCTTGGCGGAGCGTCCCGTGTGCGGTGCAGTTTCGGCCGCGAACGCCCCGTGATCGCTGAGGCGGCCATCGTGGTGTTGCAGGGCACGCTCCACCAGCTCCGGCTCGATGAGGTTCGCGTAGACAGTCTGGGCCAGAATCCCCTGGCGGGCATAGGGTGCGGTCCCGGGGTGGACAGCGGTGCGTTCGGTGGACATAAGCTCCTTCACGGTCATTGACGGACAGCAGAACGATCGCACTGGTGGCCGCGCTCCAGCGCGTCCACCGCGGCGATCACTCCCATGTTGACGATATCATCCACACCCGAATCGCGCTCGAGCACGTGGATGGGGGCAGCCAGTCCCACCAGAATGGGGCCGATCGCGTGGGCGCCCCCCAGGCGGCCAAGCAGTTTGTACGAAATATTGGCCGCATCCAGATCAGGGAAAATCAGCACGTTGGCCGGTCCCTGCAACCTGTTGAACGGATAGCGCTTCTGGAGCAGCTGCTCCAGCACCGCGGTGTCCGCCTGCATCTCCCCGTCCACCTTGAGGTTGGGCCGCAGGTTGCGGAGCCGCTGGACCGCGTCCGCCACCTTCTGCTGGCTGGGGTGTCGTACCGAACCGAAATTGCTGAAGGACAGCATCGCCACCCGGGGCTCGATGCTCAGCGACTCGACAAACTCGGCCGCCGCTATGGCGATCTGGGTGAGCCGCCCGGCGTCGGGCTCGATATTGACGGTGCAATCGGCAAAGAAGTACAGGTCATTGGGCGTGACCATCATGTAGATGCCGGCCAGGGCGGCGTCGGGCGAGGAGCCGACCGCCTCGATGGCGGGGCGGAGCGCCCTCGGATAGTGCTGGTTTTCGCCCACCACGACCGCGTCGGCGTCACCTTCGGATACCATCATGGCGCCGAAGTACTCGGGCTGCAGCAGCCGGCGGTCGGCTTCCTGGCGGGTGACACCCCTGCGGCGCCGGCGGGTCCAGAAGTGCTCCGCATAGGTCTCCAGCCGGTCCGAGGTGGCCGGGTCCACGATGGTCAATCCGGCCATTTCGATGCTGGCGGCGCGGGCCGCCACCTCGATGGCTTGTCGCTCGCCGATGAGCACCGGCTCGGCGATCCCTTCATCGGCCAGGATGCGGGCGGCCCGGAGCACCCGCGCGTCGTCCGCGTCGGTGAGAGCCACCCGCTGCGGCTCCGCCGCCGCGCGGTTCATGAGCCCCCGCATCACCGCCCGCCCGCGGCCCAGCCGGGACTCCAGCCGGGAGCGGTACTCATCCACATCCAGCAGTTCGGCCGCCACACCGGAATGAATGGCCGCCCAGGCCACCGCCGGCGCCACCCAGAGCAGCACGCGTGGATCAAACGGTTTGGGGATGAGATAGTCACGCCCGAACCGCAGCGCGGGAAGATTGTACGCGCGGAGGACCACCTCGGGCACATCGTCACGCGCCAGCGCCGCGAGCGCACGGGTCGCGGCCATCTTCATCTCTTCGTTGATGGCGCGAGCCCGGACATCCAGCGCGCCCCGGAAAATGAAGGGGAAGCCGAGGACATTGTTGACCTGATTGGGGTAGTCGGTCCGCCCGGTGGCGATGACCGCATCGGGGCGGATGCTCCGGACCACGTCCGGCATGATCTCGGGCGTCGGATTGGCCAGGGCAAAGACCAGGGGATCGGGTGCCATGCGGCGGATGAGGTCGGGCGAAACCGCGCCGGCGGCGGAGAGCCCCACGAACACGTCAGCGCCGTCAAACGCCTCCTCGACGGTGGCAGGGGCGTCCGGATTGGCAAAACGGGCCTTGTAGGGATCCAGCTTCTCCCGGCCGGGCCGGATGACGCCGAGCTGGTCGCACATCACCACGTTCTTGCGCTGTACCCCGAGCTGGATGTAGTGCTCGGCGGTGGCGATGGCGGCGGCGCCAGCGCCGACGAAGACCACCCGGATATCGCCGATCTCCCGACCGGTCACCTCGAGCGCGTTGAGCAGGGCCGCTCCGGAAATGATGGCGGTGCCATGCTGGTCGTCGTGGAACACCGGGATGGAGAGCGTCTCACGCAGCCGCTCCTCGATCACGAAGCAGTCTGGTGACTTGATATCCTCGAGGTTGATGCCGCCCACCGTCGGTTCCAGCATCTGGCAGAACCGGATGATCTCCTCCGGGCCGGACGCATTGATTTCCAGGTCGAAGACATCGATGTCCGCAAAGGTCTTGAACAGGACGGCCTTGCCCTCCATGACGGGCTTGCCCGCCAGCGGACCGATGTTGCCCAGCCCGAGGACCGCGGTCCCGTTGGTGACGACCGCCACGAGGTTGCCCTTGGCAGTGTAGCGATACGCCTCCTCAGGCCGCGCCTGGATGGCCAGGCAGGGCTCCGCGACACCCGGCGTGTAGGCGAGTGACAAGTCGCGCTGATTCTGGGTGGGCTTGGTGGCGACAACCTGGATCTTGCCGGGACGTCCCTCTTCGTGATAGCGGAGAGCATCAGCTCGGCGGTCGGGTGAAGGCGGCGGGTTCAGGAAATCCTCATCGGGTAATTGTCACGTTCATTGGCCAGTGGTACATCACCTGGACGGTGTTGCGGTCCCGCTTGCCTGGCGCCGTGACGGTCGGGTTGAAGTACATGATGTCGAGCGGATCGGAGGAGTGATCCAGGATGCCGAGGACGTGCCCCAGCTCGTGGATCATGACCGTGTTGAAGCAGGCCTGGGTCTCAGGCAGCGACGGATCGAAACGCGGCTCGACGTAGACCCGCACTGGCAGGGTGAGCACGTGCGTTTCCGGATTAATCGGAAGGTCGGTAGCCGCCTGGCACGCGTCTACCATGGCGGGGACGGCGTTGCCCGGAGGGGTCTCAGCCCGGACGATGACGTCCGCCTGGGTCGAATCCGCGACGATCGTGCCCTGGAACTCGTGGTAGAGGAACTGCCGCTCCCACACCGCGATGGCGGAATCGGCATGCGCGGGGAGGCCAAGTGAGTCTTCGACCCAGAAGGTTACCGGCATGGTTTCCGACGGCCAGTGAAATGAAAGCGTGTCGCCCACGGCCACGACGGCGCGGAATTCGTACAGATCGGCACGATTGGGCGAGCCGATGTCAGCACAGCTCGCCAGCAGCAGCCCGCCCAGCAGGGCGGTGCAGCACGCGGAGAAGCGGCTCATCATCGGTCCCCCCTGGTGACACCCACCGACAGCGAAATTCGCTGGACACCCTGCTCCAGCGCGAAGCCCTGGGTGCGGAGTTCCCGGGTGGCAAATCGGTGATAATCATAGCGGGCCGACACGACCGGGTTCCAGCGATGGCCGCTGGCCAGCTGGTAGTCCAGCCCGAGGCCGAAGAGCGCGCGCGTGGTGCCACCCTGGGCAAAAATGCCGGCGTCACGGGGGCCCGTATAGCGAAGCACGCCGAGTCCGCCGCGCCAGCGTAGCCCCGGCGCCACCTGGCCGCTCAAATTGAAGAGCGCTCCCAAGGTCCAGATCCGTCCCTGTGCCAGGTCTGAATTGGGCTGGCTGGGTGTACGTGTTGTCAGCGAAGCCGTGCCCGCCGACAGCTCCAGGCCAAGGCGGTATCCGGGGCTTATGGGCAGTTCCCCACCCAGGAAGATCGTCGGTGCGAGGCCCGGCGTGGTGGTGACCGGGGCCAGGATCACATCGCGCACGATGGTGGTAGACCAGGTCATTCCACCCCCGGCGTACAGCCGCGTCTGGGCCAGCGCTGTCCCGGGCAGGGCAATACCCAGCAGGAGCGCCAGCGAGATTGATCGTCGCATGGGAGGAAGATGGGCCCTCCTGGTGAGGGAGGTCAACGCGGCACCGCCCGGGCGTAACGCCGGAGGCGCTGGAGCGCACGGCGGTCGTTGGTTACCATGTCGTCTCCCTTGGGCGTTTCCAGCAACTTCGGAATCCCGGCAAAGCGGTCGTCGCGCATCAGTCGCTGGAAGGGTTTGGCGCCCAGTGACCCCAGCCCGATCTGCTCGTGACGGTCCCGCCGGGAGGCAAACGGGGTCTTCGAGTCATTGAGATGCAGGCAGGCCAGGTGTTCGAGTCCGATGATCCGGTCCCATTCTTCCCACACTTCATCATACCCCGTGACCAGGTCGTAACCGGCGGAATAGAGGTGGCAGGTGTCAGCGCAGTACGCCACCCGGGCCCGATGTTCGCCCGGCACCCGGGCCCGCAGTTCGGCCAGCTCCTCAAAGCTGCTGCCGAGCGCCGTTCCCGTTCCGGCCGTAGTTTCGAGGTAAATCCGGACCCGGCCGGGGACGCGCTCCAGGCACTGGTGGATGGCCTCGGCATTTCGCGCCAGTCCGGCGCTGCGGTCATCCATGTAATTTCCGGGGTGGGAGACCACGCCGGGAATGCCCAGCAGCTCGCATCGCTCGAGTTCCCGGGTGAACGACTCGATCGACCGCTCGCGGAGCACGGCATCGGGCGACGCGAGGTTGATCAGATAGGAATCATGCGACACGACCGACGTCAGTCCTTCGGACCGGAGTGCCGCCTGGAACGCTTCGCGAATGTCGGGACCCAGCACCGGTTCCCGCCACTGGTTGGGGGTCTTGGTGAACAGCTGGATAGCGGTCGCGCCGATGGCCTTGCCGCGAGCCGGCGTGGTGGGGACGCCGCCTTGCGCCGAGACGTGGGCGCCCAGGAGATCGTGCGTGCGGGTTGACGGCATGGTCGTGTGACGGACTCCTTGACGCGTGGTGACGGACTTTCCGTGCTCCTGGTCGGCGAAGCGCACGTACGCCCGCCTGGTCTGGAGGTGGCGCTGGCCCGCGCCGGCTTCCATGTCGTGGAAGCGGAGGATGTCGGCCAGGCGGCCGCGAACGGCGCCACGCCCGACGTGGTGCTGGCTACGCTCAACGGCGCCGCCGACGTCGGTGCCCTGGCTGAAGCATTGGGTTACGCCTTCGGGCCAGCCATGCCGCTGGTCGTCACGCTGGACTACAGGACCGAGGACGCGGAATTCCAGGCGCTGGGTGCGGGCGCCGCCGACGCGCTCGCAGCGCCAGTGCACCTCGCGGAACTCTGCCTGCGGCTCCGGCTGCGGCGGGGCGCGAAGGGGCGGCCCTACGGTGCGGCCCCGGG
>SMFG01000030.1_pt1 | contig 18039 bp, 25 predicted proteins | sample 2456131 | NCBI WGS metagenome assembly SMFG01 (sample SAMN10132612, study PRJNA489261) | soil metagenome | isolation source: day120 antibiotic-silt loam soil ammended with raw manure from dairy cow... | place: USA | collected 2015-05-01
CACGGTGTGCTCCACACCACGCTTGCGGGTGCCGACCTGCTCGTCCGTCGGAAGCCGGGGGTGCCGCTCGTTTCCCTCGGCGTGTACTACCCGCGCGTCCAGTTTGACCCACCCGCAAAAGCCGGCCTCGGATCGCTCGCTGTCCGCTCGGCCATCCGGGGCGCCGGGCCGCTCGACGCGAGGGAACTGGCCTTTGCGTTCGAAGGACTGGGTGGTGCGGTCTCGCCGAGCATTGCGTCCGACTGGTTCGGATTCGGGGCAAGCGTCCTGGCGGAGCATGCCGCCAGCGCGGCGGAACTGCTGCGGCTCGTGCTGGACACGCCGCGCTTCGATCCGGACGCGGTGCAGCGGGAGCGTGATCTTATCGTCGAGGAGGTGCGGCAGGCGACTGACGACATGTTCGGGTACCCTTTCGAACTGGCCTTCGGCGCGGCATTCGGCGATGCCGCTCGCTGGCGCGGCCCGTGATCGTCGCCGTGGGCGACGCGGATGAAGCGGCGCTGAGCGACGCGCTGAGCGAGGTGTTCGGGGACCTGCCGGCCCGCGAGCCGGCCACGCCGGACGGAGCATTGCCCATGCTCACCGATCCATCACATCGCGTGGTGGAACGAGATCGTGCGCAGACCGCCCTCGCCATGGTACTGCCGGGTCCGAGTCGGAAGGATCCCGAGCGCCATGCCGCCGCCGTGTGGGCGGCCATCGCCAGTGGATTGGGCGGCCGGCTCTTCGAGGCGCTGCGTGATCGCCGGTCCCTGGCCTACACCGTGCTGCTGAGCAGCTGGCAGCGCGGGCGTGCAGGCGCGATGATTACGTATATCGCCACGTCGCCGGGGCGGGAGGAGGAGGCGCGCGCCACGATGCTGGAGGAACTCGACCGCTTCGTGACGGAGCCGGTCGCCGCGGACGAGCTGCAGCGCGCCATCCGGTATCTCGATGGCCAGGCGCGGGTGCAGCGGCAGAGCGCCGGTGCGGTGGCCGCCGAAATCCGGGACGCATGGATCAACGGCGAAGGGCTTCAGGAACTCGACGACCCTGGCGCACGTTATCGTGCGGTGACCGCCGGCCAGGTTCAGGCAGCGGCCATGCAGGCGCTGCGGTCCGGCAAGCATGCGGAGGGAGTGGTGCGAGGGACGGCTTGACCCGCGACCGACGACAATCGATCGACGACCGTCGACCGACAACCAACGACTCTCTTCTGAGAATCCCATGCCCGATACCCCCGATTGGAAACACCTGACCGACGAGGAATGGCGCGCCCGCCTCTCGCCGGAGCAGTACCGGATCACCCGACAGGCAGGCACCGAGCCGGCGTTCACCGGCAAGTACTGGGACAACCACGCCGAGGGCATGTATCGCTGCGCCGGATGCGGGCAGGTACTGTTTGCGTCCGATACCAAGTTCGAGTCGGGCACCGGTTGGCCCAGCTTCACCGAGCCGGCCAGCGCCGATGCGGTGGAGACGAAGACGGACCGCACGCTGGCCATGGCACGCACGGAAGTGCATTGCAGTCGCTGCGCGGCCCATCTCGGTCACCTGTTTCCTGACGGGCCCGCCCCGACCGGATTGCGCTACTGCCTCAACTCCGCCTCGCTCGATTTCGAGAGCAGCCATGCCTCGGAGTCGCCGCCGAAGTGAGTGTCGAACGTGCTCGCGCGCTGGTGCTCGAGCATGGCTGGAACGCCACGGCGTATCAGATCGTCAACCCGGGAATCCGCCACTGGTTCAGCCGCGCCGGCGACGCGGTGGTGGGTTTCGTGGAAGCATCCGGTACCCGGGTGGTGGCTGGCGCGCCAGTGTGCAGTCAGGATCGCCTGCCTGATGTGGCCGCGGAATTCGAGGCGGCCTCACGCGCAGACGGTTGGTCGGTCTGCTATTTCGGCGCCGAAGGGCGGCTGGAATCGGTGTATCGCGGGTCGCCGGAACACTCCATGGCGCTGCTCGGCGCCCAGCCGGCGTGGGATCCCCGTCTCTGGGGCGACATCTGCGCGCGGCACGCCTCGTTGCGGGCGCAGTTCAACCGGGCGCGGAACAAGGGCGTCTCGGTGCTGGAGTGGCCGGCCGCGGTGGCGGAAGAGCATCCGGAACTCCGTCGCTGCCTCGACGAATGGCTCTCGACGCGCGGGCTCCCACCGCTGCACTTCCTGGTGGAGCCGGACACCCTCTCCCGGCTGGCGGGCAGGCGTGTGTTCGTCGCCCGGCGGCGAGGGGGCGTCATTGCATTCCTCCTCGCCTCACCGGTGCCGGCGCGGCATGGCTGGCTGGTGGAGCAGTTCGTTCGCGGCCATGGCGCCGTGAACGGCACCACCGACCTGCTGGTGGATGCGGCGATGCGCGCCTTCGGGGCGGAGGCGAGTGAGTTCGTGACGCTGGGCCTGGCCCCGCTCTCGGAGCACGTATCGCCGGTATTGATGCCGCACCAGCCGCTCTGGCTCCGTTTTGTCCTGGGGTGGGTGCGTCTGCATGGGAGGCGCTTCTACAATTTTGCCGGGCTGGACCGGTTCAAGGCGCGCCTCCGGCCGGCGCGCTGGGATCCGGTGTACGCCATCGCGGCGGAGCCGCACTTTCCCCCAGGCATGCTCTACGCGATCGCGGGCGCCTTCAGCGGCGGGTCGCCGGTCGTGCTGCTCGCACGCGGGCTGGGCCGGGCGGTGATGTGGGAGCTTACGGGGAGATCGTCGCGAGACGCCGGCTGATCACGTCCAGCCCGCGCCGTACGGCGTTGGTGTCGCGTGCCACGATATTCACGACACAGCGCCGCTCGTTGGGCAGCGTATGCAGGATAATGTGGGCATCGGCGCAGATGAGCGAAGCCACCCAGCTCTCGGAGCCGGAGCGGATCACCGGTGCGCCGAGCGGGGTGATGCCCATGGCGCCCGCCGCCGCCACCAGCAGCGCGCCGAGCGCATCGGCGTCGCCCAGGCGCATCGGCGGCAGGTCCTCGAGATCGCCAAAGTGCTGAGCCCAGGTCACGGCGCGCATCCCGCCTTGAGGAAATCTTCCGGACACGGGTATCGTTGTCGCTCGGACGACTATAGTCTACCGGCAGGAGCGACGGTCCATGACCCGCGAGGGTAAGGTTGGCAGAAGCTAGTCCGGCCCGGAAGGGCGAGCAAGAGCATCACGTGACCGTGGCCGACATCCTGAGTGTGCTGCGGTTGCCCATGGCGCTCGCCTTCGTGCTCGCGGGCAATCAGGTCGTGCGGCTCGCGCTCCTGGCGGCAGCGGCGGCCAGCGACCTGCTGGACGGTCCCATCGCCCGGCGGTTCGGCGCCTCGCGCTTCGGTGCGTTCATCGATCCGCTGGCGGACAAGCTCTTCATGGGCTGCGCATTCGGGGTGGTGGCATTTTCCGGCCGGCTGGAACTGTTCGAGATCGCCGGGGTGTTGCTGCGGGACATCGTCGCGGGGGTGGCATTCGTGACGACGTTCATCGGCGGGCAGCCGTCATCCATTCCGGCGCGGGCCGGCGGCAAGGCGGTCACCGTCGCACAGGTGATGACCCTGCTCGCCTTCCTGCTCGATTCTACCTATCTCCGGCCCATGGCATGGGCCACGACCGCGATCGCCGTGTACGCCATCTGGGACTACCAGCGGGTGGCGCCCAGGGCGCGCCAGCGGCTCGACCGCTGATCTCCAAGGAACGGACTGAAGATGAACCTCACCCGTGATGCCGAACTGGTGTGGGAGGGCGACCTCCTGTTCCGGGGCGGCGCGCCTGACCGACCGTCGGTGCTGATTGACGGCAATTCGGTCCAGGCGCCCAGCCCGGTGGTGACGCTGCTCCTGGCCGGTGGCGCCTGTGCCGCAAGCGACGTGGTGCTGATCCTGGGAAAGATGCGGGTCACGCTCACCTCGTTCCGGGTCCTGGCCCACGGCATCCGGCGCGAACGGGAACCACGACGCTTCGAGAAGATCCACTACACCTTCGAAATCGCCGGTGAGGACCTGGACATGCTCAAGGCCGAGCGTGCGGTCACGCTCTCGGTGGAGAAATACTGTTCGGTGCTGGCATCGCTCGCGCCGGACATCGAAGTGACGCATGAGATCAAGCTGGTGTGATGGGTCGTGAGTCATGGGCTGCGAGTCATGGGCTCCAGTTCACGACCCACGACTCACGACTCACGACTCATGACCCACGACCCATGACCCGATTCGTCCTTGCACTCCTGCTCCTCGCGTCTCCGCTCGCCGCCCAGGCGCCCCGTGAATTCGGGGTCGAGGGGCTGGCGCTGCTGCGAGACTCGTCGCTGGCGGGCGGCGCGCTCTACGGCGCGATGCGCGTGACCAATCGCACGCGGATCGCGGTGACCGGCGCAGTGGGTGGCGGCCCCGGTGGCCTGGGCGCCCGGGGGGAGCTCGCCGGTCACTTCCTGCTCAACCCGACGCTGAGCAGTGGTATCGGGCTCTACGGTGGCGGCGGACTGGCGGTTGAATGGCAGGATGATACTCGCGGCTATCTCGAGCTACTGGTCGGTGCGGAGACCAATCCGGGTGCTGCTCGTGGCTGGGTGCTGGAAGCGGGGCTGGGCGGTGGGCTGCGCCTGACGCTCGGCTGGCGGGCGCGGTGGTTTCCGGTCAGGAAATGAATCGGCCGGTGATATCGGGGCGCGTTGCGTCTCGATATCACCGGCCTTCGACGTCGGCGGCGACGGTCAGGCGGTTCCGACGGGCTCGGCCCGGCGCACCGGCTGGCAGTACCGCTCGCCCAGCACACGAAGCTGGTTCAATTCCTCTGGCTTCAGCTCTTCGTACCGGTCCGTGAGATACCCCATGGTATCGTCGAACCAGTCCTTCTGATGCTCCGGCAGCGCGTCGATGACGCCGCAGCGGAGGATGTGGCTGAACAGCTCGTCCCGTGCCTGTTCGAATACGGAGGGGGATGCCAAGGGTGTTGCACGTCGACTCTTGTTCTTGCTCATGCACCTTCCTTTTCTGAGACTGATTTTCGAGGCCGCAATATAGTGAGGTTGCACCTTTTGGTGCAAACGACGGAATATCGGCGCTTTTCTGGTGGTTCCGTTAGATTAGCTGCCCATCAGGTGACTGGATATGACCGAGCACGATGAGATCTACGGCAAGGACCGGGCCGAACGGCTGAAAGAACTTTTGCGGGAGCTGTCCCGGCGAATTGCCGACCTGGATATGAACGGCGAACTGCTCGGAGCAGTTCCCGAATTGATCCGGCGGCTGGGCGAACTCCGTAGCGAATTGTTCCATTACGAAGTGCGCCAGACCTACGACACCCCCGAAACGGCGGAAAACCGCCGGATCGTGGACGAAGCACAGCGCGAACCTGACTTCTCGACCGACGACCCGGAGGATGACGAGCCATGGCGGCAGCGCCCAGCGGAATGAAGGGCTTCTACACGACGATCGGGATAGTGGCGGTGGCGGGGCTTGCCTTTCTGGGCTGGCAGCTGTCAAAACGTTCGACAGTCAGCATTCCTGCCAATGTGACGATCGCGCCGGCTGATACTGCGGGCTTCCGGGGCTACTTCCTCGGCTCCGATTCGGCGCCGGTGGAGGTCACGGAATATGCCGACTATCAGTGCCCGTACTGCGCCGATTTCGACATCGTCACCTTTCCCGACATCAAGAGCCGGCTGATCCAGACCGGTCTGGTACGCTACCGGTACCGGGATTTCCCCCTGTCCATGCATTCCTATTCACGGCTCTCGGCCCATGCGGCCGCCTGCGCGGACGACCAGCACAAGTTCTGGCCGATGCATGCCCTGATCTACGAGGGCCAGCCGGATTGGGACCGGGGTGGTGCGGAGAAGCAGTTCCAGAAGTACGCCGGGATCGTGGGACTCGACATGGACGCCTACAACGAGTGCATGTCGTCGGCCCGGCACGCCGGGCGGATCGAGGCGAGCTATCAGGAGGGGGTCGCGTTGGGCGTCAACTCCACGCCCACCTTCCTGATCGCCGGGCGGCTGTACGAGCCGATGAGCTATGACCAGCTCAAGCGGGTCGTGGACTCGCTGATCGCCGCCAAGCCGGGTCAATGAAATACCGCATGGCCGCGGCCGTGCTGGCGCTGGCTGGCGCCTTCCTGGCCGCGTACCTGTACCTCTACAAGATCGGCCGGATCGGCACCATGGTGTGCGGCACGGGAAGCTGTGAAACCGTGCAGCTTTCGCGCTGGAGCCGCTTCATGGGCGTCGAGGTCTCACTGATCGGCCTGCTGGGCTATCTGGGCCTGCTGGTGCTGGCGCTCGTCGCCACCCGGCCGGCGCTGGAGTCGGTCCGCTGGCCCAGCCGCTGGCTGGCGCTGCTGTCCGGCATCGGCGTGGCGTTTGCGCTCTACCTGACCGGGCTCGAACTCTTCGTCATCCACGCCATCTGCCGCTGGTGCGTGGGCTCCGCCTTCATCATCACCCTGATCTTCATCGTGTCGGTGCTTGACCTCCGGCGGCTTCGAGGCGCTCGCGCGTGAGCAGCCCGTGAGCCAAGGCCTGGAGAAGGAACATCCCACCGGCAAGGCCCTGGCCGGCCTGTCACTGGGCGCACTCGGCGTCGTCTACGGCGACATCGGCACCAGCCCGCTCTACGCCATCCAGCAGGCCTTCACCGGCCACCACAGCGTCCCGCCCACCCCGGAGAACATCCTGGGTGTGCTGTCCCTGGTGTTCTGGGCCCTCACCTTCGTCATCTCGTTCAAGTACATCGGCTTCGTCATGCGGGCGGACAACCGCGGCGAGGGCGGCGTGCTGGCGCTGCTGGCGCTGGTGCGCCCGCGCGGCGGCCGGGCCGCCGGGCACTGGCTGCTGGTGGGGATCGGCCTGTTCGGCGCCGCGCTGCTCTACGGGGACGGCATCATCACGCCGGCCATCACGGTGCTGAGCGCCGTGGAAGGGTTGAGCAAGGCCCCGGCGCTCGAACACCTGATCATCCCGATCGCGATCATCATCCTCGGCGGCCTCTTCTCGATGCAGAAGCACGGGACCGCGCTGATCGGCCGGGTGTTCGGTCCCATCATGGTGGCGTGGTTCGTGTCCATCGCCGTGCTCGGGCTGCACGGAGTGCTGATGCATCCGGCGGTGCTGGCCGCGCTCAATCCCTGGTATGCGCTGGAACTGTTCATCCGGGACAGGGTTGCCGGATTCCTGGTGCTGAGCGCGGTGGTGCTGGTGGTGACCGGCGGCGAGGCGCTCTATGCTGACATGGGGCACTTCGGCAAGCGGCCCATCCGGGTGGCGTGGTTCGGCATGTGCCTGCCGGCGCTGCTGCTCAACTACTTCGGACAGGCGGCGCTGCTGCTGGAGCGCCCCGCGGCGGCGGTCAATCCATTCTATGAGCTGGTGCCCGGCTGGTTCCACTATCCCATGGTCGTCATCGCTACCCTCGCGGCGATCGTGGCGTCGCAGGCACTGATTTCCGGGGCCTTCTCACTCACCCGGCAGGCCGTGCAACTGGGCTTCAGCCCGCGGGTGACCATCGTCCACACCTCCAGCAGCGAGATGGGGCAGATCTACATCCCCGAGATCAACCACCTGCTGGGTGTCGCCTGCATCATGCTGGTGCTCGGATTCAAGAATTCGTCCAACCTGGCAGCGGCATACGGCGTGGCGGTCAACGGCACGATGATCATCACGAGCCTGCTCTTCTACCGGGTCGCGCGCGACCGTTGGCACTGGAGCCGGTTGCAGGCCGGATCGCTCACCGCGCTCTTCCTGGGTGTGGACCTCGCGTTCTTCCTGGCGAACCTGGTCAAGATTCCCGATGGCGGCTGGTTCCCGCTGCTGGTGGCGGGCGTGGCGTACATCCTGATGACCACCTGGAAGCGCGGACGCGACAAGCTGGCCGACATCGTCCAGCAGAACAGCCTGCCACTCTCGCTCTTCCTGCAGGATATCGAGCGCCGAAAGCCGGTGCGGGTGCCCGGCATCGCCGTGTTCATGACCAGCGCCACTGGCGTGGCACCGCCGGTGCTGCTGCACCACCTCAAGCACAACAAGGTGCTGCACGAACGAGTGATCCTGATGTCGGTGATCACGGAAGATGTGCCGACCGTGTACGACAAGGAGCGGATCGAGAGCCGGGACCTGGGAGCGGGATTTTTCCAGGTGATCGTGCGGAGCGGCTTCATGGAGACGCCCAACGTGCCGGCGGTGCTCCGGCGGCTGGACGACGGCGACATCAAGGGCTCACCGGGACTGGTGACCATCATGCAGACGTCGTTCTTCCTGGGACGGGAAACGCTCATCGCCACCCATTACAAGCGCGGCGGCAGCGGCCCTGCCGGCGACCAGTGGATGAGCTATTGGCGCAAGAAACTGTTCGTGATCATGACCCGCAATGCGCGCTCGGCCACGGCCTTCTTCGGGCTGCCGCCCAACCGGGTGGTGGAGCTGGGGGCGCAGATCCAGATATGACGGGAAGGCGGGAAGACGGGAAGTCCGATTCCTCAAGATCATCCCGCCTTCCCGTCTTCCCGTCTTCCCGCCTTACTCCTCGTACTGCTCCTTCAGCCGTGCCACCACCGCCGGATCGGCCAGTGTCGTCGTGTCACCCAGCGCGCGTCCCTCGGCGATGTCCTTGAGCAGCCGGCGCATGATCTTGCCGCTGCGGGTCTTGGGCAGGTCGGCCGCGAAAATCACATCATCCGGCTTGGCGATGGCGCCGATCTTGATGGCCACGTGCTCGCGCAGGTCCTCTTTCAGCGAGGGGCCCGGCTGGCCGCCGTCCTTGAGTGTCACGAAGGCGCAGAGTGCCTGGCCCTTGAGCTCGTGGGTGCGCCCCACCACGGCCGCTTCCGCCACCATCGGGTGATCCACCAGCGCGCTTTCCACTTCCATCGTGCCGATCCGGTGCCCGGCGACGTTGAGCACGTCGTCCACCCGACCCAGCACCCACCAGTAGCCATCCTCGTCCAGCTTGGCCCCGTCACCGGCGAAGTAGCGGCCCGGGAACCGGCTCCAGTAGGTCTCGCGGTAGCGTTCGTCGTCGCCGTAAATGGTGCGGAGCATCCCGGGCCACGGCTCCGCCAGGGTCAGGAAGCCGCCCCCCTTCTGGAGCACCTTGCCCTCGGTGTCCACGAGCTCGGCCTTGATGCCCGGGAAGGGCACCGTCGCCGAGCCGGGCTTGGTGGTGGTGACGCCGGGCAGCGGCGTGATCATGATCCCGCCCGTCTCCGTCTGCCACCAGGTATCCACGATGGGGCACCGGTCCCCGCCGATATTGCTGCGGTACCACATCCACGCCTCGGGGTTGATCGGCTCGCCCACTGAGCCCAGGAGCCGGAGGGTCGAGAGATCGTGGCCGGCGGGATGCTCGGTACCCCATTTCATGAATGCGCGGATCGCCGTTGGCGCGGTGTAGAACACGGTCACGCCATAGCGTTCGACCAGCTGCCAGAACCGGTCGCGGGCGGGCCAGTCGGGAGCGCCCTCATACAGCATGACCGTGGCGCCGTTGGCCAGCGGGCCGTAGACCACGTAGGAATGTCCCGTCACCCAGCCGATATCGGCGGTACACCAGAAGACGTCGTTTTCCTTGAGGTCGAAGACGTACCTGGTGGTCGAGGCTGCCTGGGTGAGATAACCACCGGTGGTATGGACGATGCCCTTCGGCTTGCCGGTGGTGCCCGAGGTGTAAAGGATGAAGAGCAGGTCTTCCGCATCCATCACTTCGGCCTCGGCCTTGCCGCTCTGGGACTCGAGCAACCGGTGCCACCAGTGATCCCGTCCCTCGGTCATCCCGGCCCACGCCTCATCACCATCACCACCGGCCCGACGGCGCACCACGATGACGTTCTTGATGCTGGGGCAGCCGGCGAGCGCGTCGTCGGCATATCGCTTGAGCGGAACGACCTGGCCGCGGCGATATCCGCCGTCCGCCGTGATCAGGGCGACGGCCTGCGCATCGTTGATGCGATCCCGAAGCGACTCGGCGCTGAACCCGCCGAACACGACCGAGTGCACCGCACCGATGCGGGCGCAGGCCAGCATCGCGATGACGGCTTCGGGAATGAGCGGCAGGTAGATGGCGACCCGGTCGCCGCGCTTGACCCCCAGCGAGCGCAGCGCGTTGCTGCAGCGGCCGACTTCCCGCGCGAGGTCCCAGTAGGTCAGCACTCGCCGATCGCCTGGTTCGCCTTCCCAGATGATGGCCGCCTTGTTGCGCCTGGGTCCGTCCAGGTGCCGGTCCAGGCAGTTGACCGCGGCATTCAGCTGGCCGCCGACGAACCATCGCGCATGGGGCTCCTTCCACTCCAGCACCTGATGCCACGGTGTCATCCAGTCGAGGCTGCGTGCTTCGGCTTCCCAGAACGCAATGGCGTCCTTGCCGGCCTCATAGATATCGGGCCGGGCGTTGGCCTCGGCCGTGAACTCGGCCTCGGGCGGGAACCGCCGGTCTTCAGAGAGCAGGGTGTCGAGTTGATTCTTCATGGCTGTGGTCGGAGAGAGGAAGAAGGCAAGGTAGTGCGAATCTCCAATTCCTGCCGCACGGTGCGACGCACTGGCCTGCAACTTCTCGCAGGGCCAGATTCTAATACATTAGTTGGCAACATGTTACATGACTGGCATTGGTCTCGCCACCTGGGCGGGTGCGTCCGCACGAGCGGATGCACACAATTTGATCTGCCCGATAAGAGCACACCCGGAGTAATCCGGGGCCGCAAAACTGGAGGTCCTGACGGCATGCACTTCGTGCCCCAGGATAGCTCGGTGCCGAACGCAGACCTGCCGCGCACGCAGGCGGATGCGCGGCGCTTTCATCGGGCCTGGGAGGATTAGTGAAGGCCATCCAGATGGAAGCGCGCGCGCTCATTGCCCCGATCAACCTGGGGCTCGACACCCGCGTGGAATTCCGGCAGGCAGCCGTCGAGACGCTCAATGCGATCCCCGAGGGCGACGGCCCGCTCGTCATCGAGCTGGCCGGGACCAGGACGGTGGACTCCGCCGGCCTGGGCGCCCTGATGCTGGTGCAACGCCACGCTGCCGAGCGGCGGGTGCCGGTAGTACTCCGGAACCCCAACGACGAACTCCGGTTCCTGCTTGCCCTCACCAAGCTGGCCGACCTCTTCGCGCTGGAGCCGGCACTTTAGGTGGTGAGCCGTGAGTCGTGAGCGCGCGTGTCTCGTTGGCGCGACCCACGACCCGTGACCCACGACCCACGACCCACGACTCCCACGGGTGGACGATGTCAATTCTATCCATTAATGTTGCACGATGGCTGGCGCCGATCCGATCGGCTCGGCGCCGTAGCGATAGAGTCCATGCCCGCCCCCGGGTTGCAGATATGGCTGAACGGCAAGTTCGGCGGCGCGTCCTCATCGTGGAGGATGAACCCGCCCTGCGTAATCACTACGAACGATTCTTTGCCTCGCGGTACGATCTGACGTTTGCGGCATCGGGCGCTGAAGCGATGGAGCGGCTCGCTGAAGCACCGCCGGATGTGGCAGTGCTGGACATGCGTCTGCCTGATACCGATGGCGTCGCGCTCCTGCGGGAGATCCACGAAGCGCAGCCGGAACTCCCGGTGATCATCGCCACGGCGTTTCTCAGCATCGAGCCCCAGCTCCAGCTCCTCGACGTCTCCTATACCGATTACATCGTGAAGCCATTCCGTCTGGACGAGCTCGGCGCCCGCATTGATGCGGCCCTCTGACGGGCTGCTTCTCTCCGCCATAGATCTGGAGCGCGCCTTCGGCGCCCGCCGAGCGCTGGCGGGCGTTTCGTTTGCCATGGAACCGGGCGAGACCGTCCTGCTCGCGGGCCCGAATGGTGCCGGGAAGACCACGCTGCTCCGCTGCCTGGCGGGGCTGGCGCGCCCCACCCGGGGCCGGGTGATGCTGGAGGGCCGGCCGGTCCGCAGCGGTGATCCTGCATCCCGCCGGTCCATCGGGTTCGTGGCCCACCAGACCTTCCTGCACGATGACCTGACGCTCCAGGAGAATCTGGCCTTCGCGGCCCGGCTCTACCGGCTCGCACCGGCAACCACCATCGCCCGCGCGGGACTGGAGCGCGCCGGCCTGCTGTCGCGTGCCGGCGACCGGCCTCCGGCGCTCAGCCGGGGGATGCAACAACGGGCGGCCATCGCTCGCTCCCTGCTGCACGGCCCGAAGCTGCTGCTCCTCGATGAACCGTTCACGGGGCTCGACGCGGCCGCAAGTTCCGGACTCCGCTCGATCATTGCGGCGGGCGCTGCCGCCGGGTGCGCCACCATCATCGTGACGCACCAGCCGGAGGAGGCGTGGGAGGTGGCTTCGCGGGTCGTCGGGCTCGGCGCGGGCCGGATCTGCTTCGATGAACCCCGCGCCGGCTCCGCGGCCGAGCTCCGCGCCCGGCTCGACGCGCTCACCCATGGCTGACGCGCTCCGGGCCGCGCTCGCACTCGCGGCGCGGGACATCCGCGCCGAATTCCGGAGCCGCAGCGCGCTCACGTCAGCGCTGGTGTTCGCGGCACTGGTGCTGGTGGTCTTCAATTTTGCCCGCGACCCGACCCGGCTCGGCGCGGCGGATCTCGCACCCAGCGCGCTCTGGATCACCTTTGCCTTCGCCGCGATGACCACGCTCAATCGCGCCTTCGCCATCGAGAAGGAGAATGGTGCGCTGGACCTGCTGCGGCTGGCACCGGTCCCACGCGAGGCGATCTTCACGGGCAAGCTGCTCGCCAATCTCGCGTTCGTCTTCACGGTCGAGGCCGTGGCGCTGCCGCTCTTCGTGATCTTCTTCAACCGGCCGGTCTGGCAGGTCCTCGGGCCGATCGTGCTGGTCAGCGTCCTCGCGACCGTCGGGTTCGTGGCGGTCGGGACGCTGTTCAGCGCCATGGCGGTCCGCACCCGTTTCGCCGAGCTGATGCTGCCGGTCCTGCTGCTGCCATTCATGCTGCCACCGCTCATCGGCGCGGTGCAGGTGACCGCGCGGCTGTTTGCCGACCGGCCGTTGAGCGAGGTGGTCGGCTGGCTTAGGTTACTCGCGGTTTATGACGTGGTGTTCGTGACCGTTTCCATTCTCATCTTTCCGGCGGTGGCCGACGAATGATCGCTGATCGTGCCCATGGGCTCAGAATCGCAACCCGGGGCGGCATCATTTCGGCAGCCGGACTGGTGCTGCTGGCGGGTGTCTATCTCCTGGCCCAGCGGTACACGCCGATGGAAGTGAGCCAGGGGCTGGCGCAGAAGATTTTCTATCTGCATGTGCCGGCGGCGTGGACCTCGCTGCTGGTCTTTTCGGTTGTCGGCATCACCAGCGCGCTGTATCTCTGGCTCCGCGACGAGCGGCTGGATCTCTTTGCGGCGTCCTCGGCCGAGGTCGGCGTGGTATTCAGCATCATCATGCTCACCACTGGCCCCCTGTGGGCCAAGCCGATCTGGGGCGCCTGGTGGCAGTGGGATGCGCGGCTCACGCTCACCCTTTTCCTGTTTTTCCTGTTCGTGGGATATCTGTCGCTGCGCGCGGCGGTGTCCGATCCCGGCGAGCGCGCCCGCTTCAGCGCGGTGGTGGCCATCCTCGGCTTCCTGCTGGTGCCGTTCGTCCACCTGAGCGTCTATCTCTTCCGCACCATTCACCCCATGCCGGTGGTACTCAAGCCCAGCGCGCCATCGCTGCCGGATTCGATGCTGCGCACCCTGCTCATCGCCTTCGCGGTGGACCTGTTGCTGTACATCGGATTCGTCACCACCCGCTACGGCCTCGGCCTCGTCGCCCACGCGCGCGAGGCCGCCCGGGAGGCAGAGCCCGATGCATGAGACCCCGCAGAACGGCGGCTACATGGTGGCGGCGTATGTCGTCACGGCGGTGGTGCTGGTGGGCTACTGGGTGCGGCTGTGGTGGAGGGTGCGGCGTGAAGGACGAGCGACGAGGAACGAGGGACGAGTGTAATCCCTCGTCCCTCGTCTGTTGTCTCTTATCCTTCCACGGCAGTCCGCTTCCCGATCAGCAGATACTCCCACACCAGCGCCGCCAGGATGCCGCCGATGATCGGGCCGATCCAGTAGACCAGCTGGGCCGTCCACTGGCCGGATGCAACGGCCGGGCCCAGCGCGCGGGCGGGATTGACCGATGCGCCGGTCAGCGGCCCAAGGGCCATGATGATGAACAGGAGCGAGAGGCCGACGCCGAAGCCGCCCACCTTGGGAGCCGTCGGCGACACCACGGTGCCGTAGACCGCGCTCACCAGGAAGAAGGTGCCCAGCCCCTCAAGGAAAAGCCCCTGGGCCAGCGTGAGGTTCAGGTTGAGCTGCGGAATGCCATAGCCCACGACCTTGGCCACACCGTGCGGGAACGATGCCTTGAGCGCCAGTGCGGCGAGCAGTGCCGCCACGACCTGGGCCGCGATGTGCACGCCGGCCGTGGTCGCATTCACCCGCCGGCCCACCAGCAGGCCGATGGTCACCGCGGGATTGAGGTGGCCGCCGGAAATGTTCATCGTGGCCGTGACACCGATCGCCAGCGCCAGCGCGTGCGCCAACGCGACGCCGACCAGCCCGAATCGTCCTCCCGGGTATGCGTTGGCGATGACCGCGGCGCAGCCGAAATACACCAGCGTAAACGTACCGAGAAGCTCGGCCACAAACCGACGACTGAGTCCGGGCATGCCTTGTCCTCAAGTGAAGGTGGGATCGAGGCGAATCTACCGATAACCGCGCGCGCGGACAAGCGGGTCAGCGTCCGTCCGCGCGGCGGAACAGCAGGGCGGCGTTGATACCGCCGAAACCGAAGGAATTGCTCAGCAGATATTCCGGGTCCGCCACCCGGCCCGGGCCGCGAACGTGGTCCAGGTCGCACGCAGGGTCGGCGACATCGAGGTTGATCGTGGGCGGCAACCAGCGATCCCGGCTGGCCAGCGCGCAGATGGCCGCCTCGATGGCGCCGCTCGCGCCAAGGGCGTGGCCGTAATACCCCTTGGTGCCGCTGACCGGGACTCTGGCTGTGCGCTCGCCGAAAACCTGTTTGACGGATGAGGTTTCCGTCGGGTCGTTGAGCGGCGTCGAGGAGCCATGCGCGTTGACGTACCCTACGTCGCCGGGCGACACGTTCCCCAGCGCCAGCCGCATGGCGCGCGCGGCCTGGGTGCCGTCGGGGCGCGGGGCGGTCATGTGGTGGGCGTCGTTGGTGAGCCCGTAGCCGCACACTTCCGCGTAGACCGGCGCGCCCCGCGCCAGCGCCCGGCTCCGTTCCTCGAGCACCAGGACCGCCGCCCCCTCACCCATCACGAACCCGTCACGCCCCACGTCGAAGGGCCGGCTCGCGCTGCCCGGGTCCTCGTTGCGCGTGGACATGGCGCGGATGATGGCGAACGCGCCGAAGCAGAGCGGGGCCAACGGCGCTTCGGCGCCTCCCGCGAGCATCACGTCCGCGTCGTCGTGGACGATGGAACGGTACGCTTCGCCGATGGCGATGGTGCCCGAGGCACAGCTCATGCCGTTGGTCGCATTGGGCCCGGTCACCCCGAACTCGATCGCGATGTTGCAACTGGCCGCGCCGGCAAAGACCGTGAGTGCGAGCCCCGGGTCCACCGCGCGCGGTCCTTCGAGATAGAATTTCCTGGACTGGGCTTCGCCGTGGGCCACCCCGCCCAGCGCGGTACCCATCATGACGCCGACCCGGTCGCGGTCTTCCCGTGCGGGCGCGAGCTGGGCATCGTCCAGCGCCAGCCGGGTGGCGGCCACGCTGAACTGCGCGAACCGGTCCAGTCGCCGGAGTTTCCGGATCTCGATGTGGTCACTGCCGGAAAAATCCCTGACTTCGGCGGCGATGCGGGAGCGGAACGGCGACGCGTCGAAGCGGGTGATGGCGCGGACGGCGGAACTGCCGTGCCGCAGCCCGGCGGCGAGCCCGCTCGAGCCGATGCCGATCGGCGTGATGGCTCCGATGCCCGTGATGACGACCCGTCGCGCTATGGCCATTTGGTACGCCCCATTCCGGTTACGACCGCTCCAACACCTTTGCGAGCCCCGCCAGCGTGCGCGAGGCGATCCCATGGATGAACACCGGGCCGATGGCGATCTGCGCCGCCGCCCTCCCGATGACGGGCCATCGCGGTCCCCGCCACCAGTGCTCGATGGAGACGTCGGTGGCCACCCCGTTGCCCACCACCCGCCACTCGACCTCCATGCCGGTCGTGACCCCTCTGATATGCCGGTAGCTGATCGTTTTCGCATCGGTATCACTACGCATTTCGGAGACCCACCAGACGGGCCATCGCGCCCGGCCGAACGGCCGCCAGGCCGCCATCTCCACGACCGACGTGCCGTCCGCCCGGCGCTCCAGTACACTGACCCGGCGATAGTGCGGCAGCAGCCGCGGCCACGCCTCGACATCGGCGGCGATGCCGAACACGTCCGCAACCGGCGCGCGCATGGTGCGCTGGTCCAGCGTTCTCACGACGCCACCGTTGCCAATGCGACGAGCCGCCAGCCGGGCCGACGGTACACTCGCCCCGTGAGGCCGGCGCGCGCCAGCAGCGCCGCCAGCTCATCCGCGCGAAACCCGCGGCGGATGGACGTGAGACCATCGGCTGCCGTAATGGAGTCGAATCCCAGCCCGCGCGCGCCGATCCGGAAGGCGAACGCGGCAACGCGGGAACGACGGAGGTCCGCGATGATGACGTGCCGACGCGCCACGCGTGAGGCTTCACGGAGGAGGTGGACCGCGGAATCGGTGTGGAAGTGATGGACGATCTGACTCAGCAGCACGATGTCCACCGAATTGTCGCGGAATGGCAGATTGCCGGCATCCCCTTGCAGTGCGGGGCTCTCGCCTGCACGCGCCATCCGCGCCGCCGTCCCATGCCGATCGAGACAGAGTGGCCGCAGGGTGATGCCCCGCCGCCGCGCCGCTCGTGCGGCTTCGCGCGCCAGGTCACCCGCGCCGGCGCCGACATCGAGCAGCAGCGGTACCGCGTCGTGCGGCAGGTCCCGGAGTGCTCGGCCCATGACCCAGCGCACCGCCGAGGCACCACCGAACCAGCGGTTGGCGCGTCCGATATTGCTCAGCGATTGCCGTACCGCCTGGTCGTCGGCGCCCGGGCTGTCGAGCAGTTCGACACCCTTGGGATGGCTCTGGAGTTCCACTCAGCCGAGCGACGCGTAACCGCCGCGGAAGTAGAGGAGGGGACGGCTGTCGTGCGCCGCGCCGCCGATGACCCGGCCGATCAGGATGGTGTGATCACCCGCGGTGTGAGTTGCCTCGAGCCGGCATTCGATGTGGGCGATCGCCCCGTCCAGCAGGATCAGGCCGCGTTCGGTGGTGTGATATCCGACGCCGTCGAACGGCGTGATGTTCGATGCGGCGAAGCGGCGCGACAACTCCTCCTGCTCCTCCGCCAGCACGTTGAGCGCATGCAGCGGCGCGTGCACCAGCAGGTCGTGCAGGCTCGCGGAGTCTTCGATGCAGACTGACACCAGCGGCGGGCTGAGCGAGACCGATGCGAGGCTGCTCGCGGTCATGCCGCGTGGCTCGCCCCCGTCATCCTGAACGGTGATGACGGTGACGCCGGTGGCGAAGCGCCCCAGCAGCTCACGAAACAGGGACGGCGATACATCCGGATCCGATGACATCAGAGAACCATGCGGCCGAGGAAGAGAGGATTGAGCACTGCGCGGGCCGGGACGAACTCGCCGGTGACGCCGATGAGGGTGTGCGCCATCCCTCCGCGACGATCCAGCCGCGCGACGGCGTGGTCGAAGAATGCGGGGAAGTGCATCGCACCGGCGATCAGCCGGGACACGATGCGCTTGCCGGCGAACGCCCGGCGCCGGGCCCGAAGGTAGGGTGCCAGCCGGGAGCGCCGGATCGGCCCCGGATCCTGCAGCGCCGCGGGAACGGTGGCGGCGAGCAGCTCCGCGCCACGCAGCGCGCTCACGATGCCGTCGCCCGTGAACGGATCGAAGAAGTCTGCCGCGTCACCCACCAGCACCACGCCGTCCGCAATGACCCGGCTCGCGCGCACATCGAAGGGCCCCGTGACCTGAACCTCGGCCGCCAGCGCCGCACCGCGGAGCCGCTCCCGCACCGCCGGATCCCGCCGGCACCGCGCCAGGAAGAACGCCGCCGCGTCGCCTCGTGCCTGGCGGGCGTCGCCGGAC
>SMFG01000053.1_pt1 | contig 18039 bp, 30 predicted proteins | sample 2456131 | NCBI WGS metagenome assembly SMFG01 (sample SAMN10132612, study PRJNA489261) | soil metagenome | isolation source: day120 antibiotic-silt loam soil ammended with raw manure from dairy cow... | place: USA | collected 2015-05-01
ATGCTCCTGGTCAAGTGAGCCACAGGTGCAGACAGTTTTTGAGGAACTGTTACTCATGTCTTGTTGCTTACGTAGCTGGTCGAGGTTGTCCCAAAAGCTATTTTTCTCCTTGGTCGGATCTCCCATCACGCGCTCCTATGCGGCGGCACGGGCCGGCCTGTAGACTCGCCATGCTCGTACCGATCCATCGCCTTCCAGTAGGCAAGCCATGAATCGTCCGAGAAGGCGGTGTTTACGGGTAGCTTCCAGCCCTTTCGGCGGCCCGTTCTCCACCAGGTGTTGTACTCATCTGAATGCAACCGCATCGGGTCTACGTCCAGATTCTCGGTCGGGTTATCAGCCATCGCCGTAGCTCCTACAGGTTGCGCACATACACGGGTGATCCCAACCGTCCGGGTGCTCGTCGAGATTCTTCGTGATCGCGTATAGCTCGTCATTCGTGATGAGGTTTACTGCGCCGCGCATAGCTATAAATCCGCGCAATACGCCGTTCACACCACGCCAGAAGGGGAGGTACACGATGATGAGGAAGGGCTTTAGAAGCCAATTCGGCCATGTCCATATGCCGCGCTTTTCCGATGAAGGGTCAGTAGTCATGCAAGCCTCCGCAAAATGAACTGCGCGGCGCGTTTCGCAGCGGCCTTGGTTTTGTAGTGCCGCATGCCAACCACCGAGCAACGACGCTTCCAGCAGCCGAAGGCGAAGAAGAATTTGCCGTTGATGTCCTGCACTACGACAACTTCGGCGCGCCCAGTCTGCGTTGGCGCTGTCATCGCGGCGCTCTCCAAGACTCGAATACGACGGCGTGCGGCCCATCGACTCGGCAACCGCCGAAGTACTTCGCATCCTCATCACTTTCCTCGCATCGAGACGCGGCATCGACGTAGGTATGGAAACGATTCGCCGCCGTGGCCGGGATCACATACCAGTGGCCATCGTCGTCGCGGATGAGGCGATACCCGACCGTTTCTGCAGTGGGATCAGCGTTCATCGGATGCCGTTCCTTTCGTCGAAGTTGGGCGAGAAGCTGGGCGCGTCATCTGACGGTTTGAATTGAGGAACGCGCGAGCACTTCGCGAGAAGCGCCGCCTTACCCTCCCGCAGGTGCCCAATCATTCGCTCGTTGACGAGCTGGTTGCCGTTCTGAACGTCGTACTCGAATAGCACGCCGTCATGTCCTCGCCAGGTGTAGAGGTTGTCCCGTAGGTCGCGGCGGGAAGAGAAAACCTCCAGGACCGCGGCATCGTCGGTATCGCCCGATTCCGCGCGGCCGTCATAGAGGATCCACGTATAGAGGCGCTGGTCTGTAGTCGGGTCAGCCATTGCCTTGCGCCTCCAAGTCATGCAAAGCCTCGGGTAGCGTCACGATGTCGCACATCTCGTTCTCCGTTGCTGGCAGCTCTGTTTCGTCAATGATCCACATGGAGTTGCCACGCCACTCCCAACGCACCTTCCAGCCTTGAGCGCGCCCCCAGGCGCAGGAGCTTTCTGCGATCTCTTCCACCTCCTTGCGAGCCTTATTGATCGTCTGCGAGACCCCATCTTCGGTCGGGCCAGTATCTACACCAACATGCTTACCGTTCACAGGTTCGCCTCCACCCAATCAGCAATTTCGGAGAATGAATGCTTGCGCTCGCCTTCAGCGCCGTCGTTCATATTCTCCAGCTTGCATTGGATTGAGCGATCGGGATCTTCTCGCAGAAATGAACGCAGATTTGGTACGTCATACGCGACTAGCGTCCCCTTGTTGTCGATATCTTCTATCTTCGCGCCGGACAGAATCGCGAGCACCCCTAGGCAGCAATATTGGCCGTCGTGATGTAGGCGTTCGCGGCCTTGTTCGTATTGACCGCTTCGCAAAGCTTTCAGCCATTCGGCCTTCAACTCTGGTGAGAGGCGCTTTTCAGTGGAAAGAGAAGCAGGGGAGTTGGGATGCTCACCGCTCACGCCGCATCCTCCTTGGCTGGCTTCTGTGTCCACTTCGGCCAGTCGTGTTGTTTGCTGTCCTCACGCAGGGGCATCAAGGCGACGATCAGTTCCGGGATCTGGTCGAAGCGGAAGACGACGGGCTTATCGGGACCGCCACGTTGCTGATAGCAACTAATTCCGTATGTGTGGCCCGGTGGCACGGCCTCATGAAGGGAGGCGAGATAGTTCACGCTGACCGGATAGAAGACTCCTCGCTCCAGCGAGGCCGGATCGGGGAATACCTTGAGGCAGTCGGGAAACTTTCCTTCGATGAACGGCAGGCCGGGCTTTACGAGCACTTCTCTAGTTGATTCCCTGATGACCAGCCTGGATTTCTCATCCGCCACAACCAGCGTTTTGGGGATTGCCGAATAGGAGGGTGAGTCGTCGTCCTCCAGGTCATCATCTTCGGTGCCCCCGCGCTGCGCCTGGGTCACCTGAGAGAGGAACCAGGCGGGAAGCTCAAGGATGCGTTTCTTGTCGGCGCGCGACTCCACGCTCTCGTAGATCGCCATCCAATGCCCGTTGGTGGCCATGAGCAGGGCGTGATCTTCATAGGGCATTACCAGAACACCGTTCAAGTAGTACCGCAGATCGTCCATCCCCTTGAACGGGGTGACGTGAAGAAGATCCGCGACGGGCACGGTGACGATCGGATCGGCTGCGACGGGTGAGCTTTCCATTACAAGGTACCTTTATGGTTCAAGTTGTTACGTTCGGCCAAAGGGTTAGTGCCCGACCCTCAGCACGGCGCCACCCGCTTGCAACCGGCGAGATTCACGCTTGGCGGCATTGATCGACTTGTGGTCGGTCGTGACCGCAGGTTGCTCGTCGATTCCTTTCTCTACGTTGGCCGGGATCGCCAAGCGAGTGATGGACCGTCCCCGTCGAATGTGCGTTGCTTCTTTCATGTGATTTCCTGTTTAGGCAGATATCAAATACCGCGTTGGCGCTGCTTCGGTGTTTGAATGCCTCCCGGCGGTGATTCCAAGCACCAACCGGGAGGACTGCGGCTTACTCTCGTACCGCGACGCCGTCATCTTTATGACGCCAGGTGTCCCGTCTTTCCGAGCAGTCAACGAGTTATTACGAATCTCGTAATCGTCCACGCTAAGCCGTGGCGCTTGCCGGGCAATGCCGCAAGACAGGCCGTGCCGGCCCGCACCTGTCTCGCCGCGCTTGGACGCGCTCAGGGATTCATTGAAAGAGTAGAAGGAGTTGTCTGTCTGGCGATCTGAAGCGGCTTGACCCGCTCGATTCCGCGTCGATACACGGACCGCGTCATAGATGGATTCGAATGACCGAGTAGCTGCTGTGCGGACTCTAAAGTCGGACACTTGGTAGCAGCCATGGCGCGAATATCGTGAAAACGGGCGGGGGTGCCGCCGCTTCGCTCCCACTTCAATCTGACTCGCTGCCACGTGGCCCGAAATCCTGCAGACGTGAATGGTCTCCCGAACTTCGTCGGCAGCACAAACTCGCTGCCTTCGCTTCCACCGCCCTTCAACTGCCAGCACTGATCCAACACAGCTTCGAGTTCGGGCGTGATCTCGATCGCCATGCGCTTGCCGGTTTTGGATTGCTGAAGTTGGAGTTCGTTGAAGGTGCGACCATCGACCGTGACTTCGTGAATGTTCGCCCAGCGAAACCGGATGATGTCGCCCTGACGCTGGCCGGTGAGCAGGGCGAGCTGCATGGCAAGCTGCACGCGCTTGGGCGCCAGCGCCTTGCACGCGGCGAACTCCTCGTCCGAGATGAGTCGATCGCGCGGTCGGCTCTTGGGCCGCTCCACGTCTCTCAGGACGTTCGTTTTGATCCAGAACCAGCGGCGCACGGCGATCGTGAATGCCGCCGACAGCACCGCCAGCCGGCGCACACGCTCGAACCTGCCCCGCTTCACCTCGTTCAGGTACTCGGCAAAGGTCCGCGGCTCGAGTGTCGTCGCGTCCAGATGGCCAAACAGCCGTCGCAAAGTGGCGATGTGCCGCTGATAGTCCTGTCTCGTCCGCGGAGCGAGCTCGTCCAGGCAGTCGCGCTCGTACCGATTGAGGATGTCCCCGACTGTTACCGCAGTCGTCACGGGTGCTTGTGTGTTCATGGGCGCGCATTTGCGCGCGCTGAACGGTCAGCGATCTACTCGGGACTACTCGGGTCGGACTACTGTATGAGCTGGCGCAGCCGGGGCAGATCTCGCGGCCGTCGACTAGGCGCAGGCGGACGGGGTAGCGGGAGTTGACGGCGCAGCGGCCTTCGACGTTTTCGCAACGGCCAGTGTGATTGCGAGCGCACGTATCACCGAGACAGGTACACCGACCGCCGGATGCTTCGCGAGCGACCGCATGCTGTAGACGGTCGTTCTGCGCGTATGATGCGATTGCTTGGTGACGCGCCTTTAAAGAAGAGTCGGCGCCAATTCGTTTTAGAGACGTTTTAGAGAATGGCCTATTACCGGCCAGTGAGACGCGAGTAAGTTGTTGATTTGATGGCGCCCCCGGCCGGAGTTGAACCGACGACCTACCGCTTAGGAGGCGGCGTTGCAGGCTGGAATAAGCATCGGAAATCGTTGAAGTTTCGGTCAGAGACTCTCTAATAAATGTGCCATTGTCTGCGCTCGTAACAGCATGTTTATGCTCAGGTCGGCTAAGTGGTATTAGAGGGTTCACGAGGCCGGTCCTTTGAAAATCTTGATGGCCTCGCTGCGCGTCGGGAGACGACGATAGTGGCGCACGGTCACTCCCTCATCTCCGTGACCGAGCATCGCGGAGGCAGCCTTGTCGCTCGCTGCCTCACTGCCGCCCTTGGCTCGCAGGTCGTGGAAATGGTAGCGGTCGGATTCGTTAAGCCGCTTGAGGTCGATGGCGCGCCGTACGGAGCGCTGCCAGGCCGTCTGGAAGCCGTTCGCGGTGAACGCCTTCCCCGTGCGCGTGCAGATGACAAATCGACGCACCTGGGGCCGCAGAGACAGCGCGGACTTCAAGATGGCGACCAAGTCCTCACCGTCGATCTGCTGGGCCTTGCCGGTCTTGCTGCGATCGAAGATCAGGCCGGTCGCGGTAATGTCGCGGCGCTCGAGCTTGATGATCGTCCCTTCGTCCAGGCCCGCGCACCAGGCGAGCTCCATGGCGTGCTGGACCATCGGAGGCGCCACGTCATGGACCGCGTAGAAGAGTCCATCGGTCACATAGAGCGTGCGCGGCTTGGCGCCGGGCAGTCCTAGCTCAAAGCAGGGATTGTCGGTCGATCTGGCCCCGCATTGGCGTGCGAAAGTGAGCAGGGCGGATAGCGCCCGGATCTCATGGCGCGCCTGTTCGGTTTCGCCACGGTCGCGCCAATAGGTCCAGATATGGTGCGGCTCGATCTTCTGTGCGCTCACGGGGCCGAAGACCTTGAGTGGCCACTTCATGTCATTGCGACGGTTCTGCTGCGTCTTCTTCGCTAGCCGGTGGAGGACCTCGCGCTGATATTTCTCCCAGAGCGCCTGAACGTTCTTCGCGGGCGCGTTCGCGTCCAATAGATCCGCGAGCTTTTTGTAGCAAGCTGGCAAATCCGTCAGCGGTCCGAGTCGGCGCCAGATGTTCTTGTATTTTGGCTTACCGTTCGGTTTCGTGCCCGCGCGCTGCGTCTCCACGTGATAGAGCGAGCCGTCCTTCGGATAGCATCGATCCGGATACGGGCTCTTGTTTTTGCGCGGGCGACCCATGGTGTTAGCTTAGCCGTACGGAGCGGAGAATGGCAAAGTTGGGTTCAGGATCTCTGCTAGCTGATATTTCAGCGTTAGCTCTGATCGGATGCCCCTTCTCATCTTTCGGCACGCGTGGCTTGCCGTCGACGCGCACGAAATGCTCAATTCCATTGGCTTTGAGCCAGCGGATTTGAGCGGCCGATTGAGTCAGCCCTGTCAAGTCCTTCAATTCCAAAGGCGTCATGTAGTGACTGATATCGGCACTCATACCCCCTCCCTCGCCACGTCCCGCCACTCCATCTCAACCGCCACGAGTTCGCCGTTACGAAACGTCTCGATACGCCACGCCTGCTGAAGGACGTTCTGTAACGACCATCGCAATGCGCACGTGGCTTGCTCTTCGCGGCGGTTGAGGATTTCGTTCATAGATGGTGACGGCGCGCGCTAGCTATTGCCTCTTGCCGATCCAGAACGGCACGTCGGCAAGCTGTTTGCGAATGCTGTCGCTCACCGCCTTGACCGCCGCGCGATAGACATCATTCGGCCTCACCAGCTCGTACCACATCCACAGCTTGCTATCATCGAGCCGGTAGCGAAGACGTGCGTCTAGCGCGTACGCCTCGCCGTCAATAAAGACCTGCAGACCGAGTTGGAACATGTCGGGAATCGCGAGACTACCGCCCTTTTGCGTGCCGCGGATTTCCTCGGTATATCCAAACTGTGTCTGACCGTTGTCGAGCCGCAGATCGCTTTCGAACTTGGCGGACTTCTTGACTTGTAGGGACAACGCCATCTGGAGCATGTCCGCCCCAGCGGGCTTCACGATGTCCACCAGATTGGCCTCGACGAACTTGCCGAAGTCAGCTTGCGTCTGAGACTTGCCGTTTGCATTCTTCCACGCCTGCCAAGAATCGCTCACCGGGCAGGCATAACGCGCGACGTGATCGATGTCGCCTCGGAGACCGTCCTGGCCGTGGTAGTCCAGCACAACGTCGTAGGTAGCCGCACTCTCATCGGCGAATATGGCCGTCTTTGTGCCCTTGAACTTGCTGGTGTAATCGACCAGCGAGGGCAGGTTGAGCAGCTCCACTTTCTGCTTGATGCGTGCCGGCGGCGGCAGGTACTTGGAGATATCCTCCACCGTCCAGCCTTGAGGCATGACGGCCAAGCGCCGCTCGGGACCAAGCTGTACGAAGTCTGGCTGATCGCCGAGCTTTGAAATTAAGTCAACCGTGTCTGCATCCATAGAAATAGTACCTTTTGAAAGTGTTGTTGTGATCGATCAGGACGCACGCAGCTCGCCGGTCTCTGGATCGAATGGCACTCCAGATCCACCACTCATGACCGGGCGTAAGTCCAGCGAGCGCTGATCCGGGTCCTGCTTCGTGAGCGAGTTGTCGGCGGTGGTAAAGAAAATCGTGTCTGCGCGGTCCTGCTTCGGCGTCTTGACGCTGACCGAATCCTCGATGTGCAGGTACTTCGCGCCGTTCTTGCCGGGACGGAACTTGAGTTTGAGTACCAGCTCGCCCGCCTTGTTGGTCGCCTTGACGGATGCGACCAGTTCGGCGACAGAGCTATCCAACTCGTCGAGGGTTGAGCCCTGACGAAGCTCGCGGAGTGCCTGGAAAAATTTACCGGACATGGAATCTCCTGATGAATTTGAAATGGGAATCACGCGCGCTGCTCAATCGCCTTCCACCGCCTATACCTGGCACGGGCAGCGCGCATTACTTCCTGTCCCCGTGGTGTCTGCGCATAATCGCGACGCCGCTGCCTGTAATAGGGTAGCGCTGACTTCTGCCGCCCCTTGGCTCGGTAATAGTCCAATTTCAGCTCGCGATTTTCGCGCACGCTTGCTCGCTTGCAATCCTTGCAGATGCTCATGTAACCGCCCGGGTACCGATAGTCGCGGTAGAAGCTGTGGGCGATTGATAGCTGTCGGCCGCATGGTCCGTTACAGGTTTTGCGGGCGAAGGCGGTCACGACTTGCACTTCATGGTGAAGTCGGCGAGCTGCTTCAACTCGCTGATTGTCTCATTCACGATGAGCGATGCGAGCAACAGATCGTGGGCGCCAATCAGGCCACTCACCGTCTTTATGAGCTTGGCTGCTCGAACAGTCAGCTCGACCGATTGCGTCGGTGTCAGTCTCTCTCTCACGCCGCCAACTCCGTAACACGTGCACCCATTCGGACAATCAACTCCTTCCCGCGCGCATCGTCCAGTCCGTACTCCATCGAGAACAGATCCAGCGTCGTGAGAATGGCCTCATCTACGGAGGGCGCATCGGGCTCTGGCGGCAGTTCCGCGCTCACCGCATCGCCGAACAGCGTGGCGCTGGAAAGCAGTTCGCCATCGGTCGCTTCAGCGGGATCGGTGGGCGCAGCGACAGTCTCGCGCGAGGCGGCAGAGGCTTCGATCTCCAGACGATGGACCAGCAGATCCCGGCGGGCCTGCAGGATCTCGAGCGTGGAATCGCGGGCGGATGTGGCTTCAGATGACAGGTCGCCGTAGGCACTCACGGAAGTGTCCAGGGCGGTGGTGTCCGCGATGACGGAATCGAATTCGGCCACGGTCTCCAGCGATGCGGACATGCCGACGACGGCGCGGATGAAGTTGATATTGCCGATGCGCTTGTCGCGGAGCTTGCGGGCTTCATCGGCCTCGTGCGCCTGCCGATCCTGCTCGCGCTTTTGCTCGGCGAGCCGGGCCGTCTCAGCCTCTGCGGCGATGCGCTTTCGCTTCGCCTCGACCTCCTGCTCCAGTTGAGCCGCCAGGGCGTCACGATCCAGCCTCACGGCCGCCAGCGTGTTGTCCCGCGCGGCGATGGCAGTATCCACGAGATCGCCGAACTCCTCCGCCGTGATCTGCCTCTGCTCAAGCCGCTCGATGACAGAGTCGTACGTAGCAAGCGTGCGCCCGCGAGCCGCGACAACGACCAGGCCGTTGATGTCGTTGATGACCTCCATACGCCGCTCCCGCAGCCGCTGTGACTCACGCTCGGCCGCCAGACGCTTCTCCTGCTCCGCCAGCTCCCGCGCCTTGTCTTCGTTCTCTACGGCGCTCTGGTGGAAGTACCGCAGCTTGTCCAGCGTCATCTTCTGCACCGACTCCGCCTTCGACTTGAATTCGGCGAAGGTGTCGTCGATGGCGATCGCGGTGGTCTGCTCGATCAGGGCGGCGATGTCGGCGGAGGGTTTTCCCATGGCCTCGGTCGCGCGATTACGGATCTCCTCGATGCGGGCCTCTATGGCCTCCTTTCGGCGTTGCTCGGCTTCGGCCTTTGCCTTTTTCTCGTCCTCAACTTTCTTGTCCCACGCATCGCGCAATTCACGGATGCGCTTCTCTTCTGACGCGATCAGGCCAGCAAGCCGCTTCTTCTCGTCAATGATGCCCTGATTCAGCGCCTTCAGTTCCTTGCGCGCCTCCTCGTCAACCTCGTCCAACGTGGTACGCGCGTTGACATACCCCATGAGCATCGCGTGCGCTTGCTGGCGGCCGGCTGGGTTCGTGATCGCGGTGACACTCTTGGACTGCTCGACCATGGCCAAGAGGTCGCGCTCGGTCTTCTCGGACTTCAGGGCGAGGCGGGCGCGATCGGGAATAGTGAGCGCTTTGGAGGGATCGACCCCAACCGTTGCGGCATCCGAATCCTCACCAGGGACCTGGAGAGAAGACTCGGCTGAAGCAGCAGCCGCAGCGGAAGGGGCCGAATTAGAACCAACGTCCGCGCCCGGCGCCGGGGATGAGCTATCCGCAGCAAGACCAGTTTCCTGCGCTGCGGAGGCTTCCCCGGACTTTGGCGACGGCTGCGGCGTTGAATGTGGGGGTGCGCCGACACTGGTTTCGTGGCCGGTGTTGGCAATTGAAAGAGGCAATTCGCCGAGAGGCGCGCTGGACGGAAAGTCCTTACGAGTGCGGCGAGTGCGTTTGATGTTGGCGTTCATGTTATTTCTCGTGGCTCAGGTCAGCACGATCTCGTTTTCGCGCTCAGACATCTGCTCACGGGCGAATGTGAAAGCTGATTCGACTTCGAGCGGCACATTGCCTTTGTAGGCCGCGAGACAGGCCTGCCACTCGGTATCGAGTGCCTTTACGGACTCCTGGGATCTTGCGGTTTCCTTCCAAGTCTTGTCGTCGGGGGGCGTTGCGTCGGCCTTATCGTTTTCGACCGTAGTTGGCGCCCCGCTATTGACGCGGGTAATAGCAGCATCGGACGCCTCCTTGACCCGCGCCTTGTATCCGGCTGGCATCGGTTTAGCCCAAACGGCCGCGCGGCGCTTTTCGATCGCCTGGAATTCAGCGAGGTCTGTACACTTCGCGTAATCCGCAATTAGCGCATCGAGCTCTGGCGCGGGCTTGCTACCGCCGATGGCCCATTGAGCGAGCTTCGCCCCCATTTCCTCGCTCAACTGCTCGCGCTTGAACTCGCGGCCACCACCCTCTCGATTGACGGTGAAAAATTCCACGAACTGGGCCGGCAATTTCATGATGGCCCGCTCAGAGTCGTAGTCAGAATCCCATGCGGGCACACCATTCGATCCGGGTTTGAGCAGACACTGCAGGGTCATCTCATAGATGAATTCGTCGCCTGAGATCGGCTGCCAGCCAAGGGGCTGCGGGTCTTTGCCTGGAACGACTTTCAGCTTCTCCTTGGCGCGGAACGTCGCAATGACGTTCACGTTGAGCTGGAGTAATTCGTTGATGAACTTGCGGCGAGCCGACTTCGGGGGCGCCCATGCGGCGAGCTGAGCCTTACCAGGCGGTACGCCCCACGCCTTCGCGAGACGCTGCGTCTCCTGCTCATGCCACTCGAGTACACCTCCGGGTCCCTCGTGTTCGTGTGACATGGAGTCGATCAGGACGGTTTTGGAGCCACGCTTGGCGCAATAGCGGACGGCTTCCAAGTAATCGAGTGGTGAGAAAGGGGCGCCGAATCGAACATGGTTGAAGCGAAAGCGATCAGCGTAATACAGCGCACGACCGTTCTCGGTGTCGATCACGTCAATGTCGCCGCCGACAATCTGCTGAATGCCGGTAGCCAGGCGCAAGGCGCTGAATGTCTTGCCGCTGGAGGATGCGCCGACAACGCCAATGAGAAGGCCAACGGCCTCTCGCACGGCCGGCTTGGCTTCAAAAACGCGGGTGGGTGTGGTGCTCATATGGTTTCGCTCAGTAGTAGGTTGATGGTTAGCGCAGAAAGAATTCAGCGTTCCGCGTATTCCGCGCCCAACTCTTCCATCGCGTGATACGGCATCGGCTCAAGCATCAAGGGGCGACCGGGCTCTTTGTAAGATGGCCAGTGATTGCGAGTCAGGCAGCGCTTCCAGATGTCAATGGCCCGTGTCCAACGCGAGAGTCCCATTTCGCGAAAAGCACCAGTCGGCTGAATATCAACGACGGAGTAGGGTGGCTCGATCTCGACGAACAAGAATGTGAAATCCACGCGGCCAGCCAACTCGGGATGCAGTGCTACCAGGGCGCTGGTATACGCCTGATACTGGATGTCATAGCCGTATTCATAGAAGTGCCGGCGCAGGTTGCGCGGATTGACGCTGGCCGCCTTCTTGACGTCGAGAATGGTCGCGCGCTCGCGGGATAAGTCGAAAATGACGTGATCCATACGCCCGCGACAAAGGACCGTACCTTCGAACGCCTTCTCATCCCACTCAATCGCGAACTCGGACTCGCCTGAGAACACGTAGCCGTTCTCGGCCAGGCGCTCACGCAGCACGTCTGCGGCGGTCTCAATCTCCTCGTACTCGGCCCGCTTCATCGGGATCTTGCCCAACGCGATAGCATCGTCGCGCATCTGTTGAGCGTCTTTCTTTTTGAAGTCCGGCACGTCCAACACTTCAATGTTAGCGCCCTTGCCGAGAAGCAGCTTGTGAATGACGTGACCTCTGTTGGTCGCTTTCGTCGGCGCTCTCGGCTGCTTGCCCAACTTCGGATGCTGCAGCCACGCGTGCAGCGGTGACTCGTCAACCAAAGTATGGGCGATGGACTGCGTCAGCGAAGGCACGGCGCAGGGATCTGCGAAGTACTCTTCTTCCGAGACGTTGAGAATACGGGCGCCCATGATGACTATCTCCAATCCCTACCGCGCAAACGGCGTTGACTCAAACGGAAAATACCCACTCGGCCGCGCCACCCTCCACTCACTGTCACGCGTGACAACGGCCTCACGACGCGGCTTCGGCAACACGCGGCCGTAGCGGCGGAACTGGTTGCGGCGCTGGCCTTTGCGATAGCCGGATAGCCAGGTCATGGCGAATACGCTGATGGCGAAGGAAAAGCAGGCCAGGGCAAGAGTGAGATGCCAGTTCATCGAGTTTTCTCCGTCGTCTTTTGAGATTGCGCGCGCAGTAGTGCATCGGCTTTGCGCTTCTCCACCTCGTAGGCTGCAAGCGCCGCGCAGTCACGTTGTAGACGATCCAACTGCTCCAGCGGCTTGAGCGATGAGAAGGAGCGCAGATCCAGGCCGTCGATGCTGAGCTCGAGTTCCTTCACGCTGCCACGCCTCTTCTCAAGAGATCATTTCGCCGTTCCTCGCGTCCCTCTTCCAACGCGAGGTGACATTTTTGGATCGCCGTGTCGGACAGGTCAGGATTGGACACAACCGACAGCGGAAGCCGATCCGCGCCGCCCATTCGCCCGTGAGCTTTCGACTCCGCCATGGCCTGGGCGCGTTGGCGCTCCATGCGGCGCTTCTGATTCAGGGCGTGCTCAAAATCGATCTCGTGAAGCGCTTTGAGGATGCTCACAGAATCTGCTCCTTCCGCGCGGTAAGTCGCGCGCATTCGTCCCGCACGTCTTCAAACACCTGGCGGCGGATCGCGGCGTAAATCCGATCAAGTATTGAGGGGTCAATGCAAAAAATGCCCTGCAGGACTTGCGGCCTCGCGCGCAGCACCAGCGCACGGTCCTCATCGGTGAGATCGGGCATGTCCTGCGCGCCGACGTAACCGCTCAACGGTTCATCGGTGGCGATATTCCAGATGAAATCCCGATACTCAGCGTCGATGGCGGTAAAGGCGATCATCTCGGGAGTGCGCACGTTGAATGGCGAGGCACAGTTCATTTGACCAACCTGCCGTGCTGCCGCAGGTACTCTCGGCGCAGCCACGAAAACGTGTTTACGCCATCACCCATCGCGTGCAGTCGCTCGCTCAGGCGGTAGCAGTTCATGTGCAGCCACCGCCAGTAGTCGTCCGTATCATCCGCAGGATTGGGTAACCGTGTATCTGCGTAGAGCCCTACATACTTCTCGATGAGATCAGCGAGCAGGAGCTCCCCCATCGTCGGTGTGTAGAGCGTGGAGAGCGCCTGAATCGCGAACTCTTCGTTCGCGGCCATCCACGCTTCAGTTCGTGTCCAATTGATGCGTACGGCCGTCTCAAGGGCGGCCTTACAGCGCAACCAATCGTTGTTGAGGGCCATTTTCACGGCAACACCTCCAACGCCCCGGCGCCGGCCGAACTCGCGGAAACCGGCGTCGGGGCATCTCCAGCGGCGGCGCTGGCCTGCAATGCCTGCGGGGTGGGGGAAGCGGCCGAAGGCTCAGGGGAGTCGATGGGAAGACCCATGGGTCCGAATGTGTCGCGGATCGCAGCGGCTTCTTTGTCGGACAGCGCGAAGCCGATATAGACGGCCGTGCCGTACATGAAGTGCAGAAATTTCGTGTGGCTGCGCAGTTCGAGTGACCATTTATCCAGATCGCCCAAGACTCGGACGTAACGAGGGCTGAGTTGAGTCACCTCGAGCTCATCGCGCTTCAGAATGACGCTCAGGGACTTGCTCGGGTTGAGTTCCATGTTGCTCACCGGTGTGAATTCCTGAAGAGGGAGGACACGCCGAAGTGGGATTCGTCGGTCTCGCGGCGACTGGCGCAGGGGTCGTGAAACTCGGATACATGTGAAGCTTGCGCATAGGCGCGTACTCGATCCCAACGGATGCGAGCCGCATTACGGGCAGATTCTGGATTTCGGGAGAACGGGCGTCGGTCAGGGCGAACGGAGAGCCCACCTTTGCGCCCTGCCTCAGAGGCTAGGGCGCGGTCGGTCGAAAATGAGCGCTTCTCGGCGGGGACTGCGCGGCCGCCCGGCGCGTTGTTGTAACGACGGCGGGTCACGATCTGCACCCAGTGCGAAACGCCGGGCAGGCGGCGCGGCCGTCGTGCCTGATAATCAGAGACGCTAGGGCCCGATCATAACAAGCGTCCCAGATGCGCTGCTCAGCGGGGGTGAAGGATGATTTGCGTACCATGAAAACGAGCGTAAACCCGTTTTCGGGATAATGCAACCCTTATACGGGTTTATTTTGCACGCACCAAACCCGTTCCCTGGTCCGGGATTATGCAAAGTGGATCAGTCGAGCTGTTGTGCGCCTTGGATATCTGGGCCAGGCCTGGGTCTGCGCGCTCGGTAGCTTATTGCGGACGAGAACCTTCCGGCTTGGGCCGGTGCGTCGCGGACGGGAGGTGATCGATAGGGGCGGCAGATAAGAGCTGCGAAAGGGATACGCCTAGTCCCGCAGCGATCTGCTCAAGTACCGTGAGGGTAGGGTTGCGCTCGCCCTTCATGGCACCCCGGATGGTCTCAGCGCCGACTCCAGAGCGTTTCGCGAGCGCCTTAATACGTGCCGTGTCGTTTTCGGCCTTGGGGAAGGCGAGATGTATCAACTCTTCCATCCGCGCCCGGAAAATCATCTGGGCGGGGGTGTTACTCGGCAGCGATGGCGTTTTGGGTCGTCCCATACGCCGGTACGCTACGCAAGAAGCGCCCCCGCCTTCGGGTTGCGTAAACCCGTTTACGGGACTATGCTCGACCCGCATGGAATCCATATACGCCTTTGTGATGAGCCGGTTGCAGAGTACCAAGGGCCGTTGGCGAGAGGTCGCCAATGGCTCCGGCGTGTCGCTGCGGACGCTGGAGAAGATCGCCCGTAAGGAGATCGACGATCCTGGTGTATCCCATATCGAAAAGCTTGCTGCGTATTTTCGCGATGACAACCGGGAACAGCGTAACTGACGAGCCTTACGGGTTCTTACGGGAATCTCGGACATGCCTGAAAACCTCCCCCTTTTCTTCGACGACATCTATGGAGCCCTTCGGGGCTTCGTGTCGTTTGCTGGTGGGTCAAAAGTAATTGCCTCCCGGCTCTTCCCACATAAGAGCGAGGACAAGGCCACGGCGTGGCTTGATGAGTGCCTAAATCCGGGTCGTCCCGCGAAACTAGACCCGGAGGAATTGCTGCATATGGTGAGGCTTGCCAGCGAAGCCGGATTCCACCAGCTCATGCGATACATCGGCGATGAGACCAACTACATGGTCGAGCCCCGTGAGCCCAAGGACGAACTCGCCAGCCTCTACGGCGCATATGTCGACGCCGCAAAAGACATGCGCCGACTATCCGAAAAGATCGAGCGAGCTGAACAGCGTTCCAAAGTGAGGGCGCTCCGGTGAGATCCCTTGTGCGTTCTTCCATGCGCCATAGCGTGCTCCTGTCGCCTGGTAGGTACAAGATCCGGCACTCCCGATTGCGTCACATTTTCGCGCATGCCTGATGAACATGAACGATGCATTTCAAGTGCCTATACATTCTGTTCATCATGCTCAGAGTGCCTATTTTTATAGTGATTTTATACAACAAACAATAACTTCAAACTCGATATCTGATGTTTTATGGTCGAGGCGGATTATTGCCGGTGCAGAACTGCCAGTCGCGCGTCGCCGTGCATTGATCGATCACGTTTTGGATGGTATCCGGCAATCGATCCGGCACGGCTGCGCCAACCGGCCATGGTTGATTCGCGCAAACCGCATAAAGGCGGTATGCGGTCATCGCTTTGTTGTCGGCAGCCATCGTCTTGGTGCGAGCTGGATTGATGAATCTTCCAATTGCCCGCCCGATCGCGACTTGTGGGGCTACTGGATTAGGGCCGGGGCTTGCTTGAGCCAGCGGCGAGTTTACGAGGCAGTTCGCAACGCGCCGCTCCCATTTATCGACTTGTCTGGAGGCTTCTGCGATTCGCTGCTGCTCGGCCGCAGCTACCGCCGCTTGCTGTTCAGCGACTTGCTCAGCGGTCGGCCGCGGCGGTTCGTAAATGCCACCATCCTCGACGCTGATACAGGTCGCTTCTTGAGTTCCCACGATATTGCTCACGGCACATCGTGTGACGGTACCGCGCACGGTAATCATGCAGTAGTAAGCGCCACTGGATCGACAATCGAACAGAGCGGCACGAAAGGTGCGCGAGGCGTGCTCTGTCATCAGCGGAATGAAGGGCGGCGTCGTGTAGCCCTGGCGCACGTTGGCCACATCCACACCGTTGGCATAAAGCTCGTCGAGCGAGCCAGCCAGCATGTAAGCCCCGCTCACTTCGATGTGCGCCCGCTGTCGCGTCAGGATCTCAGCATCTATCATGAAGTCGCGCACCGTCATGTGACGATAGCTCTCGGCCCGCGCGCCATCGGGCACGGCCAGCAGCGTCAGGATGGTTACTCCAGTAAGAATGATCCGCTTCATGGTTTGTGCTCCTTTGCACGCCATTTCTTCGTTGATGGATTTGCGCCACGCAGAATCGAGGCCAGTGTAACCCCCGCACGGACCCGCTACCTGCGACATTGTCAGGACTCCTCCGCTCTCGCGCGGATGTTATGTCTCTCGTCAAATAGATCAATTCGCTATTTGCGCTTTAAAGCTACTGCTTCAATGCGACAAACATCTCACCCGGAAGCGAGAAATTCCATGGAATTTTCCGCTCCAAGTCACACCTTGACATTAATTAAGGTTTTTAAGCGGGTCTCGGGACTTGACAGGGTTTTTGATTCGCACTCCGCAATGATTCGCACCGCCGCGCTCGGCATCCACTGGCAGTAGCGGAAAACAAACATGGAAGAGGCATTGGGGGCGTCCGCGGCATTGCATAACACAGAGTCTGGATGGTCGGCGCTGAACGCGTCGGCTGCACTGATGGCGCTGGGGAGTCACGACCCCCCGATTCCTGGCGCTTACCTGGGCGGCAGCTCGAGAGGGCTGCCGTCATTTTTTGAGTCTTTACAGGCAGGCAGGCCATGAGCCTACAGCAGGATGTTCTCGACTCGATCGGACCCCAGGGCGTGGAGAAGGACAAGCTGCGCGAGCGCGTCGGTAACATCGGTCAGGGCGAGTTGGATGTTGTGGTGAACGCGCTCCTGAGGGCGCAGAGATTGCGACTCACATTCGGCCGCTATGAGGTGGTTGCCTCGAATCGGCCGCTGGGGACTATGCCCACCAGCGCTCAGCCCCCCACCGCGGCGGAAGAACTGGCCGCGAACATTGGTCCCGCTATGCGCGTGTGCCAGGACTGTGGAGAGCCGAAGGAGCTGGAAAAGGAGTTCAGCCTGTCGAATCTAGGCAAGGGCTATCTCAAGACGTGCAAGAAGTGCGTGGGGAAGCGGTCACATAGAGGGAAAGCCCAGCAGGATAGCGCGCCCACGGCCGTCGCTGCCCGGCCAGCGATCAAAGTCACCCTCTCCCCGACAGCGCAAGATCCACCACCGGCCCCGCCGCTCGACTCAGCGTGTGAGAACGCCAAGGCAAGGCGGCAGGCGGCACTCAACAAGATCGCGATGCTCGAGGTCGATCTGGCAAACCAGCGCGCGGTCGTGACTCGGTGCGATGACTTCCTAGCGCTCCATGCGGAGTTCGCTGGGGGCGGCGCTTGATGGACTATTACAAGCGCTACATGGGCGACTACGCCAAGGCGACAGGTGATCTATCGCTGGCTGGGCATGGTGCCTACACGCTGCTCATGGATCACTACTACGCGAAGGGCAGGCCGCTTTCATCCAAGCTCGATGACCTCTACCGAATCTGCCGGGCCATGACGAAACCGGAGCAGGAGGCCGTCAGAGCGGTGGCGGATGAATTCTTCCCAATGGGCGATGATGGCTTGCGTCACAACGAGCGTATCGATGAGGAGCTTGAGAAGTGGGATGTGGTTGTCGAAACGAACAGGAGTAACGGAAAGAAAGGCGGGAGACCTCCCAGGACTAAAACCGAAACAGAACCCAAATCAAAACCCAGAAATAACCCAACCGGTTCCCATGACGAAACCCAATCGGTAAGCGAAGTCGAACCCGGAAAAAACCCTCCTCAGACTCAGATCTCAGATTCCAGATCTCAGATTCCAGAAGCCACACTCAGAATTCCAGAACGGGTGGGTGACGGTGAAACCCAAATAAAAACCGAAAAGAAACCGAATGGGTTTCCTGGGAACGGCCAGACCAGTCCAGACGAGCTGGGGAACGAAGTGAAACCCATTCGGGCCTTTCCGTCACTGACACTCGAGCAAGCGACGGATCTCTCAGGGACTTACCCCAGGGGGATTTATCGGCAGTCGGAATG
>SMFG01000052.1_pt1 | contig 17110 bp, 9 predicted proteins | sample 2456131 | NCBI WGS metagenome assembly SMFG01 (sample SAMN10132612, study PRJNA489261) | soil metagenome | isolation source: day120 antibiotic-silt loam soil ammended with raw manure from dairy cow... | place: USA | collected 2015-05-01
GAGGCGCGCTCCTGACGTCGCTCGCCCTTGGCGCGGCGGCCCGCCGGTTCCCGGACAGGGCTACGCGGCTCGGGCGCCGGGGCGGGCTCAGCCGGGACCGCAACCGCGTCGACGGCAGGGGCTGTGGCGCGCTCGTGCTGCCTGGGCTCCCTTGGCAGCGGTGTCAGTCCCGCGGTGGCGTAGACGGCGTCGCGCAGCGTGCGTGGCGACACCTGCAGTTCGGTCAGTGCACGGGCCAGCGATCCGCGGGGTTCGGCGAAGGCCGCGATGAGGTAATGCTCGGCCCCGACCGCGGAACCCCGCGCCTCCGCTTCCCGCTCCGCAGCGGCGACGAGCCGCCGTCCCTGGCTGGAAAGACCCAGATCCTCGACCGGCTTCTCACCCCTGCCCGTCCGGATTCCGGCTTCGACTCGCTGGCGCAGTTCGTCTGGTGCCACCCCAGCCGCTCGCAACGCGTCTTCCGCGACCGGGGACGCCATCGCTGCAAGGAGGAGGTGTTCGGCGCCAACTACATCGCTTCCGCGTGCGGCGGCGTCGGCTCGCGCGGTTTCGAGAAACGCCGCGCCGCTGTGACCCTGCGCCGGTTCAGTCAAGCGGCTTTGCCTCGTCCACGAGCATCACCGGGATGCCGTCCTCCACGGCGTAGACCAGCCGGCACGCCCGGCAGGTCAGGGTCTCCGGAGGATCGGCGTGATAATCAAGGTCGCCCTTGCAGGCCGGGCAGACCAGAATCTCCAGCAGTTCCGCACTGAGGGTCATTGCTTCTCCGATTCAGAGACGGGAAAACCGAAACGCGTGAGCGCCTGGGCGCTACGCCGCCACTTGGGCAGCACCTTGACCCAGAGATCGAGATAGCTGTGGACGCCAAGCAGCTCTTCGACCCGGCGCCGGGCGTGTTCGCCGATCGCCTTGATCATCCGGCCTCCGCGGCCCACCACCATCCCCTTCTGGGACTCACGCTCCACAAACAGGGTCACCCGAATGTACACCGGCGATTCGGACTCCCGGAACTCCTCTACCTCGGCCGCGAACGCGTAGGGCAGCTCGTCCTGGAGCAGCTCGAACGCTGCCTCGCGCAGGAACTCGGTGACGAAGAACCGGACCGGCTGCGTGCCGACGTCGTCTGGATCGTAGGCAAAGTCCCCTTCCGGCAGGAGCGGCCGGAGCCGGGCCACCAGCCGATCGAGCGATTCCGGTTCACGGGCGCTCACCAGCAGTGCATCCCGTTCCAGAGTCCGCCGAACGCCCTCCCCGACCAGGTCGGCCTTGGTGTAGACCACGACGACCGGGGCACGGGGTGGAGTGTCGAGCCGCGCGACGGCCGCGAATTCGGGTGCGGGCGCCTCGGCGGCGGGGTGCAGATGCAGAATGATATCTGCCGCTGCAATGCCCTGCTGCGCCGCTGCCAGCATCCGGGACTGCATGAGGTACGCCGGGTCGAGCAATCCGGGCAGATCCAGAAATATGAACTGAGAGTCCGCGTCGGTGAGCAGCCCGGTCACCGGCAGTCGGGTAGCCTGGGGACGGGGGCTCACGATCGCAATATGGGTCCCGACCAAGGCGTTGAGCAGCGTTGATTTGCCGGCGTTCGGGGCCCCGGCCAGCGCGATCCGTCCGCAGCGTGTCATGCGGATAACGTAACAGCACGATTACACTTCCAATAATGCCTCAAGGCTCTCCCGCACCTGTCCTCGTGGTCCTCGCTGCCGGTCTGGGCAGTCGATTCGGCGGCCTCAAGCAGCTCGCCGGCGTCGGCCCGGGCGGTGCCACGCTCCTGGAATACTCGCTGTTCGATGCCCGACGGGCCGGGTTCGGCAAGGTCGTCTTCGTCATCCGGCCGGAGATGCAGAGCGACTTCCGCAGCTTCGCCGAGAGCCGGCTCCCATCCTCGATCGAGTGGCATACCTGCCTCCAGCGCCTGGACGAGCTGCCCTCGTCGCGTGCGGGCCGGCTCGGACGCACCAAACCCTGGGGCACGGCGCACGCGCTCCTCGCCGCGGAGGGCTCGGTCGAAGCACCATTCGCGGTGGTCAACGCGGACGATTTCTACGGGCAGCCCGCCTTCGAGGCCGTTGCCACGTTTCTGCAGACCAATCGCACCGACTGGGCACTGGTCGGGTACCTCATCTCTGACACGCTGTCCGCTGCGGGTGGGGTCAATCGCGGCGTGCTCGCCGTGACGCCCAGCGGGTCGCTCTTCAGCATCCAAGAGGTCATGGATATCGAGCGGACCGAAGACGGAGCGATCGTGGGCCTGGGTGAGGCCGGTCCGCACGTGGTCGCCGAAGATACCCTCGTGTCCATGAACTTCTGGGCGTTCAACCCGGCCGTGTTCGGCGAGTTGCGCGCAGGCTTCGAGCGTTTCCTCGGTCGGGCCGATCTGGATCGGGACGAGTACCCCCTGCCGGTCGCGATCCAGGAGACACTCGCCTCCGGGGATCGCCGGGTCCGCGTGCTGGCGCCGCGCAGCAGGTGGTTCGGGATGACCTATCACGACGACCTGCCTGACGTGCGTCGCACGCTCGAGCAACTGGTCGCTGCCGGTCGCTACCCGGAGCGGCTGTGGAGCTGACGCCCGCGGCCCTGCAGGCGTTCGCGTTCGACGGGCCGGTCCAGGCGATCGCGCCGCAACCCGGTGGGCATATCAACCGCTCGTATTGCGTGGAGACCGCTGGACCCGCGGGTCCCCGGACGTATCTCGTCCAGCAACTGAACCCGCATGTCTTTCGTGATCCTGCCGCCGTCATGTCCAACATCGGCGCTGTCACCGCGCACATCGCGACCCACCACTCGGACAGCAGCGCACTGCTTCCGGCGCAGCGGCAGCTGGCGCTCGTGCCCACCACGTCGGGCCACTGGTTCCAGGCGCCGGATGGGACCGTGTGGCGGGCGTTTCCATTCATCCGGGAAGCCCGCGTCCGCACCCGCGCTGAAACGCCGGAGCATGCCGAAGCGGCGGGACTGGCGTTCGGGGCATTCCTCCGCTGGCTGTCCTCGTATGACGGACCGGCCCTCATCGAGCCGATTCAGCACTTTCACGATACTGACCGATACTTCGACCGGCTGGAACACGCTGCGCTGCAGGATGCCCAGCAGCGGCTCTCTTACGCCCGCGCCGAGTTGCGTGGCTGCCTCGAGCACCGCGACCTCGTCGCCAGCCTGCCACGCGCGGGCGATGCAGGTATTCCGAGGCGCGTCGTCCATAACGATGCCAAGCTGGGCAATGTCCTGCTGGATGCGGCGAGTGAGCGGCCGGTGGCCGTCATTGATCTCGACACGGTCATGCACGGCTCGGCCCTGTCAGATGCGGGCGACCTGCTGCGCTCGCTGGCGAGTCCGACCGAGGAGGACGAGCCCGAGCTCGGCCGGGTGCGGGCAGAGCCCGCGCTGGTGCGCGCGGTACTCACCGGCTGGTTCACGGGAGCCGCCGAGACGCTCTCGGCCACCGAGCGGGAAGCGGCCGTGCTTGCGGGCTGTGTAATGACGCTGGAGCAGGCGATCCGATTCCTGACCGATTATCTCGTGGGCGATTCCTACTACGGCGCTGCCGATCCGGAGCAGAACCTCCGCCGCACCCGGACCCAGCTTCGGCTGCTCGATTCCCTGCTCGCCCAGCGATCCGCCTTCGAGCGCGTCGCCGCCGGACTTGCCCCTCACACCAGCCGATGCCGATGAACAGATCCCTGCTCCTCGTGGTCGCCGCGCTGTCTGTCGCGGTCTCAGTGCGTGCCCAGGAACCGCCCCATGCGATCGCGCGCTGGAATGCCGACTCGTTCGGCAATCATCGGGTGGTCGTGACGGTTGCCCGGCCTGCGGCCGCGGTGCGTGCGCATGTCGTCTGGCGGCGGCGGGACCGCCATCCCGAGAGGAAGCGGATCCTGGTGTATGCGGCGACGGGGCATGCGCGCATCCGGAATGCACGCGTCATCGCCATCACACAGATGACCGGGGATATCGCATTTGAACCCACGGCTGGCGCGGGTGAATACCTCCTGTACTACATGCCGTACGAAGGATCGGTGCGCTCCAACTACCCGAAAATCGACTATCCGGCGCCGGATTCGACCGCCGCGAGCACATGGCTCAGCGCCAATGATCTCGACGATGGTGGTTTGACGTCGGGCAGGTGGCGGGCACTGCCTGAAGCCACGGTTTCACGGTTCGAAGCGGCCGATTCGCTGGATGCCTTCTCGCCGATGGAGCAGGTGGCTTCCCCTGATGCGGTAGCGCGGCTTCGTGAGGCGGTGCCGGGGGCTCCATTCGTACTCTTCCCCGAGGACAGGCTGCATCCCATCCGCATGCGGCATCAGCTGCCGGAACGCTGGACTGTCGCGGGGCCGAACATGCCGGTAGTCGCCAGGGCCGAACGCGGGGAGTTCCTCGCGTTTCAACTGGGGTTCTGGGCCCTGGACTCCGTGGCTGATGTGGATGTGCGGTTTACCGATCTCGCGGGTCCGGGCGGCGTGCGGATCGCCGCAGACCAGTTCAAATCATTCGAGACCCGCGGGGTTGACTGGCGCGGACGGGAGTTCGACCGCGCCGTCGCGGTGGCGACCGGCGACATCCAGGCGCTCTGGTGCGGCGTGCAGGTTCCCGATTCCGCCACGCCCGGCGAGTACCAGGGAAGCGTTGCGGTGTCGGCTGGCGGACACCGCGTCGTACTCCCGATCCGGCTTGCTGTGATGCCCGAGCTGATCCCGGACCATGGGGACGACGAGCCCTGGCGGCTCTCGCGCCTGCGATGGCTCGATTCCCGCCTGGCGCTCGACACGGGGCTGGTCAAGCCGTACACGCCGGTGCAGGTGCGCGGAGCGCGCATCGACATCCTGGGTCGCCGCGTCACGCTTGCGGCGACCGGCCTGCCCGCGCAGATCGAGAGTTTCTTCAGCTCGGCGATGACCGGGCTCGATGACACACCGAGGCCGATGCTGACCCGCCCCATGGCCCTGACGGTGCGCGATGGAGCTGGGCGCGATCTGGCGTGGAAGACTGGCGGTGTGCAGATGCGGCGTGAGCTTCCTGGCGCGGCCGTGTGGACCGCGGACGCCCGAGCGGGAGGCCTGGCCATGCATCTCCATGCCGACCTCGACTTCGACGGCACCATCGAATATGAGATCGGACTGGTCTCATCACGCGCCATGCAGGTTCAGAATGTCCGGCTCGACATCCCGCTCCGCTCGGACGTCGCGCGTTATCTCATGGGCATGAACGAAAAGGGCGGCAAGGCGCCGGCCGTATACGACTGGCACTGGGACGTCAAGCGCAATCAGGACGCCGCGTGGGTGGGGGACGTCAATGCGGGCCTGCAATTTACGCTCAAGGATGATCATTACATCCGCCCGCTCAACACCAATTTCTACCAGCTGCGCCCACTGGTCATGCCGGAGTCCTGGGACAACGGCGGCAAGGGTACATGCCGGTTTGCGCTGAACGCCAGCGAATACCTGATCCGGTGTTCCAGTGGCGCCCGCACCTTTGCCGCCGGCGACACGGTCCGATTCGATCTCCGGCTGCTCGTCACCCCGTTCCACCCGATCAACCCTTCGGCCCATTTTGCCACCCGCTACTTCCACGCCTACAAGCCGATCGACACGGTCAAGGCCGCCGGTGCCAACGTAATCAACGTGCACCACGCGACTGACATCAACCCGTTCATCAACTATCCGTTCCTGCGTCCGGCGGCGATGAAGGCGTACATTGATTCCGCGCACGCAGCCAACATGCGGGTCAAGATCTATTACACCGTGCGTGAGCTGACCAACCGCGCTCCAGAACTGTGGGCGCTCCGGAGTCTTGGCACCGACGTGCTGGCGGGCGGGCCCGGTGGTGGGCACTCGTGGCTGCAGGAGCACGTGGTGGAGAACTACATCCCGGGCTGGGTGGTACCGGAGCGGCGCGACGTGGCGCTGGTGACGAGCGGCATCTCGCGGTGGCACAATCACTATATCGAAGGGCTCGACTGGCTGGCGAAACACGTCGGGATTGACGGATTGTACCTGGACGACGTCGCGTTCGACCGGATCACCATGCAGCGGATCCGTCGGGTGCTGGAGCGGAACCGCCCTGCCCCGCTCATTGACCTGCACTCCGCCAACCAGTACAACCCGCGCGACGGCTACGCCAGCAGTGCCAACCTGTATCTGGAACATTTTCCCTACATTGACCGGCTCTGGTTCGGCGAGTACTTCGACTACGACTCGCCACCCGACTACTGGCTGGTGGAGATGTCGGGCATTCCATTCGGGTTGATGGGCGAGATGCTGCAGGATGGTGGGAATCCCTGGAGGGGGATGCTGTTCGGCATGACGGCCCGGCTGCCGTGGGCAGGGGATCCCCGAGCGCTGTGGAAGGAATGGGACGCCTTCGGGATCGCCCAGAGCCGGATGTACGGCTGGTGGATGAAGAACCCGCCGGTCTCAACCGGACGTGATGACGTGCTGGCCACGGCCTACGTCAGGAACGGCAAGGCCTTGATCGCGATGGCGAGCTGGGCCGAGGACACGGTAGACGTACGGCTCATGCTCGACTGGCAGCGGCTCGGCGTGAAGCAAGCGGGCGCCGTCTTGACCGCGCATCCGATCGAAAGCTTTCAGGACGCAGCCACGTTCCTGCCGGATGACGCGATTCCCGTAGCGCCGGGAACAGGCTGGCTACTGGAGCTGTCAGCGCCACGTTGACCATGTTTGTCACGCTGAGCGCAGTGAAGCGGCCGAAGCCAGCCCGGCCCCCGGCCCCTTCGCTCGCGCTGCTCGCTCAGGGTGACAACCCGTGACGTCCGCGGTCAGCTCTCAGCTCCCGACTACATCCGTCTCCCCGGACCACATCTTCGGGATCAGCCGCAGCAACCACAATCCACTCACGATGAACCAGAATACCCAGAACAAGCCGGTCCCGGTGCGGCCGTAGAGCAGGCTTCCGGTGCCGAACAGCGCCGAATAGACGAAAAGGCAGCCCAATACCCAGCCGAGCGCCGCGTTGGCCAGCGAATCGGGCTTGGCGCTCACGGCAGCCTCGCGACGGATGTCGCGCCACCCTGGCCCGGAAGGCCGCACCTGCCGATAGAAGCCGATCAGCACCGATCGGTCGGTCGGTGCCGTGAGCAGCGTCGCGGCGATCCACGCCGCGCTGGTGATCGCCACGGTTGACAGCAACACCGTGGTGGACTCGATGGCCATGCCCTGCTTCTGCAGCACGAAGAACGTAGTGGCAACCGCGAACGACACGATCATGGCCACGATCTCCGACCAGGCGTTGATTCGCCACCAGAACCAGCGCAGCAGGTACAACAGGCCGGTCCCGGCGCCGACCGACAGCAGCAGCCCGAAGGCCTCGCTGGCGGTATCCAGTGCATAGGTGAACCAGGCGGCCAGCAGCATGAGCAGCGCGGTGACGACCCGGCCCATCATCACATAGTGTCGTTCCGAGGCGTCGGGCCGGACGAACCGGCGGTACAGATCGTGGATCAGGTACGACGTGCCCCAGTTGAGATGGGTCGAGATCGTCGAGACGTAGGCCGCCAGCAGCCCCGCGACCATCAGCCCCATCCAGCCGACCGGCAGGAACGTCAGCATCGCCGGATAGGCCAGATCATGGCCGATCAGGCGCGGATCAACGTTGGGGAATTGCTGGGCAATGTCGGTCAGCTTGGGGAAGACCAGCATGGACGCGAGCGCGACGATGATCCACGGCCAGGACCGCAAGGCATAGTGGGCCACATTGAAGAAGAGGGTGCCACCCATCGCGTCGCGCTCGCTGCGTGCGGCCAGCATCCGCTGGGCGATATAACTGCCGCCGCCCGGCTCCGCGCCGGGGTACCAGACCGACCACCACTGCACCGTCAGCGGGATGATGAAAATGGAAAGCGCCAGCTTCCAGTCGGTGAAGTCTGGCAGCAGGTTGAGCGATGCAGGATCCAGTCGGGTCACGAGGCCGTGCAGGCCGCCGACCTGCGGTTGCTTGAGCGCAAACCAGGCCGCGGCAAACGAGCCGGTCATGGCGATGCCGAACTGGATGAAATCGGTGACCAGCACGCCCCAGAGCCCCGAGGTGGCCGCGAACGCGATGCTGATGATCACGCAGATGATCAGCGTCTTTCCCATCGGCCAGCCGAGCATGATGTTGGCGATCTTCACCGCGGCAAGGTTGACCGTGGCCATGATGGCGCAATTGAAGAAGAGCCCCAGGTATACCGCCCGGAATCCGCGCACCGCGGTGGCGGGCTTGCCGCTGTAGCGGAGCTCGTAGAATTCGAGATCGGTCATCACCCCCGAGCGACGCCAGAGCCGGGCATAGAAGAACACCGTCGCCATGCCGGTCAGCAGGAAGGCCCACCATTGCCAGTTGTTGGCCACGCCCTTCTCGCGCACGAAGTTCGTGACCAGGTTCGGTGTATCGGTGCTGAAGGTGGTTGCCACCATCGAGACGCCGATCAGCCACCACGGCGCCGACCGGCCGGAGGTGAAGAACTCGGCGGTGCTCGATCCCGCGCGCCGCGCCATGATGATTGCCGGCGCGAAGGAAATCATGATGGACAGGGCGACGATTAGCCAGTCAAGTGGCGCGAGATGCATCGGCTATCCGGGTGGAGGAAGGATGGGCGCCGGTTTCAGGCGCGATGAGGCAGCAGACTCTTGATTCGTGCGGACAGCTCTGCGGTGGTGAATGGCTTGGCCAGTACCGGCGTTCCGGCCTCGACGCGGCCTTGTCGCACCAGGTCATCGCTCGCATACCCGGACATGAGCAGGACAGGAAGTCCGGGGTGGCTCTCCGCCAGCCGACTCCACAGCTCGGCGCCGCTCATGCCCGGCATGACGACGTCACTCAGGACCAGGTCAACGGCCACATGCTCCTCGGCAATCCGCCGGAGCGCCTCGCGACCGTCGGACGCCACGATCACACGGTATCCCAATTCCCGGAGCGCCCGCTCGGTCACGTGCCGCACCATCGCTTCATCATCCACTAGCAGAATGGACGCGGAGCCGTCTCCCGTCATCGACGCTGCAGCGGCTCTGGGGGCGCCGGCAGGAGGAGCGGGCGCCTGTGCCGCCGCCACCTGCGGCAAATCGATGGTGAAGGACGTTCCACGGCCCGGCTCGCTGTCCACCCGGATCAGCCCGCCGCTCTGTTTGACGATGCCATAGACACTGGCCAATCCCAGCCCGGTTCCCTGCCCGATCGGCTTCGTGGTGAAGAAGGGCTCGAAGATACGGGCCGCGGTCGCCGCATCCATGCCTGTTCCAGTATCCGATACGATCAGCCGGGCGTAGGTTCCCCCTGGCACCACCGCCGTTTCCGGAGTGGGGGAAGCGTGCTCCGCGACGACCACCTCCATGGTCTCGATTCGCAGCTTCCCCATTCCATTCATTGCGTCCCGTGCGTTTACGACGAGATTGACCAGCAGTTGTTCCAGTTGTGCCTGGTCGATCCGTATGGCTCCCACATGTTCACCGAGGCTGAGTTCCAGCGCAATGCCGGAGCCGATAATGCGATGGAGGAGGCTCTCGCTGGTGGTGATGAGACCGTTCAGGTCGAGAACCACCAGATTGAGCGGCTGGCGCCGGCTGAAGGCGAGCAGCTGCTTGGTGATGGTCGCGGACCGCACCGCGGCTTTGCTGATCTCACGGATATCCGGCCGCCTGGGATCGTCGTCCGGCGTGTCCTTGAGCAGGTAGCCGGCGAGACCCTCGATGACGGTCATCTGGTTGTTGATTTCATGGGCGACCCCGCCGGCGAGCTGGCCTATCGCCATCATGCGGGCGGTTTCCTGTTCCGCCTGTTCGATGCGCTTACGCTCGGTTATGTCCTCCAGTGCAAGGACCACCCGTGGCGGGCCTTGCCAGTTGACGGGGCCGGCACTCAGCCGGAAGGTCCGGCTGCCAAGCGGGTCGGAGGCGAGCGATATCTCGGGGCCCTGGATGGGGCGGCCAGCCTGACGCACGCGGAGCAGAAACTCATCGAGCGGGGCGTCGCCAGAGGCTGGTTCACCGAGTTCGCTGATCTTGAGGCGCCCCAGTGAGGCGGAGTCCGTGCCAAAGGTGCGATGAAATGCCTCATTTGCATGCATCAGGGAGTTGTGGTCGTCGAGGACCAGCAATGGCTCCATGATCGTATCCACGATCGCGTCCTTGTAGGCGACCGCCGCTTGTTCGGTGGCGACCTCCTGCTTGAGCTTGCCGATGTCCACGAAGGCGAGCACCACGGTCCCGGCCTCCTCGGCGGCGTGGATCGGCCAGATCCGGAGCGATTGCCAATGCCCTCGGATTCCGCGCAGTTCCTTCTCCACCGTTGTTGTCCCTGCGAGGGCACGTGCCACCAGTTCACCGAGCTCAGCCCGTTGGATCGGCAGGCTGGCATCGCCGATCTCGTGTCCCACATTCGCGGTGGTAAGGTGAAAATCTTCGGCAGCCCGGGTGTTGTATGCCCGGAGCCGCAGATCCCGAGTGAGCAGGAGGAGAGGCATACCGAGCGCCTCCAGCAGGCCGCTCAACTCGGCAGGCCGCATCTGCACTTCAGCGTGCGCTGCAGCCTGCTGGTCCATGAACGTCTGGAGGTCCTCGTTGTTCTCGGCCGGCTCCGACTCCAGTTCCTGGATGCGGGCAGCCGATCTTCCCGACGCGGTGCCGTCGGATCCGGTGCCGGACAACACTGCGTTGACGGCGGCACCGCCCTGAGCCGTGGCCAGTGATTCAAGCAAATCGTCAATGATCATCGGCCGCCCATCTGAGATATCCCGCACGGCGAGGTGCAGGACTCCACCGGCAATGGTCATGCGTCTGTCGGACGGTAGCACATAGACGCAATTCGGCTTCGGGGATTCCCCGTCCGTGGCGTCTCGAACGGACATCCGGGTTGCCGGCGAGAGCAGGCGGGCGAGTTCACCGTGATGGGTGTGAGGCAGATGGGAAAGCAGCACAAACGCCATGCCGCTGTCGGAAGGCAGAGCCTTCAGGAGGCGGGTGAATGCCTCTACTCCTCCGGCGGATGCACCGACAGCGACTACACGCGCGGCCATCTCGGGTCCGGTCGCAGCGGAGTTATGCCCATCCGTATCTGTCACGAACGCTCCGGAGGAAAGCGGCAGGATCGGGCCTTCTAATCAAGGGTGCAACGCCGGGTGTGTCAACCGACGCGAGTGGCAGTCCAGCGACCCTCCGGACGCTGGAATCCCTCGATATTCTAGGCCAGGAGGCTGCGCAAGGCCGCCAGCAGATACCAGCCACCGAACAGCAAGGAACCGGCACCAAAAAACGGCATGACCCGGTCCACGTGGCGCAACACGGGCCCGCGCGCCAGCGTCCAGGCGAATGCGGCCGAGACGATGGCCATGGAGGCTGCGGTGCCGCCCGCGAACAAGAGCAGCGCCGTGATGGCGCTGGCGCGCCCCGGCATGGCACTGACCAGCAGGAGCCCTACAGCGGCACTACCGCCCACCCCATGAACCAGACCGATGCCATAGGCCGCCAAAGGAGTCCGGCCCAGCGCAGTGGCGTGCGCATGTCGATGCGTCGGGCTCCCCTGAGGTTCGTGCGCTCGTCGATGAACATGCATGTGCACGTGGGAAGCGCCATCGTGAGTATGCACATGCGCATGCGCCTGCAGGCGCCACCATTGCCAGAGCAAGCGAACCGCCAGGGCGATGATCACCGCTCCGATCAGGAGCTCTGCGGCCTGTCCCAGTCGTTCGGGCAGGTTCACGCCGAACGCCACGATGGGTAGCCCCAGGGCCGTGAGAGTCGTCGCGTGGCCCAATCCCCAGCACAATCCCAGCCACCCCGCCTTTCCCGGCCCATGCTGTTCCTCGGCGAAGACCAGGGTGGACACGGCGGTCAGGTGATCCGGATCGGTGGCGTGGCGGAGTCCCAGCGCCAGCGCGGCCAGCAGCGCCATCAGGGGCGTCGCGCTCTCGGGGAAATGCACTATCGCGACCTGGGTGAAGGAGCGCTGGGGCGGCCCCCTTCGTGCCATGCTGGCCTGGGTCCATTCGCGAGGATCCGGACGGCGTCGGTAGCCGCGAGGATGACGGATGTCATGTGAGCGAAGTCCACCTTCTCGACCTCGTCCGATGGCCGGTGGTAGTCCTGGTGCAGGTTGAAGCTCGAGAGCGTGTGGGCGGGAATGCCCAGCCGCGCGAACGCGATGTTATCGCTGCGCTCGAAGAAATGCTGATCGGGTCGCGGATCGGGCACGATGGGTATGCCCTCGGCGGCGAGCGAGTCGCCCATGGTGGAGCGCTCGTCGCCGGTGAGCCACGCGCGGCCCGGACCGCCGGCCAGCGAGTCGGGCCGGCCAATCATCTCGATCTCGAGATTGCCAACGGTCTGGTCCAACGGACGGGCCGGATGGCTGATGTACCAGCGCGTGCCGAGCAAGCCCATTTCCTCACCGGTCATCGCGGCGAAGATGATGGTCCGCCGAGGTGGCGGACCGGCGGCGAGCGCGCGGGCGATACCGAGCACCGCCACCACGCCTGAGGCGTCATCGTCGGCGCCGTTATAGATCGAATCGCCGTTGACCGGTCGGCCGATGCCGAGGTGATCGAGGTGGGCATCCACCAGGATGAATTCATCCGCCACCGCCGCATCATGGCCGGGCAGGATCCCGATCACATTGTGCCCGACGCGGCGGCGATCGGGCGACACGGTGTCGAGGCCGGCCCATGATTGCTGGAGCACAAATCGTTCGCTGCCCTGGCGTCCGGCAGTGGCGACGAGCGGGACGCGCTGGACATAACCGGAATCACCGGCGGGTGTGAGACCGACGGCCTGCATCTCGGATACGATATAGCGCGCGGCCCGGAGCTCGCCGGACGAGGCGGTGCGCCGGCCCTGCATCGAATCGTCGGCGAGGGCGGAGAGCATGCGTTCGACATCGGCCTGGCGGACAGGCGGCGGGACTGGCGTCGGAGCTGCGCTGGGCGACGCGCATGCGACGCCCAGAACGAGACCGAGTGTGGCCAGGTGGCGGCAATGACGCGTCATGGGGCTCCTGGGATGGAAATGCAGACGCCGGAAGCTAGGTGCGCAGGCCCGGGGTGCAAAGGCCGGATCTCATGCTTCCGGGCGTTTCCCGCCGGGTTGAACCGCGGCGGCACGGGGTCGCGGAGAATGCCCCTCTGTGTCTTCGTGACTCTGTGGTGAGCGCCAGAAGCCGGGCAGCGTCGAGACGCGAGGCGTGGGACGAGATCGACCAAGGACAAGGGACTTATTGACGTTGGAGTTTCTGGTCTCAGGCCGCTCGTCCACAAAACGAATGCCCGGCCGCTCACAGGAGCTACCGGGCATTCAAGGAATGGCTGGCGACGGTCTACTCTCCCACCACCTCTCAGTGGCAGTACCATCGACGCTGCGGGACTTAACTTCCGTGTTCGGAATGGGAACGGGTGTGGCCCCCGCGCGCTAGTCGTCAGCCGTTTTGCAAAGGACGACTGATGGATGGATGGTGATCAGGTAGGAATCCAGAACAACAATTAGAAGAGATCAAACTTCACGGGCGATTAGTAGCGCTCGACTGAAGAGGTTGCCCTCCGTACATCTGCGCCCTATCAACCTGGTAGTCTCCCAGGGCCCTTCAGGGATCTTAAGATCCAGGAGTGTTCATCTCGGGAAGAGTTTCCCACTTAGATGCTTTCAGCGGTTATCTCCGCGCGACATCGCTACCGGGCGGTGCCCCTGGCGGGACAGCCCGTACACGAGCGGTCGCTTCGTCTCGGTCCTCTCGTACTAAAGACGACATCCCTCAACACTCCCACGCCCACGACGGATACAGACCGAACTGTCTCACGACGTTCTGAACCCAGCTCATGTGCCACTTTAACCGGCGAACAGCCGGACCCTTGGGACCTTCTCCACTTACGCCGACTTTCGTCCCTGCTTGCGCCGTCGCGCTCGCAGTCAGGCTGGCTTTTGCGTATACACTCACCGTGCGATTACCGACCGCACTGAGCCAACCTTTGCGCGCCTCCGGTACTCTTTAGGAGGCGACCGCCCCAGTCAAACTACCCGCCTGCCACGGTCCCCGGCGGTGTTGCCGCCTGGGTTAGAACGTTAGTAAAACAAGGGTGGTATTTCACTGGTGCCTCCCTCCAGACCGAAACCTGGAGATCAACGGCTCCCACCTATGCTACGCAGGTCATACCGACGTTCAATGACAGGTTATAGTAAAGGTGCATGGGGTCTTTTTGTCCTGTCGCGGGTAATCGGAATCCTCACCGATACTGCTATTTCGCCGAGCTTACGGAAGAGACAGCTCCCAAGTCGTTACTCCATTCGTGCAGGTCGGAACTTACCCGACAAGGAATTTCGCTACCTTAGGACCGTTATAGTTACGGCCGCCGTTTACCGGGGCTTCGGTTCGTCGCTTCGCCTTGCGGCTGACGACTTGCCTTAACCTTCCGGCACCGGGCAGGAGTCAGAGTGTATACGTTGGCTTGGATCACGCCTTAGCACACTCCTGTGTTTTTGCTAAACAGTCGCTTGGGACGATTCTCTGCGGCCGGCTTCCGCTTCCATTGTTAGGTCACGTAGCACCGGCACCCCTTCTCCCGAAGTTACGGGGTCATTTTGCCGAGTTCCTTTTCCGTAAATCACTCGAGCACCTTAGGCTTCTCGCCTCGCCTACCTGTGTCGGATTGCGGTACGGTCAACGGTCATCCTGGTCCGCGAAGCTTTTCTTGGCAGTGTGCGTCAGCCACTCTTTGCGGGACCACGAGGGGCCCCTTCGGCATCGGTTCTCGACTAACCCGGCGGATTTGCCTACCGGGCAACGTCTACCACCTTGCAGCGGATATTCCACCACCCGCCAGTAACCTTGCTCCTGCGTCCCTCCTCGGACTCATAACGGCTGACAGTTGGTACGGGAATGTTGACCCGTTTCCCATCGTCTACGCCTCTCGGCCTCGACTTAGGGACCGACTGACCCTGAGCTGATCGACATGGCTCAGGAACCCTTAGGCTTTCGGTGACAGGGGTTTTCACCCTGTTTCACGCGTACTTAATCCGGCATCCTCACTTCTGATCGCTCCACCGGAAGGCTTCCGCCCCGGCTTCACCGCTCTCAGAACGCTCCCCTACCCCTCATGCTTGCGCATGAAGACATAGCTTCGGCGGGTGGCTTAAGTCCCGACCATTATCGGCGCGGCTACGCTTGACTGGTGAGCTATTACGCACTCTTTAAAGGAATGGCTGCTTCTAAGCCAACCTCCCAGCTGTCACGGCATACCCACATCCTTTGCTACACTGAGCCACCACTCCGGGGCCTTAGCTGATGTTCTGGGTTCTTTCCCTCTCGCCGCGGTACATTAGCGCACCGCGACTGCCTCCCGGGCAGCATTCAACGGGCATTCGGAGTTTGGTTGGGGGAGGTACTGTTATTCACAGCCCGGACCCATCCAGTGCTCTACCTCCCGTGAACTCATTTCCCGAGGCTATACCAAAATATATTTCGGGGAGAACCAGCTATCTCCGAGCTTGATTGGCCTTTCACCCCTACCCTCAAGTCATCCCAGCGGTTTTCAACCCACATGGGTTCGGTCCTCCACCGCCTGTTACGGCGGCTTCAACCTGCTCAAAGGTAGATCGCCACGGCTTCGGGTCTGCCCCCGCGTACTGAACGCCCTGTTCAGACTCGCTTTCGCTGCGGCTACGGCCCTGAAGGCCTTAACCTGCACGCGAGGAGCAACTCGCCGGATCATAATGCAAAAGGCACGCGGTCACCCCGACCGAAGTCAGAGCTCCCACTGCTTGTCGGCACACGGTTTCAGGATCTGTTTCACTCGCCACCTGGCGTGCTTTTCACCTTTCCCTCACGGTACTCGTGCACTATCGGTCATCGAGGAGTATTTAGGCTTGGAGGGTGGTCCCCCCGGATTCACGCGGCATTCCACGTGCGCCGCGCTACTCGGGATACCACTAGGGGCCGTACGCGTCCTATTACCGGGCTTTCACCGTCTCTGGCGGGCCATTCCAGGCCGCTTCATGCTGGCGTCGTGCATCCCATGTTGTGGTCCCACAACCCCAGGAGAGCAAGCTCCCCTGGTTTGGCCTCTTTCCCGTTCGCTCACCGCTACTGAGGAAATCTCGGTTGATTTCTGTTCCTCCGGGTACTGAGATGTTTCAGTTCCCCGGGTTGGCTTCCCTTGCGGGATAACCGGCGTCACCGCCGGCTGGGTTGCCCCATTCGGACATCCTGGGCTCACAGCTCGTGTGCAGCTCCCCCAGGCTTATCGCAGCTTACCACGTCCTTCATCGCCTCTCGATGCCAAGGCATCCACCGTGTGCGTTATTGCGTTTGATCTCATAGTTCTCATTCGTGGTGTGGATTCCTCACACCTGATCACACATCTATCCGTCAGTTGTCAAAGAGCGAGTGAAGTGAGTGAGGAACGGAGTGCGGGCGACGCTCGAGACTCTTTCGTGTGTCCGGCAAGCCGGCCACCCTACTCGAGATCTCCAGAAAGGAGGTGATCCAGCCGCAGGTTCCCCTACGGCTACCTTGTTACGACTTCGCCCCAGTCACTGAATTGACCTTTGACGGCTGCCCCCCTTGCGGGTTAGCCCACCGGCTTCAGGTCCCCCCAGCTTCCATGGCGTGACGGGCGGTGTGTACAAGGCCCGGGAACGTATTCACCGTGGCGTGGCTGATCCACGATTACTAGCGATTCCAGCTTCATGCAGTCGAGTTGCAGACTGCAATCCGAACTTAGACCGGCTTTTGGCGATTGGCTTGCTGTTGCCAGCTTGCGACGCTCTGTACCGGCCATTGTAGCACGTGTGTCGCCCTGGACGTAAGGGCCATGATGACTTGACGTCGTCCCCACCTTCCTCCGGTTTGACACCGGCAGTCTCCCTAGAGTGCCCGGCATGATCCGCTGGTAACTAGGGACGAGGGTTGCGCTCGTTGCGGGACTTAACCCAACATCTCACGACACGAGCTGACGACAGCCATGCAGCACCTGTGCACGGACTCCGAAGAGGAACCGATGTTTCCACCGGCTTTCCCGTGCATGTCAAGCCCAGGTAAGGTTCTTCGCGTTGCTTCGAATTAAACCACATGCTCCACCGCTTGTGCGGGCCCCCGTCAATTCCTTTGAGTTTCAGCCTTGCGGCCGTACTCC
>SMFG01000130.1_pt1 | contig 16363 bp, 13 predicted proteins | sample 2456131 | NCBI WGS metagenome assembly SMFG01 (sample SAMN10132612, study PRJNA489261) | soil metagenome | isolation source: day120 antibiotic-silt loam soil ammended with raw manure from dairy cow... | place: USA | collected 2015-05-01
GCGGCGTGATGCAGCATATCGAGGATGCCGGCGTCCACTCGGGCGACTCGGCGTGCGTGCTGCCGCCCTACCTGCTGACGGAGGCGCAGGTGGCCGAGATGCGCGAGCACACTCGCGCGTTCGCGCTCAAGCTCGGCGTGGTGGGCCTGCTCAACGTACAGTTCGCGATCAAGGACGGCACCGTCTACGTGCTGGAGGTGAACCCCCGTGCGTCCCGCACCGTGCCATTCGTCTCGAAGACGACGGGCGTGTCGCTCGCGAGCCTCGCGGCGGCCGTCGCGGTGGGGAAGACCCTCGATGAACTGGGACTATCCGATGATGTGATCCAGCCCTATGTCGCCGTCAAGGAAGCGGTGCTCCCGTTCAGCAAGTTTGCCGGGGTGGACCTGGTGCTGGGGCCCGAAATGCGCTCGACCGGTGAAGTGATGGGCATCGCCGATTCCTTCGGGATGGCGTTCGCCAAGACCCAGGCCAGCGCGGACGGCGCGCTGCCGCTGTCCGGCAGCGTGTTCATCACCGTGAACGACCATGACAAGAATTCGGTGGTGCCTATCGCCCGCCGGTTTCACGGCCTGGGCTTCCGGATCTATGCCACCGAGGGCACGGCACGGCACCTGCGCGCGCGGGGCGTGCCAGCCGAGCGGGTGCTCAAGGTGCACGAAGGGCGGCCCAACGCCATCGACCTGCTCCTGTCGGGCCAGATCCAGCTGCTGGTGAATACGCCGCTCGGCAAGCTGACCCAGCAGGATGACTACGCCATCCGGCGCGCCGCGCTCCAGCGGCATGTGCCGTATACCACGACACTGTCAGCGGCCTCGGCGGCCTGCGATGCCATCATCGCACTGCGCAGCCGTGTCGGCGAGGTGCGCTCGCTGCAGGAATGGCACGAGATGGCGCGCGAGATGAGCGCCGAGTGGGCCGGATGACGGAAGACGGGCAGGTCTGCCCGTCCGACAAGGAGCCTGAATGGCGGACTACACAGTTCATGAGTCGAGTTTCGTGGATGAGGGCGCGCAGATCGGGTGCGGGACCCGTATCTGGCATTTCTGCCATGTCATGCCCGGTGCCGTCATCGGCGAGCGATGCAGTCTCGGCCAGAACGTGGTGGTGATGAACGGTACCCGGATCGGCAACAACGTGAAGATCCAGAACAACGTCTCCATCTACGAAGGCGTGCAGCTGGACGACGACGTGTTCTGCGGGCCGAGCTGCGTGTTCACCAACGTGATGAACCCGCGCAGCCACGTATCGCGGAAGCATGAGTATCGCGCGACCCGGGTGGGGCGGGGGGCGACCATCGGTGCCAACGCCACGGTGGTGTGCGGTACCACCCTTGGCGAGTACAGTTTTGTGGGCGCAGGCGCCGTCGTGACGGCCGACGTTCCCGCGTTCGCATTGATGGTCGGTGTGCCCGCGCGTCGGGTAGGGTGGATGTGCCGTTGCGGCGAGCGGCTGTCGGTGGCCGGCGGGTCGGCCCGGTGTGGTGCGTGCGATACCCGCTATCGGGAGCAAGCGGGCGACCTGTCCATCGTTGACCCGGTTTCCCAATCTCGTTAATTTCCAAGGCTTTGCAGGCTTTTGCCGGCGCGTCCGGGCCCACCCATTCGGCTGCTGCCGGGCGCTTCCCCCTTTCCGGTGCCGCGGTGAACGTACCCCTGCTGGACCTCGTGGCGCAGCATAGCGCCATCGCGGATGAGATCATCCCTGCGGCCATGGCGGTCATCGAGCGCCAGGGATTCATCATGGGTCCGGAGGTCGCCCGGCTGGAGGCGGCCATCGCGGCGCTGTCGCACGTCGGCCATGCGGTGGCGTGTGCCAGCGGGACCGACGCACTCCTGCTGCCGCTCCGCGCGCTGGAACTCGAGCCCGGGGATGAGGTGATCTGTCCCGCGTTCACGTTCTTCGCCACCGCTGGTGCAGTCCACAACGCCGGCGGCACGCCGGTCTTCGCCGACATCGACCCAGCCACGTTCAACCTGTCGCCGGAGGCCGTGGAAACCGCCCTCACACCACGGACGCGTGCCATCATCGCCGTGCATCTCTATGGCCAGATGGCGGACATGGAACGGCTCAAGGCGCTGGCCGACCGCCACGGCGTGGTGCTGATCGAGGACGCGGCGCAGGCCATCGGAGCTCGGCGGATGGTGGGGGGCACCTGGCGCATGGCCGGGGAGATCGGGCTGGCAGGGACGCTGTCCTTTTTCCCCAGCAAGAATCTCGGTGGTTGGGGCGACGGCGGGATGATCCTGACGCAGGACGCCGCGCTGGCGCAACGCCTCGCGAGGTTGCGGTTGCATGGCGGCGCCAAGCAGTATCACCATGATGAGGTGGGGTACAACAGCCGGCTCGACACCCTGCAGGCCGCGATCCTGCTGGTCAAGCTCCGCTACCTTGCCGGCTGGAGTGCGGCCCGCCGCGGACGCGCCGCGCGGTACGGCGACCTGCTGGGGACGCTGCCGGCGGTGCGTCTGCCGGCCATCGACCCCGGCGCCGAACACATTTTCCATCAGTACACCATCCGGGCCGAACGCCGGGATGATCTGGTGGCGCACCTGCGGGATCGGGGCATCGGCTGCGCCGTGTACTATCCGGTGGGCCTGCATCTCCAACCCTGCTTTGCCGATCTGGGTTACCGGCTGGGCGCCCTGCCGGAGACCGAACGCGCCATGGCAGAGGTGGTCTCACTGCCGATCTTTCCTGAATTGAGTGACAGCCAGCAGGACGCCGTGGCTGGTGCCATTCGCGAGTTCTACCAGTGAACCTGGCATGCAAGGAGTCCTGGTCCTGATGTTCGTCACCAAGCCATTCATCACTGATCGAAAGATCCGCTTTGCGCTCGTGGGTTGCGGCCGGATCTCGGCCAATCACATCGAGGCGCTGGCCCGGCATGCGGATCGCGCCGAGCTGGTCGCCGTATGCGACGTCGATCCGGCGGCGCTCGCGCGGGCGGAGGAACGGACTGGCGCACGGGGGTTCGCCTCACTGGATGCGTTGCTGGCCGGTTCGGACGCCGATGTGGTCACCCTGGCCACGCCGAGCGGACTGCATTCGATCCAGGCCGTGCGCTGTGCCGCTGCGGGCCGGCATGTGGTGACCGAAAAGCCCATGGCCACCCGGTGGCAGGATGGCAAGGCGATGGTCACGGCCTGCGACCGCGCCGGGGTGCAGCTCTTTGTGGTGAAGCAGAACCGGCGGAATGCCACACTGCAGCTGCTGAAGCGGGCGGTGAGCGAAGACCGATTCGGGCGCATCTTCATGGTGAACGTGAACGTCTTCTGGTCCCGGCCCCAGGAGTATTACGAGAGCGCTCCCTGGCGGGGCACGTGGGAGTTTGACGGTGGCGCGTTCATGAATCAGGCGAGCCACTATGTGGACCTTCTCGACTGGCTCATCGGCCCGGTGGAAAGCGTGCAGGCGTATACCGCCACGCTGGCTCGGCATATCCAGGTGGAGGACAGCGGCGTCGTCTCGATCCGCTGGCGCACGGGCGCGCTGGGCAGCATGAACGTCACGATGCTGACCTACCCGAAGAACCTCGAAGGCTCGATCACGATCATCGGCGAGCACGGCACCGTGAAGGTGGGTGGCGTGGCCGTCAACAAGATCGAGCACTGGGAGTTTGCCGACTCCCACCCGGATGACGACAAGGTGGCCAGCGCCAGCTACGAAACCACCTCCGTCTATGGGTTTGGCCATCCGGCCTATTATGAGAACGTGATCCAGAGCCTGCGCGGTGAAGCCGTGCCGGACACGGATGGGCGTGAAGGACTCAATTCGCTTGAAATTCTCATCGCCACCTATCTGTCGGCGCGGGATGGCCGGCGGGTGGCGCTTCCCCTGGAGTACTGAGCGCATGACGATCGCAGCGGACCTGATTCGGAAGGCGGAGCGCCGGGAGGCGCTCTTCGGCATCATCGGCCTGGGTTATGTGGGCCTTCCGCTTGCCGTGGAACTCGCGCGGGCCGGCTACAGGGTGCTGGGCTATGACGTCAACGCCCGGGTGGTGGACGGGCTGAACGCGGGGATCTCCCATATCAAGGACGTGCAGGCCGCAGATCTGCGCGAGATCATCGACGCCGGCCGCTTCGAGGCGACCACTGACGCCAGCCGCCTCGCCGAGCCGGACGCCATTTCGATCTGCGTGCCGACGCCGTTGTCCAAGTACAAGGACCCGGACGTCAGCTTCATCGTGGCCGCCACCGAGGCCGTCAAGGCGACCCTGCGCCGGGGCCAGGCCATCATCCTGGAGAGCACCACCTAGACGATTTCTTCCTGGCGTTCAGCCCCGAACGGGTGGACCCCGGCAACGCCACGTACCACACCCGGAATACGCCCAAGGTGGTGGGTGGCATCACCGCAGCGTGCCGCGACGTCTGTTGTGCCCTCTACCAGCCCGCGATCGAGAGGCTGGTCCCGGTCTCGTCCACCGAAGCGGCCGAACTGGTGAAGCTGCTCGAAAACACCTTCCGCAGCGTGAACATCGGCCTGGTCAACGAGATGGCGATCGTATGCGACAAGCTGGATGTGGATGTCTGGGAAGTGATTGATGCGGCGGCCACCAAGCCGTTCGGCTTCATGAAGTTCACCCCGGGACCCGGGCTGGGCGGGCACTGCATCCCGATCGACCCGCATTACCTCGCGTGGAAGATGCGGGGACTCAATTACAAGACCCGCTTCATCGATATCGCCGGCGAGGTCAACTCCGAAATGCCGCTCTTCTGGGTGCGCAAGACGATTGACACGCTGAACATGAACGGCAAGGCAATGCGTGATGCCAACGTGCTGGTGGTGGGGGTCGCCTACAAGAAGGACATCGATGACATGCGGGAGAGTCCCGCGCTGGACATCATCAAGCTGCTGGAGCAGTACGGCGCCCGGGTGTCCTATCACGACCCGTTCGTGGCCGCGCTGGTGGAGAACGGACACCGGTTCGCGTCCGTACCGCTCACCAGAGCCGCGCTGGAGCAGGCCGACTGCGTCCTCATCGTGACGGATCACACGAGCCTGGATTATGACCTCATCCGGAAGCACGCCAAGCTGACTGTCGACACCCGTCACGCACTGGGGCGGCGCTGAGGTGCGACTGGCCGTCGTCGGTAGCGGGTACGTGGGCCTCGTGGCCAGCGCCTGTTTCGCGGAGACGGGCAACGACGTGATCTGCGTCGAGCGCGATGCCGAACGGGTGGCGCGGCTTCGCGCCAACGATCTGCCGCTGTTCGAGCCCGGACTGGAGCCGTTGGTCAGCCTCAACCAGGCCGCGGGACGGCTCCACTTCGCGACCGAACTGTCCGAAGCGGTCGCGCATGCCGACGTCATCTTCATCGCGGTTGGAACGCCGACCGCGTCGGATGGCTCGGCCGATATTTCCCAGGTCGTGGAGGTGGCGGAGGCGGTCGGCCGGCTGGCGCGCAAGCCGGCCGTGCTGGTGCTCAAGTCCACGTCGCCCGTCGGCACCACCGCACGCGTCGCGGCAGCGGTCCGCGCCGTCGCCAGCGTCCCGGTGGAGGTCGCCGCCAACCCGGAGTTTCTCAAGGAAGGTGCGGCGGTCGACGATTTCATGCACCCCGACCGGGTCGTCATCGGCACGGAGAGCGCCGCGGTGCGGGGAATCATGACCGACCTCTATGCGCCGTATACCTTGCGCGGCGGTGAACGGATCCTGTTCATGGACCCGGCGTCGGCCGAAGTGACCAAGTACGCCGCCAACGCCATGCTCGCCACCCGTGTGTCGTTCATGAATCAGATCGCCGCGCTCTGCGAGGCAGTCGGCGCGGACGTCTCGATGGTTCGCACCGGCATCGGTTCTGATCGCCGCATCGGGCGCGCATTTCTCTACCCGGGCCCCGGGTACGGCGGATCCTGTTTTCCCAAGGACCTCCGCGCGCTGTTGCGCACCGGTGCCGACCTCGGCGTGGACATGGACCTGATTCAGGCCGTCGAACAGGTCAATCTCCGGCAGCGCGATCTGGTGTTCGGCAAGGTGCTGGAGTCTGCCGGCCGGCTGGAGGGCAGCACCATCGCTGTCTGGGGACTGGCGTTCAAGGCCGAGACCGACGACGTCCGCGACAGTCCGGCCATCGCGCTCATCCGGAAACTGCTCGACGCCGGTGCGCGGGTGCAGGCGCACGATCCGAAGGCGATGCCCGCGGCCAGGCAGCTCTTTGGGGACCATGTCTGCCTGGCGCAGGATCCCTACGCCGCAGCCGAGGGTGCCGACGCCCTGGCGGTAATGACTGAATGGCTGGTGTACCGGACGCCCGACTTCGACCGGATCGCGGCGGCGATGCGCCGGGCTGCCATCGTGGACGGCCGGAACCTCTATGATCCGCACCGGGTCACGCAGGCCGGCATCCGTTATTGCGGCATCGGCCGGCGGCCTCGCGAAGGAACCCCGCCAGGCGGGAGGGAGCGGCATGCAACCCAGCACTGATCAGCTGATGATGCGCGCCCGTGAGCGCTTTGTGCTCCAGGACTACCATGGAGCGGTCCACCTGCTCGAGGAAATCACCGCGCAGGGGAATGCCTTCGCCGATGCGCATCATCTGCTGGGCGTTTCGCTCTCGCTGCTCAGCCATACCGAACGCGCGCTGGAGCAGTTCGACCGCGCCCTGGAACTCAACCCGCGCTACCTCGAGGCGCTGATCCACCGCGGCCTGGTGCTGAACCAGCTGGGACGCGCGGCCGAAGCCGAGGAGTGTTTTCGCCGGGCGGCGTTGGCCGACACCGGCAACGTGAAGGGCTTTGCCGCACCGGTCGCGGCCCAGCTCGCCAACCGGCATGCCGAGCTGGCGCATGCGTACGCGGAAGTCGGGGCGCTGGAGCAGGCGGCGGAGCAATATCGCCGTGCGCTCGAACTGGGACCGACCTTTCACGACCTGCGGTATCGCCTGGCGCGGGTGCTGCTCGAGGCGGGACGGGCGCTGGAAGCGCGCGAGGAGCTGGAGCAGGTCGTGACCGCGCGCCCTGCCTTCGTAGACGCCGGTGCCGCCTTGGGACTCGCGCGCTATCTCTCGGGGGATGCCGAAGGTGCGCGTGATGTCTGGGAGCACCTGCTGGCGCGGCGGCCTGACAACCCGCGGGTACAGGCGTATCTGCACATGGTCGGCCGTCCGACGTGAAGCCATGGGCCGTGCTCGTGCTGCTGGCCTGCGCCGCCTGCGTTGGCGGCGGGCATCGCGAGCGCGATGCCGACCGCCTGTATCTCCGTGGAGACTACCCGCCGGCCTTGCAGGTCTACGCGACGCTCGCGGCGTCCCGGGATGATGCGCGACTCTGGGCCAAGACGGCGGCAGCGGCGCTCCATATGCAGCAGTTGGACACGGCAGCTGGCGCTTTCATGCGGCTCCCCGCCGCCGACCCCACCCGCCGCTCCGAGGCAGGGGACGGGCTGGCGGAAGTCGCACGGCGGGCCGTGCGGTCCGGCCAGATGGCGGCGCTGGCCAGCGCTCTGGTCGACCTGGCGCGCGTGGCCCCGGACCGTCCCGTGACGGGCTACGCCTACGCGCTGGTGCAAAGCGGCACCCTGTCGCCCGTCGCGCTCGCGCAGATGCTGCCGCTGGCGATGGCTGGTGCGCCCGATGCCGGGACGTTCGACTCGCTGCTCCTGCAGTACGGCGCACTCATGGCCGGCCGGTCCGCCTGTGCCGACGCGGCGTATGCCTTTCGGGCGGTCACCCGCCGCTCGGCTGATGCCGGCATGAGGGATTCGGCTGGAACGGGCTATGCAACATGTGCGCTCCGGCTCGGCGTCGGCGCGCTTGATTCGAACCGGGTCATTGACGCCGATCGCTGGTTTGCCCGTGCGTCGCGTGCCGACGACGGCGGCTGGACCGGGCGACGGGCGCTGGTGGGCCTCGGGGACGCCAGACTGAAACAGGGTGACCCGATCGCCGCTGCCATCGCATGGCAGCGGGCGATCACGACCGGAACGCCAGGGGATTCCCTGAGTCTGCTGGCCCGGGCACGCCTCACCGCACTTGCCCCTGCCGATTCGGCGGAGGATACGACGAGGATGGAAGTTCAATGACAGTTCGGCGGTTTCTGCCCTGGCTCCTGCTGACCAGCGCCTGTGGAGCTGCGACGACCCGGAGCGCGCCGGTGGCGCCCGTGAGCGGCGCGGAGGCACTCAACGCGGTCCAGCTGGATTCGCTCTGGACGCACGCCCAGGAGGCGTACCGCGCCGGCGACTGGAGCAAGACGATCGAGCGGGTAGAGCGGTTCAACCTCGAGTCCCCGCGGACCGACCCGCGCCGCGTCGAGGGCCATTTCCTGCTGGGCGAGGCGAACCTCGCTTCGGGCCAGCGGCTCGAAGCGGCGCGCGAGTTTCGCCGGGTCAGCGACGAGACGCCCACCAACCCGCTGGCGCCCGACGCACTCCTGCGGGTCGGCGACGCGTACGCGGAACTCTGGCGGCGGCCCGAACTGGACGCGACCTACGGTGAAACGGCACTGGGCACTTACCAGGAACTGCTCAATCGCTATCCCGATTCGGATGCGGCGGCACGGGCAAAACTGCGAATCGCCGCGCTGAACGACGATTTTGCGGTGAAGGAATACAAGGCGGCCAGGTACTACCTGCGCCTCAAGGCCTGGGATTCGGCGGTCATCTACCTGCGCGACGTGCTCGCCACCTACCCGCAGGCCAAGGTGGCCCCGCAGGCCCTGATGGACCTGATCACCACCCAGCGTACGCTGGGATACGTGGAGGACGCCGAGCAGACCTGTGGCTACCTCCGCCGCTTCCATCCGGGCACGCCGGGAACGGATCATGTGTGCCCACCCAAGATTTCCCAGGGGCCCTGATGGTCGCAGGGCTCTTCGGGGGATCCTTCGATCCTGTCCACCATGGACACCTGATCGCGGCACAGTCGGCGCTGGAACAGCTGGGACTGGACGAAGTCCGGTTCGTGCCCGCGCATGAGCAACCGTTCAAGGCTGGCCGGCATCAGGCGCCGGCGGCTCATCGGGCTCGCATGGTGGAACTGGCCATCGCAGGCGCACCGGGATTCCGCCTCGAACGGGTGGAACTCGATCGCTGCGGTCCCTCGTTTACTGTTGATACATTGCGGGCGCTCTCTGCAGCCGAGCCGGGTGTCCGGTGGGTGCTGCTCCTCGGCGACGATGCCGCGCGGGACCTGCCCAAGTGGCGGGAACCGGAGGCGGTGGCGGCGCTGGCCCGTATCGCGGTCTTTGCCCGGCCCGGAACACCATCCGCCGCAGTGGCGGGGGTGTGGCGCCGGATCACGGTGCCGCTCGTGGAGATTTCGTCCACGGACGTACGGCGCCGGGTGCGCGAGGGCCTTTCGATTCGCTACCGGGTGCCGGACACCGTGGCGGCCTACGTCGCGGCGCACGGACTCTATCAGGGTGACGGACAATGATACAGAAGCTTGTGACCGCGGTCATCGGCACGCGGCACGAACGGGACGTGAAGAAGATTCGCCCCAGACTGGCCCAGATCAAGGAACATGAAGCACGTCTCGCCGACGTGGACGAGGCGACGCTCCGGGCGCAGACCGCCAAGTTCCGCGGCATCATCGAGGAGCGGACCGGCGAACTGGCGCTGCGCGTGAAGCAGGCGCGGGAGGAGAAGCGGGAAGCCGCGGATCCCGCCGCGCGGGACCGGCTCCGTGCTGGACGAGTTGCTGCCGGAGGCCTTCGCGACCGTGCGCGAGGCGTGTCGCCGCCTGCTCGGTACCACCGTCAACGTCACCGGCACCGAACTCACCTGGGACATGGTGCCCTATGACGTGCAGCTCATCGGCGGGATCGTGCTGCACGAGGGCCGGATCGCCGAGATGGCGACGGGTGAAGGCAAGACGCTGGTGGCGACGCTGCCGCTCTATCTCAACGCGCTCACCCGGCGCGGGTGCCACCTCATCACCGTCAACAACTACCTGGCGCGCCGCGACTCGCAATGGATGGGGCACCTGTACACCTACCTGGGGCTGACCGTCGCATGCCTGGACGATACCGAGCCCCAGTCGCCGGAGCGCCGCGCGGCGTACATGGCGGACATCACCTACGGCACCAACAACGAGTACGGCTTCGACTACCTGCGTGACAACATGGTGTTCACGCTGGACCAGCGGGTCCAGCGCGAGCATGTGTACGCCATCATCGACGAAGTGGACTCGATCCTGATTGACGAGGCCCGCACCCCGCTGATCATCTCGGGACCGGTGGGACACGCCGAGGACGACAAGTACCAGCAGTTCGACCGGCAGGTGGGGGATCTCGTCCGGAAGCAGAGCACGGTGGTGAGCGGCCTTCTCGCCGAAGCCGAGAAGCTCATCAACGACCCGAAGACGCGGCATGACGCAGCGGTCCTGCTCTACCAGTGCCAGCTGGGCATGCCGAAGAACACCAGGCTGCTCAAGATGCTGAACGAGTCCGGCATCAAGCAGATGGTGCAGAAAGTGGAGCTGGAGGCCATTGCCGACCGCAAGCTGCCCATGCGGCAGCAGCGGCTCCGCAACATCGAGGACGTGCTCTATTTCGTCCTGGATGAGAAGGGCCATTCGGTCCACCTCACGGACCGCGGCGCCGAGGCGATGTCGCCCAACGAGCCGCAGCTCTTCATCGTGCCGGACATCTCGGAGGAGATCCACCGGGTGGACCTGGACCCGGAGCTGACGCCGGCCGAGAAAGTCGAGCGACGCGCGGAGCTGGAGGGGGCGTACGCCGCCAAGAGCGAAAAGCTGCACATCATTCACAAGCTGCTGCAGGCGCACGCGCTCTACGAGAAGGACGTGGACTACCTGGTGCAGGACGGCCAGGTGCTGATCGTGGATGAGTACACCGGCCGCGTGCTGCCGGGGCGGCGCTGGTCCGACGGCCTGCACCAGGCGGTGGAAGCCAAGGAAGGGGTCCAGGTCAAGGGCGAAACCCAGACGCTCGCCACCATCACGATCCAGAACTACTTCCGCATGTACGAGAAGCTGTCGGGCATGACCGGCACCGCCGAGACCGAAGAGAGCGAGTTCTACCAGATCTACGGGCTCGAGGTCAACGTCATTCCGACCAACCGGCCCATCAAGCGGCTGGACCAGCCGGACCGGATCTACAAGACGCGCCGGGAGAAGTACAACGCCATCCTGGACGAAGTCGACCGGCTGCACAACCTGGGACTCCCCTCCCTGATCGGCACCGTGAACGTGGACGTCTCCGAAACGCTCAGCAAGATGCTCAAGCGGCGGGGCCTGAAGCACGAAGTGCTGAACGCCAAGCAGCACCAGCGCGAAGCGGAGATCGTGGCGCAGGCGGGCCAGGCGGGGTCCATCACGATCGCCACCAACATGGCGGGCCGCGGAACCGACATCAAACTGGGCAAGTCCCTGGATCTCTCGCTGCCGGAGGCCGGTCTCCAGATCGTCGGCACCGAACGGCACGAGTCCCGCCGCATCGACCGGCAGCTGCGCGGCCGCTCCGGCCGCCAGGGCGATCCGGGCCAATCCATGTTCTTCCTGTCGCTGGAAGACGACCTCATGCGGCTCTTCGGGTCCGAACGGATCGCGGCCTGGATGGACAAGAGCGGCGCCGAGGAAGGCGAAGTCATTACCGGGCGCCTTGTCTCACGCGCCATCGGGCAGGCGCAGAAACGGGTCGAGTTGCAGAATTTCCAGTCCCGGAAGCGGCTGCTGGAATACGATGACGTCATGAACCAGCAGCGTGAAGTGGTGTACTCGATGCGCCTCTTCGCGCTCGAACGGGGCGAGCAGGTCAAGGCGGAGGCCATCCGGATGATCGAGGGCGCCGTCGAGCGGCAGGTGCGGAACTTCCTGGCCACCGCCGAAAAGCCCGAGGAGTTCGACCGCCAGGGACTGCTCCAGTCCCTCATGCTCCAGTTCCTCGTCAACCCGCAGGCGGTTCTCGACGCCGACGCGACCCCGGACCTCGAGGATATCGTGGCGGCAGCCCTGCAGGAGGGGGCGGCGGCGCTGGACCGCAAGGTGACCTACCTGCGCGAATTCGGACAGAAGATCGGCATCCCCGACGTGGACGCCCAGATCCTCTCGCAGGTCATGCTGACGGTGCTGGATGACAAGTGGAAGGATCACCTGTACGACCTCGACCTGCTGCGCAACGCCATCCATTATCGTGGCTGGGGCCAGCGGGATCCGCTGGTGGAGTACAAGAAGGAAGCGTACGAGATGTTCGAGGGGCTGATGGGCGATATCCAGACAACCTTTACCGAGCGCTTCCTCAAGGTGCAGGTCCAGGCCGACCAGCCCCGGCGGTCACCTCCGCCCCCGCCGCCGCCCCGGGACACGGCCGACGCGCTCTTCATGGGCTCGGCGCCGGCCTCGCCGCCTCCGGCGGCGCTCAACACGTCGCTCGGCCGGCTTCCATCGTCACAAGGCAGCGTGCCGGAAGTGGGGCGCAACGACCCCTGTCCCTGCGGCTCCGGCAAGAAGTACAAGAAATGCCACGGCGCGTTGCGGTAGGTGTCACGACAGGCGGCAACGGGGCGACGGGAAACCGTCGCCCCGTTGTGCGTCCGGGCTTCGCCCCCTAGCCAGAACCCGGTTCCGGCATGACATTTTTTACTCCCTCTGCCGGTCGGTCCCCATGCCTTCACCAGCGGAACGCCCGCGCCAGCGGCCTGCCAGGCGCCGCCGCCGCGGAACCCTTGCCCAACGACAGTCAGCCCTGCTGCGCCTGTCCGCCGACGTCGCCGCCGCCTATGACGAAGCGGACGTCTGCGAGCGGGTGGTGCGCGGACTTCGCGATGAGGCGCTGGGCTACGACTTTCTCGGCCTGTTCCTGCTGGACGAGGTGGGCGACCGCGTCCTCAAGGCCAGCGTGGGGTGGCCGGACGCGCCTCCCGGCTGGCGGGTTCGGCCGGGTGAGGGGCTGAGCGACCGCGCCGTGCGGGACGGCCAGCTCCATTACACCCCCGTCGTCACCGGCGAAAAAAGCTACCTCCCCAGTCTCAACAGCGGCTCCGAGGTCGACGTCCCGCTGCGGGTGGACGACCGTACCATTGGCGTCCTGGTCGTCGAGAGCGCCGAGCCCAATGCGTTCACCACGTCCGATTTCAAGGTCCTCAACGCCGTGGCCGACTTCGCCAGCCTGGCCATCGGCCGCGCGCGCCTGCTGGTCAGCGAGCGGCGGCGGGCCGACGAGCAGCAGGCGCTGCTGGACACGATGGCGGATCTCTCGAGCCAGCTGGAACTGTCCAAGCTGCTGCACGCGGTGCTGGGGCGGGCGGTGGCACTGCTCGGCGTCACCGGCGGGGAACTCGCCATTTTCGATGAGGCGCAGCAGGAGCTGGTGGTGGTGGCGAGCGAGGGCATCTCGCGCGATTCCAGCGGGACCCGCCTCCGGCTGGGCGAGGGGGCCATGGGGCTCGTAGCCGTCTCGCACGAGCCGATCATCATTCCGAATTACGACCAGTGGCCCGGGCGCTCCACCAAGTACGCCGATGTCCGCGACACCGTGCAGGCCGTCATGGTGGCGCCGCTGCTCATCGGCAGCCGGCTGGTGGGCGCGATTGCCAGCACCCACGCGGATCCGAGCCGCCACTTCGGCGCCGATGACCTGCGGCTATTGCAGCTGTTCGCTCCCCAGGCCGCCATCGCCATCGAGAATGCGCGTCTCTATACGTCGGCCCAGCGGCAGAAGGAATATTTCGAGGCCGTCGTGCTCAACAGTCCGGTGGCCATCGTCACGCTGGAGCTGGATGGCCGCATCACCTCGCTGAATCCGGCGTTCGAGAAACTCTTCGGCTATTCGCAGCGGGAGGCGCTGGGCCAGGATCTCGACGCGCTGATCAACGACGAGCAGACCCTGGCCGAGGCGAACCGGTACACCACCCTCGCAACGCACCGGACGGCCAAGGGGATCGGCAAGCGGAAGCGGAAGGACGGATCCCTGATCGATGTCGAGCTGGCCGGCGTCCCGGTCATGGTCGAGGGCCGCAACGTGGGAATCATGGCGCTGTATCACGATGTCACCGACCTGCTGCTCGCCAAGTCCGAGGCCGAGTCGGCCAACCAGGCCAAGAGCCGGTTCCTGGCCAACATGAGCCACGAACTCCGCACGCCGCTGAACGCCATCATCGGCTACAGCGAGATGCTCAAGGAAGATGCGGAGGAAGACGGCAACGGGAACTACGTGGCGGACCTGGACAAGATCCGCGCATCCGGCAAGCACCTGCTCGCGCTGATCAACGACGTGCTCGACCTCTCGAAGATCGAGGCAGGGAAGATGGAACTCTACCTCGAGACCTTCGACGTGAAGACGCTGGTGGAAGACGTCGCACTGACGGTGCGTCCGCTCGTGGCCCAGAACGCCAACCGGCTTGACGTCTCCTGCATGCCCGGCGTGGGACTGCTGCGGGCCGACCTCACCAAGGTGCGCCAGATCCTGCTGAACCTGCTGTCCAACGCGTCCAAGTTCACCGAGGCCGGCGAGATCACGCTGACGGTGGGGCGCGAGACCCCTGCCCACGGTACGGTCGAGGTCGTCTTCCAGGTGCGGGACTCGGGCATCGGCATGACGCCGGAACAGACCGCCAGGCTCTTCGAGGCGTTCGCGCAGGCGGAGGCCTCCACCACCCGGCGCTACGGCGGCACCGGCCTCGGTCTGGCCATCACCCGCAAGTTCTGCGAGATGATGGGTGGGACCGTGACCGTCACGAGCAACCCGGGCGAAGGTTCCACGTTCACGGTCCGGCTGCCAGAGAATGTCGAGACCGCAGCGCGGAAGCAGGAATCGCTTCCCGCCGGCCCCGTGGCGACGGATAGAAGCGCCCGCCGCATCCTCGTGATCGACGACGAGGAATCGGTCCGGGCCCTCATGCGCCGCTTCCTTACCAGGGAGGGGTTCGTGGTGGACGAAGCGTCCAGCGGCCAGGCCGGCCTCGCGCGCGCGCGGCATTCGCCTCCCGATGCCATCACCCTGGACGTAATGATGCCTGGCATGGATGGCTGGGAGGTCCTGGCGGCGCTCAAGACCGACCCGCAACTCGCCGAAATCCCGGTCTTCATGCTCACGGTGGTGGATGAGAAGAAGTTGGGATATTCCCTCGGCGCGTCGGAATATCTCGCCAAGCCTATCGACCGCGAGCTGCTGCGCCGGATGCTGGCCCGGTATGCACCGGGGGTGACGGCCCGGCGGGTGCTGGTCGTGGAGGACGATCCTGCCGCCCGCGAACTGATGCGCCGCACCCTGGAGGCGGAAGGCTGGGCCACCGTCGTCGCCTGCAACGGACGCGAGGGGCTTGCATGCCTGGACGAGACGGAGCCATCGCTGATTCTGCTGGACCTCATGATGCCCGAGATGGATGGATTCACATTCATCGAGACGATCCGGTCGGCGCCGCGCCTCAGCGCAGTGCCGGTGGTCGTGGTCACGGCCAAGACGCTGACCGCCGCCGACCGCCGCCGGCTCAACGGCCACGTCACGTCGGTCCTGCAGAAGGGTGGTTACTCCCGGGACGAACTCCTGTCGGAGATCGCATCCCGACTGGGCACCCGGTTCCAGTCCACCGTGACCCCGGCCAAGGAGCCCGCCTGATGCCGCGCGTCCTGCTGGTGGAAGACAACGAGATGAATCGTGACATGCTCTCCCGGCGCCTGCGCAAGAAGGGCTTCGAGGTGGAGATGGCCCTGGATGGCGCGCAGGGCGTGGACATGGCCATCAACGGGGCGTACGACGTGATTCTCATGGACATGAGCCTGCCCGTCATGGATGGCTGGGAGGCAGCAAGACGGATACGGGAGGCGCCCGGCACGGCGAAGACGCCGATCATCGCGCTCACCGCCCACGCCATGGCGGGCGACCGGGAAAAGGCCATTGCGGCCGGCTGCAGCGACTACGATACCAAGCCCGTGGAGATCGACCGGTTGCTCGGCAAGATCTCGGCGCTGCTGGCCCGGCCGGCATGACCGTCGGTGCCTCGGCGGTGCTGTCACCGGAAGAAGTGTCCGCGCTGCGACATGATCTCCGTACGCCGGTCAACCACATCGTCGGCTACTGCGAACTGCTGCTGGAGGACGCCGAGGGCGAACGCCACGCCCCCCGCCGGGCGGCGCTGGAAGCCGCGCTCGCCACGGTCCGCGAGGTGCTGGCCATGATCAACGCCAGCCTTCCGTCCAGCGGCACACACGTGACCGGCGACGATGTCGCGATGCTGTACCAGCGGCTGCGCACACCCCAGGCCCGCATCATGGAGGCGCTCGCCACACTGACGATGCCTGGCGTGCGCGACGATGATGCCGACTTTGCCGCAGATGTCGGACGAATCCGGCAGGCTACCGAGCAACTGGTGGCCGTGCCGCGAACCCCCGCTTCCGGCGCGCGCGTGCCGGAGCCCGAGCCGGTGGCCGGATCCGGAGCGATGCCGCCCGGCGAGGAG
>SMFG01000074.1_pt1 | contig 15937 bp, 13 predicted proteins | sample 2456131 | NCBI WGS metagenome assembly SMFG01 (sample SAMN10132612, study PRJNA489261) | soil metagenome | isolation source: day120 antibiotic-silt loam soil ammended with raw manure from dairy cow... | place: USA | collected 2015-05-01
GAAATAGACGGGAAGGACGGGCAAGACGGGCAAGATGCATCCAGATCCATCCGGGCCATTGTAGGGGCGGCCTGCGGCCGCCCCCTGGCGTCCCGATCCCATCCACGCCGTCACCCCGACGGACGTCGGGGTCCAGAGCGCGATTTCGGCTCGTGCATCGGGACCGCGTGGGCCCGTGGAGCCACGGTCCTTCTGAGCTCATGCCGGCATCGCGCGGCTGGATTCCGACTTGCGTCGGAATGACGATCAGGTGAGCTTCGCCTCCCCTCGTCCCTCGTCCCTAGTCCCCTCGATGCCCTACGCCCTGCGCTATGCCTTTTCTCCTAGCCCCCGCCTCTCCGGCCGGGTAAGATTCACTCATTCTCCGACCCAGGACACCCGTTGTCGAGCACTCCACCGCCGTCGTTGGCCACCCTGGCCGATCGCTACCGCCTGGAGCGGGAGATCGGCCGGGGCGGCATGGCCACGGTCTATCTGGCGCAGGATCTCAAGCACCATCGGCCGGTGGCGGTGAAGATCCTCCACGCCGAGCTCGCGGCCAACGTGGGCGCGGAGCGGTTCCTGCGCGAAATCGAGATCGCGGCGCGCCTGAGCCATCCGCATATTCTCACCCTCATCGATTCGGGAGTGGTAGACGCGGGACTCGAGCCGCGAGACGTGGGGCACCTGTCGCGTGTCCCGAGTCCCGCGTCCCTGCTCTACTACGTCATGCCCTTCGTCGACGGCGAATCGCTTCGCCAGCGGCTCAACCGGCAGAAACAGCTCCCGCTCGAAGAGGCCATGGCGATCGCCCGCCAGGTGGCCAGCGCCCTCGCGTATGCGCACGGCCGCGGCGTGGTGCACCGGGACATCAAGCCGGAAAACGTCATGCTGAGTGGCGGCGAGGCGATCGTCACCGATTTCGGCATTGCCAAGGCCGTGAGTACGGGCAGCGATACGCTCACCCAGGCAGGCACCTCGCTCGGGACACCGGCCTACATGAGCCCGGAACAGGCGTCGGGCGACACTGATCTCGATGGCCGCAGCGATATCTACTCGCTCGGCTGCGTGCTCTATGAAATGCTGTCGGGCAACCCGCCCTTCACCGGTGGCTCGGTCCAGTCCATCATCGTCCGGCGGTTTACCGAAACCCCGGCTGCGCTCAGCACCGCCCGTGCCGGGATTCCCGACGCCGCCGACTCGGCCGTCATGCGGGCGCTCGCCCGCAATCCGGCTGACCGCTATTCCACCGCCACCGAGCTGGCGCAGGCACTGATGGACTCGATCCGGGTGGTGACGCCTTCGAGCGTCGCCACTACCTCGACCCATGCCGTCACGGCAACCCGCTCCATCGCGGTACTGCCGTTCGTGGACATGAGCTCGGACCGGGACCAGGAATATTTTGCGGACGGCATCGCCGAAGAAATCATCAACGCCCTGAGCAAGCTGCAGGCGCTCCGCGTCGCATCCCGTACATCCTCGTTTGCCTTCAAGGGCAAGAGCGAGAACATCGGCGACATCGGCCGGAAGCTCAAGGTGGCGACGGTGCTCGAGGGGAGCGTGCGAAAGGCCGGCAATCGGCTTCGGGTCACCTCGCAGCTGGTGGACGTGACCGATGGATACCAGCTCTGGTCCGGCCGTTTCGACCGGGAGCTCGAGGACGTCTTTGCCATCCAGGACGAGATCGCCGGCAGTATCGTGAAGGCGCTGAGCGTGGTGCTGAACGAGGACGAGAAGAAGGCCATCGAGCGGCCCCGCGCCGAAAACGTGGAGGCATACGAATACTACCTGCGCGGGCGGCAGTACTTTCACCAGTTCCGCGAGAAGAGCCTGCAGTTTGCCCGCCGCATGTTCGCCCGGGCCATCGAAATCGATCCGGGCTACGCGCGGGCCCATGCCGGCATCGCCGACTGCAGCTCCATGCTCTATCACTACTGGGACGCCAGCGACGCCAACCTGGAGCAGGCGGAATCGGCCAGCCGGAAGGCGCTGGAACTGTCGCCCGACCTGGCTGAAGCGCATGCGTCTCGCGGGCTGGCGTTGAGCCTGAGCAAGCAGTACGAATCGGCCGGCGCGGAATTCGAACTGGCCATCCGGCTCGACCCGAAGCTCTTCGAAGGGCACTACTACTACGCCCTGGCCCGCTTCAGCCAGGGGAACATGCGTGAGGCGGCGCAGCTCTTCGAGCAGGCGTCACTGGTCCGGCCGGAAGACTACCAGGGGGCCTCGCTTCGCGCGCTGGCCCTGACGGCGCTCGAGGACCCGGGTGCGACCGATGCCTATCGCAAGGCCTTGCAGGTCATCGAGCATCACCTGGAGCTCACCCCCGATGACGCCCGTGCATTCTATTTTGCATCCAACTCGCTCTTTCACATCGGTGATACGGAGCGTGCTCAGGAGATGGCCGAAAAGGCCCTGGCGGTAGACCCGAATGATGCCGGCGTCCTCTACAACGTCGCCTGCTGCCTGGCCGTGCAGGGCGATCCGGATCGGGCCCTGGAGCTGCTCGAGCGCGCGGTGGAAAACGGATTTGGACACCGGGAGTGGATCGAGCAGGACCCCGACCTGACCGCCCTGCGGGTTCGGCCGCGCTACAAGGCGCTGCTGGAGCGCCTCTAACCCTTCCCCCGCTTCTCACTGCCTGGTTTCTTCTCCATGTCAGAATTCTCCAACGCCAGTTCCAGCACCCCCGACGATATCAGCGCCTATGTCGAATCACTGCTCGGCCTGCTGGGCGACCGTGATCCGTTCGAAGTGCTGCGCGAGACACCCGACGCGGTGCGGCTGGCGGTGCGCGGCCTGACCGATGCCCAGCTCTCGACCCCGGAACGGGACGGCAAGTGGTCGGTGCGACAAGTGGTGCAGCACGTGGCCGATGCCGAACTGGTGGGCAGTTTCCGCTACCGTATGGCGCTGGCGCACGATGGGCCAAGCCTGCCGGGCTACGACCAGAACGCGTGGGCCAGAGCGTTGCGCTATGAGCATGCGGCCATCGAGGATGCCGTGGGCGACTTTGCCCGTCTCCGCCAGGCCAACCTGCGGCTGCTCACCCGGACCACGCCGGTGGAGCGGGCGCGCGTGGTCCGCCATGCCGAGCGTGGCGACGAGAGCATCACGCAGATGATCCGGCTCTATGCCGGACATGACCTGGTGCACCGGAAGCAGATCACCCGCATCCGGGCCGCCATCGGGGCGAGGTAGGATGGACCGATGGACCGATGAACCCGAACATCGCACAGGCCGTCACCCCCGCGAACGCGGGGGTCCAGAGCGCGATCCCGGCCTGGCCCTCGGGGCGACCTGGGTCCGTGGAGTCACGGTCCTTCTAGGTGAGCTTCGCGTCCCTCGCCCCTCTCTCGTCCCTCGCCCCTCGCCCCTCCGTCGTCCCTCGTCCCCTCGACGCTCGACCCACCACGGCTGTCAGCGCTACCTGGCTGGCGCAGGCAGCGGAGCCAGCCCCTGCTCCACCGCGAACGCCAGTGCAAACCGTGCTACGTCGGCCCAGTCGGTGTATTCGTAGTCCCGCGTCGTATCCGTATCCATGCTCACCCGTGCCGCAATCCGGCGCATCGCCATCTTCTTGAACCAGCCATAGCGGGTGTAGGGCAGCGCACCAGCGACAATGCTCGTCCTTGTGGGCGTCCAGCCGCTCCGGTTCAGGAATCGGCTCATGATCTCGCGCACTTCGCGCTGGGACTTCGGTGAGTCTTCCAGGATGCCAAGGCACACCGAGATGAAGGCGGTGGGCATCCGGTTGAGGGCTGCTGCATGGCGCCGCACCCATCGCTTCACCGCGTGCTGATAGTTGCTGATATGCACTGAGCCGAGGACCACGACCGCGTCGTACGATTCGGGACTGGCCGAAACCGGCGTCTCCCTCGCATTCGCGAGATCGACTTCCAGGTCCGCCCGGCGGAATGCCGTTGCCACTGCCTGGGCGACTTTCGCGGTATGTCCATCCGTTGTGCCGTATAGAACCAGAACGGTGCTCATCCTGCGCCTCGCTGGAGATCCTCTCCAATACTGTGCCGGGCCGGGTGAAGGGGCCATGAAGCGCGGATGAGGAAGGGGATCGCCCTGCCCGCCGAGGCTATCTTGCGGAATGCCCCGGCCACCTTCCCGACGAGACCTGCTCCGCAACGCGGCCCTGGCCATGACCGCGCTGGCGCTGCCGCTCCCGCGTGGGGCTTTCCCTGAGCGCGCCAATCCCGACAAGGAGCGGCTCGCCGCCTGGGCCAGGGTGCTTCGCAGGACCGGACTCACCGACCACGGCAAGCCGCTGGGGCGCGCCGGGATCCGGGTCGGCGAGCTCGCCGAGGGGACGCCGTACGAGCCATACACGCTCGAGGCATATCTCAAGGCGGGTGGCAGCCCGCGTGAGACCGAGCCGCTGACGCTTTCGCTGACCCGTTTCGACTGCGTGACACTGGTGGAAGCGTGCCTGGCGGTGGCGCGCTCGGCCGGGGCCGAGGGCGCTGCCACCTGGGAGCAGTTCGGACGGGAAACCGAGCGCATGCGCTATCGCGGGGGTGTGCGACGCACCTGGAGCTCCCGGCTGCACTATTTCAGTGAATGGATCAGCGACGGCGAGAAGCGCGGGCTGGTGAAAGACCTGGGCGCGGAACTGGGTGCGCTCCAGGATGCGCGACCGCTCCGCTTCATGACGGACCATCGCGCCAGCTACCCCGCGCTGGCCAACGAAGCGGTGTTCCAGGAGATCGCAGCCATGGAACGAGGGCTCGACGCCAGTCCCAGGCAGGTGATTCCTGCCGAACACATTCCCGCGATCGCGGACAAGATCGAAACTGGCGACGTGCTCGCCTTCGCCACCAGCATCGCGGGGCTGGACGTAACCCACGCGGCGCTCGCCTATCGGCATCCCGATGGCCGCCTCGGCGTGCTGCACGCGCCCCTCTCCGGCGGCGTGGTCGAGGTCAGTCGCTATCAGTTGCCGCAGTACGTCGCGGCCATCAGGCGATCCACCGGCATCCTGCTGGCCCGGCCACTGTGGCGGGGCGACGACCAGGGCAGCTGAACCGGCCGCTGGTGGCGTACCCATCCTCCGACCGGTACGTTAGGGGCAGCAACCTGGCTTCTTCCGCTCGCGGATGATCATGGCTGACCCATCGATCGATGACCTGGTGCTCGAAGTCTATGACGACCTGCGCCGGATGGCTCACCGCCAGCTGCGCGCCGAACGCGCCGACCATACCCTCTCCACAACCGCGCTGGTGCACGAGGCCTACCTGAAGCTGGCCCGGCTCGACCGTATCCGATGGCAGAACCGGGCCCACTTCTGCGCCGAAGCGGCGCGCGCGATGCGCCGCATCCTGGTGGACTATGCTGTTCGCCGCGGTGCCCAGAAGCGCGGGGGCACTCGCACCCGGGTGGAACTGGACCAGTTACGGGCCATCACCGATCGCGATGCCAGCCAGTTGCTGGCCCTGCATGCCGCACTCCAGGTTCTCGAGCGCGAGCACCCGCGCCACGCGCGCGTGGTGGAGTGTCGCTTCTTCGGCGGCATGAGCGTGCCTGAGGTAAGCGAAGCGCTCGGCCTCTCCCCGGCCACCGTCAAGCGTGACTGGCAGCTGGCCCGGGCCTGGCTCAACCGGGAACTCGATGGTTCCAGCGGTGCCACCATGTAACCCGGGCCCCACCGCGTGCCGGTGCAGCAACTCTGCTAGAGCACCAGCGGATCCGCGCAGAGCGGTACCTTGGCGTTGAAGTTCTCGGTCAGACCCTCGGGATTGTTGCCCCAGAGATAGATATGGCGTACCCAGCCACCGAACTCCGGGGAATAGTCGAACGCGTCGCCAAAGAATTCGGGCGCCGGATCGTCCGGGCTGCCCGGCAGGTAGTACTCGAACCCGACCAGCCGTGCGGCCTTGAGCCGGTCGGCGGGAGCGAGGTCCGCATCCCGGACGCTGGGCGCATAGACCAGGAACTCCGGCTGGTCAATATCAACCTTGCCATCGCCGATCAGGTCAACGTCGCCCCGCGTGATGTGATAGCCCATCCCCCGGGCGACGGCCGGGTCCACGCCGACGGTGGTCTCGTCAATGCACGCGAACAGGGTGGTGTAGTTGGCATCGGCAGCCTTATCCAGGTTGTGAAATGGCGCTGACCAGGCCTTCAGCTCGGCGAGCTTCTGCCGCTCCGCCGGCGAGGCGTCTGCTGCGAGGAGCGGGTCCTGATGCATGTGGGAGGCCATCGTGGACTGGGCGGTCGGGGCGTCGCTGGAGCACCCGGCGGCCAGAACGAGACTCGCGCAGAGCACGGCGAGCCGGCGGGAAACGCTGAAATCCGTACGCATGGAACAACCTCCGTTGAGGAGAGGAAGCTGGCGGTCGTGCCCGCTTCCGGGCAGACTGTTTGAGTAGAAGCCGGAACGGATGACGAACGGGCTCATTGCAGCCGGATGGCGGCGATCGAAAGGCGGGACCGTTGAGCATCGAGCGGTGGGACGACACCGAGGAACTGTTTCACCGCCTCGCGCCGCTCAGCGCCTCTCGCCGGGCTGCGACGCTGGCGGAATTGGCCGCGACCGACCCGGAACTCGCCGCCGACGTGGAATCGCTGCTGGTGGCGCACGACCGGGACGGCGCGATGGACCACCTGGTGGCGGCACTCGCGCCGGGGCACGGCGCGCCAGCGACCGGACCTGGACATGGGACGCTGACCGGCCAGACAGTCCTGCAGTATGAGATCGGGAAGCCGGCGGGCCAGGGCGGCATGGGCGTAGTGTACCAGGCGAGGGATACCCTGCTCGCCCGCGATGTGGCGCTCAAGTTCCTGCCGTCCTGGCTCGGCAACGAACCGGTGGCCCGGGACCGGCTCCTCACCGAAGCCCGCGCCGTCGCCAGCCTGGACCATCCCAACGTCTGCGCCCTGCTGGAAATCGGAAGTACCAGCGACGGGAAGCTCTTCCTCGTCATGCCCTTCTATGAAGGCGAGACGATCAGGCATCGCCTGGAACGCGGCGCACTGCCGGCGGGAGACACCGCGGACATTGCCCACCAGGTGGCACTCGGCCTGGCCGCGGCACATGACTGCGGCGTGATCCACCGCGACATCAAGCCGGGCAACCTGCTGCTGACCGGGAACGGGTTGGTAAAGATCCTCGATTTCGGCATCGCCAAGCTGGCGGACGTGCATCTCTCCCGGACCGGGGAGCGGCCGGGAACCATCCTCTACATGTCGCCCGAGCAGGTGAATGGCGACCCGCTCGATGCCCGGACCGACCTCTGGTCGCTCGGGGTGGTGATGCAGGAAATGCTGACCGGAGAGCGCCCGGTCCTCGGACAGTCAACCATCCCCGCACTCGCCAAGGCACCTCCCGAACTCGCGGCTCTGGTCACTCGGCTGCTCCAGCGGTCGCCCGCTGACCGGCCAGCCACCGCGGCCGCGGTGGCCGACGAACTCGCCGCACTGCAGCGCACAGGCCGAGCCTGACTCTCAACTCTCAACTCTCAACTCTTAACTCTCACCGCCACCCAACCCGTCGAATCCCCGAGCCGGCCTTCTTGCGCAACTTCCCGGCGCATCACAATTTGTTGCGTCCCTCGCGGTATAGCTCGTTCTCCCCCCTGGAGCGAGGCGTCCCGTTCATGGCGACGTCCGCAGATGTGAGGGTCCCATGAGTGCCTATCAATCCCGCCGGCTCCTGGCCGGCGTGACCACGGTATTGCTGCTTGCCATCGCTCTGCTCCACGCTTGCGGAAAGGAACCCACCTCACCTGGCGATACCGGCGACGTCGAGGCTGCCAAGGGCGGCCCCACCAAGCGCCACCTGACCCTGACGGGGACAGGCAGTACCGCCAGTGGATCGCTCACCTCCGACCGGGGCGGGCTCGCCTGCACCGTGACTTACGCCGCCGGATCCGTGCGCACCAGCGGCAACTGTGCCAAGGATTACAAGGACGGCTGGGTCCTGACCATCACGGCCCACCCGCCCACCGGCGGCACCGTTGCCTGGACCGGATGTGACGGACCGGTGACCGACAGCCCACTCTCCTGCCAGGTCACCATGAGTTCCGACAAGGTTGTGGCTGCCGCCTTCGGCCCGGCCCCGAACAGTTTCGCGCTCACGATACTGGGTGGCGCCAACGGCAGCGGCACCGTCCAGTCAAATCCGGCCGGCATCGCCTGTACCATCACCGGAGGCGCGGCAGGATCGAACTGCAGCGCCGCCTTCCCTTCCGGCGCTTCGGTCACGCTCTCGGCGTCGGCGGCAGCCGGCAGTTTCATCAAGGCGTGGTCCGGCGCAGGGTGCGACCAGAACGGCACGGGCATCAGCGGTGCGAGCGGCAGCTGTGTGGTGCCGATGAGCCAGGCGCAGTCGGTCGTGGTCTCCTTCGCCACCGAGGCGGACGAGGCCAAGCTGGGTCAGTGGGCGTCGCCGGTCTCGTGGCCGGTGGTCGCCATCCACGCATCGCTGCTGCCCAACGGGAAAGTGCTGAGTTACGGCCGCATGAACGCACCGCCCGCGGTCTGGGATCCGGCTTCGGGGAGCTCCACCACCGTGCCAGAGCCCGCCGACCTCTTCTGCAGCGGTCAGGCCCTGCTGCCCGATGGGCGGCTGCTGGTGGCAGGCGGACATAGCGGGACCGACAACTTCGGGACTCGTAACACATACCTCTTCGATGCGGTCACCGGCAGCTGGACCCGCAGCCAGGACATGCGGAATGGCCGCTGGTATCCGACCAACACGTCACTGGCGAGCGGCGAGCTGTTGACCATTTCCGGCGGCGATACCGCCGGCGTCCGCAACCTCATCCCCGAAGTCTGGCAGTCAGGGGCCTGGCGTGCCCTGACCTCGGCGTCCCGCTCTGTGCCATACTATCCGATGATGTTCGCCGCGCCGGACGGCCGGGTTTTCATGGCGGGCCCGGAACGGGCGACGGCGTACCTCAGCACATCGGGCACCGGGAGCTGGGCGCCAGGACCGTCCAGCAATTTCGGCAGCCGGGACTACGGCTCGGCGGTCATGTATGACGGCGGCAAGATCCTGCTGGTGGGAGGAGGCGGATCGCCAACCGCCACGGCAGAGGTAATTGACCTCAACGCCGGAGCTGCATGGCGCTACGTCGGCTCGATGAAGGTGGCGCGCCGCCAGCTCAACGCCACGCTGCTGGCCGACGGCACCGTGCTCGTCACTGGCGGAAGCAACGCCACCGGGTTCAACACCGCCCCGACCGACAGCAGGGTGCTGACGGCGGAACGGTGGGATCCGGCCACGGAGCAGTTCACCAGTCTGGGGAGCATGTCGCACAACCGGCTGTACCACTCGACCGCGATGCTGCTTCCCGATGGCCGGGTACTATCCATGGGGAGCGGCCAACCCGCAGCCACCGGACTCTCGGACGACTACACCGCCGAGCTCTTCACGCCGCCCTATCTGTTCAACCTGGACGGCACTCCGGCGGCCCGGCCGCAGATCACCAACGCGCCGGGCAGTGTGTCGTACGGCGCGGCCTTCACGGTGGAGACCCCGCAGGCGAGCACCATTACCCGGGCAACCTGGATCCGGCTGTCGGCGGTGACCCACGCATTCAACCAGAACCAGCGGATGAACCGGCTCACCGTCACCGTCACCGGAGCGACCACCGTGACGGTCACGGCGCCGTCAGGGCCCAATGCGGCCCCGCCCGGACACTACATGCTGTTTCTCATCAACGGCAATGGCGTGCCTTCTGTAGCGAGAATCATCCGGATCGGGTGAGCAGGGAAACACCGGAGCCCGGGGAGCAATCCCCGGGCTCTCGTGGTCCGCGCCCCAATCGAGCCGGGTGGTCAGCCGCTCGCATGAGTTGGTCGATGCTGTCCTATGGGACGCACGCCGTCTGCGTGATATGCTGGCCTGAGGAATAGGCTTCGACCGTCGTAACGTGGCCGTTGGTGCGGACGATGATGTTATCGCCGTCCGCGTCATCGGCCACGGTCCTGCCTTCGCTCTCATCATCCTGGTCGGTGCGGTAGATCCGCGCCGCAGGGTTGTGGGCACAGTAGCGTGCCAGCGTCGTGGCATCGGGCAGGAAGCGATGGTTGAACGGCTTGCGGCCGGATGAGACAAGGATGTACTTCGGATCAACCGCATCGATGAACGGGAGCGTGCTCGACGTCTCGCTGCCGTGATGGGCAATCTTGAGCACCGTCGAATGCAGCGCCGACGAGTCGGCTGACTGGAGCAGCAGCCGCTCGGCATACTTCGGCTGATTGGGCGGATCGTCCCTGTCCTTCCCCTCGGCGTCTCCCATCAGCAGAATGCTCTGCGTTCCGTATTGTATCCGGAGAACGATGGACGCATTGTTCTCGAGCGTGTTGCCGCTGCCCAGGCCATCCGGAGTTCCGGGGTACGCGTAGAGAAACTGCACCTTGAGCTCGCTGCCCCAGTCCGGCGTGCCGAAGCTGTCCAGCCCGATGTGTTCGACGATGGGCACGCCGTCGCTGGACTCGGCGTCCACCTGGGCGCGGAACGCCGCCCATTGCGGGCCGTCCTTGGGATAGCCCGACCCGTAATACTCGTGAACGTCGAAGTGCTTCAGAATGCCCTCCGCACCCGGGTAGTGGTCCGCGTGCGGATGAGTAATGATCATCGCGTCGATGCGGGCTCCCTCATGCGCCCGGGTCAGCAGGTATTGCAGGAACTGGTTCTTCGCATCGGCGACATCAGGTCCGCCATCGATGACTATGTTCTTCCCCTCGTACCTGCCGTTCCCCGGCACGTTATCGTCGAACGTGTGGATCCAGATTGCGTCTCCCTGCCCGACGTCCACGACGTGGACCTCGAGCCAGGCGTTCTCCTCGTCGGTCTCCACGACAGCGCCGGCCGAGTCGGTGGGTTCGAGAAACTTCTTCGCTGCCCAGCCGATGCTGCCGTCCGCGAGCCGCACCTGCCGCCAGTAGGCCGCGACGCCGACGGCCTGGACCAGCGTGCCTGGCGGCACGCAGCTGGTAGCCTCGGCATCGGTGGTCGGGCTGGGGCGGATCCGGAGGCAGGGTGCGGCGCTCTGCTGCACGATGTAGCCGGGGGCCTGCGCCACGGCGGTACCCGCTGCCAGCGCGCACATTGCCGGAAGCGACATGAGAACGCGGGCCGGCAGCAGCCAAGCTGGTGAACGCATGCCTTCCTCCCGAAGTCACGAGACGAACCGCCGCGCGGATTTCCTCTGAACCGGCGGCATGATCTGACCAGGTGCTGCATGCTGGACCTACTGTCCGGCAACGGCAATCGCGAATTCGGAGGTCACGCCATCCGCCGTCGCCTGAGGCCGCTACTGAATCCGCTGCTGGGCCAGTACTCGATGGTCGCCACCGACGAATCGCTGGACGTCCAGGTGATCAGTCGCTGCAGCTCGGTCTCGACGCTGTCGACCACGCGGGCGTAGATATCGGTTGACTGTCCGACGGTGATCGAGACCGAGACTGGCTCCAGGTTCACGGCCGCAACGGACACGCCGTGGACCCGAATCGGAACGGTATCCGCCAGCCCGGACGAATGCTGGACTACGATCCGACCAGTAGTCGCTCCCCACGCGTGGACAAACACGTCCCGCGGCCACGGCAGTGAGGGGCCGTATGAGAAGCCCACATCGCTGGAGGGTTGGTCGCCAAGGTATGACCAGTTTGTGAGGCCCCTGAGCGAGTAGTCGGGCAGATTCGTTAGCAGCGTGAGCGCCCCGAAACGTCCTTCCGCGAGCTCGAGGCTGCGGGGAGAAATCTTGAAGCCCGGGTGAGCGGACGGAGCGGTGGCCTCGCTGCAGCCCGCGATCGTTCCGAGGAAGAGCAGGTGTGGCACCAGGGAGCGCACAGTGTACCTGGCGGCGTCAGGGGACCGCGTACTTCTCGCGGGGTTGCTCGGCGAAGAATCTGTAACATCAAGGTAGGACGAAGGCATCAAGCGGCGGTCAAGGGAGTCGGCGCCGACCGCAGGACCACAACAATAAGCAGGGGCACCTTAGCTCATCAATTCCGCCAAGATGCACACGGAAACGATTTGGGACAGGCCTGGGCTCGACCGGAGGACCCGCAGGGGTCCGACGGCGATACCCTAAAAAAAACGCCCGGGAATCTCTTCCCGGGCATTGCCCCTCCTGGGCTCGAACCAGGACTCTCCTGATCCAGAGTCAGGCGTGTTGCCAGTTACACCAAGGGGCAGAAAAATAGATTGTCAATGGAGCTGAGGGGGATCGAACCCCTGACCTCTGCAGTGCGATTGCAGCGCTCTCCCAGCTGAGCTACAGCCCCCGGAACGGGACGGGTAAAGTAACGGGAAGACGGGAAGACGGGAAGACGGGACGGGCAGGACGGCCTTCAGCTTTCAGCCCGCCCCCTGGATCCGCACCGGCACCGTGCTCGCCTCATGAACCGGCCCCAGCTCGCCAAAGATCCCGAAGCCCCAGCACCAGGTCGCTCCCGCCGAGTCCAGACCGCAGAACGTGGCGAGCTCTCCGCCTACAAGCTGCCACACCCAGTGCCCCTCCATCTCCCGCGGCGTCTCATACCGGGTGTTGAGCCCAGCCGGCCTGATCCCCATCTCTCCGAATGCATTGATGCCCCAGCACGAGATCACGCCAGTCGAGGTACGCCCGCACGCGGCCCAGGTGCCGGTAACCAGATCCGTGAAAGCTGGCGAGTCCTGGATCAGAACCGGTGTCGCCGAAAGACTGACCCCTCCGTCGCCAGGCGGCAGGATGTCGCCGCCCCAGCACCACGGCTTGCCGCCGGTGTCGAGTGCGCAGGTGTGCTGGCCGCCGACCGCAATCGCCTTGAACCGATGCCCACCCACCACCTCGCTCGGCACGCTGCGGTTTCCACCCACGGTGCCGGTACCGAGTTCACCGTAATCGTTGGGTCCCCAGCAATACGCCCGGCCGTCGGCGGTGAGCCCACAGAAATGGGCGCCACTGCCGAGCGCCAGCGTCTGAAGCCCTGGCCCCCCGACCGGCACCGGCGTCCAGCTGCATGGCGTGCCGGAGCAGTCGTCCGTCGCGCCAGGGCCAAGCTGACCACTGGCGTTGGAACCCCAGCAATATATCCCGCCATCCGTGCTGAGTCCGCAGGTGTTGACGGCGCCAGCCACCAGCGAGTTGAACCGCAACGCTGTTTCGACCGGATGCGGGCTCGGCACGCAGCGCCAGCCGTGGACCGGCTCGCCACAGACCTGGTTCATGGCGATGGGGAGTCCCGCCTGCCCGGCGCCGTTCTGCCCCCAGCACCAGGGCGTCCCATCCCCCGCGAGTGCGCAGGTGTGCAGGCCGCCCGCCGCCACGCGGGTGAATGAAACGCCGCCGCTGGAGACGGGAGTCGCAGTCGCACTGAGCGGGGTCGAACCGATGCCGAGCTGCCCCGCGTCGGCGCGGCCCCAGCAGAGCACGCGGCCATCAGCGAGCAGCCGGCACGCGTGATGCCCTCCGACCGTGAGCGCAGCGACACCACCCGGCTCGGGAGTATCCGGCGGACCGTTGTCGTCGCCGCAAGCAGGAAGGAGAAGTGCCGCGACCAACGCGGTGAGCACGATGCAAGACTTCGGACGACACATCAGGGCCTCGGTGATGACTTGTGTGGAGTGGTGACGCTCCATCGAACCGCGGCATTACACCGGCTTACTCCTCGTGCCGGAAACGGACCTCCACCGTCATCCCGTCGCGCGCGATCACCGTCTCTGGAAAGATCGCTTTCGCCTCTGCCAGCAGCTCCGGCGCATCCCGGCTGTAGCGCGGGCTGATGTGCGTCAACACCAGCTGGCGGACACCTGCGTCCCGCGCGATCGTCGCCGCCTCCTGCGCGGTGGAATGCCCCGTCTCCACCGCCCGGGCCGCTTCTTCGCTTGAAAACGTCGCCTCGTGAATCAGCAGGTCGGCCCCGTGCGACACCGCACGCACGCCATCACAGGGCCGGGTGTCGCCGCTGTAGACCACCGTCCGCCCGGCCCGCGTGGGCCCCACCAGCTCCGCCGGCTGGATGACCCGCCCGTCCTCCAGGGTCACCGTCTGGCCCTTGTGGATCCTTCCCCAGAGCGGCCCCTCGGGGATCCCCATGGCGCGCGCCTTGTCGGGATCGAACCGCCCCAGCCGCTCGTGCTCCACCAGCGCCCAGCCGATGGTATCGGCCCGGTGGATGGTCTCGAAGGTGACGAGGTCGTAATCCTTCCGCCCCAGCCGATCGCCCGGACGCACCTCGACGATCTCCACCGGAAACTTGTTCCGCTCGATCCCCAGCGAGACTGCTGGCGCCGTAGCGCATCATCTGGCGCTGGGTACCCTCGCCGCAGTCGAAGAGCATCGCCTCGCCCTCGCGCTGAAGCGCCAGAGCCGACACGTTGCGTTCCACCGAGGGGCACGCCGCACCGGTGCCGAGGAAGGTGAGATTCAGGGACATGGTCAGCGGCTCGGCGGCTCGGCGGCTCGGCGGCCGAGCGCTATTCGGAGCCCTGTTGCGCTCGAACGGTACTGCTTCGACACGTTACCGTTACCAGGTTGGGCCATGGCACCGTACCGAGACTTGCTGGCATGGCAGGCCGCCCATGAAATGGCGGTCTGCGCGTACCGCATCACTGCATCCTGGCCCTCCCGGGAGCGATTTGGCATCATCTCCCAACTCCGTCGGGCAGCAGTATCGGCCCCGACGAACATTGTGGAAGGATCCGCCCGATTTGGCCGACACGAATTCAAGCACTTCCTCGGTTATGCGTTGGCATCTATCGCTGAGGTCGAATACCTGCTTGATCTCGCTCAGCAAATTGGAGTCGCGACGGGCGAGGACAGCGCCGCACTCGCGCCGCTCATCAAGCGAGCCGGGCAGCTCACATGTCGCCTCATCCGAAGCATGTAATCCTCGAGCCGCCGAGCCGCCGAGCCGTCGATCAAAAGATCTTCACCGTAATCGGAATCTTCCCCGGATTCTGCTTGATGACCGCCATCAGCGAGTCCATCTGGGCCGTCAACTTCACCAGGTTGCTGTAGAGCGCACTGTCGGACGCCAGCTTGCCGAAGGTCCCCTTCCCCGACTGCACATCAGTGAGAATGCCATTCAGCTTGTCACCCGTTGCCGTCAGGTTCTTCGACATGGCGGAGAGGTTGGCCACCAGGCTGTCACTGCCGGCCAGGGCGCGTTGCAGGCCCGGATTGGCGAGCGTCGAGTCGAGCCGGGCTCCCAGCTGCCGGAACTGATCCATCGTGGTGGTCAGCCGCTTCACCATCTCCGGACCCACCATCTGCTGCAGCCCTTGCATCACCGAATCGGCCCGCTTGGTGAGCCCCGCGGCCTGGTCGGAAAACCCGAGTTGGCGATGTCCGGCGATCACGGTCTCCCTCGGCAGCGGCGTCGCGGCCTGGCCGGGATCCAGGTCCACGGCATAGTCACCCACCAGGCTGATGCTCACGATCATGGCCGCGGCGTCGGTCTTCGGAACGATGTTCTCCTTGAGACTGGCCAGCACCAGGACGTTGCCCGGGCTCTCGAACTGGATCTGCTCCACCTTGCCCACAGTCACGCCCGAGACCCGCACCGGCGACGCACGCTTGAGCCCGCTCACGTCCGCAAACCGGATATGCAGCAGGTCGGCTGACGACGGAGACCGGCCGCTCAGCCACATGGTGCCGAAGATGAACACCAGCACGGCGACGATCACCAGGCTGCCGACGGTCACTTCCCGACCATATCGAAGTTCCATGCGATTCACTCAGGCGGCGAATGAGGGATTGTCAAAGTCACGCTCCAGGAATTCCTTCACCTTGGGATGGTCGGACTCCAGAAACTCCTTGGGCGTGCCCTGCATGACGACCTTGCCCTCGCTCAGGAGCGCGAGCCGGTTGGCCACGCGAAACGCGCCACGCACATCATGCGTGACCATGACGCTCGTCACGCCAAGCTCCACGTCCAGCCGCGTGACCAGCCCGTCGATGATATCGGCGTTGACCGGATCCAGCCCCGACGTCGGCTCGTCGTAGAGCAGATA
>SMFG01000104.1_pt1 | contig 15820 bp, 16 predicted proteins | sample 2456131 | NCBI WGS metagenome assembly SMFG01 (sample SAMN10132612, study PRJNA489261) | soil metagenome | isolation source: day120 antibiotic-silt loam soil ammended with raw manure from dairy cow... | place: USA | collected 2015-05-01
GAGCGTGCCGATATCGTCAGCTGCTTCGGCCCCTTCGCTCGCGTTGCGTGCTCAGGGTGATACAACCAGCCCGTCCTGCCCGCCTTGCCCGCCCTGCCCGCCCTGCCCGCCCTACCGGTACCCCCGCACCGCCGTCGCCTTGAAAGAGGCAAACACGGCAAGGCCCTGCGCCAGTCCCAGCGCCCGGGCCCCCGCCGCCGTCACCTCGGCCACGAGCCGGGGTGCCGAGTCGAGCGAGACTCGCACCCGCTCGCCGTGCGGTGGCTCGGGAACCACTTCCCGTACGACCCCCGGGAAGACGTTCCGGGCACTGCCTTCCGGCGCCGAGCGGGACAGGACGATCGCCGTGGGCGGGACCACGGCGAATACTTCACCATCGCCGCCGGGATCCACTACCACGAGCGTGCCGCCGGCCACGGTGAGTTCGGCGAGCCCCGGCTCAGGCCGTGCACGGATGGCGCCGCGAAAGAAATTGGCGCCGAGAAATGCCGCCACCGAATGGGAGCGGGGATGCAGCAGGAGATCGTCACCGCTGCCCTCCTGCACGATCGTGCCGGCTTCCATCACGGCGATCCTCCCTCCCAGTGCCAAGGCCTCGAGCGGGCTGTGGGTCACCAGCAGGGTCATGCCTTCGCGCTGGGCAATGATGGATGCGAGCGTCACGCGAAGCGCCATGCGGCTTTCGGGGTCGAGCGCGCTCAGCGGCTCATCGAGCAGGAGCAGCGCCGGGTCCACGGCGAGCGCCCGCGCCAGCGCCACTCGCTGGACAACGTGGTGACCCGCCGGTCGGTCAGGTGCGAGGCGCCGCAGCGGTCGAGGAGGTCCGTGACCCGGGACTCGGGACTCGGAACTCGGGACTTGCGCCTCGCGCCTCGCGCCTCGCCGAAGGCGACGTTCTCCCGCACGCTCAGATGCGGAAACAGCGCGCCTTCCTGCGGCACCCATCCCACCGAGCGTTGCGACGCGGGAAGGCAGACACCTCGTGCGGGGTCCGCCCAGCTCACGCCGTTCACCCGGACATGCCCTTCCTGCAGCGGATCCAGCCCCGCGAGCAGCCGGAGCACGCTGGTCTTGCCCGCACCACTGCCGCCTGCCAGCACCAGTGTGCCGTCGCTCGGCAACTCCAGCCCCGCACGCAGGGCGAAGCCGCCCCTCTGGCTATGCAGCAGTGCGTCGAGCATCCGTCCGGCCAGCAAGGGGGATCCACGCGCGCACGGCCACCAGCACACCGGCGGAGATGGCCAGCAGCAGGACGGCGACGGCGAGCGCCGCGTCCAGGTCCTGCTGCAGCGCGGCGTACACGGCAACCGGCATCGTCTGGGTCCTGCCGGGCAGGTTGCCGGCGAAGGTGATCGTGGCGCCGAACTCCCCCCGCTGCTGCCGAGGGTGGTCCCGACTTCCAGCAGCTGCGGATCGATGGCGCGGAGCCCCGCCGCGGCCGCCAGCACGAAAAATGGGAAGCCCACGAACACCTGGGCGATGATCACCGCTGCCGGCGTGAACGGAATACTGACTCCCATCGCCGTAGTCGCGCGGCCCAGCAATCCGGCGCGCCCGAACGCGAGCAGCAGGCCGAGCCCCGCCACGGTCGGCGGCAACACCAGCGGCAGCACCAGCACCGCCTCGAACCAGCGGGCAAGCCGCGAGCGGACCGCCGCCAGCCACCACGCCACCGGCACACCGGCGACAATCACGATCATGACCGAGGCAGTGCTGGTCACCAGACTCAGCGCCAGCGCGGAGCGCACCGCCGGGTCCGCCAGCTTCTGGACCAGCACGGTCGGGCGGACCGCGAGCAGCAGCGCCAGCACCGGCAGCAGCATGAAGCCCGCGGCCAGTCCCACGACGGCACCGGCGAGGCCGCGCCATCCCGGCCCGCGCCAGCTCATTCGGGCTGGTCCTCTCCGGGGATTTCGAAGCCGTGACGCTTCAGGATGTCGCGGCCCTTGGGCGACTGTACCAGCGCCAGGAAGGAGGCCGCATCGGCCGAATCGGTCATGCGGGTGGTCAGCGCGATCAGATAGCGCGCCACGATGCCGTAGGCGCCGGCCACCGGCAGTTCGCGAAACGTGCCGGAGGTATCCTGCAGCAACTGCGCGCGGTAGATGATGCCGGCGTCGGCCTCACCCAGGCGAAGCTTGCCGACGACCCCTGCAGCCGAAAGCTCCTGCGAGACAACACCGCGCTCGACCCGGGTGGCAAAGTCGGGCCCGTAGCCGGGAAGCTGGGCCAGCCGTTCCAGCAGTTGCCGGGAGTAGCGCCCCAGCGGCACCTCCGGCGCGGCGAGCACGACCTTGACCCCGGGCGAGGCGAAATTGAGCGGCTCGCGCAGGTATTCGCTGGTGCCGGGCCGGGTGGATACCACCAGCACCAGGCTCGATTGGGCGAAGGGGACCGCGGCGCGGGCCAGCCGTTTCTCCTGCGCGGTGCGCATCCAGTCATCGTCGGCCGTGACGAGCAGGTCGGCGCTGCCGCCCAGTTCGAGCTGGGAGACCAGCGATGACGAGCCGCCGCCATTGAGCTGGACCACGAGGGTGGAATCGCGGGCCCGCAGCGTATCCGCCAGCTCCTGGAATGCGCCCGCCAGCGACGAGGCCACGAAGATCCGGAGGTCGCGTCCGGAGGGGCCGCCGCTCGACTCGCCCCGGCGGCATCCGAGGGCCGCGGTGGCCGTCATCAGCACCAGAAACAGGGACCGTGGCCTTCTGGGCATGCGCGCCTGGCTGGCTGAAGAAAGGGACGGCATGTGCGCGATGGGCGGTCCGCAAAGATCGAGACTGGCGGCAACCGCTGTCCCCAAGCTAACATCTACCCGACTCATGAACCGGGACTCCCAATGAATCGCGCTCTCCTGCCGCTCGCTCTCATTGCCGTGCTCGCCGCCTGCCCCACATACGACGAGTACCCCAAACTGAGCGACCAGAGCGGACTCGTGAATGCGGATACCTACGCCCGCTATGGCAAGGAGCAAGCCCAGGCCATGGCGATCGCCCGTGAATACGGGCATTTCCATCAGGGCGAGACCCGCGCCGACCTCCAGGCCGCGGCCGACAGCACCGTGGCCTACGCGCGCACTCTGCCTGACGTCGTGAACATCCAGGCCGACTCCCTTGGCCACCGGGTGACGATCCAGTTCCGGTCCGGCTGGCGCACGATGGTCAACCCCATCAATGACGGCAAGCGCGGGAACGAGACCCCCAACCTGCCTGGAGCGGCTGCTCCAGCCAGCTGATGCCGACGCCGGACATCGTCGAGGTCCGGACCACGGTGGCGACCCGCAGCGACGCCGACCGCCTGGCCCGGGATGCCGTTGTCGCACGGCTCGCCGCATGTGCCCACGTCAGCGGCCCGATCACCAGTCACTACCACTGGAAGGGCACGCTGGAACGCGCGGAAGAATGGCGCTGTGTCTTCAAGACGGCGCGAAGTCGCTGGCCGGACCTCGCGCGCTACCTGCGCGAGCGCCATCCCTATGAATTGCCGGAGATCGTCATGCTGCCCCTCGCCGGCAGTGATGAATATCTCGGCTGGGTCACGGACGAAGTCGCCGACTAGCGCACGTTTGACCAGCCGTGTGCACCCGGAAGGGTCGACGGTCGACGGTCCGCAGTCGACTGCTGACCGTTGACCGCAGACCGTCGACTGGCCCAGGGCGTCCCATGAATTATCCCGCCACACCTGAACTGCTGTACCTGCTCTCCGGCGACGAGGAAGACTTCCTCGAGGCCTGTGCCGACCTGCGCCCGGCGGACATCGCCGAGGCGCTGAACGAGCTGCCCGAGGAAGCCGCCGCCCGGATCGTGGCCGCCCTGCCCTTCCATCGCGCGGTGGAGGTCTTCGACGAACCGGAGCTCGAGCGCCGGGGCGACATCGTCGCCAAGCTGGCGCAGGAGCAGGCGGTGGCCCTGCTGGACGCGATGTCGGCCGACCAGCAGGTCGAGATCTTCCGCGTGCTGGACGACGATGCGCGGGGCCGCCTGGAGCACGTGCTCGCGGCGCCCACCCGCGACGCGCTCAAGCTCCTCCTCAAGTACCCGGAAACCACGGCGGGCGGCATCATGACGACCGAGTTCGTCTCGGTGCCGTCGGGCTGGACGGTGCGACGGGTCCTGGAACACATCCACGCGGTGGGTGAAGCCAAGGAAACCGTCTACGCCATCTACATCCTCGACGACCGGCAGCGGCTGGCGCACGTGGTGTCGCTGCGCCAGCTCATGACGGCCGACGCGGACCTTCCGGTCCTGAGCGTCGGCATGCGGCGGAAGCCGGTGACCTGCGGCCCCTACACCGACCGCGAGGACGTGGGCCGGCTCATTTCCAAGTACAACCTGCTCGCCATTCCCGTCCTGGACGATGCCCACCGGGTTCTCGGCATCGTCACGGTGGACGACATCATTGACGCCCTGATCACCGAGCAGACCGAGGACGTGCAGAAGTTCGGCGGCATGGAGGCCCTGGACCAGCCATACATGCAGATCGGCCTCGGCTCCATGATCCGGAAACGGGCTGGCTGGCTCTCGGCCCTCTTCCTGGGAGAGATGCTCACGGCCACCGCGATGGGGCACTTCGAGGACGAGATCAACCGCGCCGTGGTGCTGGCGCTCTTCGTGCCGCTGATCATCAGTTCCGGCGGCAACAGCGGCTCGCAGGCCACGTCGCTCATCATCCGGGCGCTGGCGCTGCGGGAGGTCGAGGTGCGGGACTGGTGGCGTGTGGCGGTGCGCGAGCTGCCCGCCGGTTTCGCCCTGGGCGCGATCCTCGGCAGCATCGGCCTTGTGCGCATCGTGCTCTGGCAGTACTTCGGGCTGTATGATTACGGTTCACACTACATGCTGGTCGGCTTCACCGTCTCCCTGGCCCTCCTTGGCGTCGTGCTCTTCGGGTCCCTGGTCGGCTCGATGCTGCCGTTCGCGCTGCGGCGGGTGGGATTCGACCCGGCTAGCGCCTCGGCCCCGTTTGTCGCAACCCTGGTGGACGTGACCGGACTCGTGATCTATTTCACGGTGGCCTCGCTGCTGCTGAGCGGGACCCTGCTCTGACGCTCAACCGGAGGAGTACATGACCAACGCGACCGCCCCGGCGATGCCGCAGCCCGGTATCATGGACTGCGCCGAGATCTACTACGCGCCCACCGATGTCTTCACCCGGCGCCGGCAGGGCAAGTTCGGGATCCCGCTCCTGGTCTATGTGGTCGCGATGATCGTGGTCTTCTTCGCCACCAAGGACCTGATGAAACCCTTGATGGATATCCAGTTCAACAAGAGCATGGCAGCACAGATGGCCAAGCATCCGGAGCTGACGCCGGAGAAGATGGAAGCCGGCCGCCAGTTCGCTTCCAAGCTCGCTCCCGTCGGCGTCGTCATCGGCTCCGCGGTCATCCCGCTGGCCGTCGGACTGGTGATCTGGCTGGTGGCCAAGTTTGCCGGCGCCGCCATGGGACTCGCCCAGGGCATGGTGGTCGGGGTGTTTTCCATGTTTCCCGTGATCATCGAATACCTCGTGAATGCTGTCCAGATGGCTCTGCTGGATGAGCGTGCCATCACATCCAGCTACAGCCTGAGCGTGGGTCCCGCACGGTTCATGGGGGACGCCTCGCAATCGGCGCTTGCCGTGGTGGGACACATCGACGCGTTCACCATCTGGATGGCATTCCTGGTCTATCTTGGGGTCAAGGTCATCGGCAGGACATCCACCAGAACTGCGGCCACCGTCGCCGTCATCGCCTGGGTGCTCGGCGCGCTCCCGGCGGTGTTCGGCGCGCTGCGGGCCGGCTGAGGGAACGCCCATGTCAAAAGGCAGTCTGATCACGCTGGGTGCCGCAGTGGTCCTGGGCGCCGTGCTGTACACCAGCACGGTATCCTCGCAGAAGGTCGAGTGCTTCGCCGTCGTCACCTATGATGGGCGCACTGACAGCGCCACTGCCTCGGCCGCCGACAAGGGCGAAGCCGAACGGCAGGCGCGCACCACCGCCTGCGGCACCATCTCCAGCGGCATGGATGGCCGTATCGCCTGTTCCAATACTCCCCCCGTTCGCGTGAACTGCCGAAACCTGTGAGGATGCGGCTTCGGATCCCGCATCCGATCGCGCTCCTCGTGTCGTGCATTCTGCTGGCGGCCGCAGCAACCTGGATCCTGCCCGCCGGCCGATACGACCGCCATCACGATGAAGCCACCGGCCGGGATATCGTCGTCCCGGGCACGTACGCGCGCGTCGCATCGGCACCGGTTGGCGGATTCCGGGCACTCGTCAGCATTCCGCGGGGAATCGGGGCGGCGGCTGATGTGGTGGCCTTCGTGTTTCTGGTGGGCGGCGCCTTTGCCGTGGTGGAGCAGACCGGTGCGCTCCGCCGCGCACTCCGGCGCCTCATCGGCGCGGTGGGCGGCCGACAAGTGCTCGTCATACCGGTCGTCTGCCTGGCGTTTGCGCTGGCCGGCGCGCTGGAGAACATGCAGGAGGAGATCATTGCGTTCGTTCCGCTCCTCCTGCTGCTGGTCCGCGGCCTCGGCTTCGATGCGCTGACCGCGTGCGCCATGAGCGTCGGTGCCGCGGCCGTCGGATCCTCCTTCAGCCCCGTCAATCCGTTTCAGGTCATCATCGCGCAGAAGGTGGCGCAGCTGCCGGCCGGCTCGGGTGCGTCGTTCCGGCTGGTGGTACTGGTGCTGGCGCTGGGTCTCTGGATCTGGGGTACCATGCGCTACAGCCGGATGCACCGCGTCCCGGCGGAGCCGCTGGCGCTCGACCAGGAACGTGACGCCGCCGGATGGCGACTGGACCTGATCCTCGTGCTGGTGATCGCCACACTCGCCATGCTTCCGATCGGGTTGAATGTGCTGGGGTGGGGCTTCGACGAATTGTCCGGTCTGTTCTTCATCATGGGCGCCGCCGCGGGCTTGCTGGCGGGCATGGGCATAGGCGGCACCAGCGAGGCGTTTGCCGAAGGGTTCCGTCAGATGGCCCTGGCCGCACTGCTGATCGGCTTCGCGAAAGCCATCTCCGTCGTGCTGGACGATGGCCAGGTGCTCGACACCATCGTGCATGGCCTCGCCACACCGCTGAATGGACTGCCATCAACCGCGTCAGCCATCGCGATGCAGGGCGTCCAGTCCCTGATCCACATCCCGGTGCCAAGTGTGAGCAGCCAGGCGGTGCTCACGATGCCCATTCTGGTGCCGGTGTCAGACCTGCTGGGCATCGCCCGGCAGGTCACCGTGCTCGCGTATCAGTACGGCGCCGGCCTCTGTGAGATCGTGACGCCAACCAACGGCGCGCTGGTCGCGATCCTCGCCGCCGCCGGCGTGCGGTTCGAGAAATGGATCCGGTTCGCGCTGCCGATGTACGCGCTGCTGATGCTGCTGGGAGCGGTGGCGATCTGGACGGCTGGACGGCTGGTTCCCGCGGGGTGGCGCTCGACCTCTAACCGTCTAACCGTCTAACCGTCTAACCGTCTAACCGTCTAACCGTCTAACCAACTAATGTCTCCAGCACCCGCTCATCCGCCAGCCCCGTATGGCGCTTTGCCTCTGTCCCGTTCCGGAACGCGATGAGCGTCGGGATGCCGCGAATACCATATTGTTGCGCCGTCGCCGGGTTGGCATCGGTATCCAGCCGACAGGGACCGCACCAGTCGGCGTGGAAATCCACCAGCACGGGGGCGGTTGTCCCCTGAATTACCTTGTCGAAATCGGCGGCGGTGACCTTGATCGGCCGGTCCAGCCGGAGCGGCCGGTGGCACTCGGCGCAGGCAGGCTTGTCCGCCAGGCGCGCCAGGTTCACACGGTTGAGCCGCCCGCAGAAGATGCAGCGGGCCACTGCGTGATGTGTGTCTGCAACGTCATCCATCACATCTCCCGGGTAGTCGCAACCACGGCCGAGCCAGCTGCCCGGCACCATTCATGCATTGAAAGCCTGAGCGGAAACATTCAGACCCAAACGCGGGTTCCTTCAATATGAGCGACCTCATCATTCGGGAAATCGGCCAGGACGACGATTTCGCCCACTGGTTCCATGAACTGCTGGAAGCGGAGGCGGAGGAGGCCGCCATGGGGCCCGCGGACGACCGCTATCTGGTGCTGAGCAACGAGATTGGCGACTGGATCGGGGGTCTCCGGTTTTCCCTGCGAGGCGGCGTCGCCCAGCTCATTGACATTGCGATCGCGCCGGCGGAGCGAAGCCAGGGGCATGCCCACCGGCTGCTGGCCGCGTTTGAGGCCCGGGCCCGGGAAGAGTCCGCCCATCTGGCAGAGTTCTGGACCGACGATCTTGAGGCCGAGGGGTTGCTGTCCGCCCTGGGCTGGCATCGGGTCATGCTCCGGGCAAACTACCTGGGCGGCCGCGAGTGGCTGCTGATGGAGAAGCCACTGAATCAAGCGTGACACCCTCGGGACACCGGAGGGCGGAAGCGGCGCCCGGCGCGGGGAATGCGTGCCGGGCGCCGTTGCTATCTGGCACCGTGGAATGGCGTCCGCGCGTACGATGGCGTTACTTTCCCTGTTAATTCCAGCCTTCAGGGCGTTCTCCTTTCGCAAGGGTACCATGGCACTCACTGATCCCGTCCGCCAGCTCCTCTCCAAGGTCGAGGTCCTCAAGGACCTGGAGACCAAGGTGCGCGAACTCATGAGTGTTCATGAGCAGAAACGTGAGCTCTGGTTTCCGCACGACCTGATCGGACCGGGACCGGACGAGTGCCCCGAAACCCACCGGGCGGAGCTCCGGCAACGTGCGGTCGGCATCCCTGATGCGGTCCGGGCGGCGCTTGCACTCAACCTGCTGACCGAGGAAGGCCTTCCGCATTTTCATCGGCTGCTGGCGGTTTACCTCGATGACGACAGTTACTGGCGCTCGTGGAACAACCTGTGGACGGCCGAAGAAGACCGGCACGGTCAGGTGCTGCATGATTACACCCGCGATGCGGCGATCTTCCAGCAGCGCCGCCTCGAGGAGATGCAGTTCGAGTATCTCAAGGCCGGCTTCCACCCGGCATGGGACCACGATCCATATCGCGTCTTCGCGTACACCACGGTGCAGGAGCGCGCTACCCAGTTCTCGCACGCCGCCACCGGACAGATCATTGGCGAATATGACGAGCGGCTCTCGATGATCCTGGACCGGATTGCACGAGAAGAAGCCCGCCATTTTGCCTTCTACCGCACCGTCATGCAGGAGATCCTGAAGCGGGATCCCGACCAGGCCTTGCAGTCCATGGCCCAGGTGCTGCCCAGCATCGACATGCCGGGCCATTCCATGCCCGGCTTCCGCGAAATGGCCGATGTCATCCGCCGGTCCGGCATCTATGGTCCGCGCGACTACCTGCGGATCGTGCAGGAGCAGATCAGCTACTGGAAGGTCGAAACGCTCGGCGGCCTGTCGGAGCTGGGCCAGAGGGCCCAGGAAAAAATCCTCGCCATTCCCGACCGCCTGCGGCGGGTGGCGGATGCCATCGAGACGCGGAGCCGGGCCAAGACCTTCAGCTTCGACGTCGTGTTCAACCGGGAATTTGCCCTGGAATGAGGGCCGCCCTGGTGGCGATCGCGGTGGCGGCGGCATGGGCATGCGGCAAGGGCGACGCCTCCGGCACACCCGCCGCCGCGCCCCGGACCGCCGCCGACTCGGCTGAGGCGGACGCCACGACGCTGGGTCGGGAGATCTACCACCTGCTCGACCTCGCCGCCGACTATCGCGGTTCCCACCGCGGCCGCCTGCCGCACTCACTGCGCGACCTCGGTACCGACAGCCTGACCAGCGACATCGCCCGAAGCATCAGCACCGACTCCGGGTTCAGCGCCAGTGCAGCATTCCGCCATCCGGCGGGGCATGCGTGGGTATCCTGCGAGGGCCAGCTCAAGGTGCTGGAGGATGCCGTGCTCGGGGCGGGCCGCTACACGCTGACCTGCGTCTCATCCGCCGGCGAATCCCACGAAGTGCAGGCCGGCGGAGCGCTCGACTAGCATGCTGGCGCAGATCTATCTGGGCCTGCGTGTTCTCGTCGCTATTGCCTTCTTCTTTACGCTCCTGGTTGCCATCACCCACTGGCTGGTGCGGGAGCGGAAGCTCGCGGCGTTCGGCGCATGGGCCCGCGCGGTCCGGCGCGTGAGCGATCCGCTGCTGCAGCCCATCGAGCGCCGGCTCATCCGCTCGGGCGGCAACCCGCAGCAGGCTCCGGCGTGGCTCGCGGGCCTGACGCTGGTGCTCGGGCTCGTCCTGCTCTGGCTCTTTCGCTGGATTCTCGGCACGTTCGTCTCGCTGTTCTACGTCTCCCAGGGCAATCCGCGGTTCTGGATCGCGCAGGTCGCGCACTGGGCCTTCTCGATCGTGGAGATCGCGCTCATCGTGCGGGTGATCGGGAGCTGGATCGGCGCCCACGAGCATACGAAATGGATGCGCCCGTTCGTGGTGCTGACCGAATGGCTGCTGGCGCCGCTGCGTCGCTTCATCCCGCCGATGGGAATGATCGACATCACACCGCTGGTCGCCTATTTCCTGCTGGTGATCGCCGAGCGGGCGGCGCTGCGGCTGATGCTGTCGTGAGTCGTGAGTCGTGGGCCGTGACCCATGACCCATGACCCATGACCCGTGACTCACGACCCTCGACCGTGACCCGTGACCAGCCTCCTCCTCCACATCCTCGTTCAGCCGCGTGCGTCCCGCAGCGAAATCGTGGGGCCCCATGGTGACATGCTGAAGGTCCGCCTGGCAGCGCCTCCGGTGGATGGCGCCGCCAACGAGGAACTGGTCCGTTTCCTGGCGAAGGAATTCGGCGTCCCACAACGTGCGATCGAGATCGTGGCCGGGCGGTCGTCCAGGCGGAAGACGATCCGCGTGACGGGTGTAACGCAGGAGAAGATTGACGCGGTCGTAGGTCGTAAGTCGTAAGTCGTAGGTCGTAGGTCGACGGTCATGCGAAGCTGGTTACGCATCGGTGTGCACGCGGGCTCCACAACAGATCCCGGTCGGGCTGCCAGGTTGCTTCGCACCCTTCGGGTGCTCGCAATGACAGCGCCTGGTCGACCCTCAACTCTTAACTCTCAACTCTTAACTCTTAACTCTCAACTCACTCCAGCGTCGCCAGTTCTGCCTTGATGCGGTTCACCTCGCCTCGCAGCGAGGGCTCTGGATTGCCTCGAAGGCCCAGGTAGTGCCCGTAGGCGGCCCGCGCGTCCGCCTTGTTGCCGGTGAGCTTTGCGAGGCGGCCTTCCTCACGGAAGAGAGTGGAGAGCGCCACCTGCACGCGTTGGGTGCCGGCGTCCGCCACGGGGGCGTGGCGCTGCACGGCGGCAAGTGCCTTGGCATACTCACCGCGCTGGGAGTAAAGCTGAGCCAGCGTCAGATTGCCCAGCGTCACTGCCCACGAACTCCTGAACGGATCCAGCACCCTGGGTGAGTCCAGCTGGGCAATGAGCCGAGCGGCGTCGGGACTCCGCCGCGCAACGGCCAGCCGTGCCGGCAGGACCAGAAGACAGGTGTCGCCCACCTCCTCGCGCTGTGCCGCGATCGTCATCCGCAGTCGCGCAATCAGCGGCGGCAGCTGATCCCACTGATCGTGCCCGGCCCGCCAGAGGCCAACCGCACAGATCGCGAGCTGCAACGGGAGCGCGGGTGGGGTGCGTGCGCCTTCCGTGGCTTCGATGTCCCGCGAGAGGCGGGCAACGGTCTCCGCCGCCAGCGTCGTATCACCATCCCAGAACAGCGCTGCGAAGACCACGGTGAAGTCGTGATAACGTCCGGTAGCTTCGGCGGCGGCGGCGGCGCGGGCCACGCGGGCTGCTTCCGCGGGAGCCCCACGATTGAGGGCGAGTTCCTCCTGGCGTTGATAGGCCCGGATCAGATCGCCGGCAACCCCTGCCCGCCGCTGGAGCTCGGTGGCGGCGTCCATCGCATCGCCAAGCCGGAGCCCTTCCACCTGCGCGGCGGAGATCAAGCGGTCAAGCGTCGCATTGGACAGCTCTGGAATCCGGGCGTGGAATGCAGCGAGCTGGGCCGAGTCGTCCAGGGACGCCGCGATCAGCCAGCGATAGAAATCGGCCAGGTCTCCATCCGCGTCCAGCGCCATGTACTGCGTCCCCAGCCGTCGAACCGTCGCGGTATCGCCACGGCCGGCCTCGATCTCCAGGAGACGGCCCAGCGCCGGCACATAGGTCGAGTCGATCTCCAGCGATCTGCGGAACGCCGCCGCCGCCCGGTCACGCGCCCCCGGCAAGCCCGCCCATGCCTGCTGGTTCAGCACCATGCCCAGCTGATACCAGATATCCGGGCGGTCGGGCGCCGATGAGGCAACGGATTCGCAAATGCGGTAGTAGGGCTCCGAGTCCGGCACCGGGGGGGATGAAAAATCCCGGTCAATGCAGGACGCGAAGCGTCGGTCGGTCGGGGGCAACAGGGCGATGTGGGACTGGACCCACGCCGAAACGGCGTCGAAGTCGGCGTTGCTCGAGACCGCGCCCGCGAGGCGCCAGCCGATGCCGGCCAGGATGAGTGATGAGTCCCGGCTCACCGCCTCGCTGTAGTGCGCCAGGGCGCTGGTGAAGCGCCCCGCGGCAAATTCACGCTCCGCCGCGAGAAAGGCCCGGGCCGCCGGGAGCGATGCGCGCTGGATGACGGGCAGCCGCTCGGCGGACTGTCCCGCGAGTGACGCCATCAGGCCTGCAGCGACGCGATCGGCAAGTGCGGCGATATGATCAGGCGTTCCCGCCACGTTCGAGACCCGGGCCAGAATCACGCCATCTGCCGCGGACTCGATGGTGGCGGTCACGCTCAACGATTGGCCCGAGGCCAGGACCTGCCCACGAAGCACCTGACCACTCCCGAGCGCGCGAGCGATGGCACTGACGTCGCGGGTGCCCAGCGCGCCGGGGGCGACACCCGCCCGCTCGAGTGCAGCGCGGACACCGGACGGATCTGCCGCGCGCGGCCCACCCAGTCCAATAAAGCGATCAGCCAGCAGGTTCGAGAGTGTCGACCCGGCCGTGGCCGCAGCGCTATCGCCTGGGTCGACGGCAGTCAGCGGAAGAACGGCGATGCGGTGCTGATCGAGAGAAAGGCCGCGCGACCGACTGGTGAGCAGCCGCCAGCCCGCTACCGCACCAAGCACCAGCAGCACCGCGATGACGGCGGCTGGAATCCACCTGCGTCGCACCGTGGCCACCGGAGCCGGCGCGGTGAGCGACGCTCGGCTCCATGCGACGAGCGACTCACCCCGCAGCGCACGGGCCAGTTCACCTGAGGAGGGGAAGCGGTCGGCGGGGTTCTTGGCGAGCGCGCGGTGGATGGTGGCCTCGACCAGCTCCGGCACCGAATCCCGGACGGCACGGATGCTGGGTACCCGCTCCACCGCATGCCGAGCGAAGATCTGCTGCACCGACGCGCCGGTGAAGGGCGGCTCGCCGACCAGCATTTCGTAGATCACGCAGGCAAGACTGTACTGATCGGAGCGCCCGTCCAGGCGAGCCGAACTTCCGATCTGTTCCGGACTCATGTACATCGGCGTGCCGACCACGAGACCGGATGATGTCAGTGCCGCCTGATCCTGTTCCAGTGCGTGCGCCAGGCCGAAGTCTGCCACCAGCGCATGTTCGCCGCTCAGCAGGATGTTGCCCGGCTTGATGTCACGGTGGACGATGCCCTGCCGCCCGGCATAGTCCAGCGCCTCGGCCACTTCCGCTCCGATCCGGAGCGCATCCTCGAGGGGAAGCTGGCCTTCCCGGCGCAGACGGATCGCGAGCGATTCACCGTCCACGACCGGCATGACGTAGTAGAGCAGACCATCGGCATCGCCGCTGTCGTGCAGTGCCAGGATATTGGGATGATTGAGCCGTGCGGCCACCCGGATTTCACGCAGAAACCGGTCGTGGCCCAGCGAGGCGGCGAGATCGGGAGCAAGCACCTTGATGGCCACGTCGCGGTCATGCCGCTCGTCCCGTGCAAGGTAGACCACCGCCATGCCGCCGCGTCCCAGCTCGCGCAGCATGGTGTAGCGACCGCTCAGGGCCGTGGCAACCCGGGTTTCGAGGTCAGCCATGTGCAGGCTTCGGAGTCAGGGGCCATCCTTCCGACTCGAAGAACGGGTGGCAACCCCGGTTGGGCGCCTCGAGATCCTGCTCCAGCAGGGCGGCGCCCAAGGCGCCCTTGAACAGCGACAGGTGGCCGGCGGCGCTCCGCGCGAACGGCTGCGCGTCCCGCTGGAGCGCGCGGGCCCGTTCCAGCCAGATGGCGTCGCCGGTCATGCGATAGACCGCGAGGAGTGCGTAGCCGCGGCCAGCCCGGCCGCAACAGAGATCGGGAAATCGGTCCGGCGCGTCCCACGCGCTCCAGCCGCATTGCTCCGCCAGGGTCGCATAGGTCTGCTCGCCCGTCATCTGGTGGCCCACGCTCCAGAGATGCACCAGTCCGGCCGGCCCGTTGCACCATCCCGGAATATCGTGATGGCTTCCGGTACCGGCCACATGCGGGAACTGTACGCCGCGGCCACGCGGCTCCGCCAGGCGCGCGAGCATCGACAGCGAGCGGACGATGCTCGGCGACGCGGCCTCTCCCGCGACCCGGCACCAGCGCAGCATCGCGTACAGCACGCCGCCCCAGCCATGGGCGATGCCGGCGTTGTCCAGTGGGCCGCCCGCGGGAAAGGCCCTGAATTCCGCCAACGCCGTACCCAGCCGGCGCATCAGCGCCTCACCCATGGCACGCAGCAGCCCGCGCGACGCCGCCAGCTCAAGCGGAGCCGCCTCCAGCAGCATCACCGTGCCCAGCAGCACACCCGCAATGCCCTGGCCCACTTCAATCCGCCTCTCGGCTGCAACGTCCAGTGCGCAGAACCGCTCGATTGCGGCAGCCATCCGGGTGAGTTGGCCAGCTGCCTGGGCGAGGTGCGCGTCAACCAGCATGAGTCCGGAACCAGTAAAGTATGGCGATATGCTGCCTGTCACGCTCGCTCCCAGTCCCCGACGCGGATTGAGGAACGCGCTTGAGACATGGCTTGCCTGCTTCGCGGTTTCGCACCAGCCGGTAGCCTCCGAGAGCAGTTCCGCGTCGTTGCGCAGCAAAGCCAACCGGTACAGCCCGAACGCCGTGCCTGCCATGCCATGCATCATCGAGCAGCGGGGTGCCGCGATCATGCGAGCCCATTCCGGTGGAGAACGCCGAGCCAGGTTGCGCAGCCATCTGTCTGCCCGACTCCTGGACTGGACGTGCACCAGCTTGTCAGCTCGAGGAACCGCGCAACCCGCCAGCGCATCCGCGAAGTGGCGCACCGACGGAAAGCGGTCCCGGGCCCGCTGTGCCAGGGCCCGGCAGAGCACGGCCTCCAGTCCGGGCCAGGGCGCAGCACCGTTTGCGGCGAATGGCAGCGGCTCGGCCCGGGCCAGCGCGTCAAGCATCACTTCGCGGTACTGGGTATCTCCCACATGCGGGGTGCCCGCAGCCATGTGGTACAGGAGCGCCGCGAGTGCACATTGCTCGCCCACGGCGGAAAGGGGTGGCGGCGAGGAGCCCGCCAGCATGGCTTCGGCGAACAGGGGATCGGAGTACGGCAGCACCACGCCACGACCCACCGGCCGCCGCCCGGGCGTCCTGCTGCATCCAAAATCGAGGATCGTGATCCGGCCCTGGGCGCCGACTAGAAGGTTTCCAGCGTGAACATCACCGTGCAGCACGCCTCGCGCGTGGAGGCGGGCGTATGCGCGCGCGATGGAGACGAGCAGGTGCAACAGCTGCGCTCGTCCTGCATTACCGGCGCTTCGAAGCTCCCGCGCCCGTACGAGCGGAGAGACTCCGCTGCACCAGCCCATCACCATGAATGGGCGGCCTTCGACCGTGCCTGCAGACTGCAGC
>SMFG01000129.1_pt1 | contig 15714 bp, 12 predicted proteins | sample 2456131 | NCBI WGS metagenome assembly SMFG01 (sample SAMN10132612, study PRJNA489261) | soil metagenome | isolation source: day120 antibiotic-silt loam soil ammended with raw manure from dairy cow... | place: USA | collected 2015-05-01
CCACGCCTGCGATCACCGCCAGGCCGCGGATGGACCGGAGCATCATGGACGCCAGCATGCGCCTATTCTACCGCATGATCGAACTCCAAAACAGGCGCGCCACGTGGCTGGCGCTCGCGCTGGCGCTGGTGTCATCGGCATGCGGGCCGATTGCCGCCAAACGGGGCGACACGGTCATGTTCGCCTCGGGCGCGGATCTCCAGAGCATCAATCCGCTGCTCACGGTGCACCCGCTTGCCCGGCAGGTGCAGCGTTATGTGCTGTTCACGACGCTGGTCCGCTACGACAGCACCATGCAGCCCGAGCCATACCTGGCGCGCGCATGGCAGTGGTCGCCCGATCACCGGATGCTGACTTTCATCCTGCACGGCGACGTGCGCTGGCACGATGGCGTTCTCACGCGCGCCCAGGATGCCGCATGGACACTGAATGCGGCGCGCGACAGTGCCACCGGGTATCCGCGCTATCTCGATCTCCGGAACCTGGCCGAGGTCGTCGCACCGGACGACACGACGCTCGTACTCCATTTCACGGCGGCGCCGCCGGCCATGCCGGATGTCCTGACTGATCTCGCCATTCTGCCCGAGCACCTGCTTGGCGGGGTTCCGCACGCCGAACTCCGGCGCGCGGCGTTCAACGAACATCCGGTGGGCAACGGCCCATTCCGGTTCGTGACCCACGAGCCCAACCGACGGTGGGTGTTCCAGCGCAACGAGCGCTTTCCTGCCTCGCTCGGCGGGCCCCCGCCGCTCGCCCGCTTCATCGTCGTGGTCGTGGACGAACCCGCCACCAAGCTGGCGGCACTGGCCTCCGGCGAACTCGATTTTGCCGGCATCCAGCCAGCCCATGCTGCGTTCGTGCGCCGGAACCCCGACCTTGCCGTCGTGACCTATCCGCTGCTCTTCACCTACGGCATCGTGCTGAACACGCGCCATCCCCCGTTTGATGAGCTGGCCGTCCGCGAGGCGCTCTCTGCCGCGCTCGACCGCCAGGAAATCGTGGACGGCTACCTGTTCGGGTTCGGGACGCCGGCGTGGGGGCCGGTGCCGGCGGAGGTGCCGGGGAGGGTGGAATTCGGCCGTGACGGACGCGAGACGAGTGACTCGGAACGAGCGGTACGCCCCGTGTCACGCGTCCCGCGACTCGCCTTCGAGCTGCTTACCGTCGGCTCCGGCGAGGCGGCGCTGGAGCAGTTGGTGCAGGCCCAACTGGCGCGTGCGGGATTTGCGGTTCATATCCGCCAGATGGAACTCTCCGCCTTTCTCGACCGCGTGTATGGCCCGTCGCACGATTTCGATGCCGCGGTCCTCGGCATCCCCGGAGATCCCGGGCTGGGTTACCTTGCGCCACTGCTGGAACTGAGCGGTCTCCCGGCCGACGGCAGCACGGCCAGAGAGCAGCATATCTTCCACGACAGCGTGCCGGTGGCATTTCTCTATCACGCGCGAGGGCTGCAGGGAATGAACCGCCGGGTGGAGCACGTTCGCATGGATCTTCGGGGTGAGCTGCCCACGGTGGCACGATGGAGCATCCGCTGAACGCGCGCCGGGCGCATGCGGCAGCGCCGGTGCGCCTCGATCTTGCCGGCGCATGGACGGACGTGCCTCCTTTCTCCCAGCGAGAAGGCGGCACGGTGGTGTCCGCCGCGATTGACCTCAAGGTGCACGTCAACATCCTTCCGGGTGGCGACACGGTACAGCTCCTCGCGGAGGATCTCGGCGTCTCGGAGGAGCTGGGCGACGGCCCTTCTCGGCTCCCGATGCTCGCCCACGCGGTCCGGCGGCTGCCGGTGGGCGGTGCCACGATCGTCTCGCGAAGCGACGCACCACCCGGGTCGGGCCTCGGCACCAGCGGAGCGATGGGCGTCGCAATGATGGCCGCCATGCACCATGCGCGCGGCGAGCCGGTCGTGCCTGAGCTCGAATTTCACGACCCCGCACTCCGTACCGAGCCGATCGCGCTCGATGCCGGCTTTGCCGACGAGCTGGAACGCGCGATGGTGCTCTGCTACACCGGCGTCTCCCGGGTATCGGGCGACACGATCTCGCGGGTGATGAGCGCCTACGAGCGGGGCGATCCCGGTGTGACGGCGGCGCTGCGGGCGCTCCGTGCGCTGGCGGCTGACATGCTTGCGGCGTTGCGCGAAGGCTGCCTGGACGACGTGGCCCGGATTCTGGCGCGCAACTGGGCCCTGCAGCAGCAGCTGGATCCGGCCATGTGTACGCCTGAAATGCGGGCACTGGAACTGGCCGTACGGAATCAGGGCGCACTGGGCGGCAAGGCCGCCGGCTCCGGCGCGGGCGGGTGCATGTTCTTTCTGGCGCCGGGCTGCCGGGCCGCGGTGGAAGCGGCAGCGCGTGAGTCGGGCGCCAGTATCCTTCGAGTTCGATGGGCCCGGGAGGGAGTGACGACGTGGTAATGGTGGACGATCTCGAGGCGCGGCGGATACGGGTCAACGAATCACCTGAACTGCGGGCGCTGGAACAGCAGCTGACCGAAACGTCACAACGCATCATCGCCACGATGCCGGTCGTGCCGGGTGAGAAATCCCTGCTCTCGCGCGACGGCGGCTTCTGCCCCCATGACCATGCGCCGCTGGGATTCGATCCCTGGTGCCCGGACCAATGGAACTGCCCGGCCTGTGGCGAGACGGTGCGGGGCGAGCGGCATCGACGGCATTGGGCGCGCTACCAGCATCTCTGGCTGGCGGAGCAGGCGGCCTCGCTGGCCGCACTGGCCGCGTTGGGTGGGCACGACCGGGCGGGTGAACGCGCGGTTGCCATTCTTGATGCCTACGCGAACTATGCCGGGTATCCCAACCGTGACAACGTGCTCGGCCCTTCGCACCTCTTCTTCTCCACCTACCTCGAATCCATCTGGCTCACCAACTGGCTGGGCGCCGCGGTCATGCTCCGTGAGGCCGGCCGGCTGCCTGACGACACGGTTTCCGTGGTGGACCAGGTGGCCGACGAGGCGGCGTCACTCATCGGCGAATTCGGCGAGGGCTTCTCCAACCGGCAGGTGTGGCACGATGCAGCGCTTGCGGCCGTCGCCGTCTGGTTCGAGGATGCCGAGCTTGCGGAACGCGCCATCGAGGGGGAGAACGGCCTGCTCACCCTGCTCGCCCGCGGCATCGGCGGCGACGGGATGTGGCATGAAGGCGAGAACTATCATCTTTTTGCGCTGCAGGGATTCCTGACCGGCATCCGCTGGGCCCGCCTCTGCGGAATGGACCTCCCGGCGGATCCCGCGCTCGCTGCCCGGCTTGCCAGCGCGCTGCGGGCGCCGCTCATCACCGCCCTGCCCGATGCCACGTTCCCCGCGCGGAAGGATGCCCGGTTCGGTGTGTCGCTGGCGCAGCCCATGTACCTCGAGCGGTACCGCGATCTTGCGCCGCCCGCCCGGCTGTTCGACTCATGGTTGTACGAGGCGGGCCAGTCGCCACCCGCCATGCGGGACCGCCCCTCGCTATCGTGGAATGTGCTGATGGAAGGGCTTGCCCAGCTGCCGGACGAGGAAGACTGGACGCCGCCCAGCACGCTGATGCAGTCGCAGGGGCTCGCCCTGCTCCGCGACCAGTCACGGTATGTCAGTCTCGAGACCGGGATCTGGAGCGGCGGCCACGGCCACCCCGACCGGCTGCATCTCTCCTGCTTCGCGGACGGTGTGAACTGGCTGCCGGACCCGGGCACGGGCAACTACGTGGATCGTGACCTGTTCTGGTATCGCTCCACGCTGGCGCATAACGCCCCGCTGCTCGATGGCCGCTCGCAGCACGGGGGCGATGCGCACTGCGATGCGTTCGATGCGGGACCGACATGGTCCTGGGTGCGCGCGGTGTGGGACGATGTGACCCGGACCCTCGTGCTGGGGCCGTCGTATCTGCTGGATGTGGTTCAGCTTTCCGCTGCCCATGATCGTACGATGGAGTTGCCGTGGCACGTGGCTGGTTCGTTGCAGACCGGCGTGGTCGAACCATCTGATCGCACGTTCAGCGAGTTTGCCCATGACGTGCGGAAGATCGCCCTGGATGACGCGGGCGGATGGACCGTCACGGCTACCGAGAAGGGCCAGCAGCTTGCGCTCTCGTTCGCCGGCGGCGGTGAACTCTTCCTCGCGGACGGCCCCGGATTGCCAGGCGGCCCCGAGCAGGCGTTTCTCGTCCGCCGTGGCACCGGGCACGATGTGCTCTTCGTGACGGTGCTGGGGAGCGGAACGGCCGCCGCACAGGTGTCCATCGAGGGCGGGACTATCACGGTCGAGCACCACGGTGATCGGCACGTACACGTGCTCCTGAACGACGGCTGGGAGGTACAGACTGGCGGTGGCCGCGTCCGCTTGAACGGCAAGCTGCTGCGTCAGCCGCCCTTCGAGCCGCTCCTGACCCGCGTTCGCAACGACCCGGTGCGCGGGACGGCCATGCGCGTCCCGGCGCCACCCGCACTGGATGGTTCGCTCGATGCCTTCGATGACAGCATGCCGCTGATCCTCGACCACGATGATCAGTATCGGCGGGGCGAATCGCCATACCCCGGCCCGGACGTGTTCAGCGCGCGGGTGCTGGCCAACTGGGACGAGGAAGCATTGTATCTCGGAGTGGAGGTTCGGACGGATGAGCCGGAGTTCCGGCCGGGGAACGCCGAGCCGCTGAACCTGGACAACGAGCCGGACGACATCAACTCCGCTGGCGTCCAGCTCTACCTCCAGGGCCTGGAGGGTGAACTCTGGGGCGTGCTCGTGGTGCCGGAGACGGGTGGCACGCTGCGGGTGAGCACTGTCCCCGAGACCACCGCCGTCCCGGGCGAGGTGACTGGGGCATGGCAGCGGACGGATCGAGGATACACAGTCACGCTGGCGCTGGCGCCGGCGTTCTGGCGCGACCTGTCGTTCATGGAAGAGATCCGCTTTGACCTCGCGGTGAATGAGATGCACCCGGGACGCCAACGCCGCGCCGGGCAGCTGATCTGGAGCGGCGGCGGGGGGTGGGTCTACCTTCGCGGCGACCGCCAGGAAGCCGGCAGTCTCGGCGTGCTGGATCTCGCATGAACCCGCACATTCCCGGCTTCACGTCCACCGGCAGCAAACGACCGGAAGTGATGTACGGTGCGGTGCACCCGCTGGAGGTTCCGCTCCGGATGACCGCGGCTTCCGGGTGCCACGTCACCGGCGAGGATGGCCGGGAATACGTGGATTTCATCATGGCGCTGGGCGCCGTGGCGCTGGGGTACGGTCATCCGGATGTCGTAGCGGCGGTGCAGCGGGCGGCGGCGGAGGGCATGGTCGGGCCGCTTGCCCCGGTGCTGGAGGAAAAGGTCGCGGCGCACATTGCTCGCCTCATGCCCTGGGCGGGGCAGGTCCGCTTCCTCAAGACCGGTGCCGAGGCGGTCGCCGCCGCCCTACGCATCGCACGGACTCATACCGGACGGAGCCGGGTCCTGGGTTGCGGCTACCACGGCTGGCTCGATGGAACCCAGGGCGCGGGAACGCCGGGTGTGCCCGATGCCACCGCAGGACTGTTCTCCGCCATTCCATTCAATGACCCGGACGTTGCCGTGCAGCGCATCCGCCAGGAAGGCGATGCGCTCGCCGCCGTGATCGTTGAGCCGGTGATCGAAGCGGCGCCATCCCTCGAGTGGCTGGCCGCGCTTCGGCTCGAGACCCGGCGGGTGGGGGCGGTGCTGATCTTCGACGAGATCAAGACGATCGGACGCGTGGCGCTCGGCGGCGCGGCAGCGCGCTGGGGCGGAGATCCCGATCTGGTGGTGATGGGCAAGGCCATCGCCAACGGCATGCCGCTCGCGGCCGTCGGCGGGCGCCCGGACATCATGGCTGCCGCCACCCGGACCTGGATCAGCTCGACACTGGCTACGGAATTCGTGTCGCTCGCCGCGGCCGAGACCACGCTGGAGGTACTCGAACGAGCGGAGGTTCCGGCCCACCTTGGCCGCGTGGGCGCCGTGCTGCTGGCCGGGCTCTCCAGGCTGGCGGACCGGTTCCCGGTGGTGCTGCGGCGGGCGGTCGGGCTCCCCGAAATGTGCTACCTCGAGTTCACCACGGGTGACCACGGCCGGGACATCGTGACGGCCTGCGCCCGTCGCGGCCTGCTGTTCAAGCGCTCGGCATACAACTTCGTTTCCCTGAAACACGACGAGCGCGTCGTGCACGACGCGCTCGAAGTACTCAGCTCCGTGCTGCATGAGGGTCGCTAGCGCGATCCGGAATTGCCGCCGCTCCGCTGGCGTCGCATCGGCATCAGCCGCTCACGTTCCTGCTGCTTCCATGTTTCATACTTGCTCTGCTGCCCGGGCGTCAGCACGGAATCGAGCTGGCTGTCGAATGCCTCCGCGGCCTGCTGCAGCTGCTGGCTCTGGGCGCGGAACGCCTGCATCAGGGGCCGTGCTTCCTCACGGTTCCCGGCGCTCATGAGCTCGCGCATCTTCGCACGGCCGGCGGTCACGCTGTCCAGCGTTGCCTGGTTGGTCTTGAGATACGCATCGCGCAGCCTGGCATATTTGCCTGACTGCCCGGCGTCGAGTCCGATGGCCTTGCTGAAGGCCTCGGCGGTGGGTGGCGCTTCGAAGGCGAATGGATGCATGTTCGCCATCCGGTTCATGCCGCCTCCGCCGCCACCCTGGGCCGCCAGGGCGGCAGGGGCCAGCAGGGCCAGAAGCGCGAAGTACAGGGAGCGGGTCTTCATACCGAATCCTCCAAGGGGTTCATGCCAGGCCTTCGATCAGGCCCCGCATGGATACGCGGGGCCGGAGCGGCCCGTTGACTCGACACCGCCGCCGGATGGCGGCATCTTCCGCCTGTGCTGATAGACATCCATGTCCACTTCCTGCACGCCGCATCGCCGCGCGGCGACTGGCGCGAGCGCAACGCGAGCCGCATGCGTGCCGCGGAGCAGATCGGGATCACCTGGCAGGTGTCATCCATCCTGGGCACCTGGGGTGGTCGTTCGCCCATCTATTTCCCCTCGCCCGCCGACGTGACGCTGGCCAATGAAATCCAGCGTGCCATCGCCGCGGAGCATCCTGACCGGGTCCGCGGGTACGTTGTGGTCAATCCCAATTTCACCGGGCACGCACTCGAGGAGATCGAACGGGGGAAGGCCGGCGGCATGATAGGTCTCAATCTTGCGGCCAGCCGGCGGGCGGATGATCCGCTGCTGGATCCGCTGTGCGTCGCAGCCGACCGGCATGGCTTTCCCGTGCTGCAGCACATCTGGCAGCATCGCCGGCGCGACTTTCCGGGACAGGAGGCTTCCGATGCCGAGGAACTGTGCCGGCTGGCACGGCGCCATCCATCGGTCGCCTTCATCCTGGCGCACATTGGCGGCGGCGGGGACTGGCTCCATTCGCTCCGTTCGGTGCGCGACGTGCCCAACGTCTTTGTGGATCTGTCGGGCAGCGGTGTGGATGGCGGCATGCTCGAAGCGTGCCTCGATGCCGTCGGTGTCGGACGGTTGCTCTGGGGCACCGACCTCACCGTGGATACCGGACTCGCCAAGCTGCGGTACCTCGAGCACCTGCTGGATGACGACGCACTGGAACTGGTCCGCTGGCGCAATGCCGCATCCATTTTTCCCGCTGGCAGTTTTCCGGAGCGTTGATGCGCATTGACGTGAATGCGTCGCTGGGATCCTACCCCTGGCGCCGGGTGCCGGGCACCTCCGCGCCGGTGCTCCGGAAGGCCATGGACCGAGTCGGGATTGATGAGGCATGGGTGTTCCATCTGCCTGGCATCGCCTGGCGCGATCCCATGGCGGGCAATGGGTGGCTGCTGGAGTGTTGTGCGCACGAGCCGCGCCTGACGCCGGTGCCGTCCATTCACCCCGGGCTGCCCGGCTGGGTCGAGGAGCTGGAACGGGTTGTAAGCCGCGGCGCGCGGGTGGTTCGCTCTGATCCGACCTGGTACGGGATTCCGCCTGCAGGCGGGGAGATGCGCGCGCTGGCGCAGGAGGCCGGCCGGCTCGGCGTGTCGCTCATGATGGCGGTCCGGTTCGAGGACGGCCGGCAGCGGCATCCGCTTGACCGCGCGGAGGAACTGCCTGCCGCCGCGGTGCGGACGTTGATCCGGGAGCATCCCCGCACCCGGCTCGTGATCACCCACGCCGAACGATCGTTCATCGAGGAAGTGCACTTCGGTTCCACCCCGGAGGAGGCCGGGAGGATCTGGTGGGACATTTCCTGGGTCTGGGGCCCGCCCGAGGATCACCTCGAGACGCTGCTGGACACCATCGGCCCGGGGCGCTTCCTGCTGGGTACTGGTCAGCCGCTCCGGCTGCCTGAGACCGCCATCGCGCGGCTCGACCTGCTGGCCATGGCAGAGTCCGATCGTGGGCTGATCGAATCGGCCAACGCGCTCGCGCTGCTGGGCGACCGGCGATGACCGCGCTGCAGGAGCGGTTGCGCGGAGGCGTGATAGCCGCCGTGCCGGTGCCGTGTACCGGCCAGGAAATCAACGAACGCGCCCAGCAGGACTACGCCAGGAGCATGGCGAGCGAGCCGCTCGCCGGTGTCGCCGTCTGGGCCCATACCGGACGGGGCCGCCATCTCTCGCCGGAGCAGCGGCGGACGGTACTCGAGACCTGGCGCGATGCGCTTCCCGGCAAGCTGGTCGTGGCAGGCGTGCATGATGTCGGCACCGCCATCGATGCGCGACGGCGCGGCGCCGATGCGCTCCTCATCTTTCCCGAAGCCCACGATGCTGTCCGTCATCATGACCGCCTGAGCCGGGAGTTGCCGGGTCTCGTATTCTGGCTCTACGAGGCCGCGGGCGGCGTGTCCTATGACGATGCCATACTGCATCAGCTGCTCGACCTGCCGCATGTCGTCGGCATCAAGATCGCAACGCTCGATTCGGTGATGACCTACCAGCGGCTGGTGGCACTGGTGCGGGAGCATCCGGACAAGCTGATTCTCACAGGGGAAGACCGGTTCCTGGGCTATTCCCTCATGGCGGGCGCTGATGGCGCATTGATCGGCATGGCCGCCGCCGTGCCGCTGCTGGCGACGGACCTCTTTCACGCCCGCCGTGCCGAGGATCATGCCCGGTTTGTCACGCTTACCCGCGCCGCAGATGCGTTCGCTGCCGCCACGTTCCGGGAGCCGATGGAGGGATACATCCGCCGCATGCTCTGGGCTGCCGCGGCGGAGGGACGACTCCCCGCCGAGGCGTGCGACGATCCGTGGGGCCCCGCGCTCACCGAGGAGGAGCGGGCCACAGTGGTCCGCGCGGTGCAGGATGCTCACTCGGCTCTGGGATGACTTCGAGCGGTTCGGCCGCGCCTTGCCACGAGATTGGGCATCCCATGTGCGCGATCGCTATCGCATCGATCTGGCCGGAAGTTACCTCGGCCAGCCGCTGCCGCACCCGATCGGCAAGGCCTCCGGCCAGCTTTCGCTGAGCCTCCACCAGCTGGAACAGGATCACGAAGCCGGGCTGTCCTTCGTGGTCCTCAAGACCGTGATCGGCGAACGCCCGGACGGTACCCGCCGGATGCAGGCCTGGGCCACCGATGAAACGCGGATGCGGGTGGAGCCGCGTACCGAGCCGGACGGCCGCACGGGCTGGACCGTGACCTGGAAGGGCCGAGGCTGGCCCGGTACGCTCGACGAGTACGCGGCGCTGCTTCGCAGCGGGAGCGAACTCACGCGCGCCGGCGGGCCGCTCGTCGTGCCATCGGTCAAGCTCCACCTGCCGGTGGCTGGTGAACCGTTCGACGCCGACGAATACCGCCATACGCTCCGCGTCCTCCACGACGCGTGGGGCACGTCGCCCCTGCTGGTGGAGAAAGACTTCTCGCCCACCCTGGCAGGCGACGCTCGATCCGATGCGCGGGAGACCATCCTGCGCTGGGTCCGCGATGTGCCGAGACTCTTCCGCCAATACGCACCTGGTTCCATCCGGATCGCGCTCAAGCTCATGAACGCACGCTTCGACGCGGCCTTCCAGGTCGAGATGCTGCGCGCCGCCGCCGGTGCCGACGCCGTGACCGTCTTCAATCGCCTGTGGAGTAAAGACCGCGAGGTGGCCTACGGCGGATGGGCGCTTTCGGACCGCAATCTGGGTGTGCTGGATGCGGCGGGACCGGCGGGGACGTGTGCTCCGGGCGCCAGATCCTCGAGTACGCCCGGCGCGGCTGCCTCTCGGTACAACTGCACACCGTCTTTCAGCTGCCGCTCTCGGCGTATCCCGCGACGGCCGGCAGCCGGACCCAGCGGGCCCTGCACTCGCTGGTCTTTCACCCCGTGGATGGACTGATCGCCTGCATGCTGGAGCTGGAGCAGCGGGGCGAACTGGTGCGCCACCGCGGTGAGATCCGGTTTGCCGACCTTCAGATCCTGGGTGGCGCCGCGCATGAAGATTGATCGCGTCGAACTCTACGAGCTGACGCTGCCGCTGGTGGAGCCCTTCATCATTTCCGGGGGCGCGATGCACCAGCGCCAGTCGCTCCTGGTGCGGCTGGTCTCGGCGGATGGCGCAGACGGATGGGGGGAATGCCCGCCGTTCGCGCTGCCGTTCTATTCGGAGGAGACCCTGCCGGGTGCGCGAGAACTGCTGGAGCGGGTGCTCATTCCGCGCATCGAAGGCCGTGCCTTCGAGACACCGGCGGCGGTGGATGCGGCGCTGACCGAGAATGTCCGCGGCAACCCCTTTGCGCGTGCGGCGCTGGAGACGGCGGCGTGGGACCTGGTCGCGGCGGAGCATCGCTCCAGCCTCGTCACGCTCCTTGGCCAGGCGCTGGATGTTACCCCGGCAACGGCGGTGGCCTGCGGTGTGGCGCTCGGCATTCCCGCCGACCGCTCGATCAACGGCTTGCGGCTCCGCGTGCTCGATGCCCTGGACGCCGGGTATCGGCGCGTCAAGATCAAGATCATGCCCGGGTGGGATGTGGCGCCGGTGCAGGCGGTGGCGGCGACGCTCGCTGGCACCGGGATTTCGCTCACCGTCGATGCCAACGGCGCCTACCCGTGGCCGGACGGCCTGGCGCAGCTCCGCGCACTGGATGGCGCGGGCCTGCTCTACATCGAGCAGCCCCTGGCTCCCGATGAACTGGTGGGTCATGTCGCGCTGGCACACGAACTCGCCACGCCCATCTGCGTGGATGAAACCCTCAAGCATGCCGGACTGGCTCGCCAGCTGGTCGAGCTGGGCGGTCCGCGCATCTGGAACATCAAGGTGCACCGGGTCGGCGGACTGACGGAGGCCTGCCGGATCTGGCGGATTGCGCGCGCACACGACATCACGCTCTGGGCGGGCACCATGCCGGAGTCGGGCATCGGGAGTCAGGCGCCGCTGGCGATGGCTGCGCTGCCGGGATTCGATCTCCCGTCCGATCTCGAGCCCAGCACCCGGTGGTACGGCCGGAACCAGGACCTGATCAAGCTGGTGATGTCCACGGATGGCATGATGACGGTGCCGAGGACCAACCTGGCCCGGCTGGTGGACCCGCATCGCCTGCAGGCGGCCACGCGGCGGCTCCGGTGATGGTGGAGTGCTGCAGGATGGAACATTCCGGGGTATTCGCCGGTTCCCCTCGTTCCGGATTCCGGGTACTCTCCCCGTAATGAGTTCAGCGCTCCTGCTCGTCGTTCTCGTCGCGATTGCCTATGTCGCGGCCAAGCTTGCGTTTCAGTGGATCGGCCGGCACTTCCTCATCGTGTCGGGCGCCGAATACCTGCTGCTCGGCATCCTGCTCGGGCCCCAGGTCTCGGGACTGCTGACGCCGGAATCGCTGCGCACATTCATTCCATTCATGACGCTGGCGCTGGGCTGGATGGGTGCCATGGTCGGGATGCGGTGGTACCTGCCCGGCATGGTCCGCCTGCGCGGCGTGTTCTACCGCCTGGCATTCGTGCAGTCGCTGGCGACGCTGGTGATCGTCACCGGCGCCAGCCTGCTGGTGCTCCAGCGCCTCTTCGGCGTGACGCCCGGTTATGCCCTGATGCCGGCGCTCGTGCTCGGCGCCATCGGCACCAGCTCGGCATCGGATGCGGTGCAGCTGATCATCCAGCGGCTGGGCCGCCGGAGCCTCGTGGTCCGCCAGATCGAAGTGGCAGTGGGCATGGATTCGCTCCTCGCCATCGCCACGCTCTCGGCGGTCTTCTGCCTCAATCACGTGGGCACGCCGCACCTGGCGCGGACGCCGACGGCGGTGGAGTGGTTCGTCATCTCCTGCGCGGTGGGCGTGGCGGGCGGAGCACTCTTTCACCTCTTCCTCGGCGAAGAGCGGGACCCGGACCGGCTGTTCATCTCGCTGGCCGGCGCCATCATCTTCGTCACCGGCGCCGCCAGTTTCCTGCAACTCTCGCCCCTGCTGCCGGGGCTGTTGATGGGCGCCATCCTCGCCAACACGTCGCGCAACCGCCAGCAGATCGAGGACGTGCTCCACAGCGTGGAGCGGCCGCTCTACTTCGTGCTGCTGCTCTGCGGCGGTGCCCTCTGGAGTCCGGGTGCCGGCGGCTGGTTCATTCCGGTGCTCGTCTTCCTGGTGACGCGGATGTTCAGCAAGGTGTATGTCTCCCGGCTGGCCGCGCACCTGAACGACATGACCGACGTGCTGGGCCCCAACTGGGGGCGGGCCCTGATCGGCCAGGGTGGATTGGCGCTCGCCATCGCGTTCAATTACCTGATCGAGAGCAATTCCTATTTCCCCAACACCATTTTCACGGCTGCGGTGGCGAGCGTCCTGCTGACCGACCTCGCATCGGCGCGGCTGATGCAGAACGTGGTGGCGACGAGCCCGTACGAGGCCCGCAACTCGGGCGAGCAGGCTGTGTCCAGCGGGGCGGTAACGCCCGCGGAGCCTGCGTCCGTGGGTGGGGAGGCCTGAGATGCGGCGCATCATCATCCTGATCCTGCTGCTCGGCGCCATGCAGCTCATCGCGCTGGCAACGCCGTTCGGCGGGGCGGGGCGCTCCATCCTGGTCTTCGGGTTCCTGATCCTGGCCGCCTATTCCGCGGGCGAGCTGGCGGAAAACGTCCGGCTTCCCAAGATCGTCGGCTACCTGATCGCGGGCCTGGTGTTCGGCCCACACGCGGCTGCCGTGGTGCGCCCGGCCGAGGCGCTGGACCTGCAGCCGGTCGGGGACCTCGCCATTGCGCTGATCGCCTTCATCGCCGGCGCCGAGCTCGACCTGGGCGAACTCCGGCGCCGCGGCATCTCGCTGCTCAAGGTCACTGGCACGGAGCTCGCCGTCACCTTCGTCGCCATCTTCGCGGCGCTGGTCGTGATGCGGCCGTGGATCCCCTTCCTGGCGGGCGGCAACTGGATCGTGGTGCTCGCGTTCGGCGGGCTGTTCGCCTCGGTGGCCATCGTGCACTCGCCCGCGGTGACAATCGCCCTCCTGACCGAAACCCGCGCGCACGGGCCGGTCGCCCGGACCACGCTTGGCGTGGTCCTCGTGGCCGACGTGGCGGTCGTCCTGCTCTTCAGCGTGGCGCTCTCGGTGGCGCGCGCACTGGTGCCCTCGGGCGCCAAGGGCGTCGGGAGCCTTGCCGCGACGGCCTGGGAGATCGGCGGCGCCTTCCCGGTCGGCCTGCTCATCGGCGTCGCCATCGTGATCTACCTGCGACTGACAACCTCCGACCTGTTCCTGTTCGCCATCCTGGCGACCTTTTTCGGGCTGGAAGTTGCGCGGCTCATGCACACCGAGCCGCTCCTCACGCTCCTCATCGCCGGCTTCATCGCCAAGAACTTTTCCCGGCGCGGGAGCGGCGTGCTGCTGCGCGAAGCCATGGAGCGGTCCGCCGCGCCAGTCTTCGTGGTCTTCTTTGCGCTGGCGGGGGCCAAGATCGAACTGCCGGATCTTGCCCGGCTCTGGCCACTGGTGCTCCCCATCGCGCTGGTCCGCGCGGGCGCGATCCGGTTCGGCACCCGGCTGGGGGCACGGTGGGCACGGCTGCCGGCCGCGGAAGCGCGCCCGCTGTGGATGGGCCTCATCTCGCAGGCGGGTGTGGCCATCGGACTGGTCACCGTTGCGTCGGCATCGTACCCCGCCGCGGGCGGGGAGATGCGAACGCTGCTCCTGACACTCATCGCGATGAACGAGACGGTGGGCGCCATCCTCTTCCGGCGCGCACTGCAGAAGGCCGGCGAAGTCGGCGGGGGCGAGCCGATCGCGACCGGGGAACCGGCCCCGGCATCGGGGTGAAAAAGAGCCGCCTCCGGCGAACGCCGGAGGCGGCTCTTCCTGCATCAGGGACTGCTGCGTCAGGTCACGGCGCCGGAACGGGCACGCCGGCGGCAGTGACGACGGCGCTGGCGTCCACGGTGGTGCCGGATTGCGCGGTCACGTTGATGGGGCCGGCCGGGTCGGTGGTGAACTCGAGACCCGCGGGACCGGTGAACGACACGGTGTAGTCGCCGGGCAGGAGGAAGTCGAACGTTGCTTCGAAGGTGCCATCGAGATCAGCATCGGTCAGGGGCTGCGACTCTGTGCCGCCGGCGGCCGATGTGAGTACGGCGTTGAAGTCACCCAACGTGGTGGGAGCACTATTGAGATCCGGCAGCGTCACGCCGTCGCCCAGGCTCAGGCTTGCATGCGCCTTGGCTGCCTCGGTGAAGGTGGCGCCCTTGATCACCGGATGCATGACCCACCGGCCTGAATTGCCTGCCTGATGTCCGAAGCTCTGCGAGACGTCGAAATCGAGCAACAGCGTCTCCTCGGTGCCATCCAGGGTCAGTGCGTCGTTCGGCAGGTCCACCTTGAGGCCGCTCTGGGCGAGGCTCGGCATCTGCAACTCGCCGGCGACGGTGGCGCCGGCGGGCAGCCCGGCATAATCCGGCGACGACGCGAAGATGCTGGTGCTGCCGTCATCATTCTCGACTTCGAGATAGCCACCGGTGATTACGAAACGGAGTTCGGCGTAGGTCCCGTCGGAGACGTCCTTGGAATCCACCAGCGTGGTCGTGGAGTTGGCCAGATCGATCAGGTCGGTGGTCACGGGGTCATTGCTGAGCGTCACGTGTTCCTGGTCGCCGCTGCCCACGAGGTAGATCTCCGAAATCGTGACGACTGCGGCTTTGATGTCGCCGGCAGCGTCCGTCATGTTCACGGTCAGCGGTGTGGTGCCAGCGCTCGGGTTGTTGTCATCAGAGCAGCCGAGGGCGGGGAGCGCAAATGCGGCCATGAGGGCCGCGGCGCGAAGCATCTTGCTGCGCAGCATGCTGAGCCTTTCTCCAGAATTGGATGACGATGCCCGGTTCTGCCGGGCAGCGGTATATCAGTGGTCTGCGACCGGCATTCATTCTGGCAGGTTTGGCCCGGCCCGGCTGTGCGCTGAGTCACCGGCCTGTTCGTCCTGCAACACAAGCGTCCGCACATTTCGGCCCGAGGGCATCACTCGACCATCCCGCCAGCGCGTTGGCGGCCTTCGCGGTTGCGCCGGCGTTCATCGCCCGCCACGCAGGCGGATACCGGGCATGGTGAATGGTCAGGCCGGGCGGATTGCCGCTGCCGGCCTGCTCGTCGCAGCCCTGGATTTTCTGTATATCACGGTGCTGTGGGTTCTGATCCGTCGTGCGGTCACGGTCCTGGAACTGGCGCAGACGACTGTGACTGGCCTGCCGGGAAAGGCGGCTGACGAGGGCGGCACCGGAACGGCGGTGCTCGGCGTGCTGCTGCACGTGCTGATGGCGTTAAGCTGGACCGTCGCCTTTTTTCATTTCTACATCAACCTGGTGCAGCATGCGGTGGTAATCGGATT